>Ga0315551_10000410_pt1 | contig 34693 bp, 29 predicted proteins | sample SalMarSW160290MG_FD_203678 | JGI IMG/M metagenome (GOLD analysis project Ga0315551, IMG submission 203678) | Salt marsh sediment microbial communities from the Plum Island Ecosystem LTER, Massachusetts, United States - Salt Marsh Sediment SW1602-90 ...
TGGAACCGGGCGTGATTTAGCTAGTTTATTAAAAGAGACATGATGAGCACAACGCTACTTCTGGTTCGCCATGGACAGACCGAATCAAATATCACCGGCTACTTCATGGGCCGGTCCAATGAGGATATCAGCGAGCTGGGATACACCCAGGTACGCAGTTTATCCTCGCGCCTGACCGAATTCCCGATTGCCTCCGTATACACCAGTCCCTTGAAGAGAACCCTGAATACGGCACGCCTTCTGGCGGAACCGCATAAACTGGAACCAGAAGTGCTGGACGACCTGATTGAGATTGGACTCGGCGACTGGGAGGGGTTGCATCGAGACGAAATAAGCGGGAAATGGCCAGAAATCTGGCGGCAGTCCAGAATTGACCCTTCTGACATCACCCTGCCCAATGGTGAAAGCTTTCAGCAGGTAACCGAGCGGGCGGTACGCGCCTTCACTCAGATGGTGGCCGGCAACACGGGCCAGCATGTTCTGGCGGTAACACACGATGCGGTTATTCGGGTGCTGGTGGCACACGTTCTGGGGACCTCCAACAGTATATACCGTCGCCTGGAGATAAATAATGCATCACTCAGTATCATCAGAGCGGAGGATGGCAGGGCGCGCCTGCTAACCCTCAATGACACCGCGCATCTTGACCGTATAAAGTGATGAACAGAACCATTCTTATCATTGAAGATGACCGCAACCTGGTTGATGCCCTCCGCTACAACCTCGTCAAAGAGGGATATGACGTGGTCAGTGCGGCCGATGGCAGCCAGGCACTGGAAGCAGCCAGCACCAGCAGCCCGGACCTCATCATCCTGGATATCATGCTTCCCAAATTAAGCGGCCTTGAGGTGTGCCGTATTCTGCGCAAAGAGATGACCGTCCCCATTCTGATGCTCACCGCCAAAACCGAGGAGGTCGATAAAATCGTCGGGCTGGAAGTCGGCGCCGATGATTATCTCACCAAGCCATTCAGCATGCGCGAGCTCATTGCCCGCGTCCGGGCTATGCTGCGCCGCGTTGATATGGTCAAGCCAGCACCGCCTGATGATACGGCACAGATTAAGGTCAATGACCTAAACATCGACAGCGCCCGTCGCCAGGTCGCCCTTGACAACCGGATTCTTGACCTGACGCCGAAGGAATTTGACCTGCTCGCTTTCCTGGCCAGGAACCGGGGGCTGGTCTTCAGTCGGGAACAGCTGCTGGAAAAAGTATGGGGTTATGACTACGCCGGAGACACACGCACCGTTGATGTCCACATCAGGTGGCTCAGAAAGAAGGTCGAGGCTGACCCGGCAAAACCAAAGCGCATCATCACCATCAGGAGCGTCGGCTACAAGCTAGAGGGATAAGATGTCTCTGAATATCCGGTGGCGGCTCGTGCTACCATTCACCATGCTCATCCTGGTCAGTACCGGCATAACGGGATGGGCGGTATCACGTTTCACGGGCAATGCTGCCATCATCATCGTCACCGCCATGGCCGTCGCCGGCCTGCTCACGGTACTGATATCGATACTCATCAGCCGCACTATAACTCAGCCTATGGGGCAGGTCGCCAGAGGTGTCCAGAAAATAGCCGATGGAGACCTTGACCAGAGCCTGGCGGTCAAAGCCAATGATGAGGCAGGCCAGCTAACACACGCCTTCAATGAAATGGCCATGCGCCTGAGAGGCAACATCGGCAGCATCGCCGATGAAAGAAACAAGCTGTCCACAACACTGAAAAATATGGCTGATGGCGTTATTATGACCGATAGAGAAGGCGCTATTGTCCTGACCAATCCGGCGGCGGCGAACCTGTTCGGCTTTCGGGAGGCGGCCGTTATCGGGCGGCCCTTCATTGAAGTGGTCCGCGACCATGAGATAGATGATGTGGTAAAGTCCTGCCGCAAGACGCTGAAGGAGCAGAACATTCAGCTTGAGTCCGGCACCGCCGAACGTTTCCTGAGGGTAATCGCCATCCCGCTGACGAACGGCGACCTCAATGGTATCCTGGTCATGTTTCAGGACCTGACCGAACTGAGGAACCTGCAGACGATGCGCCGTGAATTCGTCGGCAACGTTTCCCATGAACTGCGGTCTCCTCTGGCCGCAATCAAGGCGATAGTGGAAACTCTGGAGGACGGAGCTATCGACGATAAGGAGAAGGCCCGTGACTTTCTCACCAGGGTACACGGCGAAGTGGACCGGATGACGCAGATGGTAGCTGAACTCACCGAACTATCGCGCATTGAGACCGGCCGGGCGGAAGTAAAGCGAGAGCCAGTGAATTTCAACCTGCTGATTGAAGAAGTGGTCGCCCGGCTCAAACCTCAGGCGGAAAGACAGGAGGTGGCATTATCGACCGAACTTCACCCTGACCTGCCAGCCGTGCGCGCTGATAGAGAGCGCATGCAGCAGGTAGTGACCAATCTGGTCCACAACGCCATCAAGTTCACACCCCCGGGAGGTAAGACGGTAGTCTCCGCCGTACCGAACGCGGATTCCGTGGTGGTGAGCGTGGCCGATACCGGCATCGGAATCGCCAGAGAGCATTTGCCCAGGGTCTTTGAGCGTTTTTTCAAAGCCGATAAAGCCCGGTCCGGAGGTGGTACCGGGCTGGGGCTGGCCATCGCCAAGCATGTCGTCCAGGCCCATGGCGGCACCATCTGGGTGAAAAGCCAGGAAGGGAAAGGCTCCACATTCAGTTTCCGCCTGCCGCTCAACTCCGAGCCGCAAGGCTGAGACATAAAATTTAACCAAACTTTAACATAGCCTTAAATCGCCTTTAAACTTCGCCTGTTATTCTGTTTCTAGAAGGACAGCTAAAGGTGTTTAAGGCTTATTTTTGGGGAGAGCATGAAAAGGAGGCGAATAAGGCATAAAGATGTAGCATGATATCGAGCTGCCGTATATAGATACACCGAAGTAATAGAACAAATCTCTGGGAGGAATATACTTGAAATTCAGATTGAACAAGCGATTTATCACTATATCAGCCGCCATATTGCTGGCGCTCACTCTCGCCATCACCGGATGTGCCCGGTCGGCACCCGCGCCTGCCACCGGCACGGAACTGTCCGGCTCTTTCAAGGTCATCGGCTCCAACACGGTAACACCCCTGACCACCATCTGGGCAGAGGAGTTCATGAAAATGAACCCCAAGGCGAACATCGCTGTCAGCGGCCCGGGCTCCGGCGTTGGCATTGCCAACCTCATCGATGGCACCACCGACATTGCCCAGGCTTCCCGCAAGATGAAATCCAGGGAATACGACCAGGCCAAGGAAAAGGGTGTCAACCCCTATGAAATTCAGGTGGCCACGGATGCGCTTTCCGTCGTGGTGCACCCCTCTAACCCGGTTTCCGAGCTGACCATCGCTCAGCTTTCCGCCATCTTCACCAACGAGATAACCAGCTGGAAGGAAATTGGCGGCAATGATGCCCCCATCGTGGCTATATCCAGAGATACCAACTCCGGCACCCACGTCTTCTTCAAGGAGCACGTGGTCCAGATGCAGGGGCTGGACACCGAGAACAAAGCGCTCGAGTACGGCCAGGACGTGCTCTTTCTGCCGTCCACGGAAGGAGGCATCACCGAGGTCGCCAATAACCCAAACGCCATCTTCTACCCCGGACTGGGCTACGTAGACGAGCGGGTCAAACCTCTGGCCATAAAGAGGACCGCGGATGACCCGGCCGTCCTGCCCAGCGTGGAGACAGCGCTGGATGGCACCTACCCGATTTCCCGCCCGCTCCTCTACTATACCAACGGCGAGCCCGCCGGCCTTATCAAAGCATTCGTTGATTACTGCCGCTCATCTGAAGGCCAGGCAAAGGTAATCGAAGTTGGCTATGTGCCACTGCAATAATATATAATGAATTAGCCCGCCATCCCCCGGGGAAAACAAGCGGAAAGGAAAATAGTGCCCCCATGCTGCAGCGGGGAGCTTCATCCGCCACTGCCGATGCTGGGCTCGCCCTGAGCCTCAGGCGGCGGTGGCGTTTCGGTGAAAAAACCATAGAAAGCTTTATCTTACTCAACGGCCTGCTGGCCATTATCGTCCTTTTAGGTGTTCTCTTTCTTCTCATGCGTGAAGGCTTACCCGTATTCACCTACACTTCCCCTCTGAAATTCTTCTTCGGCACCAAATGGTATCCGGTCTCGGAGCCGCCGACCTTCGGCATGCTGTCCTTCTTTGTGGCCACCCTCTGGGTTACCCTGGTGGCCACGGCCATTGCCGTTCCCATCGGCGTGGGCTGCGCCGCCTACCTCGCCGAAGTAGCCCCGGCCAGCGTCAGGGAGACGGTGAAGCCCATCGTCGAGCTTCTGGCCGGCATCCCTTCCGTGGTTATGGGGCTCATCGGCCTCATGCTTTTATCGCCGCTGGTGCAGAGCACCTTCAACCTGAATACCGGTTTGAGCGGACTCACCGCCGCCATCATGCTTTCGATGATGAGCCTGCCCATCATTGTCAGTGTCTCCGAGGACGCGCTGCGGGCGGTGCCGAAAGAGTTCAGGGAGGCGTCCTACGCGCTCGGAGCGACCAGGTGGGAGACAATCCGTCATGTCTGTATCCCGGGAGCGCTTTCCGGCATTGCCGCTGCCGTCATGCTCGGGGTGGGCCGCGCCATCGGCGAGACCATGACCGTGCTGATGGTCGCCGGCGGTGCCCTGGCCGTACCCTACTCGCCAACCGAACCCATGATGCCGATGACGGCGGCCATTGCCTCCGGGATTGGCAACGCCGTCCGGGGCGGACTGCAGTATCAGGCATTATTCGCCATCGGTCTGATTCTTTTTCTCATGACGCTGTCAGTGAATCTGATAGCCGACCGGGTGCTGGAGCGTCAGAAACGGAAGTTCACGAGGTAATCTATATTATGGCAGTTCAGGCCATCGGCAAAAGAGAATTAACCCAGCGCACCGCCTTCAGCCTGCTGGTACTGGCGGTGGCCATCGTGGTCATCCCGGTGGTTTTCATCATCGCCTACATCATCGCCAATGGCGCCGGCGCCATAAGCTGGGATTTTCTCACTCAGCCGCCCTCGCAGGCAGGCAAAGCCGGGGGCATTTTCCCGGCCATCGTGGGCACCCTTTACCTTATGCTCGGGGCCCTCATTTTCTCGCTCCCCGTGGGTGTCCTCGCCGGCATCTATCTGACAGAATATGCCCGCGATAACTGGCTGACCCGCCTCATCAACATGGCCATTCTCAACCTCGCCGGCGTGCCCAGCATTGTTTACGGTCTTTTTGGACTTGGGTTATTTGTGATGACCATGAAATTCGGCATGTCGCTGCTTTCCGCCAGCCTGACGCTGGCCTGTCAGGCGCTGGCCATGACCATCACCACATCAAGAGAAGCTATTATCACCGTGCCCAGGGAATACCGGGAGGGAAGCCTGGCCACCGGCGCCACCAAATGGCAGACGATTCGGCACGTCGTTCTGCCTCAGGCCCTGCCCGGCATAATCACCGGCGCCATCCTGGCGATGAGTCGCGCCGCCGGGGAGACGGCACCGATACTGGTGGTGGGTGCCGCCTTTATCCTCCCCGGGTTGCCCGGCTCCCCCTTCGACCAGTTCATGGCGCTGCCCTACCACCTGTACACCACAGCGGCCCATGTTCCGGGCATGCCCAAGACCACCATCTGGGGTATTGCATTGGTGCTGCTGGTTGTGGTATTGTCTTTTAATTCCCTGGCGGTTTTCATCAGAATACGAGTCCGACAGCGGAGGTTTGGTTCATGAGCCTTAATTACGCATTGCTGAACGAGCGAACGATTCCCAAAAATGAGACCAAGCTGAAAACGGAGAAGGTAAACCTTTTTTACGGCGCTTTTCAGGCGCTGAGAACCATATCGCTGGATATTCCAAAGCAGTCAATCACGGCGATAATAGGCCCGTCCGGCTGTGGCAAGTCCTCTTTTCTGCGCCTTTTCAACCGCATGAACGACCTGATTATCGAGGCACGCGTTGATGGCGCGGTGGCCATTGACGATATAAACATCTATGACAGAGACATCGACGTGGTGGAGCTCAGAAAAAGGGTGGGCATGGTCTTCCAGAAACCCAACCCGTTCCCCATATCAGTCTTTGAAAATGTTGCCTTCGGGCCCAAGCGGCACGGCAAGACAAATCGCAGCGAACTGGAAGGAATCGTTGAGCGCAGCCTCCGCCAGGCCGCACTGTGGGATGAGGTGAAAGACAAGCTGGGACAATCGGCACTGGCCCTCTCGGGAGGCCAGCAGCAGCGTCTCTGCATCGCCCGCGTTCTGGCTGTTGAGCCTGAGGTCATTCTCATGGATGAGCCGTGCAGCGCCCTTGACCCCATCGCTACCCTTAAAATCGAAGACCTGATGCGGAGCCTGTCCGATGACTACACTATCGTCATAGTTACTCATAATATGCAGCAGGCGGCGCGGGTGTCAGATATGGCCGCCTTCCTGATGATGGAGGAAGACCGGGCCGGCACACTGGTGGAATACGGCCCCACCTCCCAGCTCTTCACCAACCCGAAGGACAAGCGAACCGAGGATTACATTACCGGCAGATTCGGTTAAGGAGAATTAAGGAGGTTCCGACCATGGAGATACGAACTACCTTTCGAAAAAGGCTGCGTGATATACAGGACGAGCTGCTCGCCATGGGCAGCATGGTGGAAAAGGCGCTCAGCCGTTCAGTCGAAGCGCTGAAAAACCGCGACCTGAAACTGGCCAACCAGATAATCGCCGATGACCAGAAGATAAACAAAAAGCGATTTGACATCGAGGAAACCTGCATTCAACTTATCGCCACGCAGCAGCCCATGGCCGGCGACCTGCGCACGCTCATCAGCGTGCTCAACATTGTCTCGGAGCTGGAACGCATCGGTGACCACGCCGAAGGGATTGCCAAAATCGTGGTTATGATCGGTGATGAGCCACCCTTGAAGCCATTGATTGATATACCCCGCATGACTGAGAAGACCGTGGACATGCTGCACCGCAGTCTGGACGCATTTCTGAACTGCGACGAAAATACCGCCAAATCAATTGCCACTGAAGATGATGAAGTTGACCAGCTATATAATCAGGTCTACCGGGAGCTGGTCAGCTACATGGTGGAGGACCCGAAAACGATTACGCGAGCTACCCGCCTGCTCTGGGTAGCCCACAACCTGGAGCGCTGCGCCGACCGCGTGACCAATATCTGCGAGCGCATCGTCTTCACCGTCACCGGCAAGATGTATGAAATAAACGTCTCACGGTATTAATTATAATCAAGGTGAAAGCATTGTATTTCTAATGGATAACGCGAAACGTACCCCGATTTATGATGAGCACCTCAAACTGAGTGCCAAAATGGTGGCGTTTGGCGGCTGGGAAATGCCCCTGCACTATGCCACAGGCATCCTCGCCGAACATCTGGCCACCAGAAAATACGGCGGCCTCTTTGACATCTCGCATATGGGGCGGTTCCGCATCGGCGGCCAGGATGCCCTGGCTTTTTTGCAGTATGTCCTGACCAGCAACGCCGCGGCCCTGATGCCCGGGAATGCCCAATACACCATGCTGCCTGACGAGACCGGCGGCGCTATAGACGATGGCTATCTCTACCGGGTAAGTGAGAATGATTACCTGCTGGTGGTTAATGCGACCAACACGGAGCAAGACTGGCAGTGGCTCCAGCCGCACGCGGCCAAATACCCCGGCCTGACCCTGGAAAACGTCACCGACAGCATCGCCATGTTCGCCCTGCAGGGTCCGAAAACGAAGGCGGTGCTGGAAGCGGTCATCGGCAACAGAACCGGGATTCCCGAGCCGCTCTGGAACCACCTGACCACCGCCGAGATAATGGGGGCCAGCATTACGATTGCCAGGACCGGATACACCGGAGAGCCGCTTGGCTTTGAGTTATTCCCACCCGCCGAGAGCGCCGTGTCCCTCTGGCGCGAATTGCTTGATAAGGGCAGCCATCTCGGCATCGCGCCGGTAGGGCTTGGCGCCCGGGATACGTTGAGGCTGGAAGCCGGTTTTCCCCTCTACGGGCATGAACTCGGCACCGACGCCGGGGGAAAGGAGATACCCATATTTGCCCTCTCCGCAGCCCGGTTTGCCGTCAGCTTCAGCCCCATTAAAGGTGAATTCATCGGGCGTGAGGCGCTGTACCGGCAGTTTCAGGAGGTAAAGCTCCGGCGTGAAGGCAAACTGAACACACCTAAAGATGAGCTGCTCGTTCCCAGAGCAGTTTACCTGATGTCCGTGCTGGACGCTGGCGTGGCCAGGGCCGGCAGCCAGGTGCTGGTTGATGGCAGAACCGTGGGGAACGTTACCAGCGGTACGGTGGTGCCCTACTGGGTATTCGAAGGCTCCGGCACCATGTCCGTGCCCGGCGGCGAATCTGCCCGGCGCAACGTCTGCCTGGCCTATCTTGACGCTGAAGTATCAGCAGGACAGAGAGCAGAGGTCATCGTCCGGGACAGGCCGGCGAGCGCGGTAATCGTCCGCCGGCACATCGGCGGTGAGGCACCCCCCTATGCCCACCCCCTGTCGCCCAACAATATGAAAAACAACGCTTCGGCAAAGGGTGAAAAAGCAATGGAAGAACTGGCCATAAATCTGGTGCAAAGGGCCAGCGACAATACCATATGGCGGCAAAATCGCACTATAAATTTGATACCTTCAGAGCAGACGGCGTCACCGCTGGTGAAATTGCTGACCATCGCCGACCCTTCCGGCCGGTACGCTGAACACCGCAAAGTGGAAGCACTGGGCAATATGGACGCCTTTTATTACCAGGGCACCAAGTTCATTGCCGAGGTGGAGGAAGAAGTGCAGGAGCAGTTGAAAAAGTTCCTCGGCTGCTCCGAGGTGGAGGCAAGGCTGCTCAGCGGGCAGATGGCCAATGCCACCACGTACAGCGGCATTATGGATTACCTGAACCGCGCCGACAGGCACGCCGAGCCGAGGAGAATAAGATGCGTGATGAACCACCACATTGGCCGCGGCGGCCACCTGAGCGCCCAGACCATGGGCACGCTGAGGGACTTCGTCTCCATAGACCCGGTTACCGACCGGTGGGCGGTGGTCAATTTCCCCGTTCTTCCCCAAAACCGGTATCAGATAGACATAGCCAGAACCGCCGAACTTATTGCCAGCTACCGGCCGGAACTGCTTATCTTCGGCAAGAGCATGATTCTGCACCGGGAGCCGGTGAGAGAGATAGCCCGGATAATCGCTGACATCAGGCCAAAGCCGATTATTATGTATGATGCCGCCCACGTCTTCGGCCTGTTCGGCCCCCACTTCCAGGAGCCGCTGCGTGAAGGCGCCGATATCGTCACCGCCTCCACGCACAAGACATTCTTCGGCACGCAGCGCGGCATCATCGCCAGCAATATGAGCCCGGATTCAGATTACGCCGAACTCTGGGCGAGCATCGCGCGGCGGGCTTTTCCGGGAAGTGTCAGCAACCACCACCTGGGCACCCTGCTCGGTTTGCTCATGGCCGCCTACGAAATGAACGCCTACGGAGATGCCTACCAGCGCCAGGTGCTGTCCAATGCCAGGGCCTTCGCCCGGGCGCTGAAGGAACGGGGACTTCAGGTGGAGGGAGACCCCGCGGTCGACTACACGGAGACGCACCAGGTTGTCCTGCGCGTGGGTTATGCCCGCGGCGTGGAGATGGCGGAACGCCTTGAGCAAAACAACATCATCGTCAACTTTCAGGCGCTGCCCGATGACGAGGGCTTTACCGCCAGCAGCGGCCTGAGGACCGGCGTCCAGGAGATGACCCGCTTCGGCATGAAGGAAGACGACTTCGCCGAGCTCGCCGACTACCTGGCGGCGGTCATTCTGGAAGAGAAAGATGTTTCCAAAGAGGTAGCCCGCTTCCGGCAGAGCTTCACCACCATGCACTACTGCCTGCCCGAGGACAAGGTCAGGCCCCTCATTGGTAAAATGCTCGATAGTCTGCTAAAATCATAAGGTTCTTATCCAAGAAATTTTAAGAGGTGATTGGCAATGCCTAGCGTTCCATATGAAGAAATCAAGCCCCCACAACGTATTCTTCTCGGCCCCGGGCCCAGCAATACTCACCCCCGCGTCCAGCAGGCTATGATCGCACCCGTGCTCGGGCACATGGACCCGTATTTTTACACCGTTATGGAAGGTAACATGAAACTCCTGCGCTACGTTTTCCAGACCGGAAACAAGCTTACCTTTCCCATCTCGGCCACCGGTTCTGCTGGGATGGAGGCCGGCTTATGTAACTTCCTGGAACCGGGTGACGTTGCCATCATCGCAGATAACGGGTACTTTGCCGATAGAATGATAAACATCGCCTCGCGCTGCGGTGCAGAAGTTGTCCGTCTGAAAGCCGAATGGGGCAGCATTATTGAGCCCGAAGCAATCGAGGCCGCCTTTAAATCCCGCAAAAAGGTGAAGCTGCTGGCCCTGGTCCACGCCGAAACTTCCACCGGTGTTCTCCAACCTCTCGCCGAAGCTGCTCAATTAGCCAAACAGTATGAGGCGTTATTCTTGGTGGATGCGGTTACATCCCTGGGTGGACATGAAGTGGCCGTGGACGACTGGGGCATTGACATCTGCTATAGCTGCTCTCAAAAATGCCTTGGCTGTCCACCCGGCCTGTCCCCCATCACCGTCAACCAGAAGGCCATGGACACTCTCCAGAACCGCTCCCGTGCTGTATCCAGCTACTACCTGGACCTCTCTTTGCTTTCGAAATACTGGATAAATGAAGGCGGTCGGGCCTATCACCACACTGCACCGGCCTCCATGTTCTACGCCCTGCACGAAGCGCTGGTGCTTATTGCCGAGGAGGGTCTGGAAGCACGCATCCAGCGCCATGCCAAAAACGGCGCCGCACTCCAGGCCGGCCTCGAAGCGATGGGGCTTACCCTGCACGCCCCGCCCGGCCATCGCCTCAGCACCCTGACCACGGTGCGCATTCCGGAAGGCATCGACGATGCCCAAATAAGGCAGCGTCTCCTCAGTGACTACAACCTCGAGATAGGGGGCGGCCTGGGAACGCTGAAGGGAAAGGTATGGCGCATCGGGCTTATGGGGTACTCATCCACCGAGCAGAATGTATTGCTCGTCCTCTCCGCGCTGGAAAAGCTGCTCGCCGATGACGGCTACCGGACGGAGACCGGCGCTGGAATTAGCGCTGCGGTAAAGTCGCTGCGGAAATAAGGCTATCCTCCTTTAATGTACCGGCGATAGCGCTCTATTACCTCGGTGACTATTCTGTCCTGCTCTTTTCCCCGGCAATCGGTGGTGATATCGGCGTATTTGAAGTAGAGAGGCCTCCGCTCCTCGTAAATCTGCCGCAGCGTCTTGTATCTCAACCCGACGATTCCCCGGCCAAGGCCGCCGGTCAGCTTGGCCTCTATATTGGCAAAGGAATCATCCAGATAAATGAGCACCGCGTTCTCTTCAAGATAGTCCATAAGGTCAGGATGGTAGATAACGCTGCCCCCCGGCGCCACCACCATTCGCGGCAATTTTATCTCGAACATGCGGCGCTTTTCCAGCTGCAGGAATGCTTCCTCACCCTCGCTATCGATGAGTTCCTGTATCCGCTTCCCGTCTTTCTGCCAGATGTAGTCGTCCACATCCAGAAAACCAAACCCAAGGGCCTGTGCCAGAGCCGAGCCGATGGTGGACTTGCCGACGCCGGCCATGCCGATAATGACAATGCCCATCTTGCTCATTCTCAGTACCATATCACCAGTTTTCAGCACAAGAATAGCACCCGCCCCAAAGCCCGTCAACTGCATAATGCCGAACTCCGTGCTTTACAGGAAGTAGCCCAAATAAGGTCTTTACTTGACCGCCTTTTTGCCTTATACTACCTACGACACCGTGACGGACGTAACAATCACAATAGTGCTGGCGGCGGCGGCTTACCTGCTGGGGGCCTGCCCTTTCTCCCTCCTGGTGGGGCGGTGGCTTTTGAATAAAGATATCCGGGAATACGGTGATGGCAACCCCGGCGCGGTAAATGTCTTCCGGGCCGGCGATGTGAAGACCGGCCTGATTGCCATTGCCCTTGATATTGGAAAGGGATTCCCTTTTGTCTTCATCGCTCACTATCGCTTCGGGCTACCGGAACTGCTGCTTGCCACCATCGGGTTGAGTGCCATACTCGGCCACGCCTTCTCTCCGTTTCTGCATTTTAGAGGCGGCAAGGCAATCGCGGTTACCGGCGGGGTCCTCCTGGCGCTTCCCCAGTACCATCTGCTGGTTATCTTCACTGCCTGCATTGTCACCGCCTTTCTTCTTATTGAGCAGGACGCCTGGATGGCCATGTCAGCTCCGGCTGGTGCACTGGCCTACCTGATAATTACGCATGGTAGCTCATGGGAAATACTGTTCACACTTGGCGTCCTGATACTCTTTACCATCAAACAATATGGAAACCTGAAAACCATCCCCAGATTCAGACTGAAACCCGTTCGGTGGTACCAGTCAAGAAGTTAATGCGTAAAATAAGAGGGCTAAGGGAATGCTTTATCAGGGAATAATCGTCGCCGGGCTTTTTATCTTCATGATTAACCTGACGCTTAATCTGAGAAACCTCAGGACACTGCGCCGCGATGAGAAAATCCCTGAGCCGGCTCCCTTCATTTCCGTCCTTGTCCCCGCCCGGGATGAGGAGACAAATATCGCCGCCTGCCTTGAGTCGCTGCAGGAGCAGGACTATCCCAACTACGAAATCGTGGTGCTGGACGATAATTCGTCAGACAGTACGGGGGCAATAGTGGAAAATATCGCCGCCGGGGATAGCCGTGTACACCCCCTTAGCGGCGAGCCGCTGCCCAAGGGCTGGACGGGCAAGTCCTTCGCCTGCTATCAGCTGGCCAAGCAGGCCGGTGGTTCCTGGCTTCTTTTTGTTGACGCTGATACGATACACGCTCCCGATATGCTGCGCAGTGCTCTGGCCCAGGCGCTCCGCCTGAATTCCTCACTTCTCTCCGGTTTTCCGCGTCAGCTGGCTCACTCCCTGCCCCAGAAAATTGCCATCCCGGTGTTGTACTTCATCATCCTTACCTGGTTCCCGCTCTGGTGGTTGCAGCGCTCCAAAGAGCCAAAACCCTCGCTGGCCATCGGCCAGTTTTTGCTCCTTCCCAGAGAAGAATACTGGCGCATTGGCGGCCATGAAGCGGTGAAATCACGTATTCTGGAAGATGTCTGGCTGGGCGTTGAGGTAAGCCGCCGACGTGGCCGACAGGTGGCGGTTGACCTGTCGCCCGCAGTCTCCTGCAATATGTACCGCAACGTGGGTGCCATGCTGGAGGGCTTTATCAAGTGGATTTACTCGGTGGCCTCACTCTCCCCGATTGCACTGACACTCATGATGGCCGCGGCCTACTTTTTCTACCTGGCACCGTTCTATCATCTCTGGCGGGAGCTCTTTGTGGTCATGGGCTCTGCTACCCTGCGCATCGTCGTTATCTCCCAGGTGGGCTTAATACTGTTTATGCGCTGGCGGGTGGACAGCCGTTTCAAAGAACCGTTTATTTCGGCCTTCCTGCACCCTTTCGGGCTCTCATTCCTTTTTTTCGCCGCCTTCTGTGCTGTTTTTCGGCGCGCGGTTGGGGCCGGTGTACGCTGGAAAGAACGCCTGTACAGTCGCGAATCATCCGTCGAGTAAATATCTGGATTACAAGGAACCCACCGGAAACATCACGTCTTTTTGTTACGCTTGAACTACTTCATCTTTGCTATTTGCTTTTCAGCCCCGGTATCCCTAACAGTTCCCGTGCTTCTTCTGGTGTAGCTACTTTTCGACCGAGGTCAGTACCTATGCGAGCTATTCTGGTGACGAACTCGGCGTTGCTTCTGGCAAGAACACCTCTACTGTAATATATGTTATCCTCAAAACCGACCCGTGCGTGACCGCCCAGGAGAATCGATTGAACTACCGCCGGTGTCTCGTCAGCACCGACGGCAAGAGTCATGAACATCGAATCCGGAGGAAGCTGGTCAACCAGATGCATCATAGTTCTCGGCGTATAGGGAGTCGCATTCTGTGCCGTCCTCTGCATTCCCAGGGGAAAGTCAATCCAGTAAGGCTTGGGGAGCGGGAAATTTTCAATGAAATATTTGACTTCCACGGCCAGACTACCCAAGCCGCCATGCAGTTCAAACTCAGGTTTTATACCCCTATCCAGCAACTCCTTGAGCATTCTTTCGCCAAAGGAACGGGTCCATGGCCTGAGTTGTTCTTTTCCCGCACGCATAAAGACAGCAACCCCAACGTTGAAGGATACCAGTTCCGGGCCTGCCTCAAGGACTCTGAATCCATCTTCAACACTAGCCCCCTCTTCACGCCCTGGAGAAGTGCTGAATTCAAGAATAATATCACAGTTCTTGCTTCTTATAAGGCGGGCGATTTCGCTGAAGACTTCCGGGTCGGTAGTGGCTATGCCCTCTTTATTTCGGGCGTGGATATGGGCCATAGAAGCGCCCTCATTCCAGGAACGGTAAACTTCTTCCGCAATTTCTTTCGGATTGGTTGGGATATCAGGATTTGCATCCTTGCCCAGAAAACTGCCGCAAGGAGCAACGCAAATAACGAGTTTATCAGTAACTATCAATGTTCCCTCCATAAAAATTCGTCTTTACCATTGACTCCTATTATATTACCAAATTTCAGTCAGTACGGCCAGTAGTGCGGTCTCTTCCGGACCTGGGCCATTCTTTGGGACCCAATGCCCCCCTTTTATCCCTAATAATGAAATATCTCATGTATACTTCTATATATACTTGACAGGCCGTGCTATAATTAATTTCAGAAATCTACCGTTAAATATCAGGCAATAGTAAGCCTTTCGTCTATATATAGCAATCATAAGATTTTAAGCAGTTTGGCGAAAGGAGTTAAAGGCAAGGGAATTAAAAGCAATTGCCCAAAGTAATAGCCTGATATGGCTCGGAACTCAATCTGGCGGACGGCATATATCTGTCAACCGAACAGATGGGTATGCTTTGCCAGTGAAGAGTTAGAAGCGAGCGGCCACAAGTCCCTCTCCTGCACATAGCTGGGTAATTGTATTCCTCGATCAATTAGTTCAGTAGCCAGCGTTTTCCCGATTTTGCGCACGGTAGTTAACCTGATGAACTATTTGATTTTAACAAATCAGAATTAAAGGTGAATATCCTAATAAAGGGGGTGATAGATTTCAAAAATCAATCGAGGAATCGCTGGTTAAAAATTTGCTGAGGAGGAGTAAATGAAGAAAGGAAGAATAATCGCCGCGGTTATGGTGCTGGCACTTATCAGCAGCGTTGTTGCTGTCGGTTGTGCCGCTCCTGCTCCTGCACCTGCCCCGGCTCCAGCTCCAGCACCAGCACCAGCCCCTACCCCGGCTCCAGCTCCGGCTCCAGCCGCACCGGCAGAAGTTATTACCTGGATCGGTCAGTCATCTCTCCCCGCTGGTATGCCAGTGACTGTTGGATTGGAGAGAGTGGCTGCCCGAATCGGGGAGGCCAGCCAGGGACGCATGGTTTGGAAAGTTAATCCAGCCGGCGCTGTCTGCCCGGCAACCGAGGAGTGGAAAGCAGTCCATACCGGCGTTGTGGACTTCTGCGGCGGTGGCGGTTCCTACATGAATGCTGAGATCCACTTTGGCACCCTGATTTCGCAGAGGGTGGGCGGCATACCGCCTCTGCCCCATTTAATCTGGATGGATACCGTCGGTTCCGACCTGATTAACAAGTGGTACGTGGACCTGGGGTATGATATGCTGGATATCAAGGGAGCCGGTTTCCACGGTCCGCCCGAGATATTCGCCCACCTTGACAAGGAGCTGAAAACCCCCGATGACCTGGATGGGCTGAAGATGCGATGCTCCGGCGACGGCGGTGCCGTACTGGCAAGGATGGGTGTCGGCTCGGTCTTCATGCCTTTGGGTGAAATCTTTGAGTCAATGAAGCGCGGCGTCATCGATGCCTTTGAATGCAGCTCACCGCGGTTTGACTGGGAGATGGGCCTGAACGAGGTGGGCAAGTATGTTTATCTCTGTCCTATCCGGGCGCCCACCGAGGTCTACCAGTTGATGGTCAAGCGGAGCAAGTTCGAGGCCCTGCCCGATGACCTCAAGATAATTATCGAGGACTGCGGCCGGTCAGAGGCAATCAGGTACCATACCATGCTCACCTCCGGTGACGCAGCGGCACTCGATAAATTCAGGGACTACGGGAACATCGTGGGCCCGCTGCCCGGCGTAATCGAAGACGCTTTCGCCAAGGAAGCTGCCGCGTACTATGATGAGGTGGCTCTCAAATATCCCGAAACCAAGGAAGTGCTGGAGTCCCAGCGTGCCTTTGCCAAGAACTGGGATTCTTTATACGGACTTCCTGCTTGGGCCAAGCCCAAAGACTAAAGCCTAGCAAGTCGTGCGCTACTGAATCACGGTTTGTCCCCACTCCACGGCTAGCCGCGGAGTGGGGACACAATAAATAAAGAAAGCCGAATATAATCGAAAATGAGAAAAATAATAAAGGCAATCGACAACGCTAATGAATGGTCGGGCAGGTCCGTCAGATGGCTTATGATCTTTCTCATGCTGATTATCTGCGCCGAGGTGTTCATGCGTTATGTATTGAACAAGCCCACGATTCAGGGGCCGGTGCTCGCCAGCTTCTCCGGGGCGGCACTGTACTCACTCTGCTGGGGATATGTCCACCTCCATAAACGGCATATCAGGGTGGATGTTTTCTACGCACGCCTGCCCGCGAGAATGCAGGCAATCGTTGACGTCGTCTGTGCGATATTGTTTCTTCTGCCACTTATCGGTTTGCTAACCTATGCCGGCTGGTGGTGGATGTGGTATGCCTGGTCAACCACCGAGAGGTCGCTCATGACTTTCTGGTACCCGATAACCGGCCCGGTACGAACCGCCGTGTTTATCGGGCTGTGCCTGTTTTCCCTGCAGGCTCTTGCCCAATTCTATCGTGATTTATATCGGCTAGTGAGGAATAAGGCCCATGATTAATGTTGATCCGGAACTGGTTACCTTTATCATGCTCGGTGGTATCTTGGTCGGGGTCCTGGTCGGTTACCCGCTGGCCATGGTTGTCGGCGGCATCGGCATCGTCATGGGTATTCTCCTCTTCGGGGTGGATATCTCGCTACAGCTCATCTACCAGCGCCTTTTTGAATTAATCAACAACTATATCCTGCTGGCAGTGCCCGGCTTTATCTTCATGGGCATCATGCTTGGTTACTCAGGGATAACGGAACGTATGTTTTCCGCCATGTATTTATGGTTAAGCGGTTTTCGGGGCGGCCTGGCGGTCATCACCATATTAATCGGCACCATCCTTGCCGCCTGCGTGGGCATCATCGGCGCCTCGGTTACCGCGCTGGCCATAATCGCCCTTCCCGAGATGATAAAGCGGGGCTACAGCAAATCTCTGGCCTGTGGCGCCGTCTGTGCCGGGGGTACACTTGGCATCCTTATTCCGCCCAGCATCATGCTGGTGGTCTATGGCCCCATGGCGTCACTTTCCGTAGGTAAGTTGTTCTTCGGCGCCTTCATGCCCGGCTTCATGCTTTCCGCTATGTACTGTATCTATATCACCATACACAGCTTTGTCCAGCCGCATATTGCACCCCCCGTGCCTTTGGCGGAAAGGGCCGTACCCTGGGGAAAGAAAATATATGAGCTCGTAATCTCACTCATACCACCAGGAGTGCTCATTATGGGCGTCCTGGGCAGCATCTTCTTCGGCATCGCTGCGCCAACTGAAGCCGCCGCCGTCGGTGCCCTCGTGGCCACACTTCTGGCCGTTGTTTACCGCAAATTTAGCTTCCAAATCCTTAAAGACACCGCTACGGAGTCGGTAAAAGTAACCGGCATGGTGCTCCTCATCGGCGCCACCGCTTATGCCTTCGTCGGCGTATTTATGCGCGCCGGTGGCGGAGATATCGTTAAAGAACTGATTCTCGGCGCTCCCGGCGGGAAGTGGGGCATCTTCGCCATTATCATGTTCATCGTCTTTCTGCTGGGCTACTTCATTGACTGGCTGGGAATATTATTCATTGTCGTTCCCATAATAACACCGGTAGGTGAGGCACTCGGTTTTGACAAGCTCTGGTTCGCCATGATGATCTGCGTCAACCTCCAGACCTCATTCCTGACGCCGCCATTTGCCTACGCCATATTCTATCTCAGAGGTGCGGCTGACCCATCATTGGGTGTCCAAACGGGGCACATCATACGCGGCGTAATCCCATATATCATCATCATCCTTATTGGTCTTGGGCTGCTCATCACCTTCCCCCAGATAATCCTCTGGCTCCCTGGGCAGATGATAAGAGGCTTTTAGCCGTAACGGAAATTTCTGACTGCGCAACCGCCTCGATGAAAATCGGGGCGGTTCCTTTTCAGAGTACGAGGGTTACCTGACTTTCTTCGGCGGAGAGCCTCTTGGCGCTGAAACCAAGCTTCTTGGTCAGCCCCAGCATCTTCGTGTTGTCATTGAGCACGATGCCGTAGATGCGCTGCAACCCCTTATCCTGGGCTATGCCAATCAGGCTATCGAGGAGCTTGATACCAAGGCCGTTGCCCTGAAAATCGTCAGCGACCACGATGGCGAATTCCCCCGCCTCCCCACCCGGCTCAATGATGAGCCGCCCCACACCCACGTTTCTCCGCTTACCGTCCGCGTTATACTCGGCGATGATTGCCATCTCCCGGTCGTAATCTATGTTACAGAACCTGCTGAGCATCTCGTGGGTTATCTCTTTGATGATGTAGAAGAACCGGAACCGCGATGACTCCGAAGAAAGCCCGGAGATAAGCTCACGCTCCAGTGGCTCATCCTCGGGACGGATCGGCCGCAGTACCACCTGCCTCCCATCATAACAGCGCCAGGGCTGAATATACCGCGTGGGGTAGGGTGAAATGATTAAATGAGCGTACTCCTCTGACTCCTTCCGCAATACCGTGTCATCGAGAACTATGCGCGCATCCAGGGCCACGGCACAATCACCGCTGACCACCAGCGGATTTATGTCAAGTTCTTTTATCTCCGGAAAATCGACTATCAAATTGGCCACCCTGACCAGGGCCTCATCCAGCAGGCGCAGATTGACCGGCGGCCTTGCCCTGAATCCCTGCGAGAGCATCTGGTAGGTCTTGGTCCGCTCCAGGACCCTTCGGGCCAATACCTGATTGAGGGGAGGGATACCGACAGCAATGTCCTTGAAAAATTCCGCTTCCGTGCCACCGAGTCCGAACATGATAACCGGCCCCAGTATGGAGTCTTTCTTGCTGCCGATGATTAACTCGTAGTCGTAGTCAGGCATCATCTCCTGAATGGTGACGCCATCGATTTTGGCCTTGGGCGTCTGCTTCCGTACCTTGGCCACCATTTCGCCAAAAGCTTTTTTCACCGCGTCCGCCGATGAGAGGTTCAGCCTGACTCCGCCGACGTCTGATTTATGGGTAATGTCCGGGGAAGCGATTTTCATCACCACCGGATAGCCGATGTTCGAGGCAATAATGGCCGCTTTGTCAGCATTCGGGGCAAAATGCGGCGTGGTTGCGGCGATTCCATAGGTGGTGAGCAGCTTCTTGGCGTCCTCCTCACTGAGCAGCGCTTTTTTTGCCTTCAAAGCATTTCGGGTAAGGATTTTCAGGTAGTTCTTGGGGGCACCCATATTCATGGGCAAGTCCTCAGGTGTCTCATACAGCGACCCCAGGTTGCGGGCATAATGGTACATATACAGATAGGTTTTTATGGCTTCCTCGGGAAATTCGTATGTCGGCACATTATTCTCGTAGAAAAGCTGCCTGCCCTCGGCGACCTCTTCCGTGCCCATCATGGCGGTGACAATCGGTTTGTTTGCCTTTTTGGCACACTTGATAACCGCCCTGGCTACCTCACCCGGAGTAGCCGTGCCCTGCGGCGTGTAGATAATCACGGCGCCGTTCACGCCGGTATCTTTCAACACTGTTTCAATCGTCTGTGCGAAACGCTCCGCGTCAGCATCACCCAGAATATCGATGGGATTGCCCTTGCTCCAGTAAGGAGGCAGGAAGCCGTCCAGCGCCTTAACCGTCTCCTCGCCCAGTTCCGCCAGTTTACCACCCCGGCTCATCAGTGCATCCGTCGCCAGTATCGCCGGGCCGCCGGCATTGGTGATGATGGCTAAATTGGGCTCCTTGGGCAGCACTGCGGTATTCAGGATGGAGGCGCAGTTAAACAGGTCTTCAATCTCCTCCACCCGCACCACACCCGCCCGGTCAAAAGCGGCTTCATAATACGAGTCCTCGCCGACCATCGCCCCGGTGTGCGATTTCGCCGCCCGGGCACTCTCCTTAAATTTGCCCGGCTTCATAACGATAATTGGCTTGGTGCGGGCAAAACCTCTCGCCGCGCTCATGAATTTCCGGGCATGCGTCAGGGAATCGCCAAATGATTCAAGATAAATTATTATGCTCCTGGTATCAGGGTCCTCACCAAAATAGTCGATTAAGTCGCCAAAGTCCACGTCAAGCATGGAGCCGAGCGAAACAAAGGCGCTGAAACCGATTTCCCGGCTCACCGCCCAGTCAAGCACCGCCGTGCCCAGGGCACCGCTCTGCGAGAGGAAAGCAATGTGTCCCGGCCGGGACATTTTGGTGGCAAAGGTGGCATTCAACTGGGCACCGGGCTTTATCACCCCAAGACAGTTGGGGCCGATAATCCTCATGCCGTATTTTCTACCCAGATTTATAATTTTCTCTTCGCGTTCCTTCCCTTCTTCACCAATCTCTTTGAAACCGGCCGAAATGATGACCACCGCCTTGACCCCCATCTTACCGCATTCTTCAATTATGCCGGGGACGGTTTTCGCCTGGGTCACAATAACCACCAGCTCCGGCGTCTCCGGGATGGCACTCAGGCTGGGGTAACATTTGAGGTCGAGGATTTTCTCACGGTTGGGATTAACGGGAAATACCTTGCGCTTATCCTTGGCGATAACCAAGTTGTCCAGCACGGTACGCCCCACGGTCCCCTCGCGTTCCGTAGCTCCCACGAGAGCGATGCTGCGCGGCTCAAAGAACGCCTTGATTTTTTCCATGCTCATTGCGTCTGATTACTCCTGCCATGCGATAGACAATTTAAAACACCCGCGTCAGTGGTTTTAACTCTTTTTTCTTCTCACCTACTGTTAATCATACCGCATTTTTCAGTTGGTTCTCAAAATATAAACCCTTGCATTTGTCATTTCGCCCGTCTCTCATTATAATCTTAACGGTACCGGTACAATTCCAAAATCCGCAAGGATGCTTAATTTGTATCTCGATATCCTGCGTCATATAACTAACCGAGGAAGGGCAAAAGAACTATGGCTGAAGGACAGGCCGCAGGGCACAAGAAAAGGATCGCGGAGCGGGTGGCTCAAGTATCCGACATCGGCTTCGCCAAATTTTTGAAATTATTCCACTCACTGGAAGGCGGCATTTCCCTGAGCATCGGCGAGCCTGACTTTGCCACGCCCTGGCACATCTGCGAGGCCAGCATTGACGCCATGAAGAAGGGCATCACCTCCTATACGCCCACGACGGGGTTCCCCGAACTGCGCCAAGCCGTGGCCGGGCATCTGGAAAAGCGCTACGGCATCAAATACGACCCGGAGACTGAAATCGTCATTACCGTCGGCTCCAGCCAGGCTATGGACCTGGCCTTCAGAACGCTTATCGACCCCGGCGATGAGGTTATCATGCCTGACCCCTATTACATCTGTTACCCCTCCTGCATCGTCCTGGCGCAGGGCATACCGGTCACCATACCCACCAGACCGGATAACGACTTCAAACTGGAGGCTGACCAGATTGAGGCCAGGATTACCCCGAAGACAAAGGTACTCCTCTTCGGTTACCCGGCCAACCCAACGGGTACTGAACTGGCCCGCGAGGAATATACCGCCATTGCCAGAGTGGCGGAAAAACATGACCTGCTGGTAATCTCGGATGAGATATACAGTCGCCTGACCTATGGAGTGGAACATACCTGTTTCTCAAGCCTGCCGGGAATGAAGGAGCGCACCATCCTCCTCGATGGTTTCTCCAAAGCCTACGCCATGACCGGCTGGCGTCTGGGCTATGCCGCCGGACCAGCGGAAATCATGGCGGCCATCAGCAAGGTGCACCAGCATACCATGCTCAGCCCGTCCAGCATGGCGCAGATGGCGGCCCTGGAAGCGCTGAAAAGCGGCGAGGACGATGTCCAGCGTATGCTGGCGGAATACAGTCACCGCCGCGAGGTGATTATCCGCGGCCTTAACGACATCGGCCTCAAATGTCACGAGCCAAAGGGAGCCTTCTATGCGTTTCCTTCAATCAAGGTTACGGGTATGACGTCAGACGAGTTCACCGAGAACCTCCTCAAGGAAGAGAAGGTTATCGTCATGCCCGGAAGCCTTTTCGGCCAGCAGGGCGAGGGACACGTGCGCTGCTGTTATGCCACCTCGCTGCCCGATATTGAAGAAGCGTTACGCCGCATGTCCCGTTTCGTCGAGCGGCATCGCGCCCGTTCCTGACCTGAAACCGAATATCGGTCTCGACCACAGATGAAGGTTAGCCCTCATGTTATCCAGATTGGCGGCATTTTCAGCAATGAAATGCCGTTTATTTTAGGCAACACTCTTTACTACTATTAAAAATGGGGCTATTATAAGACTAAGTTTTAAAAAGGGTAGCAGAAATGACTGCCGATAGCATAGAAATTCTGGTGGTCGATGACGAGGAGACGGTACGGATACTGATACAGCGAGTATTGCAGGCTGCCGGATATGATGTTGTCACCGCGTCTAACGGCGAAGAAGCCCTGTCCCTTATTGCCGATGGCAGTATTGATGTGGTGCTGCTGGATATCAAAATGCCCGGGCTGTCCGGTATCGACGTGCTGAGCAAAATAAGCACTGATTGGCCAGACCTCTGCGTCATGATGGTAACCGCGATTTCCGATGTCCAGACCGCCGTTAAGGCCATGAAGCTGGGCGCTTACGACTATATCACCAAGCCGTTTGACCAGACCGAGATGCTGCACAAAATTCGTCTGGCCATTGAGAGATGGCAGAAACAGCTTCAGGATAAACAGCAACTCCTCCAGTTCGGGCAAAACATCAACTTACAGACAAAACGAATGCAGGAGCAGTTCTCCGAACTGGTTAACAGCCTGGCCCGAGAGCATAAACTACTGCAGCAACTGGCGGCAGAGCGGGAAGCCAGCGATAAGTCCCCGCTCGCAAACCTTCCTCCGGAATTGCAGAGGCCCATTTCCACAGTCAAAGAATTCAGAGATGCCCTGCTCAAGATTCTGAAAAGGTCACAGTTCAATCATTGATTCGGCCTGCCGGTAAAGGATTACCAGCTGATGAAGAAACGCATTCTCATAGTTGATGATGAGATGAGCATCCTGAGATTTCTCCGCTCCAATCTGGAAGGGAAAGGCTACGCGGTAATCAGTGCCATCAACGGTGAAGAAGCACTCCACACCATAGAGATGGAACTACCCGACCTCATCATACTGGATATCATGATGCCCAAGATGAACGGGTTTGAGGTCTGCCGTCAGCTGCGCGAATGGTCACAGATTCCCATCATCATGCTCAGCGCCCGGGGCGATGAAAGAGACAAGGTAAAGTGCCTTGACCTTGGCGCCGATGACTATATCGTCAAACCTTTCGGCGCCAGCGAACTCATTGCGCGGGTAAGAGCCGTCCTTCGCCGCACCAAAACGGCCAGCTTACCACCCTCAGTGCCTGCCGTCACCAGCGGTGACCTGGTCATCAACTTTGCCAGAAGACAGGTAACTCGCAACGGCATGGAAGTGCAACTGACCCCTATTGAATATGCCCTCCTTCAGGAACTCGCGGTAAATTCGGGCAAAGTGCTCACCCATACTCACCTGCTGAACAAAGTCTGGGGCTCTGAATATCGGGATGAAAGGGAATATCTGCATGTCTTCGTCCGCCGGCTGCGCTCCAAACTGGAGCCGGACCCCAAAAATCCCCAACACATTGTTACCGTCTCCGGCGTTGGCTATCGGTTCACGTCTTCCGGGCAAGAAATAACCTAGAGACTTTTCGCCAGCCGCTCTACAGGCACCCGTTCCGGGTGCCTTTTTTATTTCCCTCAAATATTAAGGAAATCTTCAGAACTACAGGGTAAATCTTCAGGCTTTGTTTCGCATCCTGGCATTATCCTGAAACCATAGCACAGCTCAAGGAGGTGCCAGCGATGCAGAACAAATGGATGAAACGGATTTTCCCCTTTGTCGTCTTCTTCCTTCTCCTCCCCTGGCCAGTAGCTTACGCCGTCGGCGCCGGTGACCCGGCTGGCGAGGACGCGGTCAGGATAGAGCTCGCCGAAGCTTCAGCCATGCCCAGCTATAGCGTCTTCGGCATGACCATCGGAGGCGTGAGCAACCCCGGCGACCTCTTTTACATTGATGCCACCAGTAACCCATCTGAAATCAAGGTAACACTGTACCTGACCAATACCCAGCAACTGCTCAGCTGCTACCGCTACCTGATTCTGGATGTGGGCATCTATGTTGAGAACGGCCAGGGTGAGTGGGAGAGGGCAATAGCCAGTAATGGCGAGCTTATCCCCAAAACCATTATTTCCATGCGTAATGGCCAGGTGAGCTTCCTGCTGCCGGGTTATGCCAGATACAGGATGACCATTGATAGCGGTTGCTTTTACTGCACCAATGCCAGTGTTGACTCGTATTCCCGTTCACCCCAGTTCTATTTGGAAGTGATTTAGCCCGCAGGGGTAAACATCAAAAGGAGGTATAGTCAAGATGTTAGTAAATTGGAAGCGCAATCCGTCCTTTTTCCCAAAGCACAATGAGATGATGAAAGAGTTTCGCAGGCTGCACGGCAACGCCAATATGGTTAATGCGCCCGCGGTGGAGGAACCGTCATTCATGGCTCGAAGCAGACCTCTAACCGCCAATCATATCCTGATTGAGAGGGGAGGCTCATTTCTGCCGGAACTCATCGCCAACTGGACAGAACTGGTTACGGTACCAAAGGTAGCGGGCTACAAGCTATCGTCGAATTAATGCCCCTAAAATAAAGGACAACAGAAGAGAGAAGTCGATGAAAAAGCGTACCTGCATAATGGCCGTCGATGATGAAGAGAGGATACTGCTATTGCTCAAGAGGATACTTGAGGAAGAAGGGTTTGACTTTGTGGGCACCACCAGGGGCGATTCCGCAATTTCTATGATGCGCGAGCACCGGCCGAACCTGGTTATCCTTGATATCATGATGCCCGGGCTTAACGGCTTCCAGGTGCTCGACCTGATACGCCAGACATCCGGTGTGCCGGTGATTATGCTGACCGGCAGAGACGAAGTTACCGCTCTGCACGATGCCATTGAAATTGGCGCCGATGATTACATCAGGAAGCCATTCTACCCGCTGGAGCTGGTCGCGCGCATACGGGCAAAGCTGAGGCGGGCTGCGCAGAGCCAACCGACATCAAATCGAGGTAAGGAAATAGCCGACTAGAAGAGGAAATTACAATGACTGGCAGCAGAGGAGTACGAGTTACCTGGTGTCCCATAGGACAGGAATACTGTTTCCCTTCCTGCTACTTCCGGAGGGGAGCCCGCTGCTGCTTTAAAAGCCGGCGTGGTCGCCAGATAAAGGAACCGAAGAAGAGAAAAAGGGCACAAGGCTGATGGTGTCAGGCCTGTCTTCCGGCTGGGCTCAATCTCTGCGGATTTTATCCCAGTTATGCAGTACCACTCCCACACCGACCAGCACCACCGAGGCGATTACGATGGCTATCGCCTGATTTCTAAGTCCGCTGATAAAGCTGTCAATGGCATTGTGCGCCAGGGTAATCCCCTTCTCCGCAACTGACAGCGTTATGCCTTCACCCTGATTGAACCCCGTGGCAAGCGTCTGGTCTATCATCGGCTGCGCAGTGGCGGAAAACACCGGTCCGAAGATGATATAGGCGATAATCGCCATAACCGCCAGCAGTGCCGCCGCCCAGAGCAGTTTGCTGCTCCACCTTCGGCCACCCAGCGCACCGACCGCTATCAGCAACAAAAATGGCGCAATCCAGATAAAATTTATCCATTTTTTCGCCGTTCCAAGGCTGGAACGCACCTGCTCAAAGGCTATCATTTGCTCGCCGGCCCCGGAATTTCCTCCCTCTCCCATCATATTCCTTAAATCCTGCTCGGTGAAGGTCAGGCCATCAGCTATCTGCTGCCGTATATCTTCCAGAGCAACGGCATCGGTGTCCATAGCTTTTATCAGGTCCTCTTCGGTGAAGGCCAGGCCTTCCTGCACCAGCTCCCGAACCTGGCTCAGAACATTATCTTCATCTTCACCACCGAATAGCTGGCTCAGTTCTGCTTCAGTTAAAGTCCACTCATCGGGTATGCCCACTTCAATGAGAGGCTGTATCAGGTCGCCCGGTTCCAGGCCCACCAGTTCCTTGAATTCCTGATATGATATATCCACCGGACGGCATAGGATATTTTCCAGAGAGGGGTCCGACAGCAGCTCCAGCAGATGTGCCTCCGTGCAGACCGGCAGGGAATCAAAGGCGCTCCCTATCTTCTCATCAGCCAGCTGGCTGAGCGCCCCGGCTATCTCCGGCTTGCGGTCGGCCAGAGATATGGTCAACTCCAGTTCATCCTGTTCCCCACGCAGGTAGGCGAATATCTGACCGACCAGGTCATGCACCAGCGCCTGATACCACTCCAGTGGCATGATTTCTCTGGCAGCGGCGATGATTTCATCCTCCGTCAGCTCCACGCCAATGGGGAGCTGGCTCAGCTCTTCCAGATTCTGCGACATTGCCGGCGCCAGCATTTCGGCAAACAGGCTATCGTAGGCTTCCTGCCTCGACAGTAAACCGGCCAGCACGACCTCCAGTTCATCGAGCGGCCTGGTAATATCTATCTCAAGGACGAAATGCGCCTGCTCTTTGGTGAGGTAAGGCACCACTTCATCGACGGCGCCGTCTATCTGCTCGAGCAGCCAGTCCTCGGGCAGCACCTGGCGCAGCATCGTTTCCATTTCCTCCCCGGATACGGCCAGCATGGCTGGCATCCCGTCTTCGGCCGATGTTACCTCACCGGCAAGCGATGCCACGAGCTGCCCGTACAGCACCGGGAAAACATCTTCTCGGTGCAGAACGCTCTTTATTGCCCCCGCTCCAGCCTCCACCCTGTCCTTTAACTGAATATTGATACTGAAGGTGGCCGTCTCTCCCCACACATAGGGCACCACCTCATTGATAGCATGCTCAACCTGTGCCTGAAGCCATTCCGGGGGCAGCGTTTGCCTGACCACGTCAACCAGATAAGGCTGGAGCGGCGTTATGATGATGCTGGCCCCTCCGCCATCCTCACCCATCCCGGATTCCTCCAGCGCTTCCGGGAGCACGTCATCGTAAATGAAGTGGTATACGTCCGCTTTCTGCAACTGTTCCGCGTAGAAATCCGGGTTGCCAACCGTGGCATTAACGCGGAAGGCGAGCATCACCAGCAGCGATAGAATAACAAAGATGACCGCCAGGGGTATGGCCATAACCCTACGGAACCAGATCATACTTTATTACGCTCACCTGTTTGATAAGATAGTTTACCTGCCAAGCAGACCAGCGTCAACCTGCCCTCATTCCCGTCCGGGAGTTATAATATGAATAACTCCCAACGATATATCCCCTTGCCGCCTTGATAGCCACGGTTACCAGTGTTAGAATGCTTGCCAGAGGCTATAAGATATGACGCTGCGCAGAAAGACGCTGCTTATCATCGCCGGCACATTCTACGGGGTAATAATACTGCTCTTTTTTATCTCCCGCACTATCCTGCTGGAAAGCTATGCCGACCTAGAGGGGCAAAGCACATATCGTGACGTTGACCGGGTACTGGCGTCTTACTCGCAGCAACTTGCCAGTCTGGAGACCACAGCTTCCGATTGGGCGGCCTGGGATGACACCTATGCTTTCATTGCTGATGCCAGTGAAGAATACATCAGGTCGAACCTTACCGACAGCACCTTCACTGGACTGGGACTGAACCTGATGCTGTATGCTGACTCCGCCGGCCAGATTGTTTTCAGCAAAGCATTTGACCTGAAGAATGAAGAGGCAATACCTCTCCCGCAGAGCATCCCCGATTATCTGGCTGGCCATGAGTTTCTGGTCAACCATAAGGACACGGAAAGCAGCTATGCTGGCACCATCATTCTTCCCGAAAGCCCCATGCTGATTGCTTCTCACCCCATCCTGACCAGCGAAGATGAAGGGCCGATTCGCGGCACTTTGCTCATGGGACGCTACCTCGATGCGGCCAAGATAAACGAACTGGCCGAAATCACGTTCCTCTCCATAAATATTTACCAGTTCGATGACCCCCGGCTTCCTCCCGACTTCTCCGTCGCCCGCTCCTCTATCACGGTGACGTCTCCGGTTTTTGTCCAGCCCCTCGGTGAGCAATCCATCGCTGGCTACACACTTATCAAAGACATCAGCGGACACCCGGCCTTGATGCTCAGAGTGGACACGCCCAGAGATATCTATCATCAGGGCCAGTCCGCCATATCCTACCTCATCCTGACCATTGTCGGCGTCAGCCTGACATTTGGCGTGGTAACCCTCCTGCTCCTGGAGAGGCAGATTCTTTCCCGGCTGTCATACCTGAGCCGCAGTGTCAGCGACATCGGCACCGGCGGCAAGCTGTCAGCGCGGGTATCAGTGCCCGGCTCAGACGAGCTCTCCAGGCTCGGCGCCACCATTAACGGTATGCTGGCGGCTCTGGAACAATCAGAGACAGAACTGCGGGAATTATTTGAAGAAGAGAAGAAGCTGCGACAGGACCTGGAAGCAGAAATAAATAAAAGGGTGGAGTTCACCCGCGCCCTCGTGCACGAACTCAAAACACCCATCACCCCGGTGCTGGCCTCCAGCGAACTATTGCTGGAAGAAATCAAGCAGAGCGGGTTGCTTAGGGAGCTGGCCCAGAATATCAACCAGGGTGCTTACAACCTGAACCAGCGAATCGATGAACTGCTTGACCTGGCACGCGGTGAAGTGGGAATGCTCCATCTTAACCTCGGAGCGGTTGATTCCAGGCAATTGCTGCGCAACATTGTGGCCAGCGTCCGGCCGCTGGCCCGAAAAAACAAGCTTAAACTGAATGCCGAACTGCCGCCATCACTGCCGGTCGTCTCGGCCGATGAAGACCGCCTGCGGCAGGTGGTGCTCAACCTGCTCAATAACGCCATTAAATTTACGCCGGCCGGAGGCAGCATCACGGTGAGGGCCAGAGAAAAAGAGGAGGCTTATCTGGTGGTTGAAGTGCAGGACACCGGCCGCGGCATAAGCAAGGCGGAGCAGGAGAGGCTCTTTGAACCCTATCAGCAACTGGGGGTAGAAAAGGCCCGCCCCAGAGGACTGGGACTGGGACTAAGCCTCTCCAAGAAGCTGGTGGAACTGCACGGCGGTCAGATATGGGTGCAGAGCCAGAAGGACAGGGGAAGCACTTTCGGCTTTTCCATACCCGTGAAAATAAACGAGCCGTAAGACTGACACCGCCAGGTGAAATTAATTCGATTGCTTTGCTGAGAGGAGTTTTAAGATGTCCGCTGAAAAGCAACCGTACTCACTTACCGTCGCCGAGGCAGCGTCCGCAATAGCTTCCGGCAAGCTGACTCCCTCGCAACTGGTCAACTCATGCCTGGAAAGAATTGACGCCGTTGACGATGAAATAAAAGCGTGGGCACTGGTTGACCGGGAGGGCGCCCTTGCCACAGCACAGCAACTGGAGCAGGAACTGGCGCAGGGCAAAAGGCGCGGTGCGCTTCATGGCATACCAGTTGGCATCAAAGACATTTTCTACACCGCAGGGCTAAAGACCGAAGCCGGCTCCAGAGCCTGGGCTGGCTTTGTTCCCGATTATGATGCCACGTCGGTCGCCCGCCTGAAAGACGCCGGCGCCATCGTCCTAGGCAAGACGCACACCACCGAGTTCGCCCATATGGACCCCGCACCCACCCGCAACCCCTGGAACACGGAGCACACTCCCGGAGGCTCAAGCAGCGGCTCCGGTGCCGGTGTTGCCGCCGGCATGTGCCCGGCCGCGCTGGGCAGCCAGACCCTCGGCTCGGTGCTGCGGCCCGCCGCCTATAACGGCATCGTTGGATTCAAGCCCCAGTACGGCCGAATCAGCACTTATGGTGTGGTGCCGCTGAGCCCGACCCTGGACCACGTTGGCATATTGGCACGCACGGTTTCAGACGCGGCGCTCGTCTTCCAGGCCATTGCCGGGCACGACCCCAAAGACATCCTCTCGCTCAACGAGCCTGTCCCCGACTGCCTGGCATCTCTGGAAAAGCAGTCGCCGCCCCGCCTGGGGCTGGTACGCGCCTTTTTCTATGACCACGCCGACGAGGAAATGCGCCGGCACACTGATGAAATCGCTGCCCGCCTGGGGCAGGCTGGCGCCACCATCGAAGAAGTTATTCCGCCCCCCAGCTTCGCCACCATAATTGACAATGCCCGCAGTATCCTGGCATTTGAGGCGGCCGCCAGCCACCGGGAGTCCTTTGCCAGACACGGGGATAAATATCGCGAAGGCATAAGGAAATTGATTGAAGATGGCCAGACGGTAACTGCCGCCGATTATGAAAAGGCGCTTAAAGTGCGCCTTCAGCAGCGCTCCGATATGGAGCCGCTGCTACACAAGACGGACGCCCTGCTTACGCCGGGAATACCGGGTGCGGCGCCCCACGGCCTAGCCTCAACGGGAAGTCCGGTGATGCAGGGCCCCTGGACCATAATGGGAGCGCCATCAATCAGCCTGCCGTCCGGCCTCAGCCAGAACCGTCTTCCGCTGGCCATCCAGCTGGCCGGCCCTCCCGGAGCCGAAGACCGCCTGCTGGCGATAGCCAGATGGTGCGAGCACGTTCTAAAAGTGAACCTCCGCCCGCCGCTGGATTAAGGCGCTTTCTGGCGAGAGGGGAAAATAAGCGGCGGCCGTTAATCTTCCTTTACCAGGTCGACCTTGGGCTTCACGCCCCTGTTCACCCGGTGGCGCGGCCATTTCCCGGTGAGCACCCTGGCGGCCTCCTGTGCCACGCTCAATCTGAGCCGCTTCATCGCCGTGCTCGTGTGCACGGAAGAGTGAGGAGTGAGCACAACGCTGTCCATCTTGAGCAGCGGGCTATCCGGCGCAATCGGTTCCTTCTCGAATACGTCCAGTCCGGCACCGGCAATCCACTTCTCCCGCAGGGCCTTGATAAGCGCCGCTTCATCCACCACCGCTCCCCGTGCCGTATTTATCAGATAAGCGGTGGGCTTCATCTGCTTTAATTCCTTCTCACCAATCAGGCGATGGGTTTCCTGGTTCAGAGGAGTTTGCAGGCAGACGTAATCCGATTCTTTCAGCAGTTCGGGAAGGCCGACCAGCCTTATGCCGTGCTTGTCGGCGGCCGATTTATCCAGATAGGGGTCGTAGCCGATTGTTTTCAGGCCGAAGCACCGCGCCTTCTTTGCTATCCGGCGCCCGATATTGCCGCAGCCAGCTATCCCCAGCGTTTGCTCAAATAGAGATGGCTCGTTTATTGTCCCTAGCTGGACATCACCCCAGCGTCCCTGCTTCACCCCCTCCGTCGACCAGACCAGACGCCGGGCACAGGCAAGCAGCAGGGCCAAGGCGTGGTCAGATACCTCCTCGAGGCAGAAATCGGGGATATTGACCACAAGTACATTGCTATCAGTGGCGGCGTCGGCATCAACCGTATCGTAGCCAACGCCGTATCTGACGACCACCTTCAATTTCGGCAGGGACGACAGAACCCGGCGCGTTATCGGGGCAAAGACCACCAGCAGGGCATCGGCATCCTGTGCCGCTTCAATTATCTCATCTTCCGTTTGGCAATCTGCCTCCACCACGTCAGCATTGACCCGGGAAAGCACTTCAGTTTCAATCTCAAGATCTCTCAGTGCCGCGGGGGCCTGGGATTTATTCTCCACTCGCATCACTCTGAATCGCGTTTCTGGCATTATTCCCTCCTTCATGCCCCTTAGTTCACGTTGCGGGTTAATCTCTATTATAAAGCATGGCCAACATCATGTCAGCTATTCGCCCTGCGGTGCTTTCCACCGGTGATTGAGCCAGACCACGCTTATGCAACGAGCAGTATGTTATAATCGTTTTAAGCCGGGAAACATGAAAAGAGGCAGCGATATGGCACCAGCCACCAATACCGCCTCTGAGGACAAGGGCCTGACCAGAGGCACATTATGGATTTTGTTAATCGGGGTTTTCCTCACCTCATTCAGCATGCTGGCCTTCGAGATAGCCCTCTCCAGGCTGCTCTCAGTACTGATTCTCTATCATTACGTGTTCGCTATCGTTTCCCTGGCTTTGCTGGGCCTGGGCCTCGGCGGCATATTTGTTTATCTCTTCCGTTCGCAGCCAGCCAGTCCCAACAGCCGGTTTGGCCCGCTGGCACTGTTCGCCAGCTTCATAGCGCTGGCAATACCGATTTCGGTCATACTTATGGTCCGGATTGGCTATCTGGACAGCGCGCTGAATAACATCCTGTTTTACTGTGTCCTGCTGTTCTTACCCTTTTTCTTCACCGGCATCTTGCTGGCTGAGGTTTTCCGAACCTTCCCGGAGATAAGCGCCCGGGTTTACGGCGCCGACCTGGTCGGGGCTGCCCTCGGCTCGCTGGGCATCATCTTCTTCCTCGATGCTTTCGGCGCCGTCAACACCGGCTTTTTCCTCGGCGTAACCGCGGGCGCGGCCGCGCTCCTCTTTGCCAGCAGAATGCCCGGGAAAGTCAACTGGCGGGCGGCATTTCCGGCGGCCAGCTTTATCATCGCCGCCATACTTTTGATTACCAATTCGTCGGCGGCCTATCTGAGCGATATCCCCATCATCGGGAAAAACCCCGACAAGGATATTCACCGCGCCCTGTATGAGAAGTCCTCCCCGGCGCGGATAATTGAAACGAGGTGGAGCGCCTTCGGGCGGACCGACCTGGTTGAGTATGCCCGGTATCCGCAGCTCATGGAGATATATCTGGACGGCACCGCCACAGCGCCGATGTACCGGTTCAGCGGCGACCTAGAAAACCCGGACAAAGCCGTGCAAAGCCTCAAGACCACTTTTTCCGGCTACTTCCCCTTCTACTTTCTCGCCGAAGATGAAAAAGACAACGCCCTGGTCATCGGTCCCGGCGGCGGCAGAGATGTGCTGCTGACGCTCATGGGCGGCGTTGGCGAGACCACTGCCGTTGAGGTGAATCCCGACCTCGTGGATATGGTGCAGGACTATGCCGGGTACAACGGCGGCATCTTCACCGATTTTCCCAGTGTAAAGGTCATCGTTGATGAGGGCCGGAATTTCCTCAAACGCCAGACGGAGAAGTACGACATCATCATGCTCAGCCTTCCGGTTACCCAGACCAGCCGCAGCCTTGAAGGCTATTCTCTGACGGAAAATTTCCTGTTCACCACGGAGTCGATTCATGATTACCGGGGCCACCTGACCGAGGAAGGGCGACTCGTGGTGGTGACCCATGATGATTTCACCGCCTGGCGGCTGCTGGCCATCTCGCTGGCGTCTCTCGAGAAGGAAAATATCAGCAATGCCGACGCACTCAAGCAGATTTACATGTTTGGCCTGAGCTCGGGCCAAAGCGTATATCCGTGTTTTGTCCTGAAAAAGACGCCGTTTGCGCCCGAAGAGGCACTGGTCAGACATGAGAAAATGCTCCAGCTGGGCTACGAGCCCACTCTCGCTTATTTCCCGTACCTTGAGGATGAGGGAGCGGTGAACCCGACGCTCCAGGACCTCGCCAGCGGAGACGTGAGCTTCCGCCAGATTGCCGAAATCGCCAGAGGAATGGGCATGGACCTGTCCACCGTTACCGATAACCGCCCGTTCTTCTACAAGATTGACGCGGGGCTGCCGCAGCCGGTGTCGCTGGTCTTCTGGTTTTCTCTGGTCCTGCTGCTGCTCGTACTGGTGGGCCCACCAGTATACTGGAACCTGCGTTCTTCCCGCGGGCGGGGCCAGAGTAAGAGCCGCCGGAGCACGAAGACCGGGTTAACCCGACCCGTGCTCCTGTTTGCCTTCATCGGCATCGGTTTCATGCTCATTGAGATTTCACTGATACAGAGATTCATCCTCTACCTCGGCCAGCCGGTGCTGTCCATGGCCGTCCTGCTGTTTTCACTGCTGACCGGCGCCGGTCTGGGCAGTCTGTACAGCGGCCGCCTGACCCATGACAAGATATTTAAGGGGATAGCGACGGCCGCCATCGCCATTGCCGTACTGGCACTCGTTTACATCTTTCTCATCCCACTCGTTTTCAACCAGCTGCTGGGGCTCAACCTGGCGCTGCGCTTGCTGGTCATGGTGCTCATGCTGGTACCTCTGGGGTTTCTAATGGGCTTCCCGTTTCCGCTTGGCATCAGGGCGCTGAAAGAAGTTGAGATGGATAGATATATCCCCTGGATGTGGGGCCTGAACGGCGTGGGGTCAGTGCTGGGTTCGGCATTGACCATTGTCATCGCCATCGGCCTCGGCTTCGCCCAGGCACTGCTGGCCGGCGTCATCTGCTACCTGTTCGTTTTCTTCGCCTTCGTGAAATACGGCGCGATAAATATAATGAGCCGGCAATAAAGAGATACCGTGTTGAAGCTGACT
>Ga0315551_10000411_pt1 | contig 34480 bp, 33 predicted proteins | sample SalMarSW160290MG_FD_203678 | JGI IMG/M metagenome (GOLD analysis project Ga0315551, IMG submission 203678) | Salt marsh sediment microbial communities from the Plum Island Ecosystem LTER, Massachusetts, United States - Salt Marsh Sediment SW1602-90 ...
GGGACGACAGGAGAGACCAGGGGGGACGAAGAGCGACGCGGGTCGGTCTCGGCGTACCATCGAGCAACGGTCGAGGAGGACGTCCGTGCCCGCAGAAGAGACAGGGGGAGCGACGCCCACCGGTGCTGCCGACGACCGACGCGGGGTGGTGTGTGTGGGGTCGATCATCGCCGATCTCTGCAAGGTCATCGACACCTACCCGCCGCTGGATCACCTCGCCACCATCGAGCAGGTGACGACCAGCACCGGCGGGCCGGGACTCAACATGGCGGTGGACCTCTCCCTGCTCGGCGCCGACTTCCCGCTATGGATGGAGGGAGCGATCGGTGACGACCAGCACGGAGCGTTCGTGCTGGGGGAATGTGCCCGGCTCGGCATCGACACCGGCGGAGTGACCACGATCGCCGGCACCCCAACGTCCTTCACCGACGCCATGGTCGAGCGCGACGGCGGGCGGCGCACCTACTTCCACCATCAGGGCGCCAACGCCAGATTCGACGCGTCGACCGTCGACCTCACCCGGTTTGGGGCACGCATCCTCCACGCCGGCGCCCCCGGACTCCACCACCTCATGGACGCTCCCCTCCCCGGCGGCGGGAACGGTTGGTCCGCCCTGCTCTCACGTGCCCAGGCCGCCGGGATGCACACCAACCTCGAGATGGTCGACCTCGACCCGGCGCGGCTGAGAACCCTGGTGGACCCCTGCCTCCCCCACCTCGACAGCATCGTGATCAACGAGCTGGAGGCCGGAGCCCTCACCGGCATCGAGGCGCCGGCCCCGGATCCGGCCGGACCGGTGGACTGGAGCGCCATCGAGACGATGGCGCGGCGGCTCCTCGACCGGGGCGTGGGAGAACTGGCGGTGGTGCACTTCCCCGCCGGGTGTGTCGCCGCCACCCGGGACGGCCGCACCTGGCGGCAAGGCTCGGTCCAGGTGCCGCGAGCGCAGGTGCGGAACACCACCGGCGCCGGCGACGCCTTCGCCGCCGGGATCCTCTTCGGCGTGCACGAGGCATGGCCAATCGAGCGGTGCCTCCTCCTCGGGGCGGCGTCCGCCGCAGCGAGCCTCCGCAGCCCGCACACCTCTGCCGGCATCGGGCCCGCCGAGCAATGCATTGCCGAGGCCGACGCCGACGGGTACCGCCCCACCACCGCTGCCACCTAAACGCTGCGCGGAGCAGGCGCCGTCCCCGGAGATGCACCTCTCAGGCCAGCTCGAGCCAGTCCTCGACAGCTTGGTGGGTGATCCACGCTCGAGCAGGAGCCGAGCGCCCGCCCTCGAGCAGGAGCCGAGCGCCCGGCGACTTCCCGTCGCGCAAGATCCCCAACAGGATGTGTTCGGTTCCGATGCGACGATCCGCTCGGTGGATCGTCTCCCGCAGCGCCAGCTCCAACACCTTCTTGGCGTCGGGAGAGAAGGGGATATGGCCGCTCCCGCGGGATCCATCGCCGGGTTCCGCGACAGGGTGTGCCGCCGCCCGGATCTCCTCGATCGACCCGCCGAGCCCGGTGATGGCCCGGCAGGCAAGGCTCTCCGGGTCGTCGATCAGTCCGAGCAGGACATGCTCGCTACCGACACGGTCGCTTCCCGCCTCGCGAGCATGAGCGACCGCCCGGCGCGCCACGAGACGGGCCTCGTCGGTGAAATGCGTCAAGAAGAACCCGCCGCGGCGCCGCCGGAGGCCCCGCATCGTGAACCGCTTCTGGGCCGCCTGCTTGCTCACCCCCATTCGCTCGCCGATCTCGGACCAGGTCGCATCCGAGGAGCGGGCACGCTCCACGAAGTGGCCGATCAGCTCGTCGCCGAGGTCGGCGATGTGACCCGAGAGCATGACCGACTCGGTGAGCTGCTGCAGCGGGTCAGTGGTGGGGCTGGTTCGCTCGACCAGACGAATCAGGTCATCGAGTGAGGGGAGTGAATCCATCATGGTGTCAACCCTAGGTTGACACCATGATCTTGTCAACCCAAGGTTGACACACCCTGGCAGGAGGGCGCAACAGGCGGACCGGCGCTCACGTGTCACACCGGAACGGCGCCAGCGGTCGGCGGCGACCGGCGCACCGTCGATGACTGGGGAGAAGCGCGCCGCCTCAGACGTAGCGAAGAAGCCGTCGCAGCGGCTCGGGCAGGCGTTCCCCGTCGATCGCCTGGACCATCGCCGGGGCGTATCGGATCTTGCGGCCTCCTCTGGTGCCGATGAAGCGGTGTAGCTGCGCGGAGATCGGGCGGTCCCGCTGGGCGGGCTGGTTCTGGAAGCTGCGGAAGGAGTCCAGCTCACCCTGATCGGCGATGAAGCGTTGCATCTCGTCGACACCGAGGGTGCGGATCAGTTCATCCTCGAGGTCGGCGTCGCACACGAAGAACCCAGCCTCCGGCAACGTGGTGCTGCCGGTGCCATCACCGAGCAGTCCGGCGCCTTCGAGGGCCCGCTCGAAGTACCGGGCCTCGGCGGCATCGCACAGTCCGGCGAGGCGAATCCCGCGTCCTGCCGGGCCCAGCCGTTCCACGTAGCGGACGATGTTGGTCGCACCGCCCATCGCCAGGACGGCGACAGCCTCGGCGGCGAAGTCGCGCCCGGCCCGACGCGCCGATTCCAGCACCGCCTCCCGGTCGCTGGCGCCCTCGACGAGGACGGCGGTGCGGATGTCATCCGGCAGTTCGAGCAGATTCATGGGCCCAAGTCTGCCAGGCCGCCTCGCCGTGGTTCGCAGGCCCGCCGCGGCGGGATCACTCCCCCGCCACCGTGCCCAGCTCGTCCCAGATGGTCACCTGGCACAGATCGCGCAGGAAGCCGTGGGGGTACGCCGGGATTCCCGGGGCGGATACCGCGGTGAGCCGGTCGATCTCGGATGGCTCGAGTTCCAGCTCGACGGCCTCGAGGGTCTGGCGGAGCTGGTCGGCGGTGCGGGCACCGAGCAGCACCGATCCCACCGCCGGGCGGACAAGCAGCCAGGCGATGGCCACCGCTGCCATCGAGGTGCCGTGAGCTTCGGCGACGTCTTCGACCACGCCGAGGATGTCCCAGGTGCGGTCGGTGTTGCGGACGTCGTAGGCCTCGACGCCGCGTTCGGGGTCCTCTCCGAGGCGGCTCGCCCCGGTAGGACGCTGGTCACGCCGGTACTTGCCGGTCAGCCACCCGCCCCCCAGCGGAGACCACGGCGTGATGGCGATGCCCTCGTCCAGCAACAGAGGCAACAGGTCCGTCTCGATGCTCCGATCGAGCAGGTTGTACTGGGGCTGGAACACCTTCGGCACGACGTATCCCTCGCTGCGGGCCGTGTCGAGGATCCGTTGGAACTGCCAGGCCGTGGTGTTCGACCATCCGACCGTGTGGATCTTGCCGGCCTGCACGGCATAGGTGAGCGCCGCCAGCGTGTCCTCGACCGGAGCCGAAGGATCCCACCCATGCACGAAGTACACGTCGACGGCGTCGACACCGAGCCGTCCCAGTGAGGCGTCGATGGCCTTGACCAGTCCCCGATAGGAGGCGCCGGTCGAACCCGGCGGCGGACCGAACCGGCCTTTGGTGGCGACCAGGACCTCGTCGCCGGCCCCGCGGGACGCCAGCCAGCGGCCCACGATCCGTTCCGACTCCCCCGCCGCGTAGACGTCGGCCGTGTCGAGGTAGGTCCCGCCGGACTCGCGGTAGAGGTCGAGCATCTGGAACGACGACTCCTCGTCCGACTCGGCCCCGAACGTCATCGTCCCCAGCGCCAGCGAGGTCACCATCGGCCCACCCGGCCCAAGTGCTCGGAGGTTTCCGTCGAGTTGCGCCATCAGCCACCTCCCGGTGTCGTCTCGGTCTCCGTCGACCCATGCTATCGATGGCTGCGTTCCGGTCGGCGCCCCTCACCGTCCGGGGGCTCGGACCGCGAGCACGGGCCGCAGCCACCGTCCGGACCGCAGAGCCCGCGCCTCGTCCACTTGACCAGCCGTGCCCCATCGACGAGGGTCGCCACCGATGGCACCCTCCACACCCGTCACGGATTCCGAGATCGCCCTCGCCCACAATGTCAGGTCCCGTGGAGAAGTGGACCGCGTGGTCGCTGCCGCCGGGAGCGCCGGGGCCGAGGTCACCAGGCAGCCGAGCGAGACCTTCAACGGTGGCTACGCGGGAGTCTTCCGGGATCCCGACGGCCACGTCTGGAAGTCGCCCACAATCCAGGCTTCACCTTGAGGCCCGACGGCTCGCTCGTGCTGCCCGACTTCGCCGGCCGCTAGGCCCACCTCTGCCCTCGCCGGCACCAGGCCCCAGCTGCCACCATCCGCGGCGCGCTGCTACAGATCGTCGGGAAGCGACGCGATGCCCCGCGGTGTCATCCGCCCCTCCGCTAGCAGGCGGCGGGCAATCTCCCGGTTCCGCTCCGACCAGTTGGAGCCCGGGCGGCGCGGCATGAACCGGATCGCGTACCGCTCGTCGTCGACGCGTTTCGTCTGGGTGTCGACCCAGCCGTGGCAGAACCCCGCCTCCAGCAGCTCGCCGAAGGTGACGGTCTGGTTTCCCGTCGACTTCTTGTAGATGGAGATCACCACGTCGCTGGCGGCGTCGCCGTGGTCGGCCAGCCAGGAATCGAACGCTGCCGTGCTCGGGATCGGGATCGCCCCTGAGACGTCGAGCGCCACTCAGCCCACCACCTCGTAGCCATCGGCCGGCACCGGGTCGAGGTCGGGATCGAGGGCGAGCGGAAGCGGCCAGGCGCCGCCCGGATCGGGCAACACGATCGTCCGGGCCGGCTCTTCGACCGACGCCGGTTCACCGGCCGCTGCCGGTCCGGCCATCACCTCGTCGACCTCGACGATGATCACCCGCTGTTGCTTGCCAATGTCCATGGTGCGCTCCTCCTGGCTTGTTGCTCGACGTATGCCTCCATCTGAAGGAGGCGCTGGCGTGGTTCCTCTACCTCCGGTTCCGCTTCGATCACCGCGGGATGGGCGAACACCCGCTCGATGTGGGTCGGGTCGCTGGTCACCAGCAGATGGGTGTCGAGCTCGGCTGCCAGTGCCACCACCGTGGCCATGGCTCCCCGGTAGCCCGTCTCGTGCTCGACCACCTTGCCGGTCAGTGCCACCAACCCCACCGCGACGTCACCGATCCCGTCGAGGTCGAATTCGTGCAGCAGCCGGTCGACGCTCTTGGCGGCGTAGACGCCACAGCCGAGCCGGCCGCAGCCCCCGTCGGTGTGGGGAACCTCGTCGTCGCCCGACCGGAGCCGGCAGGTCGCCACCATCGTGCGACCCGGCCACGTCATCCTGACCCCGTTGAGACCCTCGGGGGTCACGGCCCAGAGCCGGTATCCCATCACCGGGACCGGCGACCATCCTTCGGCGTGGGCCTTCTGCGTCCGGGCGATCACATCCGCCAGGCAGAACTCCATCCAGTCCTCGAGACGCTCGACCTCGGACTCCGCCGCCGGCATCTGCCGGGCGATCCGCTCGGCCTCCTCGACCAGCCAGTCGTACCGCCGCTGCCGCGCCGCCAGCGCCGATTCCGCCCGCAGGACGTCGTCCATGCCCTCCAGCGTGCCGTAGCGGGCCTGGTAGCGGCGCACCTCGGCGCGCAGCTCGACGATCCGTTGTGCCGACGTCGTGCCGATCTCGGAAGCCATCACGATCTCCGGGCGGGCCCCCGACCATATTGCACCGAACACATGTTCGCAAGGGTGTTCCGGGGCGAGATTTCGCGATGGAGGGATGGATTTCGCGCTCCGCAGCACCTCCGGACAGTGAGACCTCGGCGACCAGTGAGGCGACGGGCACGTTCGGGGACCGCTCGCCGGTCGATAGCTCACCTTCGCGGTGACCTTCGAGACAGCACGAGCGGCGGCGGGCACGAGCGACGTCGGGTCGAGCAGAACCAGCCGAACGCGTCGTTGGTACTCCGCGCCTCAGCCGTCGATCATCCTCTTGGCGGTCCGCTCGTCGACGACGAGATGGGTGGCCACCCCCGCCTGGAGCGCGGCCCGAATCGGCTTGGCCTTGGCGTCCCCGGCCGCGGCACAGAGCCGGCGCGGGATCACCTGCAGCTGCGCCGGGGTAGGTCCGGTGGCTCGTTCGTTCAAGACGAGATCCGAGTAGGTGCCGTCCTCCCGAAGGAACACCGTGCAGACGTCCCCGACGACGCCCTCTCGCCTCAGCAACGCGAAGTCCTCCTGTTCCAGGTACCCCGCCGTGTAGACGTGGCTGGGAACAGCGCCGGCCAGGGCTCCGACGGAGAAGAGGGCGATGTCCGCCCGATGCTGCAGCTCGAGCACCCGCCTCGTCGAGCGCTCCCGCCACATCGCCTCCCGCGTCTCGGCGTAGTCGAAGAAGGCGGGAACGGGGAAGAGCTGGATCTCCGCATCGAAGCAGAGGGCGAACTGGGACAGCAGCGACTCGGCGTAGAGGGCGCCGGACGTTCTGGTGTTCGCTGCGCCGTTGAGCTGAACGATCGTGCTGCCGAGTGTGGCTTTTTTGCCCAGTTGGCCGGCCACGGCCGCAATCGTGGTGCCCCAGGCGACGCCCATGATCATGTCGGAGTCCATCCACTGCATGACCAGCCTGGCGGTGAACACGGCAACCTGCGTCAGGCGCTCCGCTTCCGTGGCGAGCCCGGAGACCGGAACGACATAGGTCTCGACTCCGTAGGCGTCCGCCAGTTCCCGAGAGAGGCTCGATGACCTGGTCGGCGAGGGTCTCAGGATGATCTCCACGAGTCCCCCATCCCTCGCCTGCTTGAGCATGCGCGACACCGTCGAGCGGGACACATGCAGCCGGCGGCCGATGGCGTCCATCTTCATGTCCTGGTGGTAGTACATCGAAGCCGCCGCGACCAGCTCGGCTTCGCCACGCGACGTCCCTCGATCCCCGGCCGATGTCATCCAGGCACCTCTCGCACATTCGTGCAATACCTATGGGAGGCCTTGCGCCCAGGCTACTTGAGCGATATCAATTCCATCAAGGTGGTGAGGCCACCTCGGGTGGAGGACGAGCATTAGAGCGACGACGGGCTTGACGTCGAGTTTCGTGAACGTGGATTCGGAGATCGCGCCTGGCTCCTTCGCGGGACCGTTCCGGTTGGAGCCGAGATGACCGCCGTCTCGGCGCTCCAAGGGGTGTCGAGCGGCGGGAGTACGGCTCCCGGCCTGCAACCCCGATGCCGGGAGCGCCTGTTCCTCGATCGACCTCGACTCCGTGCCCGGCGCCGTCCGAGCCACGCCTCGCACGTTTGTGCAATCTCCGTGAGAGGTCTTACAACCCGCCGTCGTCAGGGATACCAATCAGTACACGATGGCGACGCGGCTTCACGGGCGGAGGAGACACAGTGAACGACGGTCGGCTCTCTGCCGAATCCCATGAACAGGCGGTAGAAGAGGCTGTCCGATCCTTCTCGGTTGGTCAATCGAATCTGGACGTGCTGGTTGTCGGTGGCGGCGTGACCGGTGCCGGAATCGCGGTCGACGCCGCGACCCGCGGGCTCGTGACGTGCCTCGTCGAGGCCGACGACTGGGCCTCGGGAACCTCGAGCCGCTCCAGCAAGCTGGTCCACGGGGGCCTTCGCTACCTTCGCACCCTCGACTTCGCCCTGATACGTGAGGCCCTCATCGAGCGGAACCTCCTCGTGACCAAGCTGGCGCCGCACCTGGTCGTGCCGCAAGAGTTCGTCTTCCCCTTGAAGCGGTGGCAGCGACCCATCATCGGCGCCGGCGTGATGCTCTACGAGATCCTCGGGTCGGGGAAGACGCGCACACCCCGCCTCCCCAGGCACCACCACATCGGCAAACAGCGGCTCCACCGCGTGTTCGCCGGCTTGAATCCCAAGCTCTATCAGGGTGCGATCACCTACTGGGACGCCACCGTCGATGACGCTCGCCTCGTGCTGAGCCTGGTGCGGACGGCTCGTGCCGCCGGAGCCCACATGCTCTCCCGCGTCAAGGTGGTCCGCCTTCTCGACGACGGCAAGGGCGCGGTGCGTGGGGCAGCAGTCGTCGACCTCGAGTCCGGTAGGGAGTTCGAGATCGAGGCCAAGTCGGTGATCGTCGCAACCGGAGTCTGGACCGAGGAGACGCAGAGGATGGCCGCCGAGAGCGGCGGCTTGCGTGTGCTGGCCAGCAAGGGCGTGCACATCGTCGTGCCCCGAGACGCCATTCCGGGCGGCGCCGCCATCGTCGCCCCGACCAAGTCGAGTGTCTTGTTTGTGATCCCGTGGGACGACCACTGGCTGATCGGGACGACCGACACGCCATGGCGGCTCGATGTGTCGATTCCCCTGGCGACCGCTTCGGACATCGAGTATCTCCTCGAACAAACCAACGCCATCCTGGAGAAGCCCATCACGCCGGACCAGATCGTCGGGGTGTTTACCGGCCTGCGGCCTCTCCTCCAGAAGGGCGTCAAACCCGGAACGAGAACATCCAAGGTGTCTCGGGAACACACCGTCGCCTCGCCCGCACCAGGGCTCACCGCGATCGCCGGGGGCAAGCTCACCACCTACCGGCTGATGGCTCGCGACGCAGTGGACCACGCCCTCGGGGAACGCGCAGAGCAGATGCCGTCGGTGACCGACCGAACCCCGATCGCGGGCGCTGAGCACTTCGAAGAGGTGGAGCGGGAATCGGCCTTCTGGTCGGAGCGCTTCGGGTGGAACGACGCCATGGTTGCGCATCTCCTGCGGCGCTTCGGCGACAAGGCCCGCGAGATCGTCGAGATCTGCGAGAAGGACGAAGCGAACGCCAAGCCGCTCGGAGCGGCGCCCGACTACCTGCGGGCCGAGATCGTCCATGCCGTGACCCACGAGGGGGCACTGCACATCGACGACATCTTGGCGCGGCGCACCCACATCGCGTTCCAGGTGGCCGACCGTGGCATCGCCGCGGTCGAAGAAGTTACCTCGATCGTGGCCCCGCTCCTCGGATGGGATGGCGACCGGCGCGACCGGGAGGTGCGGAAGTACTCGACGCTCGCCTCTGCCGAGATGTATGCGAGAGAGCTGCACGACGACCGTGACGCAATCCGTGCCTTCCTCATGCACCTCGGCCGGGACGCAGAGTACGTCGGCGCCGCGGGACGGGCTTCGATCGGCTGGAACACCCCGGACGCACCGCAGTGAACACGGCGACCCCGACCTGCCGACCGGGGGGCGGGTGATCGCAACGAGAGACGTCCAGGTGCACTCGAGAGGGCGACACGAAGGAGGCAACCGGGAAGGCAAGAACGCAGTCGGGGAAGACAGGCAACGGGCGTGCCTTCGTGCCCTCGCCGCTGGGAAAGGGACACGGTCATGTCGACTGGATGACCGTGCACACCACACGCAACACACATCGGGAGTGGAGGTATTTGATGACCATGTCATCTGACCCGCTGAGCGGGTCTACGGCTGTATCGGGGGGGCGGCGTCGCGGATCCTGGTTCTCTGACGGGTCCAAGCGGCTGCTGGTGATCTCCTTGTTGATGATGCTGCTCGGCAGCCTCTTCGCGAGGTGGATCCACACCGATTTCGGAAACACCACGGTCACCGAGGTGACGATCTCTGCCGGCGACGGGCACCTGATGAGCGCCTTCCTGTACATGCCTGAGGGCGTGTCGGCGCAGAGCCCGGCGCCGGCCATCGCCATGTGGCACGGGTTGAACAACTCCAAGGAGTACATGTCCAACACGGCGCTGGAGATGGCCCGCCGCGGCTACGTCGTCGTCTCGGCGGACATGACCGGGCACGGCTCGTCCAACGGCGCCAACCAGGACATCGGATGCGGCGGCCCGGCCACACTGACCTACCTGCAAGGGGTAGCCGGGGTCGACACGTCACGGATCGGCCTGATCGGCATGTCCCAAGGTGGATTCTGTGCCGCCACCGCGGCGGCTCTGTCGCAGCCTGACGGCTACAGCTCGATCTTCTACATGGAGTCCGAGCCCAATCCCCCCGGCCCGCCGTTCGTGGACGCCTACATGGGTCTCCACAACATGGCGTGGAACATCGGTGGGTTCACCGAGCTTGGCCTCATGATCGCGGTGGAGAAGGGCGACGACGCCGCGATGTCGCCGGCGCTGCTGCCGTTGTTCGGCACCGACGGCCCGATCGTTCCAGATCAGGTGTACGGGTCGATCTCACAAGGCACGGCACGCATCCTCTACACCCCGTTTGAGGATCACGCCCTGTCCACCGACTCGGTCGCCGCGATCGGCAACGCCATCGAGTGGATGAACACCACCTTGGGCGCCGGGACCATGGGACGGGGGAGCCAGATCTGGCCCCTCAAGTTCCTCGGCACCACGGTGGCCCTCTTCGGTGGGTTCCTGTTCCTGTTCGCCATGGGTGGCCTGTTGCTGCGGACCCGCAAGTACTCCTCGCTGGTGAAGCCGGTACCTGAGTACCGGGGCCTGACCGGCGGACTCTGGTGGGTCGGCGCCGTCGTGACCACGGCCTTGGGGCCGCTGCTCTACCTGTGGGTCTGGAATCACATGTTCTCGACCTCGTGGATCAAGGTGAACTCGCTGTGGCCACAGTCGTTCACCAACATCTACATGGTGTGGGCAGTCATCGTCGGCGTCGTCGCCTGGGCGCTCATCGCGCTCAACCACTACACGGTGACGAAGAGGCAGTACGCCACGTTGGAGCACTACGGCATCACGGAACCCGGCGGCGGGATCGATTGGTCCGCCGTTGGACGCTCGTTGGGTTTCGTGTTCGTGGCTCTGGCGCCGCTGTACCTGCTGCTGGCCTTCATCAAGGGCTTCTGGCACGTCGACTTCCGCATGTGGGTCGTCAACCTGCAGCCCATGAACACCGCCCGCTGGTACGCCTTCATCGGCTACCTGGTTCCCTTCGCGATCTACTTCGTGGCACAGGGAATCCTGTTCAACGGGTTCCTGCGCTGGAAGAAGGGCAAGGCCCCGCAGTGGCAAGAGATGCTGGTCAACTCCATCATGCTGACCTTCGGCGCGTTGGTGTGGATCCTCATCCTCTACGTCCCGCTGCTGAGCGGAGGCACCCAACCCTTTGGCGCAGACAGCGCCATCGGGGCCGGCCTCGGGGGCATCTACTACCTGCCCATCCTGGTGTTCTGGCCGCTGATCTCGTGCCTGTACACGTTCTTCTTCCGGAAGACCGGCCGCATCTGGGTCGGCGCCTTCATGGTGACCGTGTACATGGTCTGGACCCTGGCAGCGAGCGGGGACTTCGCGTTGTGGCCGATCATCGGCTGACGCACCGTCCTCTGACCACAGGCAACCATCACGGTTGCCGAACGTGACGGAGTGGAGGCCCGGCCGGGACACCGGCCGGGCCTCCTCGTCCACCGCCGCGAAGGCACGGGTGAGGCTGACGATGCCGTCGCCGGTCACGGCAGCGATGGCAGAGCCCGCACTCGAGACGAGGTTGGCGCCCGGCGCCGCGACCGGCAACGATGCCACCCACCGCACAGCGATCGAGGAGAACGACCATGGCTGACTACATCCTGGCGATCGATCAGGGCACGACGAGTTCACGCGCCATCGTGTTCGACCACTCCGGGTCGATCGTGTCGACCGGCCAGATGGAGCACGAGCAGATCTTCCCCAAGCCCGGCTGGGTCGAGCACGATCCGGCGGAGATCTGGGGCAACATCCGCGAGGTCGTCGGCATGGCGCTGACCCGGGCCGATCTCACCTACCGCGACATCGCCGCGGTCGGCATCACCAACCAGCGAGAGACCACCGTGGTGTGGGATCGGACCACCGGGGAGCCCGTCTCCAACGCCATCGTCTGGCAGGACACCCGCACCCAGACCATCTGTGACGAGCTGGGCGCCTTGGGCGGGGGTGCCGCCAGGTACACGGACCGCGTCGGCCTGCCGCTGGCGACCTACTTCTCCGGCCCGAAGATCCGCTGGATCCTCGACAACGTCCCCGGAGCACGCGAGAAGGCCGAAGCGGGCCGGCTCGCCTTCGGCAATACCGACACCTGGCTGCTGTGGAACATGACCGGCGGGGTCAAGGGCGGCGTGCACGTCACCGACGTGACCAACGCCTCGCGCACCATGCTGATGGATCTGGCAACCCTCGAGTGGGCCGCCGACATCGCAGGCGACATGGGCATTCCGATGTCGATGCTGCCGGCGATCAAGTCTTCCTCACAGGTCTATGGGCTCGGCCGCGAGCAGGGCATGCTCCCCGGTGTGCCGATCGCCGGCATCCTCGGTGATCAGCAGGCTGCGACCTTCGGCCAGGCCTGCTTCGAGCCGGGCACGGCGAAGAACACGTACGGCACGGGCAACTTCATGCTGCTCAACACCGGCGCCGAGCGGGTCCCCTCGCGCAACGGCCTGCTCACCACGGTGTGCTACAAGATCGGCGACCAGCCGCCGGTGTACGCCCTCGAGGGCTCGATCGCGGTCACCGGCTCGCTGATCCAGTGGCTGCGCGACAACCTCGGCATCATCGCCTCGGCCCCGGAGGTCGAGGAGCTGGCCAAGACCGTCGAGGACAACGGCGGGGCGTATTTCGTGCCGGCCTTCTCCGGCCTGTTCGCACCGTACTGGCGGGCCGACGCCCGCGGGGCGCTGGTGGGCCTGACCCGATACGTCAACAAGGGCCACATCGCCCGCGCCGCGCTCGAGGCCACCGCCTTCCAGACCCGCGAGGTTCTCGACGCCATGAAGGCCGACTCCGGTGTGGCGCTCACCGAACTGAGGGTCGACGGCGGCATGATCGCCAACGACACGCTCATGCAGTTCCAGGCCGACCTGCTCGGCGTGGACGTCGTGCGGCCCAAGGTCGCCGAGACCACCGCGCTCGGCGCGGCGTACGCCGCCGGCATCGCCATCGGGTTCTGGTCCGGCGAGCAGGACGTCACCGAGAACTGGGCCGAGGATCAGAGGTGGACCCCGGCAATGGACGAGGCCTACCGCGAGAAGATCTACCGGAACTGGAAGAAGGCGGTCACGAAGACCTTCGACTGGGTCGACGCCGACACCGTGTGACCGTAGGGCGGCGGCGCCGCCACCCGCTTCACGGCTGTGCGGAGGGGACGGCATCGACGCAGGCCTCTCCCGAGGCTGGCGAACTCACCCACGGATCGAGGCATCGGACCGGATGACTCGGCCCGTCCTGCGCTGAAGCAGCGCCTCCCCGCCGAACGCACTGCCGATCACGACGAGGCCCAGGACGAGCACGAACGGCTGATCCGTAGCCATACGAACGACGAACGCGAGCGCGGTGCCGGCAGTCGCCACGATGGCGCTCCAGAGCAGCCAAGGGCGGGCGCCGGTCTCGTGGGTGAGCCGCAGGTGCCCCACCGCAACTGCGATGTACACGAGGAGCGCCGCGAGGCCGCCGAGCGAGGCGACCTGTGACAGGTCGAGCACTGTCGCCAACACGAGCACCATCGCTGCGGTGAGATACAGGCCCTCCGGAGCGCCGTGCCACGATCTGCGGTCGAACTCGTCGGGGAGCTCACCTCGTTTGGCGAGCACGTAGCTGATGTTGGTCGATCCATACAGCGTGGCGTTGATGGCCGACGCCGTCGAGAGGACCGCGGCAATCGCCATCACGGTGAACCCGAGCCGTCCGAAGAACGGCTCGGCGGCGACCGCGAGGGCCGTGTCCTTGTCCTTCAGGATCTCGGAGACCGAGAGGCTGCCGAACGCGATCAGCGCAATGGCGATATACAGCACGATGACGAGAGCGATCGCCGTCATCAATGCTCGTGGGAGGTCTCTCTTGGGGTCGGGCATCTCCGCCGCCGCGTTCGTGATCACCCCGAACCCGGTGTAGGCGAAGAACGCGAACCCGGCGGCGGCGAGGACCGAGCTCGGCGACGAGACGGTGAGCTCGCCGCGCAGGAGCGTGGAGGACACGCCGAATGCGCCGCCGACCACGAAGATGGCAAGGATGGTCAACTTCGCCCCGACGATGACGAACTCCGCCTTCCCGACCGACGTCGACCCGGAGGCGTTGAGCACCATCAGGCCGATGACGATCGCGGCGGCGAACGAACCGGTGGTGAGCGACGATGACGTCGACAACCCGAACAGCGTCGCTGCATACGAACCGAAGGCACGAGCCACCATTGCCATGCCGATGACTCCCGACGCGTAGTAGAAGATCGACAAGCCGCCGGCGAAGACTCCCTCTCCGTAGCCGCGGGTGAGATAGTCGACCGGGCCACCGACGGACGGGTAGCGCGCACCGAATCGGCTGTATGAGTAGCCGTTGAGGAGCGCGACGACCCCGCCGATCGCGAACGCGATCCATACCGAGGCTCCCGCAACCGCCCCCACCTCGCCGAGGAGCGCGAAGATCCCGGCTCCCACCATCGATCCGATGCCGAGCGCAGCGGCACGCGGCATCGTCATCGGTCGCGATGGGGTCGCGGTGCTCGATGTCACGGTGCCTCAACCTAACGTCTGCGCAGCGCATCCTCGCGCAACGGGCGCCCATGGGGATCGGCCTTCGGCTCGGGCGCCGGACCCAGCCCTGTGGGGTCGGTGGCGGAGGCGCTGCCCGGCCACGAGCTGTGCTCTGGTCCGTCGGCTATGTCCGATTGCTCGTGCGGTAGTGGCGGCGCCAGATGAGCCGGTAGATGCCCAACCGTTTGGGCAGATCGCGGACACCGGGAAGGTACGGCACGAGAGCAAGACCGATGCCCAGGACGCCGACAATCGCCAGCACGATGATGTCGCCGTTGCCCGAGGTGCTACCCGGAGGGATCTGGTACCAGAGGGCGACAGGGATCAGCCAGATCTGGCCGGGCCAGTTTCCGACGGTTGCCGCCATGCCCCACTCATCGCCGGCCACGCCGGCGGGATCACCCAGGCTGGCGAAGTAGTCGCCATCGGCAAGGAACAGCTGTGACCGCGTGTAGTCCATGACGAAGAACCCCGGGTGGCTTGGAGTCTCGTCCAACAGCGCGGCGTCGACGGCTCCGCTTTGGGCGAGCGACAGCATCGTCTGGAGCATGGTCGGGAGCGGACCGGCGCCTTCGGGTGAGAGTGTCGCCGCCTCCGATGGGTTCGCGGCGAGTGCCGTCGAATAGCCGTTGGCCCACTGCAGGCGCTGGTCCGGGGTCGCCGCTCGATACTCGTCGACGGCATTCGCCAGGGCCGATCCATCGGTGACGAACCGGCCCAGCGGGTCGAGGACCAGGTCCTGGGCGGAGTTGATCGGGATCGTCACGCCGGCGATGCGTTGGGGTGAGAAGAATCCAAACAGTGACTGTGCGGCGTCCGGGTTGTCGGTGTAGGGCGGCCCGTACTGAGCGGTGTCACTGGTTCCGTCCAGCTCGGCAAGCGTCGTCGCGAGGAAGCCACCCGGGTCTTGGACGGCCCATTCCCGGAAGGTGACGGCGCCACGCTGCGGGGCTCCGAACAGAACGGCCAGCGCCAGCGCCAGTACGCCCATGACCACGAAGGCCACAACGATCTCCTTGAGCAGGTCGTAGGACCGGTAGGGGCCCTCCCAGTCCTCGACGGGGCGAACGGAGGGTCGGGACGTCATGCGGCCACCTCCTGCGGCTCCGAGGCTTCCTCACCGATGGGCGGGCAGACGCCCCGGCGCCTGACGAGGAGGATGTGGATCGCCACCACGATCGCCACCGCCAGCGGGAGGACAACGACGTGAACGGTGAGCACCTGCTGGGTGTCGAGCAGGTTGAGGAACGCTCCGACTCCCCCGGCGTTGAGACCGTCCTTCGCCTGAGTGGCGATCCATTGCGCCTCGAAGTTCTGCTGGGAGACGTAGCCGGTGAGGGCGGTGATGGTCGAAGCGAACAATGCGACCACGCCGACCACCCAGGTCAGTCCCCGCCTGCCCCGCCACGATGCCTGAACGAACTGGGCGATGAGGTGGAGAATCATGAAGAAGAAGAAGAGTTGCACCGACCACAAGTGGGTCGCATCAGTGAACCGACCAACCGACGACGTGTGCCGCCAGCCGGGGCCGGCCGCCGCCAGGACGATCCCCGAGATGACGATCACCCCGAGCGAGGCGAGCGTGGCGACGCCAAACGTGTAGGTCCACGATGCCACGTACGCAGGCTCGGACGAGGGAAGCAGCCGGCTCCACGGAAATTGGTGCCGGGCCCAACGCCGAACCGACCCTGTCCATCCGCCACCTCGGTCCTCGATCTCAGGATCCGTATCCGGGTCGGCCAACCGCGCCCGGGGGAAGGGTGCGGCAACGGCGACGAAGAAGACCACGACGACCAGCGCGACCATGACGAGATTGGCGATCGTGATGCGGAACCACCCGAACTGGATGACGTGTTGGGTACCACTCAGATCGATCATGGCCGCTCACCTCCCGAGGGTGAAAGGGTTCCCAGTATCAAGGGAACGAACAGGTGCCGATGAGCGGCGCAGCTGGGCATGATGCCCCGTTGTTGGGTGATCCCCGAATCATATCGTGGCGAGTGCGCGATATCGATGTGGCTGCAGAGGAGACGGCGGCCCGATGGGCGGCTCGCCGGCCGCGTCGGTTCGATGACCGGAAGGAACGAGAACCTACCACCCTGGCCTGGACCAGGTCTGTCGTTGACACGGCCGCGCTCGACATCGTCGAGCGTGCCAACAGGTCTGGTGAACCACGACCGTTGCTGCCGGAATCCTGTCGCATACCTATTGGTCGACCGACCACCTCCGGGTCGAGGGCAACGTGACGTCGCCGTACCCGTTGCAGCGGGCCTCGCTCAGCCGCAACTCGAACAGGACGTAGCGGTCGGCGGGCGTATAGCGGGCCGCGGCGGCCACCTCGGACCGGAGGTCGGGGTCGCCCACGGCGAGGCCACGGCCCACGATCGAGAACTCCCCACCGGTTCCGTCGTCGTCCTGGACACCGTTGTGGAGGGCGAACCATCCCCGCTCCCGGAGATCCCTCCCCTTGGGAGAGGTCGCTCCATGAAGAGGAACAGTCCGGGGCCGGCGAGGATCGGCGTCACCGGATGCACCCGCGGCACCCCCGACCGGCGAACTGTCGCCAGATACGCAGGTGCGGCGGTCAATCTGCCTGCCCCGAAGCGTGCCAGCTCCGGCTCGCGTGTGGCGAACTCGCCCCACCTGATCGCCTGGGGCGATCCTGGGTCCGGGACTGTCATGTCCTTCACCACCACTTCCTCCGCGGCCGCTACGCCAGGCCCACGTACTCGGCGAGATGCCGGCCGGTGAGGGTGGATCGTGCCGCCGCCAGATCGGCCGGTGTGCCCTCGAACACCACCCTGCCGCCGTCGTGCCCGGCTCCGGGGCCGAGGTCGATGATCCAGTCGGCGTGCGCCATGACGGCCTGGTGGTGCTCGATCACGATCACCGACGTGCCCGTATCCACCAGCTGGTCGAGGAGACCGAGCAGGTGGTCGACGTCGGCGAGATGAAGCCCGCTGGTCGGCTCGTCGAGCACGTAGATGCCGCCCTTCTCCGCCATCTGGATCGCCAGCTTGAGCCGCTGCCGCTCGCCGGCGGAGAGCGTCGTCAGCGGCTGCCCGAGGCTGAGGTAGCCGAGCCCGACGTCGGCGAGCCGCGCCAGGATCTTGTGGGCCGCCGGGATCTTCGCCTCCCCGTCGCCGAAGAACGCCAGCGCCTCGGCGACCGGCATGGCGAGCACCTCGCTGATGTCCCGTCCACCGAAGGTGTGCTCCAGCACCGACAACTCGAATCGCTTCCCCCCGCACACCTCGCAGGTGGTGGCGACCGTGTCCATGAAGCCCAGCTCGGTGTAGATGACCCCGTTGCCGTTGCAGTTGGAACAGGCGCCGTCCGAGTTGGGGCTGAACAGCGCCGGCTTCACCCCGTTCGCCTTGGCGAACGCCTTGCGGATCGAGTCGAGCATCCCGGTGTAGGTCGCCGGGTTGGAGCGCCGCGAGCCGCGGATCGGTGCCTGGTCGACGAGGACGACTCCGTCCCGGCCCGCCACCGAACCCTCGATCAGCGAGCTCTTGCCCGACCCGGCCACGCCGGTCATCACCACCAGCACCCCGAGCGGGATGTCGACGTCGACGTCCTGCAGGTTGTGGGTGGTGGCGCCGCGCACTTCCAGCACCCCCGACGCGGTCCGTACCGACGGCTTCAACGAGGCCCGGTCGTCGAGGTGCCGCCCGGTGAGCGTGTCGCTGGCCCGCAGCTCGGCGACGGTGCCCTCGAACACCACCTCGCCGCCGGCGGTGCCGGCGCCGGGGCCGAGGTCGACGACGTGGTCGGCGATCTCGATCAGCTCCGGCTTGTGCTCGACGACCAGCACCGTGTTGCCCTTGTCCCGCAGCTGCAACAGCAGGTCGTTCATGCGCTGAATGTCGTGCGGGTGCATCCCGATCGTCGGCTCGTCGAAGACGTAGGTGACGTCGGTGAGGGCAGACCCGAGGTGACCGATCATCTTGGTGCGCTGCGCCTCGCCGCCCGACAGCGTCCCCGACGCCCGGTCCAGCGACAGGTAGCCGAGCCCGATCTCGACGAACGAGTCGAGGGTGTGCTGCAGCGACCCGAGCAGCGGCGCCACCGAGGGCTCGTCCAGACCGCGTACCCACTCCCCCAGGTCGCTGATCTGCATGGCGCAGGCGTCGGCGATACTGATCCCCTCGATCTTGGAGGACCGGGCGGCCTCGCTGAGCCGGGTCCCGCCGCAGTCGGGACAGGCGGCGAAGGTGGCCGCCCGCTCCACGAACTCGCGGATGTGCGGCTGCAGCGACTCCCGGTCCTTGGAGAAGAACGACTTCTGGACCTTGGGGATCAGACCCTCATAGGTGGTGTTGATCCCCTTCATCTTGACCTTCGTCGGCTCCTTGTAGAGGAAGTCGTGCAGCTCCTTCTTGGTGTACGTCCGGATCGGCTTGTCCGGGTCGACGAAGCCGGATTCGGTGAAGGAGCGCACCAGCCAGCCGCCCGCTTTGTAACCGGGGATGGTGATGGCGCCCTCGTTGAGCGACTTGGAGTCGTCGAAGAGCTGGGTGACATCGATGTCGGACACCGTGCCCCGGCCCTCACACCGCGGGCACATCCCGCCCTGGTAGACGACGTCGCGGACCACGATCCGCTTGCCCTTGCCCTTCTCGACCGTCATCGCTCCGCTCGCCCGTCGCGTCGGGACGTTGAACGAGAACGCCTGCGGCGAGCCGATGTGCGGCGTGCCGAGCCTGCTGAAGAGGATCCGCAGCATGGCGAAGGCGTCGGTGGCGGTGCCCACCGTGGAGCGGACGTCGCCGCCCATGGGTCGCTGGTCGACGGTGATCGCCGTCGTCAGCCCTTCGAGGATGTCGACCTCGGGGCGCGCCAGGGTCGGCATGAACCCCTGCACGAAGGAGCTGTAGGTCTCGTTGATCAGCCGCCGCGACTCCGCCGCGATCGTGTCGAACACGAGCGAACTCTTCCCCGATCCCGATACCCCGGTGAACACCGTCACGCGGCGCTTCGGCAGCTCGACGCTGACGCCCTTCAGGTTGTTCACCCGGGCGTTCTGGACGCGGATGAGGTCGTGGCTGTCGGCAGTGTGCGGCATGGCTATGCGGCGGGCGGCTGGTCGATGCGGATGAGATTGCCGGACGGGTCACGCACCGCGAAGTCCCGGGCGCCCCACGGCTGGTCGGCCGGCTCCGACACGATCTCGGCGCCGGCGGCGCGCACCTGCTCGAAGGCGGCGTCGACGTCGTCGGCGTGGAAGTGGACGCCGTTGAGGGCTCCCTTGGCGACCAGGGCGGCGACCGCGTCGACGTCGGCGGGGCTGCCGTTCAGGTAGTTGGTGAGGACGATCGCGACATCGGGCTGGGAGGCGGCGCCGACCGTGATCCAGCGGAAGTCGCCGCGGGCGACGTCGTTGCGTACCTCGAGGCCGAGGGCGTCACGGTAGAACGCCAGCGCCGGGTCGGGATCGGTGACGATCACGAAGCATTGGGAGAGTGAGATATCCATGCCGGCAACCCTACGGAACCCGCGCCGCGTCAGCTAATAGCTGAGCATCGTGTCCGGGAACGCGCCGCCGCAGCTGCGCTCTGATACGTGCGAGCAACTCTGCAAGCTTGAACGGCTTGGCCACGTAGTCGACGGCACCGGCATCCAACCCGACCACCACGTCCAACTCCTCGTCACGTGCCGTCAACATGACCACATCGATCGACGGGTCAACCTCATGAATCCGACCACACACCTCGATGCCGTCAACATCCGGAAGCCCAAGATCAAGCAACACAAGATCCGGACGACGACCAACCACGGGATCGAGCCCACCCTCACCGGTCCGCTCCCACACCGCGTCGTAGCCGCTCCCAACCAGCGCGCGCAACAACGACGAGCCGATACGCTCGTCATCCTCCACGATCAGGACACGGTGCCGTTCCACACAACCAGGCGAGAGGTTCCCGGATCGACCACCGGCGACGAGAAGCCGGCCGTGTCTGCGAGTACTCTGGTAGCGTCGCCCTCCGACCGTCACCGTCGGCGGAGGGCACTCGGTGAGAGGTGAATCGTGAAGGCCGTCGTCGTCTACGAATCGCTCTGGGGAAACACCGCCAAGGTTGCCAGTGCGATCGCTGAAGGTATCGGATCGGGTGCGAAGGCGATGTCGACGCGGGAGGCGACACCGGAGATGGTCGCCGGGGCAGACTTGATCGTCGCCGGCTCCCCGGTGTTTGCATTCAAGATGTCTTCAGACAAGATGAGAGAGAGCATCCGCAAGAATCCAGGGCCGGCGCCGGCGCCACCTGATCTCTCCCATCCCTCGATGGCGTCCTGGCTGGATTCCCTGCCCGAAGGCAGTGCGGCCGCGGCTGCATTCGACACCGAGGCACGCGGGCCGTTTGGGAAGGCGGCACCGACGATCGCCCGATCCTTTGAAGCGGCTGGCTATCGGCTCATCGGCAAGCCGACCGGCTTCTACGTGTCGGGCAAGTACGGCCCGCTACGGGACGGCGAATTGGACCGGGCCCGCGAGTGGGGAAGAGAGCTTGCCGCGGCGCTGGCGATGAGGTAGCCCTCGTGGCAGCTGAGCTGAAGCGGGAGCGATCGGACCACCTCGACCTCCGACTTGCGATGCACGTGTCGTGGTTCATGGCCGTTGTCGGGGCGGTTGCCCTGGCATTGGGGATGGTGGCGGTGCCCATCGCCGGGGCGAATTGTCCCGGTGCCTGTATCGACTACCCGTATCTCGAAACAGTTGATCGTTTCCCCCGGGATTACCTGTGGATCTACGTCGCCATCGTCCTGGTGATTTCCTACCTGCTGTTCATGGTGTCGCTGCGGCTCGTGGCGGCGTCGAGAGCAAACGCCGTCGGGCAGGTCACGGTGGCACTGGCTGTGATGGCCGCGACGGTGCTGGTGGTGACGTACTTCACACAGTCGACGGTCGTGCCTGCGAGTCTGGCCGCGGGCGAGACCGAGGGGATCGCCCTGCTGACGATGTACAACCCGCATGGGCTATTCATTGCATTGGAGGAGATTGGGTATCTCCTCATGAGCCTGTCATTCCTGTTTGCGGCATGGATGGTCACCGGTGCCGACGGGATGGTACGTGCAATCCGCTGGGTCTTCGCAGCCGGGTTCGTCGTTCCTGCGATCGGGCTGATCTTCTACTCAGCGGCGTACGGCCTCGATCGCCAGGACCGTTTCGAGGTGGTGGCCTTGTCGGCAGACTGGCTGGTGCTGATCGTCAACGGGATCCTGGTTGCGCTGGTGCTACGCAACCGACTCCGCACCAAGAGCAGTCCTTCGATACGACCGACGCCCGGCTAGTCGCGCAGTTCCACGATGGGGCACCAGCGTCCGGGCATCACATTCTCGGGGGCGTTGCGGAGTTCGGCGAGCTGTTGCTCATCGAAGGCTGCCCAGGCGAACTCGACCTCGCTGCCGTCGACGAGCAGGAAGCGTGCACAGCCGATTCTGCCAACGACACCGCATCGGCCTTCCCCGCGAGGATGGGCGATTATCGAGTAAGCCGATTCTGGCCTCGGAGCGTTGTTGGGGTGAACAGGCGAGACGAGATGCAGACGGCGAGCTTCGAAGATTTCTATCGGCAGGCGAAGGACCCGTGTTTCCGGGCGGTGCTGGCGGCGATCGCAGATCAGAACGCCGCCGAGGACGCCCTGGCCGAGGCGATGGCCCGGGCGTTCGATCGATGGCCTCGACTCAGGTCTCATCCAAACCCAGAAGCGTGGGTCGTACGCGTCGCGGTGAATTCCCATCGGTCGTGGTGGCGGCGGTGGCGTAGGAGCGTTGATGGGCGCACAGGGCAAGCCAACCGGCCTGCCGGGCTGGCGGAGCCGTTTGACGAGACACTGCTGGCGGCGCTGCGCGATCTGTCCCGCCGACAGCGCGAGGTGGTGGCCCTGCGAGTGCTTCTGGATCTGGACACGGCTACCACCGCTCGGGAGCTGGGGATCGCACCGAAGACGGTCACCGTTCACCTGCATCGAGCCCTGACGCGGCTCCGTGAGGTTGTCGCGCCGGAGGGTGAATCACAGCCAGAGGAGGCAATGAGATGAAGCCTGATCAGGATGAAACCGTCACCGCGCTGAAGGAACGGTTCGCCGAAGCAACCTACGACCGACCGGTCGAGCATGCGTACGAGACGTCGCAGGGTCGTCGGCAGCGTCGACGTGGTGGGCTCCTGGTTCTCGCGGGGAGCGTCGCCGTGGCTGCCTTCGTGCTCTGGTCGCCGTTTGGCAGCGAACCGGCAGCGTTGGCCGGGTGGACGCCCGAGCCGCATGAGGCGAGCCCGGCTGTGGTCGATGCGGCGGATCCGCTTTGCCGCTCCTTCTTTGCCGACGAGATCCCCGGAATCGGGGAACCCGGCTGGACTGACCTCCGTGGCCAGGGTCTCTTGATTGCCTACCCCACATCCACAGCTATTGGGGTCTGCATGCAGGTCGACCACGGTAACGGGTTCGGAGCCGGCGGTACGTTCGGAGTTGCGGTGGACCTCGAGCCGCTTGCCGGGGCGTTGCGGGTGGACAGTGTCGCAATGATCGAGAGCGACAAGACTGGTGTGACGGCCGTCATCGGCCAGTCCTCGGCCGATGTCGCTCGGGTCGAAGTGACGGCTCCGGAATGGAGCGCCACGGCATCACTGCATGAGGGATTCTGGCTTGCGTGGTGGCCTGCCCCCACAGATGTCGCCGAGGTCTCCGTCACCGCCTACGACGCCGCTGGAAGTGTGCTGGGCTCGTGGGTACCCGAGGCGGAGGAGGCGGAGGAGGGGCAGACCCCGCCAGCGCCCACCACGACTCACCCCGCCCACCCAGCAGACGGCTAGAAGCCACAAGGCAGCGCCTGCTGGGCCGATCTCGGCCGACTCCGACTCAGGTCTGCACCGCGTGACGGGTGCAGACTCGAGGCCGCGCCGAAGCATGTCTACCGCGGTGATCCTTGAGGGCCTCGTCGATGAATGCAGGCGGATGCACCGAGCCTGAGCTCGGCCCGGACGCGGGCGAGCGCGTCTTGCGGTGTCTGCGAACGGCCGAGTCGCTGCTCCGCCATAGCTCCGAGGATCAAGATGACCTCCGATACGCGGAGAGCGCTGCGTACAACCTACGGGAGGCGCTGAACTCGGCCGTCAAAGGTAAGCCCGCTGGCGAGGGTGGGTTCGCCGCTGCGCTCAAAGCGTGGGAGCACTACAAAGTCACCAGCCGACTACCCGGCGCTGACGAACCGGCGGCCCGGGCAGAGTTGGCAACAGCCCTCGACAACCTCGCCAGCGACAGGGAACGCCAGGCCTACATGACCAGCAAGCTCTTGGAGTGGTTCCGAGAGCAATCCGGCGTCGAACCCATCTCGGGTGATAGCGACCCAACGGTGCAGTACCAACGGCTGCGGGACAGCGCATCGCGGATTCTCCACGGAAACAGTCCCCATGCTGAGGTGGACCTGCTATTCCGTGAGACGGTTGCATGGTTCGTTCGATTCTTCACACCCCCGAGCGACATCGTCGGTCAACTCGTCCGCCTTGCCGAGCGCCCGTATTCCCCCGACCTGCTTGTCGAGCTCCGGTCCATCGCGATGAACTCCCACCACCTGCGGCTGTTCTTGGAGCGGCTGGAGGATTCGGCATGGTTGGACCCGATGCGGGAGTGCGGGCTCATCGGACTACCGCGGCCCGGGGAGCTGTGGCCGGTCAATTCGCTCGCTCGAGCACTCCGCGCAGGGGCTCCATGGGCGGCATCAGGCTGCCGGGCCGACAGGCCCTCGGTCGCCGTTGCTCGCCCTGGCGCGCCTTCTCGGCGACCACCGTGTGACGATTCAAGGGACCCGTTCGCGCGGCCCGACTCCTCTCCTGCCTGGCATTCCGACTCAACGATCGCCATCTCCCGGGAAGAGAGCAAGGACAGATCGCCGGGCGACCGCTTCCGCGTCGGTCGTGTCGTCGATGTGGACTACTCGCGCTCCCGGCCAGCGGCCGAGCGCCCGTTCGACGAGTTCGGACCGGACGACGACGAAGGCGGCGCCGTAGGCCGTCGAGTCGACGGCCGCCAGTCCGCCAATCCAGCCCTCCCCACGCTCGAATTCGAGTGTGCCCACCTCGTCTACGACCAGTAGATCGCACGGTGTCGCGGATCGCAGCACGGTGTCACCCCATGCCAGGGTGTCCGCGTCGAATCGCCAGCGGATCGTGGTGGACGGCCCGTCACGGGTGTCACCGTCGTCTCTTCGTGTGGCGAGTCGGCGGTGCTGCCCCGAGGCCACGTCGAACACGTCGATCGCCCATTCCCTCCCCTGTCGGAAGACCTTTGGCGAGAGCACTCCCGCCACGGCGAGACGAGCACCGTGGGATCGTGCCTCATCGACGAGCACACGGCAGAAGGTGGTCTTCCCGGCGCCGCGTTTGCCGGTGATCACGTACACGGCACTGTTCGAGGAACCGGCGCTCACGGAATGCGTCCCGGCAATACGACCTGCAGTCCTTCCACCGTGGCCACCCTCACGGGGACCCCGTAGGTGAGGGTGAGGTGCTCGGAGGTGAACACCGATTCCGTGGGACCGGTTGCGAGCACCTGGCCGTCTCGCATCAACACGATGGTGTGGGCTACCGACGCGGCGGCGCTGGGATCGTGGCTGGTGAAGACCACCGTGTTGCCCTGTTTGGCGAGGACATCGATCAGGCCAAGCAACCGCATCGTGTTCCCGAGATCGAGATGAGCGGCCGGTTCGTCAAGTAGCAGAATCGGGGCGCGCTGGGCTAGGGCCCTTGCCATCGTCGCCAGCTGCCGTTCTCCTCCACTTAGTTCGGGTACGGCCCGGTGCGACAGGTGCTGCAGACCCATTGCCTCGATACTCTCCACGGCGATCTCGTAGTCGGCTTGGCTCGGCATATCGAGAATGGCGATATGTGGGCTGCGTCCCATCAACACGTATTCGAGCACGGAGAGATCGAAGGGGATGTGCTCGTTTTGCGGCACCATGGCAACGAGACGGCTCGATTCCCGCCGGGTTCGATCTGTCTGGCGACGTCCTGCGATCCACACCTCGCCACCCTGCGGTGAGAGCAGTCCCAGGATCACATGGAGCAGGGTGGTCTTGCCCGCGCCGTTTGCGCCTAGAACGACGGTGGTAGCCCCGGCGGGAATGTCGAGGGACAGGCCGCGGAGGGCATTGGGTCCGGCGGCGTCGTACCCGAAACGAAGATCGCGCAGTGACAGGACCGGCGGCTCGGTCATCTCGGTACCCACAGTTTGACCCGAGTCATGAGGAGCACGAAGCCGAACGCGCCCACTAGCGAGGTCACGATTCCGAGTGGAATCTCCCCGGCGAACATGGTGCGGGCCACGTCGTCGCAGGCGATGGCGAAGATGCCGCCGATGAGGAGGGAAGCCGGAACGGCGATGCGGGAATCCGCCCCGTAGGCGCGCCTGGCGAGGTGAGGCACCATGAGGCCGATCCAGCCGACGATCCCGGCGACGGCGGTGACGGCGGCGGCGGCCGCCACTGCACCGAGCAGCACCAGGCCGCGTTCGCGGCTTAGGGCAGTACCGAGTGAGAATGCGGTCTCGTCCTGGAGGCCGAGGAGGTTGAGCCGCCATCGCATGACCACGATGACTGCGAGACCGGGAAGGACGAAGGGGAGCAGGTGTAGGACAGTTTGCCAGGTGGTGCCCGAGAGGCCCCCGAGCAGCCAGAACGTGATGGCTGGCAGGTCGGCCAGGGGATCCGCCAGGTACTTGATGATTCCGACACCGGCGGAGAAGAGGGCCGACACAGCTATGCCGCCGAGCACGAGGCGTAGCACCCAGCCTCCGAAGTGGAATCGCCGCGCCACCGTGTAGGAGAGCGCTAGGCCGGCGAGGGAGAGCAGCATCGCTGAGGCTTCGACGGCGAGTGGTGAAGCATCTGCACCGAGGCCCAGGATGGCGAGGGCGGCACCGAACGCAGCCCCCTGCGTTACGCCCAGGAATCCGGGCTCGACGAGCGGGTTGCGGAAGACGGTCTGGAGGACGATCCCTGCGCCGGAGAGGCTCATTCCCAGCAGCATCGCTGCCATAACTCGGGGGAGGCGCAGCGACCATACGACCCGTGCGGCGAGGTCGTCCTCCCACAGCAAGCGGGGAGGAGTCCAGAACGGTGCAGGGTATCGCCCCGCGAATAGGGAGAGCACGGCCACCATCAGCAGTGCCACCCCCAGGGGCCACAGCGTCCGGACCGCGGATGGTCGCTGCGGGATCTGGTCGGGTGGCATCGCTATGGCAGGCTCCCGAAGAGGGCCGGTACGACATCCGACTCCACCTCGGCCGGGGAGAGCCGATACAGGCCGGTGAAGAAGGCCTCGATTTCGCCCATGATGTCGACGTCGCTGCCCAGATCGGGCTGCACCTTGGTGAAGAGCCAGGTGAGTCCGAGAATCCAGCGGGAGTCGGGTTGGTCCCAACTGCTGTAGTCGCCCGGCCATCCGTAGATGCTGCCGGCCCCGACGGCGCCGAGTGCCTGCCACGCCGGATCGGCCTGCAGGCCCTCCACCACGGCCTCGGAGTCAGCGGTGTAGGAGATGATGTAGATCTGATCGGGGTCCCAGGCGGCGATCTGTTCGAAACCCACCCGCGTCCAGCCGTCCCCGCCAGCCTCATCGGTCCACACGGGTCTGCCACCGGCGAGTGTCACCATTGTCGTCTGCAGCCAGGAGGCGGGAGGCACGTCGAAGATCGCCGTGCCCTCGCTGGCGTCGTGCTGGAGGACCAGAACGGTCGGCCGAGCGTCGTCGGCCAACTCATCGGTCGCTGAGGTGATCCGACGGACTCGATCCCGATAGAACGACAGGACCTCGGCCGCCCGGTCCGGTTCGCAGAGGACGGTGCCCAGCACGTCGATGTCGCGCTCGTACTGCTCAGGGGTTTCCAGGTCCAGATAGAGCACGGGGATGCCCAACTGCTCGAGTGGAGCGCCCAGATCGTTCGCCATGTAGGACTTCAGGATGACGAGGTCGGGATCCGTGCCGGCGATCTCTTCCGACCCGACATTCTTCCCGAGGATGGTCTTGTCGGCAAGATCCGGATCAACGAGTTCAGCGAAGGCCCGGTCCGACTCCCTACCGATCTCAAGGCCGGCGAGCCGGTCACTGCCGCCGGGGAAGAGGTACACGGCGTTGAAGATCATGAAAGCGGCTCGTCCGGCGACGGTGACTCGGCCCGGCACCTCGGGCAGGACCACCGTTCGACCGAGGGCGTCGACGACGGTGACCTCCGATCCGGTCTGGTCGGACGGATCGTCGCCGCATGCAGACGCCGCCGTTACGAGCACGGCAGCGAGTGCACCCGCTGCGAGACGCCGACCGACTCCTCTGGGTTGCATCACTCCCCCGATTCCTCTGGGGCGGCCGAACGGGCGGCGCATGTCGAACGCCGCCGTCTCGTTAGCCCCAAGACGAAAAGTACTCTCATTGGGAGTATAGGCGTCGATCGAGGCGGGGCCCTGCGGTCACGGGAATCGGCGTGCCGAGATGTACTCTCCTACGGGATTTCCCATGAAGCCCACACAACTATCAAAAACCGAATACGTCGTACTCGGTCTCCTCGCCGAAGGCCCGTCCCACGGTTTCGCCATCGCAAAGGACCTGGAAGCCGACGGCCCCGTGGGCCAGATACTCACCGTTCGACAACCCCTCGTGTACCGGGCACTCGGCCGTCTCGTCGAAGCCGGACTCGCCGAACCGGTGAGCGTCGAACCTGGAGACGCCGGGCCACAACGGGTCATCCACCGCATCACCTCCCGCGGCAGACGACACCTGATGTCCTGGCTCACGCAGCCGGTGGAACACGTCCGAGACCTTCGCATCGAGTTCCTCCTCAAACTCGTGCTCCTCCACCGGTCCGGCATGTCGCCCCTCCCACTGGTCGAGGAGCAGCGGGCCGCCCTTCACGAGACGCTGACCGCCCTCGAGAATCCCGCCGCCGAGAGCACGGACCCCGTCGAACTCTGGCGGAAGCACAACGCCGCAGCAGCAGCCGCCTACCTGATCCATCTGGAATCCCTATACCGCCGAACCTGACCCAACCAAGCACCGCCGGAACTGGGGCCAAACCAGGCAATCACCGTGGGGCCAAACCACGTGGACGGTCCCAGCAGAATCCTCGAACCCATCAGAGACATCCCACCTGCCGAATATGAAACCAACAACTACCGTCCAACGAGCCCGACCGACACGGTCGGACTCCCACGAAACAGTCCGACAAACCCGGACCGATTGACACCCGGAGGTTCCGATGAATCCGGACTCGTCCCGTCGGCGGCAACGGTGGGCTAGTCCTGACGAACCGGTTGCGGCCTGGTGGCCCCGGCCCCTTCGCCACAGCATCTCGGCGAAGCGGCCAACCCAGATGTGGGGGTTTGGGGACGAGGTGACCGCCGTGCCGTTCGAGGATACCTAGCGAGGGACCATCGGCCTGATGCCGGAGGCTCGGGGCGTACTTGCCGAATGTTTGGCACTGAGATGAAGCGTGCGACGGGCCGGAGCGGTGCCGACCAGTCACCACTCTGCCGACCCTGACTACCGATTCTGCCGGATCTCCTCGAGGGCATCAAGCACACGCTCGGGTGTGAATGGCGTCGTGCGGAGGCGTACCCCGACCGCGTCGTAGATGGCGTTGGCGATCGTGGGAATGGGTGCGTTGATTCCGATCTCGGCGATCGACTTGGCGCCCATTGGTCCGGTGGGTTCGTATGAGTCGACGAGGATCGCCTGGATGCGCGGCAGGTCGGGTGCCGCCGGGATCTTGTAGTCGAAGAACGTCGGGTTGCGTACCCGTCCGTGGTCGCTGATCAGCATCTCCTCGGTTAACGCGTATCCGATGCCGTTGGCGACCGCCCCTTCGAGCTGACCTTCGGCGGCAGCGGGGTTGATCGCCACGCCGCAGTCGGCCACCGCCACGTAGTCGATGATCTTCACCTGGCCCGTCTCCATGTCGACGGCAACCTCAGCGAAGCTCGCAAGGAACGGCGGCGGCGATTCCGCCCCGACGAACGACGCGGTCGCCCCGATCTGGACCTGGTCGGTCGCATAGAGGGTCCTAAGCCCGACATCCTCGAGTGTGACGCTCTCACCCGTCGGGGCGGCAACGCGCTCGGATCCGATCCGGAGCTTCGCCGCCTCCTCTTCGAGCATCGACGATGCCACTTCGAGGATCTGGTCCCGGACCTGTTCGGCGACGAGCCGGACGGCGTTGCCCGACACGTATGTTGTCGACGACGCGTAGGCGCCAGTGTCGAATGGTGTCATGTCCGTGTCCGAGGAATACACGATGATTTTCGCGAGCGGGACGCCGAGCACCTCTGCGGCGATCTGGCCGAGGATCGTGTCCGACCCGGTGCCGAGATCGGTCGCTCCGATCAGGAGGTTGAACGACCCGTCGTCGTTCATCTTGATGGTCGCGGCCGCCATGTCGACATCGGCAATGCCTGATCCCTGCATGTGGATGGACATCCCGACTCCGTGCACCCACGACCCGTCGCGCCAACGAGCCCCATGTTTGGCCTCCCATCCGATCCGCTCCGCCCCGATTTCGATGCACCGCTCTAGTTCGCAGCTCTTGACTGTCTGTTCGACGCCCTCCTTGCCCTCACCGATCGCTGCGAAGATCGGCGACGTTTCTCCCACCCGAATGTGGTTGCGGCGTCGCAGCTCGATCGGGTCCATGGCGAGCGCCTCGGCCAGTTCGTCCATGGCAGTCTCGAGCGCGAAGTACCCCTGGGTGGCGCCGTAGCCGCGGTACGCGCCGCCGACCGGCATGTTCGTGTACACGGTCTTGCCGTCGAAGCGCACGTTCGGCGCCTTGTTGTACAAGGGCAGCGTCTTGGATCCGGCATTCGACATCACGGTTAGGGCGTGGCTGCCGTAGGCGCCGGTGTTGGAGATCACCTCCATATCGACGGCGTTGAGAACCCCATCGTTGTCGGCGCCTAGCTTCACCCGGACGCGCATCGGGTGTCGCGTTCGTGAGGCGTAGAACTCCTCGGGTCGCGACAGGACCGCGAGTGACGGACGTCCCGTGCGCATCGTGACCAATCCGACGACGTCCTCGAGCAGGACCTCTTGTTTCACCCCGAAACCGCCTCCGATCCGCGGTTTGATCACTCGCACTCGATAGAGCGGCAGGTCGAGGACCCGGGAGACGATGCGGCGGGCATGGAACGGGACCTGGGTGCTGGTGACGAGCACGAGGCGACGGTCGTTGTCGAGGTATCCCCGCACGACGTGCGGCTCGATCGGGGCATGCTGGGCGTACTGGGTTTCGCACACGGTCTCAACCACGGCGGCGGAGCCGGCGAATCCGACCTCGATGTCCCCCACATCGGCTTTGACGACGCACACGATGTTGCGGGCCGCGTCGTGGATGCCGGTTGCGTCGTCCTCGCCGTGGATGACCGGAGCGTCGGCGGAAAGGGCCGCATCGATGCTGAGAACGCTGGGAAGCATCTCGTAGCGGACGTCGATGAGTCGCACCGCCGCGTGAGCGATCACGCGGGTCTCGGCCGCCACCGCGGCGACCCGGTCTCCGACGAAACGGACCGTTGTGTCGAACATGCGGGCGTCGTATGGGGATGGTTCTGGGTATCCCTGTCCAGCGGTCGTGTACCGCCGAGCGGGCGTGTTCTCGTGGGTGAGGACGAGGACCACACCGGGCAGCGCCTCGGCCCGTGAGGTATCGATCTCAACGATGTGGGCGTGGGCGTGCGAGCTGGTGAGGAACGCGATGTGAAGCGATCCAGCGACATCGACGTCCTCGACGAAGACCGGCTTCCCAGTCACCAGGGCGTACGCGTCGACCTTGGGCTCGCTGCGTCCAACAACCTCGAAACTTGGAACAGCTTGATCACGCATCGGTCTCTCCTGCCTGGAGCCGCGCGGCCGCCAGGACGGCATCCACCTGCTTGACGTATCCGGTACACCGGCAGAGGTTCCCGGCCATCGCTTCTTTGACCTCGTCCTCGGACGGATCGGGATTGCGGGACAACAAACCGATCCCGGACATCAGGATGCCGGGAGTGCAGAACCCACATTGCACCCCTCCCGCATCGACCATTGCCTGTTGCATGAGATGGAGGTGCCCGTCGTGTTCGAGGCCCTCCACGGTGACGACCTCCTTCCCCTCGGCGGTAGCGGCCAACACCATGCATGAGTCCACGGCGCTCCCGTCGAGAAGCACGGCGCAGGCACCGCAGTCGCCGGTATCGCATCCGAGCTTGACGCTCTTCAATCCTTCCCTGCGCAGCACCTCGAGGAGGGTCTCTCCGAGTTCGGTCTCGACCGAGCATCGGGCGCCATTTATCGTGATCGCGATCATCTGCTTCACGGTGTCGCCCCCTCGAGTCGGCGCTTCGCGTCTTCGAGACAGCGGGTGACCCCCACAGGGACGAGCCGTGTCCGATAGGCGGCCGTGGCACGCAGATCGTCACCGGTCGACACGTCATCGGCGGCGGCCCGGGCGGCAGCGGCGACGGCGGCAGTGGAGAGGTCGGTGCCGACGAGGGCGGCCTCGGCGGATGGCACAGCCGCTGCAAGGCGCGGCGTAGCGCCGACGAAGATCCTGGCCCGGATGCACGTGCCGTTTTCAGTCTGGATCAACGCGGCACAGTTGAGAGCCGCGACGTCCACCGCCGAGCGGGTGAATTTCCAGAACGCGCCGGCGACCCCGGCGGGTTGGCGGGGAAGAACCACTTCGGTGAGGATCGATCCCTTCAAGTGTGCGGCCTCGGCGTACAGGTCGTTGATGGACCCCGTTCGTTCCTCTCCGTCGAAGAGCGTGAACGACGCCCCCAGTGCCCTGAACAGCGGAATGACGTCCGACCAGGGCTGCTTGCGGACGAGATTGCCGCCGACGGTCGCCACGTTGCGCAGCAGTGGCGATCCCACCCGTCGCAGCATCTCGGGGACGACGCCATCGAGGTATGCCGCAGCGGCCGGGGATTCGAGCAGGTCGGTGAGCGTGGTCATGGCCCCGATCGCGACGGCCCCATCTCGTTCCTCGACGTAGTCGAGGCCCAGGCCCCCGAGGTCGACGAGTCCGGTGATCTCGTTCGAGCCGGAGAGGACGAGATCAGAACCGCCCGCCATGAGTCGCGTGCCGCGACCGCCTTCACGCAGGAGGTCGACCGCGGAATCAAGATCGGTCGGCCGGGCGTACGACCGGAGATGCGTCAGCTGCACCGCGCCTCCTCGCGTTGGGTGCGGGTGACGGCTGTGACCAATCATATAGATGAGAGTCCGTCGCGTATAGGCGTTCCTGACCCTCGGCATTTCCGTGAACCGTGCCCGGTTTCGCGGGGACCCAACGAACGTATGCTGGAGTCGTCGACAGGAGCGGATCGATGATTGAGGCGACGTTCGCAGGTAGCGAAGGCCGGGTCTTCTACCGAAGGTGGAACCCGACGGGTGAACCGCAACGTATCGTCCAGATCGTCCACGGGTACGCCGAACACGGCGGCCGCTACGGACACGTCGCGACAGCCCTCACCGGCGACGGCGCTGTCGTGTATGCCGACGACCACATCGGCCACGGGCGGTCCGACGGGGAGCGAGCCGTAATCAGCGATTTCGAACACGCGGTCGAAGACCTCCACACCCTCTCTGGTATCGCCCGCAGCGACTACCCGGATCTCCCGCTCGTCCTCGTCGGGCACTCGATGGGCGGTCTCCTGTCGGGGCGGTACGCTCAGCGTTGGCCGGACGAAGTCGCCGGCGTGGCGTTCTGCGGGGCCGTGGTCGGCGACTGGCAATGGGCCCGCGACGTGCTCGCCGCCCCCGAACTGCCGTACGTCCCGTTCGACCCCGACGCCATCTCCCGAGACCCCGAAACCGGTGCGTCCTATGCCTCCGATCCGCTGGTCTACCACGGCCAGTACAAGAGACCCCTACTCGTCGCCGAGGTCGCGGCGCTCGACGCTTTCGCCCAGGACCTCGACCGGCTCACGATCCCGGTCCTGCTGCTCCACGGCACGGCCGACCCCTTCGTCCCCTACGAGCGATCGCTTCAGGCTGTTCGCGACATGCCGACCGGCGACCTCACCGTCCACCTCTACGATGGGGGACGGCACGAGGTTCTCAACGAGACGAACCGGGACGAGGTCATCGGTGATCTCGCAGCTTGGATCGGTCGGGTCGCATGACGCCACAGGACATGGCGGAGCCTCCGCCATTGGTCTTTGGTCCGGTGCCATCACGTCGTCTCGGGCGCAGTATCGGAATCAACAACATCCCGCCCAAGATCTGCTCGTTCGCCTGCGTGTACTGCCAGGTAGGACCCACACTCGATCGGGCCATCAACATCCGATCCTTCTACGAACCGCAGCGCGTCGCCGACGAGGTAGCGGCTCACGTCGCACAGGTCAAGAATCGCGGTGAGGACATCGACTTCCTCACATTCGTTCCAGACGGCGAACCGACCCTCGATGTCGGCCTCGGTGAGACCATCCGGCTGCTCCGCCCCCTTGGAATCGACATCGCCGTCATCACCAACGGCTCGATGCTGTGGCGAGACGACGTCAGGGAAGGCCTCGACGACGCCGACTGGGTCTCCGTCAAGGTCGACGCCGCCGAAAACGCGGTCTGGCGGCATGTGAATCGGCCGCACCCCGATCTCGACTTCGGCACTGTTCGTGAGGGGATCGCCCGGTTCGTCGCGTCGTTCAACGGTGACCTCGTCTCAGAAACCATGCTTGTCGCCGGGATCAACGACGATGTCGAGTCGGTGAAATCCATCGGCGAGTTCCTGTACAACACCGGCTTCACCAAGGCCTACCTCTCAATCCCTACGCGCCCCACCCCGTATGCGGCAATCACCGCGCCGGATGAGCAGACGGTGAACCGCGCCTATCACGTGCTCGCTGAGCACGTGCCGCACGTCGAGTATCTCGTCGGATACGAGGGTGACGAGTTCGCTTCCAGCGGCGACCCTCGCGCGGATCTCCTCAGCGTCATCGCGGTGCATCCGATGCGCTCCTCAGCCGTGCATGAACTGCTCGATGGCGCCGGTGCCGGATGGGACGTCGTCGAGGATCTCATCACCGACGGCGGCCTCATCGAAACCACCTACCGGAACGAGACGTTCTACGTACGACGCTTCGCTGCCCCACCCAAACGGGC
>Ga0315551_10000413_pt1 | contig 34453 bp, 28 predicted proteins | sample SalMarSW160290MG_FD_203678 | JGI IMG/M metagenome (GOLD analysis project Ga0315551, IMG submission 203678) | Salt marsh sediment microbial communities from the Plum Island Ecosystem LTER, Massachusetts, United States - Salt Marsh Sediment SW1602-90 ...
AACTCATTGAAGAGTATCTCGGGCAGGCAGGCAAAGTCATTTGTTGCGGCCCAGCTGCCGAGCGCATGGATGGGGTTATTTCGGACCGCTGCAAAAATGCCTCAAAGAATTCACACTGGCGGCAGGCCGATTCGACAGAGCTGCCAAAAATTTTACTGCAGCACTCAGAAAATGGTTTTGCTGTCCGTTCCAATGACCCCAACAGGGGTTTTTTGCTGCATCATCGTCGCATACTTGAAGATGGTCAGCTCGTTTTTGTTACCAACACGAATATTAATCAATCGTGCAATGGTGTCATAGAATCTTCTGCTCAAAGTGCCGAGCAGTGGAATCCTCAGACGGGTGAGATTTGGCCCTGTTCGTTTAAGAAAGTTGCCGATGGCATAAATCTGGATTTTGAATTAGCTCCATGTGGGAGTTTGCTGTTGTTTCTCTCTGACAAATCGGCGCCGGCAGCGCCGCAGCTTACAGTTGAATCATCGAAAATTCGGCCTGAAGGAGAGCTTCAAATCAGGCGTATCGCACCGAATGTTCTGACGCTCGATTATCTTGATTTGTCCTTCGGTAAGGAAACGATGCAGCAGATATACTATCATAGAGCAGCTCGAATGGCCTTTGTCAAACACGGTTTGTGGAACAATCCCTGGGACCATGCTGTGCAGTTTCGTGATGAGCTGATTAGCAAAAAGTTCGCTCCGGACAGCGGCTTTGATGCTGTGTATCGTTTCACTATCAAAAAGAAGGTACCTAAGCCACTGTATATAGTTATTGAAAGGCCTGACCTGTACACAATCACCTGCAATGCAAAATCGGTTACTGCAGAAGCAGGTTCCTGGTGGATTGATAAGTCGTTTGGTAAAATCGACATTACCTCAGCAGCTAAGAGAGGCGAAAACAAAGTTGTCATTAAGGCGACACCATTTACAGTATATCACGAAATAGCAGCTGCTTACGTTCTTGGTGGCTTTATCGTTAAAGCAGAGGATGCAGGATTTGTCATCGTGCCGGATGAACCGTTAAAACTGGGACCGTGGAATAAACAGGGTCATCAGTTCTACGCACAGGGTGTTTGTTATACTCAGAGGTTTAATATTTCCAAGCCCACGGGGCGATATTTTGTTCAATTGAGTGATTGGTATGGAAGTGTAGCTGAGGTTGTTGTTAATGACAGCTCAGCCGGGTGTATTTATCATCAGCCCTGGCAGTGTGATGTTACAGAGTATATTAACAAAGGTACGAACGAAATCAAAGTTATAGTGACAGGCACTTTGAAAAATACTCTCGGCCCGCATCACGGCCGTCCGCCATTAGGTTATGCCGGGCCTGATTCGTTTAGAAGAGCACCCTCGACCGGACCACCTGCCGGCAAACAATATCATACCGTTGGCTACGGTCTGTTCGAGCCGTTTGAGCTTTATAACCGTTAATCGCAGGCCTTGCGTATAATCCCATGGTGGGGGTTTGCAATGACATTCATCAATTGAACCCTGACAGAGTAGTAGACTTTTGCAAAAGATGTAAACAAAAGCAATCTTAACCTATAATTTTGCTGATGTTGATGAGGTACATTTGTCGGCCATTGCCTCCGTGGGGTGAGTCAATAACAACGCCTCGGCTGTCAGGACTGAAACCTGAAAAGACAATTGGCGAGGAGAAATTCTGTAATAACAGCCGGATTATTTTGGAGTTTTGAGCGGCAACTAAACCCCGTTAGAAGCTCTGTATGAATACCCGACATAGGTGGATTTTTTACAGGCGCAGCCAACATATAAAACGACAGGGAAAAATTTCTAACGGGGTAAAGATTAAGTTGCTGTAAGGCCGATATTAAACTTGATACTCCATGCTGTATACTCTATACTCGTCAAGAATTGAGCCACGAGAATGACCACGGTGCAGGTACAGTCCGTTAATGAACAATTGTCATCTCTGCCGTTAGGGCATAACGTCAAAGACTTTCTCGACTATCTGAGGGTTGAGGCGGGCCTGTCGGATAATACCATTTTGGGCTACGGTCGTGATTTGAAAAGCTTTCTAAAATTCTGCAAATTCAACAAGATTCACCGGCCGCAGCAGATACAGCCAGGCCTTATCCAAAACTATTTGCAGGTTCTTTCCAAAAATGAAAGGAGCGAAAGCTCAGTTAAGCGCTGCCTTGTTGCTATAAAGATGTTCCTGAGGTTTGGCAAACTTATCGGCTTTGTCAAAGATGACTTTACCACGGTCCTCGATGGGCCAAAGCTCTGGCAGAGATTGCCAACCGTCTGCAGCAAACAGCAGATTGTCAAACTTTTAGAGGCCCCGGACGCCTCCGAGCCGTTTTACCTTCGTGACAAGGCGATGCTTGAATTGCTCTATGCCACGGGGATACGAGCCAGCGAAGTAGCAGGATTGAAAATAAGCGATTTGAATTTTGATATTGGTTACCTGCGATGTCTGGGCAAAGGCAACCGTGAGCGGATAATCCCGCTTGGCAAGGCCGCTGTCGCTGCAACAATGGAGTACCTTCAAAACTTACGGCCCAGATTAGCCAAGACGTTTAGTGAAGATTTTCTTCTGCTTTCCCGAACAGGCAGGGCTATGAGCCGTATTGAAATCTGGAGATTGGTTAAAAAGTATGCAATTCGTGCAGGTATGCCGAAGAACTTAACTGTGCATACATTGAGACATTGCTTTGCAACGCATCTATTGACCGGCGGGGCTGATTTGCGAAGCATTCAGGAAATGCTCGGTCATGTGGATATAGCCACTACGCAGATTTATACGCATGTTGACCATGAGAGACTGCGAAAGATTCACAAGAGATATCACCCAAGACCGTAGACTGGATACTCGTCGAGAAGCAAGAGTTGACACCGTTAGAAGAAAGCTCAGTTCTTTCCGCTGCGGCGCATCGCGACGAGTGGGCGGTGTAAAAATACATAGCGAAGTGGGTCAAAGCCCCGCCCGAGTTTTCTCCGCAAGGAGTCCATAGGGCTAACGGGCTTGACTTGGTTGGATTGTAAGATTATTATGACGGCTAAATTGATGGTTAGGGTATTGCATAAGGCCATTAGAATGAGCATAAAACGTGCATATATTGTAATATTTTTGTTGTTAATGGGATGCCAACAGGCCATTGTTGGTCAGAATAAGCCGGCTTTGCCGGCTGATGGAGAAACCGCAGAGGCCGAAGTTGACAAGGAATTGAAAATCTATAAGAGCACTTTGCTGGAAGGCAAAAATGAACAGATACGCATAGATGCAGCCACAGTAATGCTGTTTGACGAAAATCCGCTGGCAAGGAAGATTCTACTCGATGCCCTAAGGCAATCCGAAAATATCGCTGCACGGGTGGCAGTATGCAAGGCATTGAGTCAAGCAAGGGTGGGGCCGGAACCCATAAAGAATAAGGAAGACTTTATCCAGCCCCTGCTTGATATATTGACCATCGATGACCCTGCTACAGCTAAATTGGCCGCTGAAGCGACTTTGATATTCGGGTACGAACAAATATCAGAGCCGATTGAAAAACTGATAAGAGACCCAACACTTGCAGTTAGAACCAGATTGAATGCGATATATGCATTCCAGCTGCATCCTGGTATGGGGGTGGCGATTAAACTTATCAGTTTACTTGACGATCCTGAGCAACAGGTATCTGCCGCAGCGGAGAGGGCACTTGCTTCTATGGGAATACAGGCAGGAAAATCACCTGAATCTCGTAAAAAGGCCGTAGAGAAGCTTCGAAGAGAAGGTCCGGAAGGATTTTTTCGGAATTGGGTAACTCGTCAGCAACAACAGCTGCGCGAGATGAAAATCGAATTGAACCTGTTGCAGGGACTTTATTTAACAGCGTTGGGCAAGTGGTACGATGGTATAAGCGATGATGTAGCAAAAGGTAAGTTCCTGGCTGAATATCTGCAAAGTCCGAAAGCGGAAGTGAGGTTGTGGACGCTTGAGAAGGTTCATCAATGGCGAGTAGCACCAGGAAAGTCGGAATTGCCAACTGAACTGGGGCCTATTCTGGTTAATTTAATTTCAGATCCGGATAGAAATGTTCGTCTGAAAACTGCCCGGCTGTTATCTTTGATGGGAGAGTTGAATTCGGCAGAACATTTGCTCTCCCAGCTCGAGGTGGAACAGGACGATGAGGTCAAAATGGAGATGTTAGTTGCGCTTGGCTATGCCTTTGTACCTAATCCAACGACCAAGATTCCTGCCGAGATAAGAAAGCAGGCTCTGGAGTGGGCGGTAAAGTATCTTGCTGAGCAGAACCCTGAAAAGGCGCAAAAAGGCGCCGAAATTATGAAAAAGCTGCTTGAGCAGAATGATTTAACAACCTCTGAAGTTGATAGATATCTTGCGCTTCTTGTGCAAAGGTATCAACAGGGTGATATCGACGGGACCCTGCGTGCAGAATTACTTAGCGCAATGGCAGGGCTGTGTGCCCCCCAGAGTATTCACAACGCTCAATCGAAAAAACGTTTTAAGCCTTTATTTGAAGAATCAATAAGTAACAAAACAAATTTGGTTCGGGAAGCAGCGGTAGACGGCCTTATTTATATTGACAAGACACAGACCCTCGAAAGATTGAGAAAAGATTTCGCCAATGACCCGAGTGTCCTAATAAGGGAGAAACTGATAGACCTTGCCGGCGAGGTCGGCGGTAAAGATGATTTAGCATGGCTGGCAGAAAAAATAGGGTCAAACGCCGAGAGTGAGCCGGCCTGGCAGGCAATGCTCAAAATATTCAGACGCTCTGAAACCGGCATCTTGAGCGAATGGATTGATAGACTCGTCTCACAAGACAGCAAAACCGAGTTGTCTGATGAGCAGAAAATATCCTTCCTTGAGATAGCAGGGCAAAGGGCAATCGGTGAAAATAAACCCAAAATGGTCAAAAGCGTTAGACAGAGATTGGCCAAGCTCTATGTTAAAACAGGTCATTTTGAACGAGCAGCAGATTGTTTGGGAATGCTGTACGAAGCTGCCGAGGGTTCTGAGGAAAAAATGGCGATTTTACCGGACCTGCTGAGTGTATATCTGAAGTGGTCAAAAGTAGAGCTCGCTGCAAAATTAGTGGAAAATTGCCTGCTGGAAAAAGACTTGGAACCCAATAGTGTAGTTATAGGCGCAATTGATGATTATATAAGCAGTCCACCCGCCGGAACCGACCCTAACACAGTGTTAGAAGCACTTCTTGCTGAGATAAAGCCGACTGAGGGCAGACCTATGTGGGAAGAGTTGAAAAGGAGCTGGATTAACCGCATAAGCAAAGCCAACGACTCGGGCAAAAACGAGAAACGCAGTAATTAAACGCCATTTATTTTATAGTCAAGCTGGGTATTTGTACGATGTGGTAAAAGTGGCTTGTATAAGATTTTTTGCAGAAAAGATAAAAAAAACTAAAGATTTTCGTTTTTTTAAGTTTTTTTACAATTTTTTTGTTTTTTGTATTTGCGTTATTACGGTTATTCTTGTACATTGGCTGGTTTATATTAAAAACTGATTTATATTATTTTTCTCCTGTATCATGTGTGTATGTTTCTATAGTGGCAGGACGAAGTGAGAGGACTATTTATTTCCAGAATCGGTCTGGATAAAAGAAATTAGTTTTTTCTGCCTTTATCACCAGAGTGGCGAAAGGTGATTGTTGTATCGCTGCTGTAGCTCAGTTGGTAGAGCGCGTCCTTGGTAAGGACGAGGTCATGGGTCCAAGTCCCATCAGCAGCTAAATGAAAGCAGGCCAAGTCAAGAAGGCCTATCGCGCAGCCAAAGCGTTTTATCTCGCGCCATTTGTTGTTGCGGGGTATTGATGGTCTTGGCTTCGAGCTTATATAAGGTTTGAAGATTGTTTTCTAAGGTTAGAACAGGAATATAAATATTAACCTGGCACATTGGAGGTTTATATTAAGATGGCTAAGGCAGTATTTGAGCGGACAAAACCACATGTAAATGTTGGAACAATTGGTCACGTGGACCACGGGAAAACGACATTGACGGCAGCGATGACAAAAGTAATGGAGTTCGAAGGACTCTGCAAGTTCAAATCCTACGATGAAATCGCTAAGGCATCAGAAGCTCAGGGCCGACGTGACGAAACAAAAATTTTGACCATTGCCACAGCGCACGTTGAATATGTGACGAAGAATCGGCACTATGCACATATCGATTGCCCAGGTCACGCCGACTACGTCAAAAACATGATAACCGGAGCAGCGCAAATGGACGGGACAATTCTTGTCGTCAGCGCAGCAGATGGTCCTATGCCTCAAACCCGCGAGCACATTCTTCTTGCCCGTCAGGTCAACGTTCCGAAAATTGTGGTCTTCTTGAACAAGATAGACCTTGTTGATGACCCTGAATTAATAGAATTAGTTGAATTGGAGATAAGAGAATTGCTGAACAAATATGAGTTTCCTGGAGATGAAACGCCGATAATCCGGGGTTGTGCCCTCAAGGCGATGAGAGCCGAAAGCATTGACGACCCCAACTGCCAACCTATCATTGAGCTGCTCAAAGTCATGGATGAATATATCCCGGTTCCTGTTCGAGATGTTGATAAGCCGTTTTTAATGCCGATAGAGGACGTTTTCAGCATAAAGGGGCGAGGAACAGTCGGAACCGGCCGAGTTGACCGTGGTAAAGTCCATGTCGGTGATGATATTGAAATTATCGGGTTAAAAGATACACGAAAGACCGTAGTTACCGGCGTAGAAATGTTTAATAAAACACTCGATGAAGGACAGGCCGGAGACAATATTGGCGTGCTTTTGCGAGGTGTGGAAAAGAAAGATTTGGAACGAGGGCAGGTTGTGGCGGCACCAGGCAGTATAACTCCCCATACCAAGTTTTATGCTGAGGTTTATGTCCTGACGAAGGAAGAAGGTGGTCGTCACACACCGTTCTTCGCGGGGTACAAGCCGCAATTTTATTTCAGGACAACCGATGTCACTGGCGGAGTTAATGCGTTAATGAGCAGAGAAGGCAAAAGTGCTGAGATGTGTATGCCGGGTGATAATATAACGATGGAGGTGGAGATTATTTCGCCAATTGCTATGGAAGATGGCCTCCGCTTTGCCATTCGTGAAGGCGGTCGGACAGTCGGAGCTGGTGTTGTAACGAAGATACTTGAATAAGCATCTCTGAAAAACTATTGAACAAAAAGCTCAGGTGCCTGCACTGGCGAGATGTATCCGGATGGGCATCAGCAGGTTAAGCAGATGCTTGCAGTTTCTTGAACGCATTTTGTTGTTCGTCGATTTTATGGCTAAAAAGAAAAGTAAAAGAGAGTATGTCTGGCTTGAGTGTAGCCAGTGCAGCCATAGAAACTATCGCACAAGTGTTAGTGTCGCAGAAGGCACACCGAAATTGAAGTTGAAGAAATTTTGTAAAAACGAACGTAAGCATACTGTTCATAATATACGTCGTAAATAGGACTGTTTTTATCTTGAGCTAATAACGGTAGAAGAAATAGGCCAGTAGCTCAATTGGCAGAGCGTCGGTCTCCAAAACCGAAGGTTGGGGGTTCAATTCCCTCCTGGCCTGCTAATATCGTATCTCGTGGTTGTAGCACGGGCTTCCAGCCCGTGAAAAACACGGCCAAGCCTGTCCCGAGCGAAGTCGAGGGGATGGCCGTGCCACAGATAGGCCCAGGACGGGAGACAAGATAATGATTTTTGGTATTTATAAACGCGGCCAGGGCAAATATACAAGACTCTGCAGTGCTTTTGGAGCAGCGATAGTTGTGGCATTGGGCTGTTTACAGCTTTACAAGAAATTGGATGCCACCGACCTTGGGTTGTGGATTGAAACTATGGTGCCTGTCGGATTATTTGTTGGGTTGGCACTTTTGATTTTTTGGTTGATAAATAAACCTACAACAGCTGATTTTCTCATTGCTGCTGAAGGTGAGATGAAGAAAGTTAGCTGGTCAAGTAGACAGGAAATAATAGTTTCGACTGTTGTTGTTGTGGTGGTTGTGATAATTATGGCCGGTCTCCTTGGGTTCACAGATTTAATTTTCGCACGGTTGTTTATGTGGCTTTTAGGCTAACATCGTGGCACGGCCATCCCCTCGACTTCGCTCGGGACAGGCTTGGTTGTGTTTTCGAAGGATATTGATATGCAGTGGTACGTTTTACGAGTAGCGGCAAATAAGGAATTGCAGGTCAAAGAAGCCCTTGTGCAGAAAGTGCAGCAGGAGAATTTAACTGATACTATTGGCAGAGTAGAGGTTCCTGTGGAACGGATTAAGCGTATTCGCGGCAGCAGGCAAACTATCCACAAGCGTAAACTGTATCCCGGTTATGTTTTTATGGAGATGGAGCCGACCGCAGACGGCCGGGTTCCGGAAAGGGTCTGGTTTATGATTAAAGGAACCTCTGGTGTCGGGGATTTTATCGGCACAGAAGGAGTCCCTACTCCGATGCGGGACACGGATGCGGCAAAGATGCTTTTGGAGGCGGAAAAGCCGGAGGAAGCGCCGAGCATCAAAGTCGAATTCAAAAAAGGCGATATGATTAAAATTCGAGAAGGTGCCTTTGAGAACTTTGAAGGCGTAGTTGATGAGATTGACCCTGAGCGTGGGATTGTAAAGGTGATTGTTACGATATTCGGCAGGAGTACACCATTGGATATAGAGTACTGGCAGATTGAAAAATTGTAATTTTAGTCCGAGCCTCGAACAATGGTTACGAGATGACAAATTATGGCTAAGGTAGTAGTAGTAAAGATTAAATTGCAGGCGCCCGGCGGACAGGCGACACCGGCACCACCAGTAGGACCGGCCTTAGGGCAGCACGGTGTTAATATCGGGCAGTTCGTTTCACAGTTCAATGAACGAACAAAAGAACTTAATGGAACGACTGTGCCGGTTGTGATAAGCGTCTATAAGGACAAAAGTTTCACCTTTGAGGTTAAAAGTCCCCCTGCGGCAGTACTGCTGAAACAGGCAGCTGAAATAGCAAAAGGAAGCGGCGTTCCAAATAAAGAAAAAGTCGGAAAGATTACCACTGAGCAACTGCGTAAAATCACCGAGACTAAATTCAAAGATTTAAACGCATACGATTTGGAAAACGCCAAGAAGATTATAAGAGGCACCGCACAAAGTATGGGTATAGAAATAACTGAGTGATGTTTTTTGATGATTGACAGGGATATGGGATTTAGAAGCAAAAGATATAAGAAGGAGTCTCAGCAGGTGAGCAAGGAGCCGATACCGCTGGCTGAGGCGGTGGAGAAAGTTAAGAGCTTTAAGTCTGTCAAATTTGACCAGAGCATAGAATGTGTTCTGCATCTTGGTATCGACCCGAAGCAGGCGGACCAGACGGTTCGTGGCTCAATATCTTTGCCTCACGGAGTTGGTAAGCAGAAAAAAGTCGTCGCTTTCTGTGAGGATTTAGAGGTCGAAGCAGCCCAAAAAGCCGGTGCTATTGAGGCTGGTTGTGATGAACTGATAAAAAAGATTTTGGATGGCTGGTCAGATTTTGATGTGGCTGTCGCCTCACCGAAGGTGATGGGTAAAGTAGGCAAGCTCGGCCGAACTCTTGGACCCGTCGGCAAGATGCCTTCGCCTAAAAACGGAACCGTAACTGCCGATGTAGCTACCGCAGTGGCTGAATTTGCCGCAGGCAAAATCGAGTTTAGAAATGATGCGGGAAGCAATGTCCACGTAACGGTCGGCAAGCAGAGCTTTGAGAAAGAAAAGTTGATAGAGAATATCGAGGCGTTCGTCTCACACATTAAAAAGATAAAACCATCGTCGGCAAAAGGTACATATATCAAAAAAATGTGTATCTCTGCGACAATGAGCCCCGGCATAATGGTTAGTTTGTGAAGACGGAGAACATCGATTATGAGTTCTTTTATGACTAAGTGTTGTCCTGTTTGATTAGGTAATAATATGAGCAGATATGTAAAAGAATTGGTGCAGGCAGAGCTGGAAAAGAGGGTTGCCGACGAGGGCATCAAGGACTTTCTGGTTGTTAGTACCAAAGGTGTTGGCGGAGTTGACAATAATCTAATGCGTGGCGAGCTTAAAGCCAAAAACATCAGATTATCAGTGGTCAAGAATTCACTGTTCAAAAAAGCACTGCACAACCAGCAGATGGAAGCTGCAGTGGTACTGTTTAATGGGCCTTGCGTCGTTGCTTGTGGTGGTGACAGTATTGTTGATGTTGCAAAAGAGCTGGTAGGGTGGATCAAGAAAGTGCCGGCGATAGAAATTAAAGGCGCTTTTCTGGAAGGCTCAGCTATAGATGGGAAGGCAGCAGAGGCCCTTTCAAGAATGCCAACGCGGGCAGAGCTGCAAAGTAAGATTGTTACCCTTGTACAGTCACCCGCGACAAGACTGGCCGGCATTTGTGGCAGCCCTGCAGGAATTATCGCAGGTTGTATAAAGACTATTATAGAAGAAGCTGAGAGGCAGGCAGCTTAAATCGTAGAGCGATGCAGCAAATATGAAATATTGTTGACCGTGTGGCTGTCCCTTTTATGGGTTAAACGAGACAGTGGAGTTTCGGCTACCACAAGGCACTGATAGATAGGAGTTGAATCGAAATGGCTAAAACAGAGGAAAAGGAACAAGCAAAGAACGAGGCAAAAGAAGAGGTAAAGGAAGAGGTAAAAGAAGAAACGAAGGAGAGCAAAAAATCAAAAGCAGATCAGGAGTCTAAAGAGACAAAGAAATGGAGCAGTGAAATTAAAAAGCTCGGCGACAAGATAGTTGGTCTGACATTGATGCAGGCCAAAGAGCTTGGTGATTATCTCAAGGATGAATATGGTATTGAGCCAGCGGCAGGCGGCGCTGTTATGATGGCAGGGCCGGCACCAGCAGCACAAGCTGAGGAAGCAGAGGAAAAAACCAGCTTTGATGTAATCCTTAAAGAATTCGGCGATAAAAAGATTCAAGTTATCAGGGAGGTAAGAGCTCTGACTGCTTTGGGATTGAAGGAAGCAAAGGACCTCGTTGATAATGTCCCCAAGCCCGTCAAGGAAGGGCTGAGCAAGGAAGAAGCAGAAGCTGTCAAAAAGCAGCTTGAGGCTGCCGGCGCAGTTGTTGAATTAAAGTAAAGAAATTAGTCTTTGATGGACGAACGATAACAGACATGAAAAAACCTAAGCGCTAATCTCTAACTACAGCAGTTGCAGGTGATATAGTGTAGATATTTCGTACAAGATTAAACAACACTTTATAAAAGATTTATAATGAATCGTCAAAAAAGCTCTCTACTTTTTGCTCTTGTGTTGATGATGGCTTCGATTGCCAACGCAGAGTTGACTTTAACAGTCAATGGTCTTGATGTGGCAACGACATTAGAAATAACAGGCAAAGAAGATTTAATCATTGCTGTTGCAGGACAAAGTGACGCTAAAGCACAAGATATATTGGTTATTGCCGATAGTGGAAAGCTCGAACTACTAACAGAGCCAAACGTGCCGGCAGATGAACCTACCTCGGTCAAATACCTGTTTAGCTTTACTGATGAAATGGGGGCGGTTACCGTTAGCCTTACTGCTGGTAACGAACTCACTTATCAGCTTATTTTATTCTCTGTGCCGGAAGCAAATAAAACCGTAATTTTCAGTATAGATAAGCAAGCTCTTGCACCGCCACAGACAGAAGCTGCTGAACAAAATACTTCTGCTTTAGGTACTCAAGAGGTTATTTATTCAGAATCTGGCACACAGGGGAGTGCTCAATCGGGCTCACCACAGACAACCGGAACACAACAAATGTCCGGATTACCCATATATGGTCCCTCTTTCTGTCCGGATTTGTACAGAGACCACATCGTCAATTTTATTGACTTTGCTATATTTGCAGAGAATTGGTTACAAACAGGTAGCGGTCTCGATGGCGATTTTGATGACAGCGGCACAGTGAACGTAATTGACTTGGCAAACTTTTGTTTTTACTGGCTTGAGGAAGAACCTATAGTTGCTGAGAGTCAGGATGTCAACGTAACGGAGGACCAAGCTGTCGGCATTACCCTAAGAGCTTATGATTGTGATGGTAATGAGGGTTTTACTTACTCAATAATAGATCAACCGCTTTATGGTTTTATGGCAATCGATGTCAACAGGGTGATTTATGCCCCTGATATCAATTATGTTGGAGAGGATCATTTCACCTTTGTTGCCGAGAAGGATGGGTATCAAAGTAATATTGCCACTATTTTGATTACTGTTTTGGCTGATACAGACGATGATGGCTTGTCTGACTATGATGAGATTAACGGTACCTATGGCTATATAACAGACCCTTGCGATCCTAATTCGGATGCTGATGATATGCCTGACGGCTGGGAGATTGAAGCCGGACTGAATCCAACCGTCAATGATGCCAGCGGCAATCTGGATAACGATGGGCTTACGAATATCGAAGAGTACAATGCTGGTACGCATCCAAATATCGCAGACACTGATGGTGATGGCCTAAAAGATGGTGATGAGGTCAAAGGTACGTTAGGCAGCTATGGACCGATCTGGCCGTATAACAACAGCTATCCCGCCTATTACTATACACCTTTTGTCGACCAGCCATACAACGTTCCACTTAATCCACTTGATCCAGACACCGATTTAGATGAAGTTATGGATGGCGACGAAATTAAATGGGGTCTCGACCCAAATAACACAGATACCGATGGTGATGGCGCGACTGATGGCGTTGAAACATCTTATGATGATAGAGCAGACTCTTTCAGGCCTTGGCCTCTCTGGAATTACTTATATGGGAAAAGTTTCGATGACTGTGATATGAATCCTAACGATGACGACACTGACGGTGATACTATGCCAGATGCCTGGGAGGTTAAATATGCTAATGATTATTTGGACCCGAGATACAAAGGGAGTGGAAGTTTTCAGGATATCAACTGGGATCCTGACAATGATGGCTTAACTAATATACAAGAGTATATTGCCGGTACTAATCCAAAACCGGATGGGTGGGATACCGATGGTGATGGACGAACTGATGGTGAAGAATATTTAGGTAAAACTTGGTACGGTGCTACGGTTCCAAAGTCCGACCCTCTTGATGTGGATACCGATAGTGATGGATTAGTCGATGGGGATAGCTACACTGTCAGGGCTGAAGATTACCCTGAAGGTATTTCTGAATACCATGGCGGTTCGCGCCAATATGTATTTGGAGAGGAAACATGCGGTACAGACCCGAACAATCAGGATACTGATGGAGATAATATGCCGGATGGATGGGAGACGTGGAACTGGGATTTGTATTACCATACCTATTTTGACCCGACCTATAATCGTGCAGGTGTTCCCGGCTCTGACTATGATGGTGATGGCCTGACAAATCTGCAGGAGTCGGCGCATTTGGTATATGCCTGGCTTGCAGATACGGACAGTGACAACGCAAATGATGGTTATGAGGTCAACACACTACAAACAAATCCTAAAAACAACGATACTGACGGCGATGGTCTGAAAGACGGCGATGAATCTGGTCATGGTGCAGACCCATTGGATTACGACAGCGATGACGACCTTTTGGCTGACGGGTGGGAAGTTCAGTATGGCTTTGACCCGACAGTATCAGATGTTGATTACGTCGACCCTAACGGCAATAACGTGTACGAAGATTATGACTCAGATGGCCTCGATGATTTCAAAGAGGTAATATATGGAACCAATCCTAAAGACGATGATACCGACAACGATGGCGTAGAAGATGGAGATGAGATAAATCAGTGTAGTGACCCTCTTGATGAGTATGACAAGACGGCTCCGCCGGCCAACCAAATCTGCCAGCTCAGATTGACTGTCGGCGACCCAAGCATCAGCGATTCTGAGCGTTATAAGCTTGTTGTCGGGCCGGTAACTCATATGGCTACCAAGTTCGGCGAGGTTCAGAGCGGAGAGTATAAGTTCAGGACCGGCCGGGCGTATGATGTTAAGATTGAACACATAGACAGCACTCGACAAGAGCCGGACTACGACTATACCGCGGGGATAGAAAAGGTAACTATGCCTGCAGGCACTGCGTTTGGCAAAGATGACCCCGATGGGATTTTAAAAGAGCACAGTGATTGGAGCGATACTACAGAATTTTATGCCAAAGGTAAAACGGCACGGATAGGTATTTACCGGCCTACGCACACAGTGAGCTGTGAAGGAAAAATTAAGAGACCAGGGATATCGTATGTAAGAAAGTACTATCTTAAGATTTTCGCTGGTGACATACCTATAGATTTTCCCGGGATTCCATGCGATGAGGTTATTAGATGGGTAGAAGGCACGCCGTGGTGGGTAAAATTTTTCAGCAAGAGCGGCCCGGGTCCGACCGAGGAATGCCCTGAAGAAGATGGTCAATGGAAATACCCAGCGTGGGAAGATACAAATAAAGTAGCTGCAGTAGATACATTAGTATGTCCGCGTCACCTGGCTAAGGGATATTCCGCTATGCAAACTATTACAGTGGACGGTGTTGTTACAGAACCCACATATACTAATCATTTCGACTATACTGATGAGAGAGAAATGTGGAAAAAATAAAAATAATCCTTTAAATAGAAAATGAAGAAAGTTCTGATTACAATTCTGATATGTATAGTTTTTGTTATCCTTGCAGGCATTTACCTGCTTTGGACAGCAATGTATCCTCCTGTCTGGATGCTTGAAAAGTTTGCTGCAAGGATAACGGCTTTGGATGATAAGTATCCTGATGATGTAGAAATGCAGATGGGGTTTTTGTTTCTGTATCGTCACTATGGTAACGATGGTCTAAACTCTTCAAAGTACACTGCCCGAGATAAGTATGAGAGGATTCTTGAGCTTGACCCCAATAATCGCGCTGCATGGGCCCTTAAATCATATCATGCTTGTTTAGAATATCCGGATAATTCCAAAGCTCTTATCAAATGCTTAGAACGCATATTAGATGAAGCCGGAAGGCAAAATCTGGATAAAATAAAATTTTCTGATTGTCCATTTGAACTGCGCTATTGGTACTGGTACGGAGAAGGGGTTGAGGCATACATAGCGAGAGACGCAGAAGGACCTAATGAATGTATAGCAAAAGACGAATTTGACATAGCTGTTGAGAAGCTGCGTAAAAAGTTTGGCAAAAAAGCGGCAGAGGTATTTGAGATTATAAACGAAGGCCAACGCAACGACCCCGAAAATGCGCTGTATAATTATTTAAAAGCTCGTGTTTATCTCGCAATGGGTGAGGTTGATAATGCTCTTAAGGAGATAAAGGAAGGAGTGTCCAAAAAATATCTAAGTACTTATCAAGAACAGACAAGCAAGGCAGCAGAGAAGGTGTTAAGTAAAGCGTGGTTTCCTCAGCCGTATAAATTTTTTATTTTAGATTCCCACTTCCCTTTCACAGATTTTCTCGCTTGCAACGTTTGGCGTATTGATAACAAACGATATTATGTCGACGGCAATTGGTATGAAAAGAAGAATCAAGGGCTATCAGACATAGCCATAAGCTGTGAGACGCAGGGGGATTTTGAAAAAGCGGAGAGGATATACAAGCTGACTATTGCAATGGCCAAACAGGCCGAGGTTGAGCAAAGACACCCATCGGGGTTGCATAAAGCTGCCGAAAAGCGTCTCGAGGAGCTTCACGACAAGATGCCAATGGAAGCGGAAAAATGAAAAAGACTTATAGACGAATGAATAAGAAATTATTTAACAGATATACTCAGAGCAACAAGATTGGGATATTTAATGTGGGAGACATATAATGGTTGGAGTTGATACTGGGCAAGCTGTTCGTAATTTTGGCAAAGTTCAGGATGCAGTTGATGTCTCGGACTTGGTAGCGATACAGAGAAAAAGTTATGAGCGTTTGCTGCAACGAGATGTAGCGCCAACTAAGAGAAAACTTATTGGTCTGGAAGGGCTGTTTCGGGAGATATTCCCTATTGAGAGCTATGACAGGAAGATGGTTTTGGAATATCTCTGGTACGAACTGGAAAAGCCACGATATACCCCTACCCAATGCCGACAATTACGGCTGACCTATAGCTACCCGTTAAAAATCTGTTGCAGACTACATACTACCAAGGGAGAAGACATAGCTGAGCAGGCAATATACCTTGGTGAGATGCCGGTTATGATAGGAGGCGGCGAGTTTATTATCAACGGCGCTGTTCGAGTCATAGTCAACCAGCTTCACCGAAGTCCAGGCGTTGACTTTCTTATCGAGAGCAAAGAAGGTGATAGAGTTCTGCACGGTGGCAGAATCATACCCGAAAGAGGCAGCTGGATAGAAATAGGTGTTACGCACAAAGATACGCTGGTTGTACGAATTGACCAGTCAAGTAAAATACCCTCAACTATTTTTCTTCGTGCGATAGGCCCGTCGTACAGCAAGAGCGAGGATATCCTTCGGCTGTTTTTCCCGACAAAAAAAATGCCGGTAGCTAAACTAAAACCTACCATGTGGTCGGTCGAGCCGATTGTGGACAAAGAATCCGGCGAAATCATTGTAAAACCCGGTACACAAATCAGCGATAGACTTTCTTTGATACGACAAACCAATGTCAAACGACTGGAAGTCATTGAGGATGTACGAGATACGATTATTTTAAACACTCTTGCAGTGGATGATTGTCAAAGCCACGAACAGGCATTGTTAAAGTTTTACATGAGGTTAAGACCGGGCAATCCGCCGAATCCGGAGAAAGCAAAAATCTTTTTCGAGGAGAAATTTTTTGATTCGAACCGCTATCGTCTGGGGAAGGTTGGTAGATTCAGACTCAATCGTAAGTTCAAACAAAATGTGGACGAAAATGAGATGACACTTCGGCCTGAAGACTTCCTCAACACGATGAAGTACATAATGGCTTTACGAAGTAATGAGGGAGAGGTGGATGATATCGACCATCTCGGTAACAGAAGACTGCGTACAATTGAGGAGCTGGCTGGCGATGAAATTAGAAAAGGTCTGTTGAGGCTGCGAAAAACTGTGCAGGAAAGAATGAGCTTAAAGCCAAAAACAGAGGAGCCGTTGCGAATTGCTGATTTGATAAATTCCAAGAGCGTATCGAGCAGTATTAACTATTTCTTTGGGCGTGGAGAGTTGAGTCAGGTCGTTGACCAGACTAACGCTTTAAGCCAGCTGACTCACGAGAGGCGTCTATCTGCTCTTGGCCCTGGTGGTTTGAACAGGAGACGAGCCGGCTTTGAAGTTCGGGATGTTCATATCAGCCATTACGGTAGGATCTGTCCGATTGAAACACCTGAGGGAACAAATATCGGCCTGATTTCTTCTTTGGCAATATTTGCGACGGTTGACGAATATGGTTTTTTGCTTACGCCCTATCGAAGGGTTAAAAATGGTAAGGCCACAAAGCAGGTAGATTATTTGCGTGCCGATGAGGATATGAAGGCGGTAATTGTAGCACCAAACACATTTGACCCGGAGACGAATCAGATCCAGAAAGGAATGGTGCTGGCAATGAAAGCCGGGGAATTAGCTCAGGTTTCCAGCGATGAGGTGGAATACGTTGATGTTTCAGCAAAGCAAATCGTAGGGGTTTCAGCTTCGCTTATTCCATTTCTTGAGCACGATGATGCCAACCGAGCTTTGATGGGGTCGAATATGCAGCGGCAGGCGGTTCCTCTTCTGAAGACAGAGCCGCCTTTGGTTGGAACCGGTATGGAAGGTGTGGTTGGCCAGAATTCAAGTATGGTCGTCCGTGCCGACAAGAGCGGTGTTGTTACCGCAGTTGATGCGACCAAGATAGTTATAAACCACACCGACGAATACCGTCTTGAAAAGTTTGAGGGATTAAATGAAAGGACCTGCCTTAATCAAAAGCCCGTAGTTCGGCTGGATGACAAGGTTAAGGCCGGCAAAATCATAGCAGATGGAGGTGGCACTGCTAATGGTGTGCTGGCCCTTGGCAAAAATGTCCTTGCGGGATTTGTGTCTTTTGATGGTTTTAATTTTGAGGATGCGATTATTGTCAGTGAAAAACTCTGCAAGGACGATAGCTTCACCAGCATTCATCTCGACGAATTTACAGCGGAGGTTCGCGAGACGCGTCTTGGTAAGGAGGAGTTTACGCGGGATATTCCCAATGTTAGCGAAAAGGCACTTCGAAACCTTGATGAGTACGGAGTGGTTCGCGAAGGAACAAGGGTCTGTTCTGGCGATATTCTGGTGGGCAAGGTGGTACCCAAAAGTAAGACCGAGCTGACGCCGGAGGAAAAACTGCTGCACGCTATATTCGGCAGAGCGGGCGAGGATGTCAAAAATGACTCACTTGAGCTACCAACAGGATATGAGGGTGTGGTAATAGAAACGGAACGATTCACCAGGCGTGGCGCCGGCAGCGACGAAGAAAAAAAGCAGTTGGCAGCCCAGATAAAACAGTATGAAAAAAGTATGCGGGTTAAAGAATGCGCTGTTTTCCGACAAATGATAGAAGCTATCCACAAAAAGTTGAAGGTCAATATCGTCGACCCAAGTACACGTCAGAAAGTCGGAGCCAGCCCTGATGATGAGGTCATCTATGAGCAAATAGAAAACTTTGATATTAAGTGGGTCAGACCCGCATCGATGAGGGACGATACGAAAAAGATTATCGATAAATTCTGGGTAAAAATTGTAGAGACTCAAGAAGAAAGGAAGCACAGAGTCGAGAGTCTCAAACACGGTGATGAACTACCCAGCGGCGTGTTGCAGATGGTAAGGGTTTATGTTGCAGTTAAACGAACCCTGTCAATTGGTGATAAAATGGCTGGGCGCCATGGCAATAAGGGTGTTATCGCCAAAATTATGCCTGAGGAAGATATGCCATTTCTCGAGGATGGAACGCCTCTGGATATATTGCTGAATCCTCTTGGTGTGCCGAGCCGAATGAATGTCGGCCAGATTCTCGAAACGCATCTTGGCTGGGTAGCAAAGGTGCTGGGTTTTCAGGCGATTACCCCTGTCTTCGATGGTGCTACCGAAGATGACATCCTGAAATTGACTGCCGAGGCAAATGAGCTTATGAAAAAACGAGCGGCTGAACTCCAAGAGAAAAAACAGCCACCACCAGATAATGAATTTTTTATCAATGTCCTGCCAACGCTTAAAACTCAGTTGTATGACGGAAGGACAGGTGAGCCATTTGACCAATGTGCAACCATCGGATTCATCTATATGATGAAATTGCATCATCTTGCTGATGACAAGATTCATGCCAGGGCGACGGGGCCTTATAGTCTCATTACTCAGCAGCCTTTGGGTGGTAAAGCAAGAACCGGTGGGCAAAGGTTCGGTGAAATGGAGGTTTGGGCTCTGGAAGGTTATGGGGCTGCTTATACCCTACAGGAAATGCTCACAGTTAAAAGCGATGATGTTGAGGGCAGAACAAAAATCTATGAATCAATGGTAAAAGGACGAAATACTCTTGAAGCTGGAACGCCGCTGTCCTTTGATGTATTGTGCAACGAAATAAGAGGATTAGGATTGAATATTCAACTTGAAAAGAAAAGGCTTGGAAGCACAGTCCTGTAAAGTGCTTTATTCGAGACTACCCGGCTACGGCACGCTCTGCCGTGACGAGCGGCAGGGCCTCTCGCCTCCGGCGAAGCTGGGTCGCCCTGACGAGTAAGTCACAGATTATCAGAATATAAGGGGTCATAAATGTTAGGAAATATTTACGATAGAATTAACGATTACGGTTCGGTCAAGATTGCATTAGCCAGCCCTAATGATATACGAAGCTGGTCGTTCGGGGAGGTCAAAAAGCCCGAAACAATAAACTACAGGACTTATCGACCTGAAAAAGATGGGCTTTTCTGTGAGAGGATATTCGGACCGGAACGAGATTGGGAATGTGCCTGCGGTAAATATAAAGGTACAAAGTATAAGGGGATAATATGCGACCGATGCGGTGTCAAAGTTACTCATAGCCGCGTCAGAAGAAAAAGAATGGGCCATATCAATCTCGCAGCACCCGTAGTTCACATTTGGTTCTTCAAGGCGATTCCAAATCGGGTAGGGACTCTGCTCGCTATGAAATCTGTCGACATCGAGAAAATAGTCTACTTCCAGGACTACGTCGTTACTGACCCCGGACAAACCCCTTTGGAATTGGGACAGCTGCTCAGCGAAGATGAATTTCGAGAGGCCACAGAAAAATATCCAAATCAATTTAAGGCCATGATGGGAGCGGAAGCTATAGGTGAGTTGCTTAAAAAACTCGACCTCGAAAAAATAAGCATACAGCTACGACAATCCATCGATAAAACGAGTAGCAAACAAAGAACCAAAGAACTTACTAAAAGACTAAAAACAGTTAACGAAGTCAAAAACTCCAAAAATAAGCCCCAGTGGATAGTTTTCGAAGTTATCCCGGTTATACCGCCTGACTTGAGGCCTTTAGTGCTGCTTGAAAGGGATAACTTCGCTACGAGCGACTTAAACGACCTCTATAGGCGAATCATCAATCGAAATAACAGACTGAAAAAACTCATAGACCTCAATGCACCGGAGGTAATTATCCGGAATGAAAAACGGATGCTCCAGCAGGCGGTGGATTCATTGCTCGACAACGGGCGATGCCGAAGGCCTGTTTTAGGCAGTAATAATCGGCCACTAAAATCTTTGACGGATATGATTAAGGGTAAACAGGGCCGATTCCGTGAGAATCTGCTCGGAAAGCGAGTAGATTACTCAGCTCGTTCGGTAATCATAGTTGGACCGAACCTCAAACTCTATCAATGCGGTCTGCCCAAAAAAATAGCTCTCGAATTGTACCAGCCTTTTATTATACGAAAACTTAAGCAACACGGACTTGCTGATACGATTAAATCCGCAAAGAGAATGATTGAACGGCGTGATCTGCAGGTCTGGGATGTTCTGGAGGAAGTCATTCATCAACATCCTGTCTTGCTCAACCGTGCTCCGACTCTGCATCGAATGGGGGTTCAGGCCTTTGAACCCGTACTTGTTGAAGGAAATGCCATTATGCTTCACCCATTAGCTTGCAAGGGTTTCAATGCTGACTTTGACGGCGACCAAATGGCCGTACATCTGCCTCTATCTGTTGAAGCTCAGGCGGAAACTCATATCTTGATGATGACTACTGAAAATATCTTCTCCCCGGCGAATGGGACAACGATGGTAGGGCCTTCTCAGGATATGGTACTGGGAAACTACTATCTGACGCATATGGAATCTCGTCAAACCACAGAAACAGTGAAAGTATTCAGAGATAGTTTTGAAGCTTTTATGGCTTGCGAAATGGGAAAAATCAAGCTCCACTCAAAAACTAAAGTTAGAATCAACAAATTCCCTATCGATGATTTACAAGCATACAACGAGTATAAAAATTCAAAGGACAAAGAATATAAAGCTACAATCCAGACGACAGTTGGGCGATGCATTTTCAATGATATCATTCCTGCTGGAATGCCATTTTACAATATGACAATGTCTCAGAAAAACTTGAGTAGGGTAATTAGTGACTGCTACAAATTAAAAGGCTCTGCTGAAACGGTTGTGCTGCTTGATAAAATAAAAGATTTAGGTTTCAAATATGCTACGCTTTCTGGCTTGACCTTTGGGATTACGGACCTCAAGATTCCACAAAAAAAGCAAGAAATTATCGACCAGACAGAAAAGAAAGTCAATAAAATCCACAAAAACTATAATGACGGTGTACTGACCGAGGGGGAAAGATATAACCAGGTAATAGATGCCTGGACTAATGCTCGTGTGCAGGTAACCAACGAGATGATGCGTGGGCTTAAAGAGAGTACTGCTGAAGATGGTTCACCATACCTCAATCCCATATTCATTATGACGGGTTCCGGAGCCCGTGGTTCTGTAGACCAGATTCAGCAACTTGCAGGGATGCGGGCTCTAATGGCTAAGCCCAGCGGCGAGATTATCGAAACTCCCATCAAATCAAACTTCCGGGAAGGACTTACTGTTCTTGAGTACTTTAGTTCAACACACGGAGCGCGAAAGGGATTGGCTGATACCGCTTTGAAGACTGCTAACTCGGGTTATCTTACACGTAAACTCATTGATGTGGCTCAAAATGTTATTATCTTAGAACGTGACTGCGGAACCTTGCAGGGTGTCAGCAAAAGCACAGTCAACCGCGGCGAGCAGACAGATATTCCCCTTTCTGAACTTATAATCGGAAGAACTGCACGAGATAATATTCGTAACCCAATTACTGATGAAATGATCGTTCGAGAAAACGAGGTCATAACACCTGAGGCGGCAGCGAAAATCGAAGCGATAGGTATAGATGTAATCAGAGTCAGAAGCACTCTGACATGTGACAGCCCCTTTGGAGTTTGCGCTAAGTGCTATGGATGGGATATGAGTACAGGTAAGTTAGTCGAGGAAGGGTCAGCCGTCGGTATCGTTGCCGCACAGTCAATCGGCGAACCAGGAACACAACTGACTTTACGTACTTTTCATACCGGAGGGATAGCCTCCAGAGCAATTTTGGAAAGAGAGCAAAGAGCCACATACCCGGGAAATATACGGTATCGAGATGTAAATGCGGTTGCCTTACAGCGACAGGACGGAAGTATTCAGACTGTTGCACTTAAACGTAATGGTGAGATAGTAATTCTTGACGAAAAGGACAGGGAGCTTGACAAGTTCAAGGTACCCTATGGGGCTACTGTTTTAGTCGAAGACGGTCAGAAGGTTAAAACCGATACTGTTCTATTCAGTTGGGACCCGCACCGTACTCCGATTTTAGCGGAGGTGCTAGGGATTATTAGATTTGTAGACATCATTGAAGGCGAGACAATCGGATTTGAAGAAGCTGGCCCAGCTTCTTTGCTTTCGCGAAGCAAAATAGTGGGGCCGGCCGGCAGACCTGTGGTGATCGAGCATAAAGGTGATAAACATCCGCAGATTATCATAGAAGATTCAGAGGGTAAAATACTCGACGTTCATTATTTACCAGCAGGGGCGAGGATTGAGGTTGACGAGGGCCAACAAGTCCAGGCTGCTCAACTGCTTGCTCATCAGCCCAGAGCCACCGGTGGGACTCAGGACATCACAGGAGGTCTGCCCAGAGTTACGGAGGTATTTGAAGCGCGCAAACCCAAAGACCCGGCAGCAATGGCTGAGATTTCAGGACGCATCGAGCTGCGAAGCGATAAGCGTAAGGGCAAGATGACGATTATCATTCGAGCAGAATCCGGGATGGAAAAGGAACACCATGTTGCGCGCGACAGACATCTAAATGTGCACACCGGCGACTTCGTTGAAGCTGGAGATGCCTTGACAGACGGCCCGTTGGTTCCGCACGACATTTTGCGAATTAAAGGTGAAGAAGCGCTGCAGAGATATCTGATTGCAGAGATTCAAAACGTCTACCGCAGCCAAAATGTCGGCATCAACGACAAACACATTGAAATTATTTGTTCTCAAATGATGCGAAAAGTCGAAATTGAATCTGTTGGCGATAGTTCATTTTTACCGGGTGAGGTCGTTGATAAATTCGTATTCAGAAAAGAAAATGACCGATTAACTAACAGTCTCAAAATCACAGAAATTGGTGATGCGTCAGCCGTAGGACGAGGGATGAGCGACAGAAAACGAGAGACGAGTTTGCAGGAAGGTCAAATTATCGAAAGAGGAGAATTTAACCGTATCAATGAAAAGATTGAAGCTCTGGGTGGCACGGCCGCAAAGGGGCGAAAACCAAAGCCCGCAACCGCCAAGACCCTGCTTTTAGGGATAACAAAAGCCTCGTTGTGGTCGAATAGCTTTATAGCAGCAGCAAGCTTTCAGGAAACAACTAAGGTCTTGACTGAGGCATCGTTAGCTGCTAAAGTTGATGAACTTTATGGCTTGAAGGAAAATGTCATCCTCGGTCATTTAATACCGGCTGGCACAGCTTTTAAGCCGTATATGGACATAAAAGTCAAGCATCTTGCTGAAGCTCCATTGCCAAAGGAGTTCAAGGAAGTCGAGGAAGCTAAAGAGGCCGAAGCAAAAGTAGAAGCTGCTGTCAAAGAAGCTTTGGGCCTTAATGAATAAATTGACGATTTCTGATCGCCGAATGTTGATTGTGAAGTTCAAATCGGAAATCGAAAATAGAAAGTCGGAAATTAATTATGCCTACAATAAATCAGTTAGTTAGAAAACCAAGAGCGACCCGGCTGAGTTCGCCGAAGTCGAAGCGCTCTAAACGGGTATCCGACATCAGTGGTTCACCGCAGAAAAGAGGTGTGTGTCTAATCGTAAGGACCCAAACGCCTAAGAAGCCGAACTCTGCTTTGCGGAAAGTTGCACGTGTCAGGTTGACCAACGGTAAAGAGGTTACAGCTTACATACCCGGCATCGACCACAATCTTCAAGAGCACAGCACCGTTCTGATTCGTGGAGGCCGGGTCAGGGACTTGCCTGGCGTTCGGTATCACATCGTCCGTGGTGTACTTGATAGTGCTGGCGTGGCTAATCGCAAACGAGGTAGAAGTAAATATGGTGCAAAAAAAGCAAAATAGAAAGGATTAGCCACAGATTAACACAGATTTTTAATAGTTTTTGTTTTTATATTTCAGTGAAATCTGTGGCTAAAAAATAAAAATGAAAAAGTGGACAGCATCAAGTGAGCAATTAAAGCCCGACCCCCAGTACAATAACAAGCTGGTATCAAAGTTTGTTAATTGTCTTATGTGGGACGGCAAAAAAAACACTGCACAGCAGATTTTTTATGATTCTATGGACATTATATCTAAAAAAGTAACCAATGTTGAGCCACTTGAGGTTTTTGAGAAAGCAGTGAATAACGTAAGACCGTTGGTTGAAGTTCGTAGCAAACGTATTGGCGGAGCCAGTTATCAGGTGCCGATGCAGATAAGTTCAAAACGCCAGCAATCACTTGCCTTTAGATGGATAATCCAGTCAGCCAGAGCCAAGAAAGCCAAGCCCATGCGAGAGCGTCTGGCCTCTGAATTGATAGATGCTTATAATAGACAAGGCGGCGCAATGACCACGAGGGATAATATCCACAGGATGGCTGAGGCAAATAAGGCATTTGCGCACTTCGGCCGGTAATCTTATAGGGTATAGAGTATAGCGGATAGGAGATAGTTTTTTTGTCCGCTATTTTTTTAATCGTTTGTAGTGGCGTAAGCCATCTTGGTGATTATGAGTTCATCCCCCTGCTTTCTTGCGAAAGCAAGAAGGGGGATATATGAGCTCTCGGCGACGAACAATGAATAAACTGGAAAAATTACGTAATATTGGAATTATTGCTCATATCGATGCCGGCAAGACAACGGTAACCGAGCGCATACTCTATTATACGGGCAAGACCTACAAAATGGGGGAGGTCCACGACGGCACCGCTGTTATGGATTTTATGGAGGAGGAGCAAAAAAGAGGCATTACTATAACTTCAGCAGCGACAAAATGTCCCTGGAAGAACTTTGAAATCAACCTTATCGACACACCGGGGCACATCGATTTTACCGCTGAAGTTGAACGTTCTCTGCGTGTTCTTGATGGCGCTGTAGCTGTATTTGATGGTAGCGAAGGTGTACAGGCCCAGAGCGAAACCGTCTGGAGACAGGGACAGAAATACGACTTGCCTTGTCTTTGCTTTGTCAACAAGATGGATAAAACCGGCGCCGATTTCGAGATGTCCGTTCAAAGCATTCGCGATAAGCTCATTGCCAATCCAGTTGTGCTGCAGATTCCTGTTGGCGCGGGAGACTCTTTTATTGGAATAATCGACCTGATTAAAATGAAAGCGGTTTTCTACAAGACTGAAAAGCTGGGAGCAACTTTTGAAGAGACTGAGATTCCCGCCAATTTACAACAAATCGCAAAGCAGTACAGGCACGAGTTGACTGAGCTTGCAGCCGAACACGATGAAGAGTTGATGGACCTCTACGTCCACGATAAGCCCATCAGCGTTGAAATGGTCAATAGAGCAATAAGAAAAGGAACTTTAACCAACGAGCTTCATCCGGTTTTTGTAGGCTCGGCCTTAAAGTATATCGGCGTACAAAGACTGCTCGATGGTATCGTGGCGCATTTACCCTCCCCGCTGGATAAACCCCCGCTGTCTGGGCATAAACCAAACGATAAAGATAAAACAATCCCCATTAAGTGCGACCGAAATGCCAGTCTTGTTGCACTTGCCTTTAAGATTACCGGCGATGTACACGGCGATTTGACCTTTCTCAGGATTTATCAGGGTGCAATCAAATCCGGCAATAGAGTATTAAATGCAAATCGTAATAAACGCGAAAATGTTACCAGAATATTTGAGATGCATGCCAACGAACGAAAAATGTTAGACTTAGCCAGTGCCGGCGATATCGTTGCTGTGGTGGGATTAAAGCACACACTCACCGGTGACACGATTTGTGATACCAAAAAACCTGTCTGTCTGCCGAGTATTACGTTCCCACAAACAGTCATGAGTATGTCGATAGAGCCCAGAACAGCAGCAGAGAAAGCAAAATTGGCAGATGCACTGGCTGATTTGAGGCGTGAAGACCCGACCTTTGAGTGTAAATTTGATGGTGAAACCGGTCAGACAATCATCAGTGGAATGGGTGAATTGCATTTGGAAATCCTCCAGCACAAATTGGTAAGAGAAAAGGGAGTTGATGTCAGAGTCGGCAAGCCAAAGGTTGCCTACAAGGAAGCTATTACAAAATCAACTCAAGCAGAGGGTAAATTCATACGCCAAACAGGTGGTCGAGGCCAATACGGCCATGTTGTTTTGAAGCTTGAGCCATTGTTTACAGAAGACGGCCACTGGGGCAGCGATATTGAATTTGAGAGCGAGGTCGGTTCCGATGTTGTGCCGAAAGAGTATGTACCTGCTGTGAAAGAAGGGGCCAGGGATGCGTTGAGCAGTGGTATTCTGGCAGGTTTTCCCGTTATAGGCGTCAAGGTTACATTGATAGATGGGTCGTTCCATTCGGTGGATTCCTCGAGTCTGGCTTTTGAACAAGCTGCTGCAATTGCGGTGGAAAAAGCCGTTAAAGATGCAAAGCCGGTTTTGCTTGAGCCAATAATGCGGCTTCAGGTGATAGTCCCAGAGGCTAATTTCGGAGCAGTACAGGGCAATTTGCTTGCCAAAAGGGGATTAATCACGGATTGCCGGATTCATGGCAATATGCGGATAATCGATGCTAAGGTGCCTTTGGTCGAGATGTTCGGCTATTCCAGCGAAATTAGAAGCGCCACAGCCGGCAGGGGAACGTTCACTATGGAGCCATTGACCTATGAAAAGATGCCGGAGCAGATTGCCGAGCAAATTATCCTCTAATGGGCATAAAATCGGGGTTTGGGCCTGTGAACCACGAAAAACCGACATTAACTGAGATTTTTTATGTATAATTTTAAAATTTTACCAAAATTTTTATTGAAGTTATTTAATTTAAGTGATAAACTCCTTGGTTTTCAGCCGTAGCGAGCATTGTCAGGGATGACTTTGCGTAAATCAGTTGGGCTGTTGCACATCTGTGATTTGGTGTCAAGGATGATTTATTAAGTAATTTTGTATGCGTAGGGATGCACCAAAGCCGGCGAACGGCTTTGGAAGCCCCGTACCAATTGAGCCCAAGCCGGAACATAGAAAGCCGGGTGCAGAGTCAGGTCTCTCAATAAAAGACGATTGGTGCAGGGCGAACCCGAAGCCATTAAGGAAGGCGAAGTTTTATTGATTATCGAATAAATCAGAATTGATATATCAATAAAAAGGCCTTTCCTGCCTGAAATCAACCAATATAAATTTGGCGGATAATGGAAAACTATCCGCTAAGGGTGATTTTTTATTTTGATTTCAGCCTGTAAGTTGATATATTGCAGGCCTTTATAGGTGTTTAAGTTGTTTATATCGTTACCCCGCCCCTGCGGCAGGGGCGAGGCTATTTTTTACGGCGATGAAATCGTCTCGCTTCAGCCTCACGTGGTGGGCGGGGCAAAATTAAAGGCATAGAGAAAAAGTTATGGTTGCTGAAACCGAACGAATAAGAATTAGAATGGAGGCCTACGACTACAGGGCTCTCGATGCGTCTGCCAAGGAGATAGTCGAGCATGCTCGAAAGACCAATGCCCGCGTCAGCGGTCCGATTCCGTTGCCTACGCGTATAGAGAGATACACCGTTTTGCGAAGTCCTCATATCGACAAAAAATCGCGTGAGCAGTTTGAGCTAAGGACTCATAAACGCCTGATAGACATTCATGAGGCCAACGCACGGACAGTTGAAGTGCTAAATCGTTTGGTAGTACCTGCCGGGGTCTTTGTACGGATTAAGGCCTGATATAAGAAAACAAGATTTTTTTAGCTGTTAGGGTTTTTGTCTAATGGCAATGTTATTGGGAAAAAAGGTTGGAATGACACAGGTCTATGATGAATCGGGCAGCTTATTGCCTGTGACGGTCATACAGGCCGGCCCCTGTACCGTTATGCAGGTCAAAACGCCTGAGACCGATGGTTATAGCGCTATTCAGTTGGGTTTTGATGATATAAAGCCCTCTCGCAGGAAAAACTCACAGATAGGACATGCTGAAAAAGCCAATACAGAACCGAAGAAATTCGTTAAGGAAATGCGACTGCCAAATGGCGTCGAGTCTGAGTGTAAAATCGGGGATACGATTACAGTCTCGGTCTTTTCTGGGGACGAATTTGTCGATGTTTCAGGTGCCAGCAAAGGCAAAGGTTTCGCCGGTGTAATGAAGCGGCATGGTTTTGGTGGTTTCCCGGCCTCGCACGGCACGGAACGAAAACACAGGGCACCCGGCTCAATCGCAAGTTTCGGAACTGACCGTGGACATGGTGGAAGCATCAAGAAAGGAAAGAAAATGGCTGGGCATATGGGTAGTTGCATAGTTTCTTCAAAGAACCATCAGCTGGTATCAATAGACGAGAATAGAAACCTATTGGTCATTAAAGGTCCTGTCCCAGGCCCTGCCGGCGGCTATTGTCTCGTCCGCAGTGCCAAAACCCGAGGGACGAGTCATGAAGGGCAAGGGACGAAGTAATGATTGACTTGGCTGTTTACAATAAAGAAGGCCAGGAAATCGACAGGTTAAAAGTCGATGAATCAGTTCTGGGCGGCTCGGTCAGGTACCCTCTGCTTAAGCAGGCGATTGTTATGTATCATGCTAATAAGCGTGTTGGAACAGCCGCAACCAAAGGCAGAAGCGATGTGGCCGGCTCTACCAGAAAACTCTACAGGCAAAAAGGTACTGGTAATGCCAGGATTGGTAACATCAGAACCGGCAAGCGTGTCGGTGGTGGTGTTACTTTCGCCAAAATAGCAAGGGATTTCAGAAAGCGTATGCCTAAAAAGCAAAGAAGATTGGCCAGAGATTCGGCAATATTGGCAAAACTTTTGAGCAACAATGTTGTTGTGGTTGATGAGCTGAATTTTGAAAAACCCAAAACCAAGGACTTTTTGAACATCCTTAATAATTTGAAGATCCAGCGTAGCTGTCTCGTGACAGCCAGTGATTATAACAGTAACCTTTACAAATCAGCTCAAAATATTCCGAAAGTTTCCGTGCTGCCTGTTGCTGAATTGAACGCTGGCGATATCTGCGGTTATCATAAAATGCTGTTTACCAAAAAGGCGCTGATGTCTCTTTTGAACAGAAACCAGCCGGATGAGAGTCAATAGGTGTTGATGTGGATGATTATAGCGTGATGATTCGGCCTTTAATTACAGAGCAGAGTACGCACCTTGCCGGTAACAAAGGTGCATATTCCTTTGAGGTAAACAAAAAAGCTAATAAAACACAAATAAAAAAGGCAGTAGAAACACTGTATAACGTTAAAGTAAATAAAGTAAGAACAGCTAACCGCAGAGGCAAACTGCGCCGCAAAGGGAGAAACTTTGGCACTACGGCAAGCTGGAAAAAGGCTGTTGTGTATTTAGAACCGGAATATCATATAGATTTGTTCTAAATACGAGATATAAGTTATGGGTATTCGAGTTTATAAACCAACAAGCGCAGGACGCAGGAACAGCTCGGTGAATGATTACGCTGAGCTGACGACCGACAAACCTGAGAAGTCGCTCTGCAGACGTATAAAGAAGACTGGCGGAAGAAATTATCAAGGTGTTATTACCACGAGGCACAGAGGTGGAGGGGCGAAAAAGATTTATCGTATTATCGACTTTAAACGCAATAAAGATGGTGTCCCCGCAAAAGTAGCAACGATTGAATACGACCCTAACAGAAATTGTTTTATATCGCTGCTGCACTATGTGGACGGCGACAAAAGATATATATTAGCACCAATAGGTATCAAGGTCGGAGACCAGGTAGAAAGTGGTGACTGGTGTGAACCAAAGATTGGCAATGCAATGCCGCTGGAGGCGATACCAGCCGGCATCGAGATTCATAATATCGAGATGACCGCTGGCCAAGGCGGGAAACTGGTTAGAGGCGCCGGCAGTGCTGCGAGAATTATGGCAAAGGAAGGGAATTGGGTTACCATCGTTCTGCCAAGCGGTGAAATGAGAATGCTTCGCAAAGAGTGCCGTGCAACTATTGGCCAGCTCAGTAATCCCGACCACCAGAATATTACGCTTGGAAAGGCCGGACGAAAACGCCATATGGGGCGCAGGCCGCATGTAAGAGGCGTGGCGATGAATCCTGTCGCTCACCCAATGGGTGGTGGAGAAGGCCATCGGCACGGTGGCCGGCATCCCTGTTCGCCCACCGGCTTACTGGCAAAAGGTGGAAAAACAAGAAACCCCAGAAATCCAAGTAATAAGAGGATTATTCGAAGGAGAAAAACCAAACGGCAAAAACAGTTAGTCCTGTAATTTTGTTGTCTGTTGTGCTGAAATTGAACGCAATATGATATAAGTAATACGAGATGTGAAAAAATGGGAAGATCTCTTAAAAAAGGACCATACGTTGATGAGAAGTTATTTGGGAAGGTGAACAAGCAAATTGCTTCCGGCTCGAAGGAACCCATAAAGACCTGGGCAAGAAGATGCACAATTATTCCGGAGTTTGTTGGGTTTACCTTTTTGGTCCACAACGGCAAGATATTCAATAAAGTTTTTGTTACCGAGGATATGGTGGGACATAAATTGGGTGAGTTTTCACTTACGAGAACTTTTAGAGGTCATTCGAGTAAGAAAATAACAGTATCGTAATTGTAGAGAGTATCTGTAAGATTCGGAATACGAGCTACGAAATATGTTAAGCGCTAATAAATTAAAAGAGCTTTGCCAACAGCAGCAGATGCGTACGGAGCAATTGGCTGGTCAGATTGCCAGAGGTGGGTTTGATAAAAAACAGGCAGCATTGGCTATTAAAAACTGGCAAAATGGCCTTTTCAAGCCGAAACCCCACACGGAGGATGTTCGCCAGCTTGCGGCGGCTTTGTCGGTTGAGGTTAATGATTTGCATGACTGGCGTAGCTCTTATCGCTTTGCACCGATTTCGGCCCGCAAAGCCAGATTAGTTACGCAAATGATAATCGGCCGGGGCGTCCAGGATGCGATGGATATCTTAAAATTCACAAGAAAGCGTGCTGCAACGATGATCGACAAGGTTCTAAGGGCTGCCGTTGCAGATGCTGATGAGCAGCAGGCTGACGTTGATACTCTCTACGTGAACTGTGCCCGTGTTGATGATGCAGGAGTTCGCGTTGGTACGAAAAGATGGATGGCGAAAGACAGGGGTAGAGCGCATCCTATCAGCAAAAAGGCCTGTCACATATATATAACGGTGACACAAGCGTAAAGTTAAAAAGGAAAGGATAAAATACGAAATTCGAAATCCGGAGCACGAAACAAATTTGATTTTTCAAATGCTCAAATTCTTAAAGTATTTTGTTTTGGTCATTTAGATTTTGGTAATTTGGATTTGTTTTGGATTTCGATATTCGAAATTTGGATTTATATGTTATGGGTCAGAAAACATCGCCAATAGGTTTTAGGACAGGAATAACGCTTGGCTGGCAGAGCACTTGGTTCGCTTCAAAGGCCAAGTACGGTGATTTTCTTGTCGAAGACCAGAAGATTCGTCAGTATGTTGACAGGAGATTCAACCGCAGTATGCCAAAAGGGGCGGTGGCAAAGGTTGAGATAGTCAGGACTCGTAACGAGGTAAAGGTTACACTTCACAGTGCTCGGCCAGGTATAGTCATCGGTCCCAGAGGTGGTGAAGTTGACAGGTTGCGAGAAGAGCTTGAAGAACTGACAGACCAAAAGATGGCTGTCAATGTCATTGAGATAAAAGAGCCGGAGCTCAACGCCACTTTGGTGGCTGAAGCAATTGCCGAGCAATTGAGCAAGCGTGCTTCCTTTAGACGTACTATGAAGCAGCATTGCGAATCGGCAATGAACTCCGGTGCAAAAGGAGTCAAGATAATCTGTTCCGGACGGCTGGCAGGCTCGGAAATGGCACGCACGGAAACACAGAAACTTGGTAGCATTCCGCTGCATACACTTGATGCCAATGTAGACTACGCCGTAGCAACATCAAAGACAACTTACGGAACGATTGGTGTTAAAGTCTGGATTTATAAAGGCAAATTCGGTGAAGAAACCGAGCAGGCCCCACGTCGTCGACGGCGCCCGCCAACAAAACGTACTAACACAGGGCGCAGGGCAAGGGTTGTAACTAAGGCTGTGCCGGCACAAGACAGCCAAAGCGATACCAAAACCGATGTGGTTGCGCCTTCGACAGAAGCTGATACTAAGGAACAAACAACTACAGAGCAAAACAGCTCTCAAGCAGAGAGTGGTTAGAAAAAGAAAACTAAAGTGCTGACCGTTATATATTTTTTCTAAGGGTCTAAAAAAAATGGCAACGATGCCGAAAAGAGTTAAATACCGTAAGAGCCAACGCGGCAGAATGAAAGGCAACGCCAGCAGAGGCAATTTTGTGGCGTTTGGTGATTATGGTTTGCAGGCTGTGGAAAACAGCTGGATTACCGCCAAGAACATTGAAGCCGGCCGAGTAGCAGCAACCCATTTTTTGCATCGTGAAGGCAAAGTCTATATCAGGATTTTTCCGCATAAGCCGGTAAGCTCCAAGCCGCTGGAAACACGGATGGGTAAAGGCAAGGGTGAGCCGGAATTCTGGGTCGCCAGAGTCAGGCCAGGCCAGGTTTGCTTTGAGATAGGTGGAGTGAGCGAAGAGGTGGCAAAGCGGGCATTGGTCCGAGTTGCTCATAAAATGCCAATCAAGTGCAGGTTAGTCAGGCGAAGACATTTATTGTAACTCGTCTCGGCGAAGGCGCTGATATAGTAACAGAGACTAAAGAGACGCCGAGCCGTAGCCGGAAAGGAAAGTTTGAGAATGAAAGCGCAGCAATACCGTGAGATGAGTGCGGATGAATTAGAAAGCAAGCTGCAGGAACTCCAGCGGCATTTGTTCGACCTGCGCTCACAGGCGGTTACAGAAAAACTGGAAAATTCCAAAGCTGTAGCTAATGTCAAGCGCGACGTTGCCCGGCTCAAAACTATAATTCGTCAAGGACGGTGATGGGCTGTCTTAGACAATTGACGACTGGAAACCGAATATGCAGGACCAAAAGCTAAAAACTCAAACTTGTGTGGTAATAAGCAAAAGCGGCAATAAAAGTATCAAAGTTGCTATTGACTTCAAGGTCAAAGACCCAAAATACGGCAAATACGTAAAACGACGGACAAAAATGGCAGTTCACGACGAACATAGTCAGGCAGGTGTCGGTGACCTCATTGAAATTGCACAGTGTCGTCCTCATAGCAAAACCAAAAGCTGGCGTCTTGTCAGAGTTATAGAGAAGGTCAGTGGAGTAGAGAGTTGAGATAGCAGATAATGATTCAGCAGGAAACAATGTTGGATGTAGCCGACAATTCAGGTGTCAAGTCGGCGTTGTGTATCAAGGTTCTTGGAAAAGGCGGGTCCAGAGGAAAATTCAGACGACCTGTGGCAACTATAGGTGACATTGTTTGTGTAGCTATAAAGAAGGTGCTACCTACTTGCCAGTTGGATGGCAAGAAGGTGCATAAATGTGTTATTATTCGTACCAAAAGCTCTGTGAAGCGCCCAGATGGCAGCTATGTGAGGTTCGACAGCAATGCTGCGGTGATGATTGATAATGATGGCAATCCGATAGGGACGAGAATTTTTGGCGCTGTTGCTCGTGAGCTTCGAGAGAAAAACTTTATGAAAATTATCTCATTAGCAAGCGAAGTAGTATAGAAAGTGCAAAATGCCAAAAAATATTTTGCATTTTGATATGTAATTTTGATATTTGGTTTGAAAAATGGCTTTACATATAAAAAAAGGTGATACGGTTCAGATAATAGCAGGTGACCATAAAGGCGCTACTGGTAGAGTACTGCGTGTTATCCCCGAAAAGAATAAAGTAGTGATTCAGGGACACAATATGGCAAAGAAGCACGTTCGGCCTTCACGCAAAAATCCCCAGGGTGGTCGAATCCATGTTGAGCAACCGATACATATTAGCGATGTCCTGCCGGTAAACACGAAGACCTCAAAAGGCGAGAGAGTCAGTTATAAGGT
>Ga0315551_10000415_pt1 | contig 34411 bp, 29 predicted proteins | sample SalMarSW160290MG_FD_203678 | JGI IMG/M metagenome (GOLD analysis project Ga0315551, IMG submission 203678) | Salt marsh sediment microbial communities from the Plum Island Ecosystem LTER, Massachusetts, United States - Salt Marsh Sediment SW1602-90 ...
CGCCGAATTCACTGCACTGGTGGTCGAAGAGGAGCAGATTTTCAGACGTCTAAAGTCCCCTCCGAAGCGGGTATGCGGCCTTGATGTACCAATACCATATAGTCCGCCTATGGAGCAATATGCCCTGCCCAGCCGTGAGAAAATTAAGGCTGCTGTAAGAGAGGCCATGACTTAACTGCTGGGGCTGTATTGTTCTAGCTTGTGCTTTAAGAGGCTTGAGGTTGAGGTGGACATAGCCTTCTTTATTTGTTACATTACCTGCAATAGTGTCTTTATCAGAAAATGACGGTGAAGGGTAAGAGTGTCCCCTGAAGAGCTTCTTAGCTTAGGTTTTTCTAAAGAGCTGGTAGTGCTTGTTATCTCGGCACTACCTATTTTTGAGCTGCGCGGAGCAATACCGGTAGCTATAAACCTGTTCCATTTCCCCTGGTATTATGCCTTCTTTTTAGCTATTATCGGCAATCTTATACCGGTGCCGCTTATTCTATTGTTTCTTAATGCCATTGTCCGATGTTTGAGCAGGGTGGGCTTCTTTGACCGGTTTTTTAGGTGGCTTTTTGAGCATACCAGGAAGCGGGGAGGCATTGTGGAGAGATACGAACGAATTGGTCTGGCGTTGTTTGTGGCTATTCCCCTACCTGTCACTGGTGCTTGGACGGGTTCACTGGTGGCGGTCATTTTTGGTTTAAAATTCAAGCATGCTATGTTCTCTATATTTGTTGGGGTACTTATCGCCGGCGTAATTGTGACCTGTCTTTCTTTACTCGGCTGGGTGGGGGCGGTAATTGCTGGCATTGGACTGGGCATCCTGGCTGCTTTTGGCTTGTGGAAAACCTCGAGGAAAGCTTGACCAGGAATTATCTTGACCTCTACCTTTACCTCGTGATAAATTGGAGTGACAGGTAACTTGTCCCTGTAGCTCAGCTGGATAGAGCGGCTGCCTTCTAAGCAGCGGGTCGTGGGTTCGAATCCCACCAGGGACTCCAGCTTAGCTACGAATTGAGGCTGTCTTAACCTCCGGATCCCGGGCAAAATCCCGGGATTTTTCGTTAAAAGACCAGCTGCTTCGGCAGATTTTGCTCTGGTTTCCGGGTTAAGTTAGCCTCAAAAATTATAAAAATCCTTGGAAATTGCCCAGCTTCCTTCTAAGCAAATGCTCGGAGTTCTAGTTACACAAATTCTGATAGATTGTCGCATCAGCAGGATGCATTGTTGTCGACTTCGCGAAGTATCAGGCTTTCCAGCAGATCGAAAAGCTTTATGGTGGCCACCACTTTTTTATACTCTTTATACTCGCTAGCTTAATTATCAATTGATTGGGCTGTCCCGGTGTTAATTTTATTGACAATATGTAATTGTAACAGTAAAATATTTATACAATGCCTAGCCTGCGGATGAAACAACTACAGTCCCAGCAGATGCGGCAGGAACAAGGGCAGATTCTCCGTATGGAACAGGCCAACCTGCTGGAGATGCCCGAGGATGAGTTCCAGAGGCTCATCGTTGAGATAGAAAGAAAGTCCCTTTTCCAGAGACTCCACCAAAAAGAACAGCTAATCCGCCGCCAGAGATTTCCCAGAACTGATGTCGCTTCCAATTTCTACGAACTTAAAGAAGAGATAGCAGCTGGTAAAGGCTCAGCCGATGTTGAGTCCCTTTTGCTTGATAAGGAGCATATCGTTGGTCAAGTACAGAGGCTGGGGCTGGAGAGATTCAAGCAGTATTTTCTATTCCCTGAATCAGGGATGACGGCGGAAGAAATCGCCAGGGAATGTAATTTAGCCGTTTCAGAGGTCAAAAAAATCAACCGCCTTATCGACGAGCTCTCCATCTTGAGTGAATTCCACAGCCCTTCAGCTCTCAAATCAGGGGCGCTCCACTATTCCAGAGTGGCCACGGTGGATAAGGACAAACAGGGCTTTATCATCAGTTATTCTTCAGTCTCGCTGGCTCGAGGTCGGTATTCCATCGATTACGGGAGATTCGAGGAGTTAAAAACGGCTGGCGCCTTCACCGAAGCTGAAAGCAAGGAAGCAAAGCAACTGTTCAGGAAGCTTGAACTGATCAATAGCCGTAAGGACACACTAACTCAAATACTGCAAGCTATTATTGACCGGCAGGCGCTTTACCTGGAGTCTGGTGACTTGAAGGCCCTTTTGCCCTTCAGCCAGAAGGAGCTGGCCAAAAAGACTGGACTCGCCCCCAGCTCAGTAAGCCGTGCCGTCACCGGTAAGAGCATTGGCACGCCCTGGGGCGAAGAAATCCCCCTGAAACACCTTTTCCCCAGGCCGAAGAGGTTCAAAAAAGAACTTTTAAAGCAGCTCCTTGAGACCGATGAGGGGCTTCTCTCCGATGAAGCCGTCAGGGCAAGGCTTTGGCAGAGGTTCGGCGTGGCTATCTCACGGCGTTCGGTAGCCAGCCTGAGGCAGGAGCTGAAGATACCAGCGGCACGGAAGCGGAATTTAATCCAAGAGAGGAACCCATGAACAACGATACTATCCCAAAGAGCCTGTGGCAGCGCTGGGAGGAAAACAGCGCCGGCAGAATTGTGGAATGGCTGTCAAATGAGCAGAGGCCGAGAGCTGGATAATCGTGGCTCTAATGGTCTTACTTACCTTCGTTTACTATGTTGACCAGACTTCTCTGGCTAGCCTAGCGCCGTTCAACCACAGCTTTTTTACCGGCGTTCACGATTTACACCGAACATTATTCTTTATTCCCATAGTTTACGCGGCTCTGGTCTTCGGGGTATGGGGAAGCCTGATAGCCTCATTTGCTTTTCTCTGTGTGGTGCTACCGCGCGCTTTACTCTTCTCCCCTTACGCCGACCCGATTACCAGGTCTGTTCTCTTTGTTATCTTTGCCGCTTTTATCGGCATGCTGGTGGCGATGCAGCTTATCCGGGTTGAAAGCGAGAGAAAGGCGCGGGCCGCCTTAGACAAAGCCTATAATGAGCTCAGCGAATACGATAAACGCCTCAGGGAAAACCAGGAACAGCTAATCCAGGCGGAGAAGCTCGCCTCAATGGGCCAGATGGCCGCTTCTATTGCCCATGAGGTCAATAATCCCCTGGCCGGCGTTTTGATCTATACCCAGTTGCTGGCTAAAAAGATAAACAGCGATAAATTCTCCAAAGAGGGTGCCCTTGAATCTCTGGCCAAGATGGAAGCTGAACTTACCCGAAGCACCAGGTTAATCCGCAACCTGCTGGATTTTGCCCGGCAGTCGCCGCCGGCGTTGAGGGATGTGCAGGTTAATGACGTTCTGGAGCGGGCCCTTGACCTGGCCGCTTTTTCAGCCGAACCCAAGGGCATCAAGATAGAAAAGCACTTAAGCCCCTCCCTGCCCCTGGTCACAGCTGATTCCGACCAGCTTCAGCAGGTTAGCCTCAACCTCATTACGAATGCCCTTCAGGCCATGCCCGAAGGGGGCAGGCTGACCCTGCGCACCTCGGCTGATGACAATCAGCTTAAGATAGAGGTTCAGGACACGGGCCAGGGCATCTCTAAAGAGAATATGCACAAATTATTCACCCCATTCTTCACCACCAAGGAAAAGGGGAAGGGGGTAGGTCTTGGTCTGGCGGTGGCCTACGGCATTATCCAGCGCCATAAAGGCCGAATAGAAGTCCAGAGTAAGGAGGGAGAGGGTACCACCTTCACCATCTATCTACCAAGGCGCCATGAAGAAGCAAGTTAAAGTACTGGTCGTTGATGACGAAGCCATCGTCCGCGAATCGCTGCGCGATTGGCTGGGCGATGTTGGTCACCAGGTACTTACCGCCGATAATGGCGATCAGGCCCTGGAGATTATCCAGAAAGAGAAGCCGGGAATACTTATTACCGACCTGGTGATGCCGGGAATGGACGGGATTGAACTGATGAAGCGGGCTAGGGAAATATTCCCCGGCATTGAGGTGATTATCATCACCGCCTACGGCAGCATCCCCACGGCTATTAATGCCATCAGGGAAGGAGCTTATGACTATATCGAAAAGCCCTTCTGCCCGGAGCGGGCCGAGCTATTGATTGATAAGCTGATGGAGCATAGGTGGCTGCTGGAGGAGAACCTCGCCCTGCAGCAGAAACTGGAGGAGCGCTACCGCTTCGAGAACATCATTGCTAAAAGCCCCCAGATGCAGCAGGTAATCGAGGTAATCAAGGTAGTAGCCAAGAGCAGTGCTACCGTGTTGGTCACCGGCGAAACCGGCACCGGTAAGGAGCTGGTGGCACGGGCTATACACTCACAGAGCCATCGCCGTGACCGGCCCTTTGTTGCTGTCAGTTGTGCTGCCCTGCCCGAGAGTCTGCTGGAAAGCGAGCTATTCGGCCATGAAAAAGGCTCCTTCACTGGGGCTTACGCTCAAAAGAAGGGGAAGTTTGAAGTGGCCAACCGTGGCACTCTGTTTCTGGATGAGATCGGCGAGATGAGCGCCAATACCCAGGTTCACCTGCTACGGGTCCTGGAGGAGAAGGAATTTAACCGGGTTGGTGGCAACGAGCCAATCAAGGTAGATGTGCGGGTTATTTCGGCCACCAACAGAGATATGAAACAGGCGGTAGCCGAGGGAAAATTCCGGGAAGACCTTTACTACCGCTTAAACGTGGTTAATATTGAGCTGCCCCCCTTGAGAGAAAGAACCGAGGATATTCCTATGCTGGCTCAGCATTTCCTGAAAAGGTTTGCCCTGGAGAACCAGAAAGAGATAACCGGATTTTCCCCCCAAGCCACCGATTTTCTGTTGAAACACGAGTGGCCGGGTAACGTTAGGGAGCTGGAAAACGCTATTGAAAGAGCCGTCATCTTATCCCAAAACTCTGTTATTGAGGTTGCCGACCTATACCAGCAGAACATGGTACCGGCTGGCTCAACCACTTCATCGGTGCCAAACCTTAAACAGGTGGAGAAAGACCACATCCAGAATGTCCTGAGCGAAACCGGGGGGAACTATACTGAGGCAGCCAGAATCCTGGGCATTTCCAGAATGACCCTCTATAATAAAGCCAAGTTATACGAATTAAATGTAAAAAAATAGACAATAGCCGGTAAGTTTCGGCGTTTAAAAACCGGGAAGAGGCCATCCTGAATATTCGGGGTGGCCTCTTGTTTTGGCAGGAAAATTGCAGCTAATTAAAAGTGAAGGAAAGGAGTAGAAGCGTAGTTATGAAGCCGATATTAGTAGTAGATGATGAAGCTGTTGTGAGAGAATCCCTCCGGGACTGGTTAATCGACGATGGCTATCAGGTAGAGATAGCCGAGGATGGAGAATCAGCCCTCAAAGCTATTGCTCAGCAGGACTTCGGTGTCGCTATCGTCGACCTGATGCTGCCGGGTAAGAACGGGATTGAGGTGTTACGTGAAGCCAAGGCTAAGAGGCCCTACCTCAAGGGAATAATTATCACCGCCTATGCCTCGGTGCCGACGGCGGTGGAGGCGCTGAAAGAAGGGGCGGTTGATTACCTGCCCAAACCGGTCCAGCTTAACCAGCTGGAGACATTAATCCGTGATGCCCTCGGGCCGGTCCAGGTGGAGGTTAAGCCTAAGGCGGCAGTAGTTCCGGCTAAGGTTCGGCCACCGGTGGTGGAGGCAGAAGAGCCGGCGCGGGTTGAGGAGGTTATTGATGAGGCTACGGGGAAGATATATTTACCGCCCTGCCAGATAGCCTGTCCGGTTGGCGAGGATATCCAGCGTACCAACGCCATGATATCTCTGCTCCCTCCGAACGCCAAAAAAGCTCACAGTCAGATAATCAGAATCGGCGATGAAATCTATAAGAAGAACCCCCTGTTCCCGGTATGCAGCTATATTTGCGGGCTTTGTGAGCTAGAGTGCAATTATAAAGACCATACCGGTGCCATAAGAAGAAAAATGCTAAAACGATTTATCAGTGAGTACTATCTTCCCTATCTGGAAAGTAAGCCCGCGCTTCCCTATCCCACCCTGGAAAGAGTGGCCGTCGTTGGAGGGGGGCCGGGGGGATTGATGTGCGCCTATATGCTGGGGCAGAAGGGCTACAAGGTAACTATCCTGGAGAGGGATTCCCGGTTGGGGGGTGCGCTGAGATACATTCCGCAATATCGCCTACCGGCAAGTGTTATCAATAGCACCCTAAATAACCTGGTGAGGATTGCCCATGTTGATGTCAGATTCGGCGTGGAGATGGGTAAAAATGGGAGCACGCTGGACAACCTCGAGAGTGAGGGCTATCAGGCGGCATTTATTGCCACCGGTACCCATGCCCCCCGCCCGCTCACCCTGGAGAGGGATACAGTGCTGGGGGCCGACCTGGATGGGGTTATCTCCGGTTTATACCTCCTCTACGACATGAACCAGGGGAAGATTCCGGCCCAGCTCTACCGGCAGCTCTTCCGGCACAAGAAGGTGATAGTGGTGGGTGGCGGCAACGTTGCTTTTGATGTCGCCCGAACCGCCCGGCGGCTGGGGGGAGATGTTGCTCTTGTCTGTCTGGAGAACGAGGACAAGTCTTCCAGGGACGGGATTCCGGCTGATGTTGAAGAAATTGAAGGTGCTATAGAAGAAGGCGTAATGATAAATTACAGCCGGGGGGTGGAGGAGATTATGGGAGAGGAGGGAAGATTCAAGGCAATAAAAAGCCCACGTTGTACCTCGGTATTCGATGACAAAGGGTTCAATCCCAAGTTTGACATGCGCGATATTATCTATCTCGAGGGGGATGTGCTGCTTATTACCATCGGACAGGGGGCGGAGCGGACATTCTTCCGGCAGGAGGGCCTGCTGGATGAGGCCGGGCGGCTTAATATTGACCAGCTTACCCTGATGAGCCAGCTTAAGGAGGGGGTTTTCATCGGAGGCGATGTGAAGCGGGTGGGCTTTGCCGCCGAGGCGATGAGAGACGGCGCAATCGCCGCCGAGTCCATAGACCGCTACCTGAGGGGTGAGGACCTTAAAGCGGGCAGAGAAAAGGAGTATGAGGATGCCGCCTTCCCCAAGCGCCTGGAATACAAGCCTCAGCCCGAGGTGTTATGGTCACCGGCCGAGGACAGGCTGAATTTCGAAACCTTCGAGCAGGGATACAGTCTGGCAGAAGCGGTGGTTGAAGCCAGAAGGTGTCTCTGCTGCGGCCCGTGCTTAAGCTGTAAGGCTTGTGTGGTGCTGGGGCTTCAGTCTGAGATATCGCCAATTTCAGTAAACCAGGATTTGTGTAGCGGCTGCTGCGTTTGTATTGCCGTATGTCCCTATGATGCCATCAAGCTGGTGAAGTCCGAAGGCAAGCGGGTAACCGCTATAGATGATATTAAGTGCAAACGGTGCGGCCTGTGCGTTAGCGCCTGCCCCAGTGAGGCCATCAGCATTGGAAATCTTTCCAGTAAAAAGATTATGGCTGAAATTGATACGGCGCTGTTATGAGCTTTGATAACATCGTTTGGCACGAAACTTACACCTTAAAACGAGAGGGGGGTGATAGAGGACGGAAAAGCAAACGGTGCCGGGGGAAGAAAAAACGAGAGGAGGTGAAAAGGTGAAACCGATATTGATTGTAGAGGATGAAGCTATCGAGAGAGAAGCTCTCCGGGATTGGCTAACCGATGACGGTTACGAGGTAGAGACTGCCGAGGAGGGGGAGAAGGCATTAGAGGCCATTACTGAGCGGGACTTTGGCATTGTCATTCTCGACCTGAAATTACCGGGGAAGGATGGGATTGAGGTATTAAGAGAGGCCAAGGAGAAAAGACCACAGCTCAAGGGAGTTATTATTACCGCTTACCCATCGGTAGAGACGGCTGTGGCGGCAACTAAGGAAGGGGCTATTGATTATTTACCCAAACCCTTCGACCTTAATCAACTGGAGAAGATAATCCGGGATACTCTGGGGCCGGTCCAGGTGGAAATAAGATCAAAGGCTGCCCCCGAGGAAGTTGTGGTTCAGTTGCCAGTAGTCGAGGAGACAAAGGTCGAGGAAGAGAAGGTTGAGGAGACTATAGCTATCGCCCCGGAAGCAATCCCAGCCCACCTCAAGCAGGGTAAGACCCTCTTTGAGGCCGGCCGCTACCAGGAGGCACTGAAGGAGTTCGAGGCTATCCTCAGCACTGCCCCGGGCAATATCGAGACACGGGTCTGGATACGTAAGACAAAGGAGGTAATAGCAGCGCCAAAAGTTGGGGTGGTGGCTGAGGGGGAGGCTGTTGCTGAAGAGGCCAGGCCCAAGGAGTGCCTCTGGATGAAAATGGGGCTGGTGTCTTACCGCATCTGTGCCCGAAACTACGATTGCCTCACCTGCGAGTTTGACCAGATGATGCAGGATAAGATGGCCAGTGGGGCAACGCCGGAACTTGACCAGGCGCTGGAACGATTTAAGAAGTTGCCGGGAAGCCAAAGGCTTTGCCGCTATGCCCTAAAGGGTGATGTCTCCTACCGGCTCTGCACCCGCCTCTTCCAGTGCTCAACCTGTGAGTTTGGCCAGATGATGGAAGACGCCATGCAGCAAAAGTTGGCCAAGCTACAGGCACGGCGGGAAGCGCTGCTTAGGAAGGAGCAGAAGGCCAAAGCTTAGCCAAATACTTGATTATTGACATAGATTTAAAATAAAGGGTATGCTTAAAATTAGAGCGTGCCCTTTATTTCTAAGAAGGAGGAAAATAATGGTGGCCAACAAGAGGAAGGTTCTTATTGTGGAGGACGAGGCGGTAGTGAGAGACAGCGTGCGGGAGTGGCTGGTTGAGGACGGCTATGATGTTGAAGTTGCCGAGAGTGGTGAGGAGGCGCTAGAGAAAATCAAAAAGGAAGAATACGGGGTCATCGTTCTGGATTTAAAGCTACCAGACACTGATGGCTTACAGTTATTTGAGCATGCTAAAGAGCTTAAGCCAGAAACCAAAGGGGTAATAATGACTGCTTTCCCCTCTAAAGAAACCCAGGAAAAAGCCAAAAGGTTGGGACTTATGGATTATCTAGCCAAGCCTTTCAAGGTTGAAGACCTGGAGAAGTTAATTTCCCAGGCATTGGGGGAGGCAGAAGAAAAAAAAGTCGGTAAGAAACACCTATGGCTGGAACTTGGCGCCGTTTCTTACCGTCTCTGTGACCATGAGTATGAGTGTGGGCACTGTGCTTTTGCCCAAGATATACAGGATAGGTTTGGTACAATAGCCGTTATCGGCGAGGATGAGGTAGCCAAGCTTAAAAAATTGCCCGGCAATCAAAGACCGTGCCGCTACGCCTCGGTACATTTTATTAAAAAGGATAAGCCAGGGTTAGACTAGCATCGGCCTCTCTAAAGACGGGGCGCAGGTTTGAATATCTTTGGAACTACCTGCGCCCATTATCATTTCTCCCTGCGGAATAGATAATCCGCCCCAATGTCAATAGCATCCACTAGTTGCACTTGTTAGCGTTTTATACAACGGGGGATAACAATCAGTCTCTTGACTTTATTATCTTGCAGAGTAAGAATACAGGAAATGATACTTAAATAAGGAGGTGCTAGCCCGGAAAAAAGACCAGCTGCTTCGGCGGATTTTGCTCTGGTCTCTGGGTTAAGTTAGCCTCAAAACCTGTGGAAATCCCTGGAAATTGACCAGCTACCTTCTAAGCAAATGCTTGGATTTCTAGTTACGCAAACTTGCGATTTTTACATCGTTGCACAAATTAGCAGATTGTACAATCTCTGCCCTTACTCAGACCTGAGGGCTTCAATTGGGTTAAGGCGGGAAGCGTTCCAGGCGGGATAAAAGCCAAAGAACAAGCCAATACCAACAGATACCGAAACGGCCATGATCACTATGTCAGCCGTAACCAAGGTTGTCATAAACCCCATGTAGTTTACGAAGTAGGCAACCAGCCAGCCTATTATCACCCCGATGATACCGCCAACCAGGGTAAGGAAGGCGGCTTCTATGAGGAATTGAATCCAGATATCATGCTCCCTAGCTCCCAGCGCCTTGCGGATGCCTATCTCCCTCGTCCTCTCCAGCACCGATACCAGCATTATGTTCATCACGCCAATACCACCCACCAGCAATGAGATAGCGGCGATGGCCCCCAGCAGAAGGGTCATGGTGCCGGTGGCTTCGGAGATCATTTCGGATATCTCCTGCATGGACATGATATTAAAGTCGTCTTCATCCATAACTCCAAGCCGGTGTCGGGAACGGAGCAGGCTGGTAATTTCCTCAACAACGTAGTCAGCTTGCGTCTCGTCACTTACCGTCAGTGAAATGGATGATACCACACGCTCGCCCTGGGCGGTTCGCGTTTGGGCAACCATCTGCTGCATGGCCGTCAGCGGGATAAAGATAGCGTCATCAGGTCCCCCCATCATCGCTTCCTTGCTCTCCAGAACGCCGACAACTCGGACAATATTACCACCCATTCGCATCTGTTGCCCTATCGGGTCGGTATCGCCAAAGAGGGTCTCTTTTACATTGGAGCCCAGCACGGTTACCTTGGCGCCGCGCTGATAATCATATTCGGTGAAGAAGGCGCCACTGGCAATCTCCAGATTGTTTACCTCCATGTACTCCGGGGCTGTGCCGGTGACCGAAGAGTTCGTATTCTCACCACCAACGACCAGCTGGAGGTTACTTGAGTAGGAAGGAGCCACCGCCGATATGTAGGGTACCTGCTCGGCTATTGCCTCGGCATCCTCCATAGTCAGAGTTTGGGTGCTGCCGCCGATAGTCCTGATCCCACCGAAACCAGTGCTTGCCCCTGGCCTGATGGTAATCAGGTCTGAACCCATGCTTTGTATATTAGACAGAATCTCGGCGGTAGCCCCCCTGCCGATTGACATCAGTATAATCACTGCCGCCACCCCGATAACGATTCCCAGCATGGTCAGGAAGCTGCGCAGCTTATGTGTGCTTATTCCAAGCCAGACAGTAGATAAAAAGCTGCCCCACTTCTTCATGCGCTCTCCTCCGCCACTATCTCTCCGTCCTTGAGCTGGATGATACGCTGGCAGTGACTAGCAATGTTAGCGTCATGGGTTACCATCAGCACGGTAATGCCCTGCTCGGCATGTAGAGAGGTGAGGATGGAGATTATCTCCTCACCAGAGTGGCTGTCCAGCTGGCCGGTAGGCTCGTCGGCCAGAAACAGGGAAGGGTTTTTCACCAGGGCCCGGGCGATGGCCACCCGCTGCTGTTCACCCCCGGAAAGCTCAATGGGGCGATGTTTGACCCGCTCGGAGAGCCCTACTTTGGCCAGTGCCTCTATGGCGCGTTGACGGTCAATACCGCCGGCATAGGTCATGCCAAGCTCAACGTTAGCCAGCGCCGTGAGCCGGGAGAGCAGGTTAAAGGTCTGGAAGATAAAGCCAATCTTCTGACCCCTGATTTTAGCCAGTTCGCCGCTTTTGAGGCGGCTGACCTCTCTCCCCTCAAGATAGTATTTGCCCGATGTCGGCTTATCAAGGCAGCCAAGAAGATTGAGCAGGGTCGTCTTCCCCGAGCCGGAGGGGCCCATAATCGCCACCAGTTCGCCCTTCTCAATATTCAGGGTTATCCCTTTAAGCACGGTCAGCTCTCTATTGCCCATGGGGTAGACCTTGGTTATATTTTGTAGCTTTATCATTCTACGGCGGTCCCCCCATCGGTATAATCATTCTACCCGGAGGTCCTCCTTGCTGAGTTGTTGAGGCAGCCGTCCCTTGGGTAACAACCACCTGCTCGCCTTCGCTCAAGCCGTCGATTACCTCGGTGTACTGCCAGTTGCTGATGCCGGTGGTTATGGCACGCTCCTGGGCGGTGCCATCCGCTGACATAACCTGAACGTAGTTTTGCCGCCCCTGGGTGGTAATCGCCCCGTTAGGTACCAGCAGCACATTGGTTACCTCCTCTACTATTATGCTCACGGTGACAGTGAGCCCTTCTCTCAGCTGGAAGTCTTCAGATATTATTGTTGGCATTTGTCCGCTAGGAGGTGTCTGACCCCCCGGCATTGCCTCTTGCCTTTCCTGCATCAGCGCTTCCAACGGCTCTAGCTCTACCTTAACGTAGTAGTTCACCACGCCTGACTGAATGGTGGCTGTCGGTGAGATATGAGTTACTTCAGCCGGAAGGATGAGTGATGTCATGGCATCTATCTGCACGGTGGCATCTCCTCCCATCTCCACCTGAAAAATGTCCATCTCGCTGACCAGGATATCGGCTTCAAACTGGTCGGGGTCGGCAAGCTGTACTGCCACCGTGCCCGGCAGCACCTCGTCACCACCCTCGACGTTTACCTTGGTGATAAAGCCGTCAAAGGGGGCGGTAATTTCCGGGCTTTTCTCCAGGGCTTCATCAAAAGCTTTCTGGGCGTCTTCCAGTTTTGCTTTGGCCAGCTCGAGCCTTAGCTCCAATATGTCTATCTCATCATCGTCAAAGTTGCTAGAATATACAATATCCCCGGTGATAAGGGTGACTGTCTCCACCTCCGCCTTATCCAGGGAAAGCTCGGCATTTTTCAGGTCTATCTGCGCCTGAAGCAGGCCACGCTCCAGGTTGACCAACATGTCATTCCACTCCGATGTGTCCAGTTTGGCCAGCAGCTGCCCCTCCTCTACGGAATCACCCTCCTCCACCAGTATTTCCTCCACCGTGATTTCCCCTGCCCGCCCCGGAATGTCAAAAACGAGGTCTTCCATACGGGACAGGGCCAGATTGCCGCTGGCAGTGATATCCACGGTTAAGTTCCCCCGCTGCACGGTTACGACCTGGCTCTCCGGCGCCGGCTCCATATCCGTTCCGGGACAGCCTAACGAGAGAATACTGACACTGCACAGCGCCATGACTACCAGGAATATCTTTAAAATTTTCATTGTTAATCACCTGTGCTTTTGTATTATTATAGTACGGTAGCGGCTAATAAAACACTCCAGCCAACAGTATGGCAGAAAATTGTTAAGAACTTGTTAAGCCGGATGGCACTTAAGCCAGGTAAATCGGAGTTAACAGGAAATTAACATTTCCCCTGTATTATAATGAAGCGTGATTATGAAAATAAAGTACGCCTGCGGTTTATTGGTGTTGTTGCTGCTCTGCGCCACGCTGGTGCCATTACCAGCGCAGGCAGACTCAGCTCTTAAATGGGAAGAGATTGATAAACCGGGAACGAATGGCAACGTTGTTGTCAGCCCCTCTGAGGTCAGTGAAATCGCCGTTGGCAGCAACGGAGTCCTCTACGCTGTAGACAGCGCTAACTCCGCAGTCTACCGCTCACTGGATGGCGGGGTAACCTGGGAAGATATAACCGACAAATTAGCCGGTGAGGGCGCTGGCCTGCCGGCCAGTAAGATTGCCGTTGCCCCCGATAAGCCCGGCATCGTGGCTACTGTTACCGACGGTGGTACCAGCGTCTATCTATCCACCGACGGCGGTATTAACTGGGTCGATACCGGTGTCCCTACTCTGGAAGGTGATATCCAGATGATCGCCATCTCTGAAGAATATATTCAGGACAGCAAATCTTTCCGGGAGATTGCCATCGGCACCGCAATCTGGGGCGATGATACCACGTCAGGGCAGGTCTGGGTGTATCAGATAGACGGGTCATGGGCACAATGGCTGAACCAGGAGATTACCGTTGACCCGTTTTGCATCGGCGGCGAGGTATCAGCGCTGGCCTACTCTCCCCGCTATCCCGATGACCTGACCCTCCTGGTGGTGGCCTCTACCGCCAGCGATGTTGCTACTGACTATCAGGATAGGACCTGGCTCTGTCTGGGTGTGCGGGATACCGCCGGGGGGACAACGGAATGGAATGACCTGCCCGACTTTTTGCCTGGAGTCTATCGGGTGGAGATTGCTCCGGACGGTGACGGCTCCGGTGTTTCCTGGGTCAGTTCTTCGCTGGCATTGCCCTCCAACTACTCCAGCAGTCAGGCATCAACACGGCGGCTCTTCGTCAGCTACGACCGGCAGCCGGATGCTGCTGACGATGTTTACTGGCTTGAGGATACCATAGCAGTCCGGATGGATTTGGATGGCGGCAGTGCTATTGATATCAGCGGCATCGCCTATCACGGGACAGTCACCTCCGGTAAACTCCTGGCCGGTGAAGTTGAGCCTGCTGGCCCCAGCACCGTGCAGGTGTGGCGGACTGAGGAGCCTTTCCAGGCGGACCCGGACTGGGAGGAGGCTACCGTGCCCCCTACCGGCCCAGGCAACGCCAAATTGGGCTGGAGCCCTGACGGCCAGATAGCCTATTGCGGTACTGGCCAGCTTCCCGGAGTAGCCTTAGACGAAAGCGCCCTTTCAGCCAGCGTTGATGACGGCGATAAATGGCGGCAGCTGGGGATTATAGATACCGAGATTATAATCGCCGATGTTGCTCCCAGCCCTGACGGTGAAAGCCTTTTTGTGACCACCTACAGTCTATATGGCCCTGAGGGTATCTGGCGCAGCACCAGCGACTCTTTGGGCCGGTACTGGCAGCGCGTGCTGACCCTGGATACAGATACCGACGCTGTTATTTTGAGATTAAGCCCCGATTACAGTGACGACGGTACTATCTACGCCGCTGAGGTGGGGGGTAACCTGATGGCGGTATCCTTCAGCGGCGGCGGCTCGTGGAACTGGCGTCAGGCACCGGGGGTGGTGATTGACATGGTGGTTGAGGATGAGGATACCGCTTATATCGCCCTGGCCGACGGCGTTATCAAGAAGAGCACCATGGGCGGTCATGTCTGGAAGAGCCAGGCGGATACCTCTATTTCCGGGATAAACATGCTGGCTTTTGCTGGTGAGTTAACTATTCTCATCGGAAGCAGGGATGGTAAGGTAGCTTATTCCACTGACGGCGGCGCCAGCTTTAACCTAATCCGTGATGTCATCGGTAGCGGTACCGGGGACGTTCAGGTGGTAGCCGATGCCAACTTTGCCGAAAACGGCATCATCTATGCCGCCACCAATATCGCCGACGAGGGAATCTGGCGTTGGACTATCGGTGTTTCCGGTGATTGGGAGCAGATTGACGAATCCGTCACTAAGCTGGGTGGGGGGCAGCGTATCGGTGGCTTGGCCGTTGGTGAAGAAGGGACTCTCTACGCCCTGAGGCTGGAGCCGTCCAACGGTGCCAGCGGTGGTGCAATCCGGTCGGTAAACCCTACCGAAGCCGACCCCACCGAAATCGAGTTTGACCTGGTAAACAGGGCGCTGCCCGCCGGTGCTGCCTTTGACCCTACGCCACTTTTTCCTACTCTTCCCTATCTAAAGCTAGCCGGAGATATCACGCAAAACCAGCTCTGGACTATTGATACGGCTAACCAGATTATTTATCGTTTTCGGGATACCCTGTGTAAACTCGGCCCGACTACAGTTGCGCCCCGACCAGGAGAAATCATAATTATTGATACTGCCGGCCATATCACCAGTCTCACTTTACTATGGGAGGAGGTGGCGGGAGCAAGGGAATATGAGGTAGCCATCTACACGGATACCGGGGCAACCAGAGAAATATGGTCGGCAACCACCGCTTATACGGCCATAGTCGCCACCGAGGGTAATAACCCGGCGCAGCTAGCCAGCGGCACCAGCTATTACTGGCGGGTCAGGGCTACCCAGCCCATAGAGAGCCTGTGGTCTGAAGTTCGGTCATTTGCTTCTCCTCTCGGTATCGAAGAGTGGTCACCCCTGGCAACATCTGATGGAGTATCTCCTTTACCCGGCGCTAACAACGTGTCGATAATGCCAGCCTTCACCTGGGAATCGGCTGACGGGGCTACCGGCTACGAGTTTGTCCTGGCCAGGGATAGCGGCTTTACCGATGTGGTTGTTGCCCTGACCGGGGCTGACGCCTTAACCAGCGATGCCTGGAACTGCGATAGGGACCTCGACTACTCCACCAGCTATTTCTGGAAGGTGAGAGCTATCAGTACCGATAGCTACAGTGAGTGGGGGGTTAACTCTTTCACCACTGAAGATGCCCCTCCGGAAATAGTGCCAACCCAGCCCCCGTCTATTGTAATCGAACCAGCGCCGACGATTCCGGTCTATGCGATAGGGATAGCTATAGGCGTTGCTGCTGTCCTAGTCATTGCCCTGCTGGTCTTCATCGTCAGGACGAGGATTTAATCCGAAACGGGGATGGTGAAGGCAAAGCGGCTGCCCTTTCTTGGTTCACTCTGGATCTCAATCTGGCCGCCGTGAGCCTCCACCAGACGCTTAGCGATGGTGAGGCCCAAACCGCTGCCGCCGGTGGCTCTGGTGCGGGACTTATCCACACGGTAGAAGCGTTCAAAGATATTTGGCAAGTCTTTGTCGGGGATACCCTCGCCAGTATCGGTCACGCTTATTTCTACCAGCTTGTCCAGCTGTCTAGCCACCACCGTGATGGTATCTCCCTGGCCGGTATGAGCCACCGCATTCTCCAGAAGATTGCGTAATACCTCGCCGATGCGCCGCGAGTCGATATTTACCGGCGGTAGCCTTTCGGGTAGTTCTACGGCCAGCGCTACCCCTTGCGATTTCTTTTGAGTCTCCACCGCAACTACCGCCTGTTGGATTAACTCACCGATGTCTTCCGCCCGCCGCACCAGCTTTAGCTCGCCGGCTTCAGCCAGGCTCAGCTCCTGCAGGTCATCAACCAGCCGTGACAGCAGCGACGCCTCTTCGTAGAGGGAACGGATAGCCGCTTTGTCTGGCTTCATAACGCCGTCCCGGAGTGCTTCCAGATAGCCCTGGATATTGGAGAGGGGGGTTCTGAGTTCGTGGGCAACGTCGGCCACCATATTCTGCCGCAGCTTCTCGGCACGTTCCAGGTCACCGGCCATGGAGTTAAAGGTTCGGGCCAACTCGCCCATCTCACCCCTGTCCTTAATCTGCACTCTCTGGGAGAAATCCCCCCGCCCCAGCTGTTCGGAAGCGAGGGTGAGGGCTTTAACCGGGGCTAAAGTCCGCCGTGACAGTAAGAAAGCTAATGCCACGGCAATAGCCACCGCTATCAATCCCCCCCAGATAAAGAAGCGGCCTATGGCTAGGTAAAGTACCGGTGTTGATGGGGGTGGGGGAAAGCCGGCTTGTGGTGATAGTTCCGGTCTGGTGTAAAGGGTGCCGATGGCGTCCCCTCCCCACAGAAATGATATGGCCCTGCCCGGCGCATCAGGCTGGTACGGCTCTCCCAGAAGCTCTCCTTGAGAATCGGCAATCACCATTCCCTGATTGTCGGTCAGTATAATCCGTTGCCCGTGGATGTTCCCCCATTGCTCGATTAAGGGTTGAATGCCCTCCCAGTTGCCTTGCTGGTAGTAATACCGGGACAGTTCAAACTCTATTCTGCCGACCCGTATATCCTCAACTCGTTCCTCAAAATGTCCGATCTCGCTCCGGGTAGTATGGTAGATAAAGAAGAAGGTGACACCGATGGTGACCACAACCACCAGGGTGAAAGCCAGCAGGAGCCGAAACTGCAGACTATGTACCACTACCCACCTCCGCAAGCTTGTAGCCGGCCCCGTAGACCGTCTTTATATATCTGGGGTGGCCGGGGTCTGGCTCGAGCTTTCGCCGCAGGTTGAGGACATGAACGTCAATGGTGCGGTCAAAGCCCTCAAAATCGTGGCCGAGGGCGTTTTCGATTAACTGCGCCCGACTGAAGACTCGGCCTGGTTCCTTGATGAGAGCCGCCAGCAGCTTGAACTCAACGGTAGTTAGATTCAAGGGCTTTCCCACCAGAAATGCATCATGTTTGAGGAAGTTCACAGTAAGCTCGCCGTGCTTAATCTCGGCTGGGCCGCGCTCTCCAGGGAGACGCCTGAGCACGGCTCGCACCCTGGCCGCCAGCTCCCTAGGGCTGAAGGGCTTGGTTACATAGTCATCAGCCCCCAGGTCCAGACCTATCAGCTTGTCCTGGTCAGTAGTCTTGGCGGTGAGCATAATAACCGGCACATCAGATTCAGTTCTGAGGGTGCGGCAGATCTCAAGGCCGTCTATGCCGGGAAGCATAAGGTCAAGAACGATAAGGTCGGGGTGTCCCTCTCGGGCCAGGTGCAGGGCTTCGATACCATCATAGGCGGTAAGAACACGGTAGCCATCACGTTTTAGGTAGAGCCTGACCAGCTCCACCGTTTTGGCGTCATCGTCAACCACCAGGACTCTCTTACCTGCCATCTCTTAATCCCTTAAGAATTCGCTACATCTAATGTTATAACACAAATATTAAGAAATTGTTAATAATAAAAGAGAGGGGAACAATCCCCTCTCATGATAACGCTTCAGCCAAATTGTGTAGTATAAAGCCTTTTTGGCTATTCTGGGAGTGATGGTGGTTCAAACCTATCCGGGGGTGGTGGTGGCCCAAACCCACCAGGTCCGCCGAAGCCACGGTGCATGCAGTGACCGCCCAAGCCTGGTCTAAACGGCAGGTCTTCAGGCATAGCCTCCAGCCACTCTTGTAGCTCCTGAGCTTTTGTTTCGTCTAGCACGCCGTTCTCTACCATCTTGGCAAGACGGGCCTCCATAGCGGCAGCCCGCATCTCGCTCTGGGCCTCGGCAAAGGCATTCTGCAGTTCCTCAGCGTTGATGGCTGTGCCCGTGTTATCCTCGTATATTTCACAGATTCTTTCCAGCAGAGCCGCATGTTGAGCCTCAGGCTGGGTCCCATCCTCATCCCCATTATCTTGAGCCAGAACTACCCCGCCTACGCTCACAATGGCTAATACAGCAGCTACTACCATAGCAATGATGAACTTCTTAGTTGACCACATATATGTTTCACCTCCTTCCCATTTGTATTTCTGGTTAAAATTGTAGCAGCCAAATGCTAAAATTTGGTTAAGAATTGAGGCAATCAGTACCCGTTTAAGTAAAAAGGAGAAAAACTGGGGGAGATATGTGGCGGTAACATTTGCTTGTTTTGTTGCTTAGGTCACAAAAGAGGCTTTTGTGCAACGGCAAATAATAATCAGTCTCTTGACTTTCTTGTCTTACAGAGCAAGAATGCAGGAAATGATACTGAGATAAGAAGGTGATAGCACGGAAAAAACCAGCTGCTTCGGCGGATTTTGCCCTGTTTTCCGGGTTAGGTTAGCCTCAAAATCTGTAAAAATCTCTGGAAATTGAACTCATACCTTCTAAGCAAATGCTTGAAGTTCTAGTTACGCGCATTCGGGTGTCTCGTTACTTCAGCCGGCTGCGCTCTTCACCCTCTTGCGCCTCTTTTCCCAGCCCAACACCTCCAGCAGGTCGCCCACCGATTTGTCCTCGTGCATTTCGTGGCGGAGGGGCATCTCTGGGTCGATGCTGTAGCGGAGACGCCGACCCTCTTTGTTCTTGGTGATGTAGTCATCAGCCTCAAGGTCGTTGATGATGTTACGCGTCGCCTTCTCGGTGATGCCCACCGTAGCGGCAATTTCACGGGCGGTGATTCGCGGCTGCTGGGCAATCAGGCATAGCACCAGGGTGTGGTTGGTGACGAACTTCCATTCCCCCATTCTGGCACCTCCTGTCGGTACTTCGCCAATAATTTGCCAGAAATAACTAAAAGACTATTGACAATTGCTATAAAATGTGTATAATTTAATTCAGGAAATAAAATTCATAAATATTATAACAGGAATATAAGGTTAGGGCAAGTGTTTCCTAGCTGTTTTTTATTTATAGGGGGTAAGAAACCGAGGATGTAGCTGGATAAACGAGCTCGATGTACCAAAATATAAAACTAGAGGAGAACTAGAAAAAGGTGAAAGCGCCTTCAATGATGAAAAAACAATCCGCCCGGGGGGCGGAAAAATATGTTATAGAGACTAACGCCGAGGCCGAGGAGGAACCTCCCGGTGAAACTGCCCTATTAACTCTGGAAGAAGAGCCCCCCAGTACCAGTGCCCAAAGACGAAGGTTCTTTGGGCATATCCCCGATAGCCTCTGGAACGACTGGAGGTGGCACTTCCGCTATCGTATTACCACCGTTGAACAGCTAGCCAGCTATATACCATTAACCGCTGAAGAGCAGGCAAAACTCAAGCTGGTTACCATCAAGTACCCGCTGGCGATAACCCCCTACTACCTCTCGCTGATTGACCCCGATAATCCCAACGACCCCGTCCGGCGGCAGGCGTTGCCCGACTTTGACGAGATAGCCTTAGCCGGCAGCGGCAGCGAAGACCCCCTTGAGGAGAAGCGGGACTCGGTTGTCCCCGGCCTGGTACACCGCTACCCCGACCGGGCTTTAATGGTGCTGACCGATATCTGCCCCATGCTCTGCCGCCACTGCACCCGCAAGCGGGAGTGGCGCCACGGCAGCTGGGTGCGCACCCCGGCCCAAGTCGAGGCAATGCTGGACTACATACGCTGTCACACAGAGGTCAGGGATGTGGTTATCTCCGGCGGTGATCCCTTAACGATGTCTACTCCTCACCTGGAGAGCGTCATCTCCCGGTTGAGGCAGATAGAGCATGTTGAGATTATCCGTATCGGAAGCCGCTTCCCGGTGGTGTTGCCCCAGCGTATCGATGACGAGCTGTGCGCCATGCTCTCTAAATACGGGCCAATCTGGCTTAACACCCACTTCAACCACTACCGCGAGATAACTTCGGAGGCAGCCGCCGCCTGCGACAGGCTGGTGCGGAGCGGCGTGCCGGTGAACAACCAGAGCGTGCTGCTGCGCGGTATCAACGATAGCGTTGAGACACAGACCAAATTGTGCCAGGGGCTGCTCAGGATTAAGGTGCGCCCCTACTACCTCTTCCAGTGCGACGAGGTTGAGGGGACAGAGCACCTGCGCACTACGGTGGAGACGGGCCTGAAGATTATCGAGGGCATGCGCGGCTACACCTCTGGTTTGGCCGTGCCTACCTTTGTCATCGATGTGCCCCAGGGTGGGGGCAAGGTGCCGGTGCAGCCCAACTACGTTCTGGCCCAGAATGGCGATGAGCTTCTGGTGAGGAATTACCGTGGCCATATCTACCACTGCCATAACCCCAGGGTAAAGGCTAAGACCAGGCTGGTGCCCGTCCCAGTAAAGGTGGCGGTGGCGGTTAGAAAGGAAGAAAACAGGGATGCGGATAGGCTTAGCCTACGATCTTAAATCAGCCGTGCCTCTGGACGAAGCCGGCCCCGAAGATGCTTTGGAGGAGTACGAATCCCGGGAGACGGTGGAGGCTATCGCCGCTGTCCTGGAAGCCGCCGGACACTCGGTGGTGATGTTGGGCGGGGGCGGTGAGTTCCTGGATAATATCCGGCGTGAGCCGGTTGACATCGTCTTTAATATCGCCGAGGGGCGGGGTAGCTCACGCAGCCGCGAGTCTCAGGTGCCGGCTATTTTGGAGATGCTGGGCATCCCCTGCACTGGCTCGGACTCCCACTGCCTGACGGTATGCCTGGACAAGCCGCTGGCCAAGAAGCTGGTGGCCGAAGAGGCTATCGCTACCCCCCAGTGGCAGCTGATAACCGATGAGGAAAACTTAAGCAAAATCTCCTGGGCGCAGTTCCCGGCCATCGTCAAGCCGGCCTACGAAGGTTCCAGCAAAGGCATCCGCCTTAGCTCGGTAGTAGAAAACCGGGAGCAGATGGTCAAAGAGATAAGCCGCCTTCTGAAAGATTACCGCCAGCCGGTGATGGTGGAGGAGTTTATTTCCGGTGAAGAGGTCACCGTGGGTATTATCGGCAATGCCCCACCCCGGCTGATGGGCATGATGCGCATCATGCCCAGAAAAAATGAGGGTCACTTTGTCTACTCCCTGGAGGTAAAGCGCGATTACCTCAACCGGGTTGACTACGAGTGCCCCCCCCAGCTGGCCGATGAGATTAAAGAAAGGATTACCTTGGCCAGCCTCAAGGTATTCAGGGTTCTGGGCTGCCGTGACTTTGCCCGGCTCGACTTCAGGGTCAGCCCCGATGGGGTGCCCTATTTTCTGGAGATAAACCCCCTGCCGGGGCTGGGCAGTTACAGCGACTTGGTCATTATGGCCCGGAAACTGAGCTGGACGCACCAGAGGCTGATACAGGCAGTGCTTGAGGCTGCGCTTAAGAGGTACTCGCCGTGCGTCGCCGTGTAGCCATCATCTACAACCAGCCCTCAAAAAGCCGCTATGACGCTCGGGGTGAGCAGGCTGCCGTCAGCGGTGTCCTTGAGGCGGTGGAAGCGGTGTATGACGCCTTGCTCAAGCTGGGCTATGGGGTGGTTAAAATCCCCCTGACACCGCCCCTACCCCGCGCCCAGGAAAGGCTGGCCGCCCTGAAAACCGACCTGGTCTTTAACCTCTTTGAGGGCTTTGCCGGCCACCCGGAGACGGAGGCCGAGGTAGCCGAAATTTTGTCGGCACTTGAAATGCCCTTCACCGGCTGCCCCGCCGGGGCGCTAAAGCTGGCTCTGGACAAGGCCAGGACCAAGGCGTTTTTAAAGAGCGCCGGCATCAGCACCCCCGATTTTCAGCTGCTGCGGCCGGAGACGCTCTCTAGCTTTAGATTAAGCTACCCCTGCATCGTCAAGCCCCGCCGCGAGGACGCCAGCCACGGGCTTTCGGCGCAGAACGTGGTCTATGATTTCGCCTCGCTGGAGAAGCAGGTGACCGCGGTTAGCCGCTACTACGGCGGTCAGGCTCTGGTTGAGCATTTTATCGAAGGCCGCGAGTTCAACGTTACCGTGCTCGGCGGCACGGTGCTGCCCGTATCCGAGATAGACTACTCGCTGCCCGAGGGGACACCCCACCTGCTAACCTTCGCTGCCAAATGGCAGCCCGATAGCGATTATTTTAAGGGTACTAAAGTAGTCTGCCCGGCTGAAATCGGAGATAGAGAGAGGGAGAATATCGCCCGGAATGCCCTTACCGTCTTCGGCTTGCTCGGCTGCCGCGGCTATGCTAGAGTGGATATGCGGCTGGACGGAGCGGGGCAGCTTAATGTTATTGAGGCCAACCCCAACCCCGATATCTCCCCCGGCGCGGGTTCGGTGCGCCAGGCGGAAGCTGCCGGCATGACCTACCCCCAGTTTATCGATAAGATTGTAAAACTAGCCCTGGAGATAAGAGAGGATGACGGTCAGGATACGCCCGATGCTAAAAAGGGACAAGCCGGCCCTGATAACGCTGCTTCGAGCCACGCCCGAGTTTAAACCGGCTGAGGTGGTGGTGGCCGAGGAGGTCATCGACAGCTACCTGGCCGACCCGGCTGGCTCAGGCTACAACACCCTAGTAGCTGAAGACGGCCCGGCTATTAGCGGCTATATCTGCTACGGCCCTACCCCACTCACCGAAGGTACCTGGGATGTATACTGGATAGCGGCGGCAGCAGGTGAACAGGGAAAAGGTGTGGGCAGCGCTTTGCTGGCCTATGCCGAAGATAAAATTAAAGAGGCCGGGGGCAGGCTGATAGTTATTGAAACATCGTCCCAGACTAGTTATGTCAAGTCCAGGCGCTTTTACTCGAATCATGGCTACGGGGCTATTGCCCGTCTCCCCGACTTCTATGCCCCCGGCGACGATAAGATTATATTACAAAAACGGTTGAATTAGGCTATGTTTCGCATCCGGCGCGTTCACGATGATATAACCCCGGCCAACAAGGAGGCCATCGCCCAGGTCCAGGAGATTCTGCGCACCCAGTTTCCCCTTCTGTCAAAGAGGGATATAGCCAAGCTGCCCGAACAACTGCGCAACCCGTTAAAGTACCGTTTCCGCTCTATTCTCTTCGTCGCCGAGGGGGCCAAGGGGCGTATTATCGGCTTTGCCCTGCTGCTTCATGAGCCCGCCCTGAAATTTTGCTACCTAGACTATATCTCTGCCGCCGAACGTAGGACCGGCGGCGGCATCGGCGGCGCCCTCTATGAAAGGGTGCGTGAGGAAGCGCTAGACTTGAACTCAATCGGCCTTTTCTTTGAGTGCCTCCCCGATGACCCTGAATTAAGCAAAGACCCCCACGTCCGAAAGCAGAATGCTGCCCGCCTCCGCTTCTACGAGAGGTACGGCGCCCGCCCCATCATCAATACTAAATACGAAACGCCCCTCAAACCGGGCGATGACAACCCGCCCTACCTGGTCTACGACGGTCTGGGGCAGGACAGCAGCCTCCCCTGTGACGCTGCCCGCCAGATTGTCCGGGCGGTTCTGGAGCGCAAGTACAAGGGGGTGGTTCCCCCCAGCTATGTTGAGATGGTGGTTGAGTCTTTCCAGGACGACCCGGTGCGTTCGCGCGAGCCGAAATACGTCAAGAAGGCCCCGCTTCTGCCCAGGCGCTCCATAGCCACCGACAAGCAAATCGTGCTCGTCGTCAACGACCGCCACCTGATACACCACATAGAAGAGCTGGGCTATGTTGAGTCGCCGGTGAGGATAGACACCATTCTAAAAGAACTGGATAAGACGGGTCTGTTTAACAAGATTCCCCCCCACCACTTCTCCGAGCGCTACATCAAGACGGTGCACGATAGCCAGTTCGTTGACTATTTCAAAAAGGTCTGCGCCGGCCTGGCCGCGGGGCAGTCTATCTACCCCTATGTCTTTCCCATCCGTAATGTCGCCCGCCCCCCCAAAGAGTTGCCCGTCCGCGCCGGCTACTACTGTATAGACACCTTTACCCCGATAAACGGCAACGCCTTTCTGGCCGCCAAACGGGCGGTTGACTGCGCGCTAACCGCCGCCGGGCAAATACTGGAAGGCTTCCGCCTGGCCTACGCACTGGTGCGCCCGCCTGGCCACCACGCCGAGCGCCACGCCTTCGGTGGCTTCTGCTACTTTAACTCCGCCGCCATTGCCGCCCAGTATCTGAGCGCCTACGGCAAGGTCTGTATAATGGATATCGACTATCACCACGGCAACGGCGTGCAGAACATATTCTACAAGCGTTCCGATGTCCTCACCGTCTCTATTCACGGCCACCCCAGCTTCGCCTACCCCTATTTCAGCGGCTTTACTGATGAGAAGGGCACCGGCGCCGGCAAGGGCTATAATATCAATATCCCCCTCCCCGAACACATTGACGGTAGCCAGTACTGCCAAACCCTCGGCGGAGCGGTAAAGCGGGTTGCCAGGTTCCGGCCCCAGTTCCTCATTGTGCCTCTGGGGCTGGACACCGCTAGGGAAGACCCCACCGGCAGCTGGAGCCTTGAGGCCGACGACTTCGAGGCGGTAGGCAGGATGATCGGCTCACTGCACCTGCCGACGCTGGTCGTCCAGGAGGGCGGCTATGACACCCGGGTGCTGGGCATCAATGCCCGCCGCTTTTTCACCGGACTCTGGGCAGGTTATTACTCAGCGTAGAAGCTCTTGACTTTCTTGTCTTACAGAGCAAGAATGCAGGAAATGATAATGAGATAAGGAGGTGATAGCCCGGAAAAAAGACCAGCTGCCTAATCAAATGCTTATATAGTTATGTAAAGTTATGCGATCTGTATTTTGATGCACTTTCTAGAGAATTGTGCAATTCTTGACATCTATTCCGAACTGATTTAAAGTTGCGGCGTGATGCGGCAGACTATCCAGCGATACTACACTAAGGTTGAGAAGCTCGTTAGATATGGCGGTTTTAGGAATGGTAATAGCTGTTGGAATGCCCCGCTTTAAACTAAATAGCGTCGTATTAAAAGTTGCATTTTGGGGTGCGTTCAATATATGAATAACAATCTGCGGACTATTTCACTGGTTCGAAAGCGAAGTAGACCCTTTCGGCTATCCACTTCTCCTTACGCCACTCAATTGGGTGTCCTGGCACATCGAAAACTACAAACCGGACTTCATCGCCCTCTTTAATTGCTCCCGACTCGCAATTTATTACCCGACTGAAGACATGTCTTACCGGGCTATCTTTACCCAAATCAATCCAAGCGTCAATTAATGGTTCTCCGAAGCCAATCGGGATGGCAATCGATTTCTCCACAAATGTGATAACCTTACCTCTGGTGGGTAATTCTATCCATTCAAGATCATCGCTATAACACTCGGGGCAAATTACCCGTGGGGGATAGCTGATGTACCCACACCCTCTACATTTTGTTGTTGTGTACTTTCCTTCTTTCAGGTTATCGTAGAAGGTATGGATTCGATTAAACTCCTTAGCTTCTATGGGCCATAAATCCAACGTAGGCGAGTAATGACCCTCAAGGAAAGGTATTCCTATATTCTCTGCCATGATTCTCCTCTACTTCCTGGGTTCTTTGCTATAGACTACGATTGTATGTTCCACATTACCGCCACTCAGGTTATGGGTAAGAGCGTTCGTTGCATCCTTGACTTGGAGCGCAGCCCTACCCTGGAGCTGTTTCATTATCTCTATTCCTTGGCGAATTCCGGTAGCCCCAAACGGATGTCCAGCAGACAGAAGGCCACCGTCAGTGTTGGTCGGAATCCTGCCACCAATCCTGGTCTCCCCGGAAGCTACAAAGGGACCACCTTCGCCTTTGTCACAGAACCCCAATTCCTCAAGTTCGACTATCTGGGAAATGCTGAAGCAATCGTGCACCTGCATGACATCGATATCGCTGGGTTTCAACCCCGTGCTTTCATAGGCCTTTTTAGCGGCCAGTTTCATATGCGCCCAATCACCAAGGTGCTCCCCAGGCCAGTTAGCTGATACGCTGTGAAGTGATACCTGAGAACCACCCCGAATGTAAACAAGGGGCCTGTCACTGAGTTCTTTTGCCTTTTCCTCGCTGGTTACAATCACTGCAGCTGCGCCATCAGACAAAGGGCAGCAGTCATATAACCCCAGGGGTGCCGCTACAACTCTAGCTTCCACTACATCTTGAATTGTCAAAGCCTTCTGAAAATGGCCCTTGGGATTGGTAGTGCCATGACCATAATTGGTTACCGATACTGTTGCCAGCTGTTCTCTAGTAGTTCCATAATGCTTCATATGCTCTTTGGCGATTGCCGCAAACCAAATAGGTGGTGGGCCAATATTTGAAAAAGCATCCCAATCATGGTCTATGGCGGCAATCTCATCATACTGAATTTGCCACATCTCCGGCGTGTAAACCTTCTCACAACCTACTACCAAAACTATATTTGCCATACCACTCTCAACAAGCCCCTTTGCCAGAAGAATGCCAGTGCTACCACCAGCACATAGAACGTCAAGTCTAGCGCAGATAGAGGTTGGTTTTATTCCAAGCCTTTCTGCTATAACGGGTGCGGTATTAGCCTGGCATGAACGCCTTCCGACAAAGGTAGAGGCAAAAAGCAGGCCATCGACGTGCTTTGGCGTAAGCCCCGGTAGATCATCAAGGCAGTCTTTAGCTGCTTCTTGGGCCATATCTAGATAGCTTGCTTGCCTGACGCCAAACTTGCACATGCCACCAGCAATTATTGTGGCGTTTATATTATTCATTTTTCGCACACCTCAAACTTATTTTAGTCAAATACCTCCTTTCCCAATTTTCGGAGTATCGTGGTATCAGGGATAATGTTGGTCCTTCCTAATAGCGGGCAAAGCTGGGCAAAAAGGTGGCAATCTGGGGGAAAGCCATTAGTATGAGCAGGCAAATAATCAATGCCGTCAGGAAGGGCCATATCCCCTTAAAGATAGACTCAAGTGGTACATCTGGGGCAATCCCTTTAATTACAAATACATTTACCCCCACCGGTGGCGTGATTACCCCCATCTCGCCCAATAGCACAACTATGACTCCAAACCATATCAGGTCAATATTGAGGCTGACAAGCAGTGGGAAGAGGATGGGGATGAGGAGCACGATTAAAGCCATAGAATCCATAAAGAAGCCGCCTATGAAAAATATAAAGCTTATGACTCCGACAATACCCATTGTCGGTAGAGGAAGCCCTCCTAGCCAATCAGCCAACACGAAAGGTATCCTGGATATAGCCATGAAGTGACCAAAGATTGTAGCCCCGGCGATAATGAACAAAACCATGCAGGATGTCTGCAAGCCGTCCTTAGTAGCCTCAAAAAATGATCGCCAGCTAAGCTCACGCCTGGCCAGGCCGATGACTAAGGCACCAGCGGCCCCAATCGCCCCAGCCTGAGTGGGGCTGAACCAGCCGAGAAATAACCCCCCGATGACCAGACCGAACAGAACTAAGGTCTCAATAACACCAGTAAGCGACCCTGCCCTCTCCCTCCAGCTGGTTGGTGCTCCAGGAGGACCGAGGGCGGGATTGCGCAGGCAAATAAGAAAAACGGCTGCGGCAAAAAGTAAGCTGAGAAGTATCCCTGGCAATAGTCCGGCAATGAAAAGTTTGCCTATGGACTCCTCGGTCAATACCCCGTAAACAATGAGGACGGTGCTCGGTGGGATGAGAATGCCCAGTGAGCCGGCAGCAGCCACGGTACCAGTGGCTAGTGTGTCAGCGTATTTATACCTCTTCATCTCGGGAAGGGCTATCTTGCCCATTGTCGCCGCCGTAGCCGTCGACGAACCGCATATGGCGCCAAAACCGGCACAGGCAAACACGGTAGCTATAGTCAGACCGCCACGTAGTTGCCCCACCCAGCTATAGGCTGTGTCATAAAGCCTCCTACTAATTCCCGAAGCGAAGGCGAAGGAGCCCATGAGGATAAACATTGGGATAACACTTAACGGGTAAGAGCAAAATTGCTCGAAGATGTCCCGGGCGAGAATACCAAATGCTGCTCCCGTGGTAGATAAATAAGCAAAACCAGCAAACCCGACCAAGGCCATAGCAAAGGCGACCGGCAGCCTGAGGAGAAACATGATGAGCAGAACGACAATACCAATAATGCCGGTGGTAACCGGGCTCATCTTTTCACCACCCTGGCTAGCGAACTAAGAAGCTCCTGTAAAAACAACAAACACACCGGGACACTGGCAAGGGCAATGCCATAAGCGAAAGGATAAAGGGGTATGTAGGCAGTTGGAGTAGATTCGCCTGTGGTTTGAAAGGAATAACCAAACACACAAAGTCGCCAAATAATAAGAATGAAGAGTCCTAATCCAAGAAGAGAGACAATGCTATTGATAACTGCCTGGGCACGCCGAGGCAGTCTGGCGACCAAAAACTCTACCCGGACATGTCGGCCAACAATGAGGGTGAAGGCGCAAGCAAAAGCAATTGCCACTAGCTGGGAAAGCTGCACCATGTCGATGGCACCAAAGAGACGCCAAAGAAAGATCTTAGCTCCCACTACATCAATGCTGGTGATGAGCATCATCACCAGCAGCCCAGCCATCCCGATCCACTGAAACCAGTTGCTTAACCTACGATTAAACTTTTCAAGTTTGTCTAACACTGAACTCCACTCATCAGCCTAGTTGGATGCGGGGACTTTGCCCCCGCACCCAACCCGGTACGGTGATATAGATTGATAAACAATCCCAGGCTATCAGGTTTAAGTCTCAGGTTCCCTAGAGGGGTAGCCTGTTCATTTTATCAGAGCCTCAGGGTTTCACCTCTGGAGGACCGGCGGCTGACGGTATGTGGAAGGCTATCTGCTTCGCCGTCCAGTAGTCAATTCGCTCCCGTATAAAGTCAATCCAGCCTCTAACCTCTGCCTCGGAATGCCCGGCAGCCACCATATTGGCGATGTAGTTATCGATAACCGGTTCAACAGCTGCCTGCCACCTTGCTGCCTCAGCCGGAGTTAGGTCGATGAATTCTACACCGTTCTCCACACCAGCCGCTAGGCCGAGGTAATCTGTGGCATTCCACATCAACTGAGAGCGCTCATTGTACTCTCCAACAAGCTTATCGAAGATCGGCTTAATGTCTGCTGGCAGCTTATTGTAGCTGTCCTTGTTCATCGCGCAATAAAATGGATAGGGATTGGTGATCTGCCAGCATGACGTCTCATATTTGACAACTTCAGCAAACTTGAAGGATTTGAGTGTTTCAAAGTTTGAAGCCTCTCCATCAAGTACCCCCTTGGAGATAGCATCATAAACTTCCGGCATTGGTGTGGGCGCTGGGGTTGCACCCAGGGCGGCAATAACCTCGCCAGCAAGGCCGGGGGCTCTTATGGTTAGCCCCTTGAGGTCTTCCAGCGTGTGTATCGGCTTGTTAGCCGTGCTTATGCCACTAGGGGTAGAAGTATTCATCCAGAGCACTACCACATCATCAAACTCTGCGGGCATAAACTCCTGCTCAAAATCGCTGACAACGTGACCACCTACCCAGGCACTGGGATAGCCGAGAGGCAAACCACAAGCTTCGGTAACGGGCATGCGACCCGGGGTGTAATAGACATGGGAGTAGCCTATATCAGCAACCCCGTCAAGTATCCCGTCAAACATCCCAGAAGAGCTAAGCAGAGCGCCGCCAGCATAATAATCACACTTCACCCGACCGCCGGTGCGCTGTGTTAGTTCGTTGCAAAATTCTTCTAAGATTGTAGACTGACTGGCCGGGGCAGGAAAGTAATTAGCTACTTTTAGCTCTACCGTCCCTCCCCCTCCCCCTGCTGGTGTTGTTGCCCCTGGTGTTGACGGACAACCGATAGCAACCAGGCTTATGGCTAACAATAATCCCAGCGGAATCAACAACATCTTCTTTTTCACTTGAATCCCTCCTTAGTTAATAAGGTTTTGCTATGCAGAATATTAGGTGTCATCTCATTTAGCCACCTCCTTTGCGCTATTTAGCCTCTAGATTCACATTTCTCTGTCTAAATACAGGATGGCTCAGAAGTACACCAGCGCGTGGGTCTTCTGAGCCCTTTCACTATACACCGTACCCTTGCTTTCCCTTATCATTAACACCACCACCCTCTAACTGGTATTTAGCTTAATTAAAATGGGTATGGCTACATCTTTTAGTACATATTATGTCCCATTCTACTTCATAGATAGTTTACATACAATTCTATTTCTAGTATAATTTATTCCATAATGGAATGAATTTACGGGATCAGTCATAATGGAAATGGACTATTTAGGCGAGTTTGCTGTTATAGCAAAGTTGGGCAGTTTTTCGCTCGCTGCAGAAGAGTTGTTTATCTCTCAGTCTTCACTTTCAAAGCACATTATTACTCTTGAAAAAGAGCTTAACGTGCAGCTTTTTAACCGAACATCACGCAACGTAGCCTTGAGCGAAGCGGGGGCGCAAATTCTTCCATATGCGAACCAAGTCTTTAAGATGAAAAAAAGAATTACAGGAATAGCAGCAGAACAAATTAATCGAGAAAAACGAGTTGTAAACATCGCGTCTCTTCCGGTCATGGCTGAATATGATATTACCGGTGCAATTGCACGGTTTCATAAAGAGTATCCTGAAATTAATATTTCGATTTCAGAGCGTGAGCAACATGAGTGTTTAAATGCGCTTGAGTCAGGTGAGTGCGAATTTGCTTTCATTCGCAAATTACGTGAGGAATCCCCAATCCTCGAATACGCTGCCTTTTACAAGGACCATTTGGTTGCGGTCCTTCCCCGTTCTCATCGCCTATCCGCTGAAAAAGCACTCCACTTGCAACAATTGGAAAATGAAGATTTTCTGTTTCTGGGTAAGGGTTCAGTGCTTTATAACCTGTGTTTTGATTTGTGCTCCGGGTCAGGTTTTATGCCAAAGGTAAGACACGTGAGTCAGCGCCCCGAAAACATTATTGACTTTGTTTCACTAGGCATGGGAATTGCACTTTTGATGAAGCGTCACGTAGATTATTTCAAGAATGCAAGTGTAAAGTGCATAGACGTTACACCCACCGTGGAAAGCACCATCTGTCTTGCCAGAATCAAAAGCCACAGACTATCACATGCAGCTGGATTATTTTGGGATTATATAAATAGTCTATATAGTTCTCAAGGCACTGGCGCATTGCTTCCCCTTGGTTAGTGCCTGCTTGTCTATGGTACTACCCAGCACCAGCTCCTTACCATACTTCTATGACTGACTCCGTAGATTCATTCCATTTGGGAATAAGTTATACTAGAAATAGAATTGTATGGGAACTACCCATGAATTAGAATGAATATGATAAGGAACATCGAAGAAATTCTGCAATTCAATGATGTGATGGTAGCTCGGCATTATCCTCGGCGGAGAGCGTATTTGTCCCATGAAACTGGCTTGAGCAAAAAGTCAAAAGTTGGGAGACGCCTTCAATGAAAGAGGTTGAGAAGTACTGGAACCCAGTACTTGAAACCCTACCCCGTGAGAAGCTTGTGGAACTACAGCTAAAGAAATTTAAGAGCATATTTAAGTGGGCATATGAGCACTCCAAATTTTACCACCAGCTATACGCTGAGGCCGGTATAGAGCCCGGCGACATCAAGACATTTGAGGATATAAGAAAAATACCCAAGATAGAGAAATCGATGATGAGGGCTATCCAGGGGAAAGAGCCCTACCCCTACGGAGATATGCTGGCAATGCCCCTGGAGAGGGTTACTATATATCATCAGACCAGCGGCACCACCGGCCAGCCGGTATATCAGGCCGATAGCTGGCAGGACTGGGAGTGGTGGGCTGAAGCCTGGGCTTGCCTGTTATACGCTCAAGGCTACCGGGACTATGATCGCCTCTTTTTGCCCTTCGGTTACAACATCTTCGTCGCCTTCTGGGGTGCCCACTACGGGGCCGAGAAGTTGGGCTGTGAGGTGGTCCCCGGCGGTGTGCTCAATACTGAGGCCCGGATACTGAAAATGCAGGAGCTGAGAGCCACTGCCATGGCGGCGACACCGACCTACGTTCTGGGTATGGCCGATACTGCCAGAAGGAAGCTGGGTATAGACCCGGCCAAAGACTTGCAGATAAGAAGGATAACTGTGGCCGGTGAAGCCGGGGGCAGCGTCCCGGCGACAAAAAAAAGGATGGAGGAGGCATGGGGAGCCAAGGTCTATGACCACGTTGGCGCCACCGAGATAGGTGCCTGGAGCTTCGAATGCCGCTACCAGTCCGGCTTGCATATTAATGAGGCTCTGTTCCTTGTGGAGATAGAGGATATTAACAGTGGAGAAGTCATTACCGAACTGGGGAGGAGGGGCAAGATGGTGATAACTGCCCTCGACCGCATGGCTCAGCCCTGCATCAGATTTGATTCCAAGGATATAATTGAGTGGAGCCCCGATAAGTGTGAGTGCGGGCGGAGTTTCCGGCTGCTCAAAGGGGGTGTTATCGGCCGGGCTGATGACATTACCAAGGTGAAAGGGGTATTGCTGGCGCCAACCTCGATTGAGGAAGTGGTCAGGAGCATCCCGGAGCTGAGTGATGAGTATGAAGTGCTGGTGACCAAAAAGGGCGACCTTGATGACATTACGTTGAAGGTGGAACTAACCCCGGGACAGCAGAATAAAATTGAAACAATCCGGGCTAAGCTGATTGATCAGCTTAGGGTAAGGACCAACTTGGGGTATAACTTGGAGTTCCATGAGTATGGCACCTTGCCGAGGTATGATGTTAAGGCTAAGAGGTTCAAAGACTTAAGACACAAGGAGTGAAAAATGACAGAGAGTTACCGTGTAAAAGAAATGGCGGAAAAGATCCAAGCGATTAAAGAAGCAGCCACCGAACTACAGAATATTTCCGGCGGAATTCAAGCCGTAGACAGGAATGTTGACCGTATTCTAGCTAGCGTTAAAATGCTTGAAATTAATATCAGCGACATATTAGGCATCGCTTAAATAATATATATATAGTACATAATCTTAAAGGAGGCAAGGAATGTCGTTAGAAGGTAAAGTAGCTTTTGTCAGCGGCTCTTCAGGGCGGCATGGAATCGGGCGGGCCATCGCCCTGGCCCTGGCGCGTGATGGCGCCGACGTCGCCACGAGCGGCTTCGGGCACTTTGAGGGAGCAGAGGCAGTGTCTGAGGAGATAAAGAAGCTGGGGCGCAAGTCTATCGCTGTCAAGATAGACGTCCGCGACGCCCAGGATGTGCAAAAAGGGCTGGACAAGGTCAAGGCTGAGTTAGGGGCGGTGAGCATACTGGTCAATAATGCCGCCCAGATGGGTCACTTCATACGTATCCATAAGGAGACAATAGAGGAGTTTGATAACGAGGTCAAAGTCTGTCTGCATTCCGCCTTCTACTGTATCAAGGCGGCCTGGGCGGACATGTGCCAGAACAAGTGGGGGCGCGTTATCAATATCAGTTCGGTAGCTGGTGTTCTGGGAGGTGATGGGCAGGCCAGCTACGGCGCGGCTAAGGCAGGTCTAATTGCCCTGGCCAAAACGGTGGCCATTGAGGGCGCTAAGTTTAACATAACCGGCAACACCGTCATCGTGGGTGTCGCCCAGACCGACGCCCCGCTGGTTAAGGAGGCCACCGATAGTCTGGGTAAGCGGCTGCTGTGGCGGCGACCGGCTGACCCGGAGGAGATTGCCAACGCCGTCGCCTATCTGGCATCAGATAAGGCTAAGTATATGAGTGGGGCGACCATGAACATGATGGGGGGCCTGGACTTATTTGTGGTGTAGGTGAGCTCCCCATCAAGGTTATCTTGCTATGTAAAATACGAAGGTCTAGATTGTGTGGATTAGGTAACACGGGCTTGAATTGTAACCTGAGGTCACAAAAGAGGCTTCTGTGCAACGGCGAATAATAATCAGTCTCTTGACTTTCTTATCTCTTACAGAGTGAGAATGCAGGAAATTATACTTAGATAAGGAGGTTAT
>Ga0315551_10000422_pt1 | contig 34111 bp, 24 predicted proteins | sample SalMarSW160290MG_FD_203678 | JGI IMG/M metagenome (GOLD analysis project Ga0315551, IMG submission 203678) | Salt marsh sediment microbial communities from the Plum Island Ecosystem LTER, Massachusetts, United States - Salt Marsh Sediment SW1602-90 ...
CAAAGACAAGTCCCTTGAACACCTCTTAAAGTCGAAAGAGTATGGACCCAACGATGCCCTCACCCGCATCTATCTTGCCGAAACTTACCTTGATTTTAAAGAGATCGAGAAAGCCAGAGAGGAGTTGGAATATGTGCTCAACATGGAACCTGATTCGCACTGGATTACAGGCGTAGATGAGTATAAAGAAGAGGCAAGAAAGTTGCTTCAGGACAAAAAATTTAAGAAGAAAGAATAGGCTTTAGATTCAACATCCATTTCAAGGTAATAAATCGACCTTTTTGGAAAAGCGTTTCTGGTGCGAGACAAACGCTCTAAATAGATGCCTCTCAATATGTCAATGAAGAAAAAAGTCGTTTTTTGTTTTTTCTGTGTTTTTCTCCTTATCATGAAAATGGAAGCCTCCACCTTAAGTGTCAAGATAACTGGAGGGATAAGCTGGATTGGCGGAGGAGATCTCAACCGGCATATCCGTGGATGGAAGGACTATTTCCATGATCGCAACGAACAACCTTATTCTTATGATTTTAATCTGGGAGAAGTTCATCTCTTGTGGGAAGGGGGACTGGAGATGGTTTATTCCCTCTCTTCCAGGTTTCAGGTAGGCTTGGGGTTGGAATATCTGGATAGGAGCACAGAAGGAGAAATGTCCTCCAGCGTGGAATATGAGAGGGACTACTTCAATTCGTCCCAGGATTTCGGTGTCATTTCTCTCGAGGAACGCCGGCTTCAACGTCCTCGTTATCAGTTGAGAACAATCCCCTTGAACCTTACTCTTTATTATTGTTTCCCTTTCAGCGCTGAAGGGAGAGCCTTCATCGGCTTGGGTGCAGGATACTACTCAGGAAAATTGAGTTATAGAGAGGATTATCAGTATGACTTTGATTATAAGGATGACAAAATGCTTTCCGGTTCGCTCTTGAGCTTTGTCGAGCAATATGAGACTTCAGGGGTATACGTCGAAGAGACTCATGCCCGCAGACTTGGTCTTCATGGCAAAGCAGGTCTTTATTTCAGAGTTTATAAAAACTTCTATTTTGAGCTGGAAATCATGGGAAGATGGGCCAGCCTTGAAAACTGGGAAGGCAGCAAGCGGGATGTATTCGACTGGAATCATACCTGGGGCTTTTGGGGAGTGAACACCGAACGTGGCTCCTCGGATGAAGAATATTCAGGAAAGCTCTGGATGGTTAAATTTCGGAGCGATGTCACTAAAAAATCCTATCCCCGCTTTGTCTTTTCTGAAGATGAGCCTCTCTTTTCTTCCTACTCGGAAGTGAGGCCAGCCCGGATCGATTTGAGCGGAATTTCCCTGAGAGTGGGGATTCGAATCGGCCTCTAGACAGTGTTCTGCTTCTACCTTGATACTGATATCCTCAACGTTTCATAGAGGGTGAGGCTGTTGGGTCCTTGGACAGTAAGACGGAAGACCAGGTGATGGCCTAAAAAGGCAGCGGGTATTTTCACCACGAAAGGTTCGACTGAGGATTGTTCTGCGGATGGAGGTATCAAGGGAAAGGTAACGATAGGATTCAGGATGATAATTTCCGGATGAGTGGAAGCCAGGTGTCCTTCAAGGGAAAGAGCGGGACTTAGTCCTTGATTGCTTAGAGTCGGTGAAATCTCGATTGACTCTCCAGGTTCGACTCTTCCGTTGCCATTTCCGGAGCTTTGGCCTTTTCGGTCATCATCTATGGAGTAAGAGAGGAGCTTGGGAAGGGCGTATTCGATTTCAGCTGCTGCGGTGGCGTCGACAATGCCCCATCCGTAATCATTGTCAGGATTCTGGGCACGGCTTGCGGTTTGGAGAAGAGCCGAGCGGACCTGAGTCGGAGTCCAATCTCTGTAAATTTCCAGAATCAGTGTTACCACTCCTGCCACAAGTGGGGTAGCGAATGATGTCCCCGAGCCTGTGTCGTAGGAATCGTCTCTGTCTTCGCTACTGTCGGCAAGCCAATTACCAACGCCAAGGGCACAGACTTCGGGTTTGATCCTTCCATCGTGAGTGGGCCCAGGGGAACTGAAGGAAGCGATTTGACCATTGCTGTCCACCGCTCCCACCGAGATCACATCAAATCCATCGGCAGGAACGATGATATGTCCCCAGGAGCTGTCTCTCTCGTTGCCAGCAGCGTTGACCACCACAACTCCCAGGCTTGCGGCGCGATTGGCGGCGATAGTGGTCACTGCCACTTGGCCGTTCATATCCTCATAGGTATACCAGTCTATATATCCAAGCGAAGATGAGACCACCTCAGCTCCCAGAGACTCTGCCCATTCTAAACCGGCGACCCAGTAGTCTTCTTCGATGGGCTGTTCGAAAAGCGTGGTCTCTGTCTTTGCCAGAAGAAAGTCGGCGCCGTAAGCCGGCCCCACCAGTTGGCCTGGGGCATAGCCGCCCAGGATTGACCATGTGCCAGTCCCGTGGGAGTCGGAATAATCATCAGGGTCGAGAGGATCCTGCTGGACGTTGCCGTCGTTGTTGACAAAATCCCATTCGTCCACGATATGGGCTTGCTTGAAGATATCATGGCTCTTGCAGAATCCTGTATCCATCATGCAGACAAGAACGCCCTTTCCGCTGTATCCCAGCCTGTGGAGAGGGAGAACGTTAACCTGATTGAGCTGAAAGTAAGAAGGCCCATAATTGGGGATCGATTGATTCTCATCACTGGAGATTAATGCTCTCTCATGAGTGGCAAGCAGATCTTTCCTCTGGAAAGAAAGGGCCAGGTCGATCTTACTGACAAAATCCAGTTCTGCGAGGGAGAGGATCTGTGAGGGATTTGCCTCGGCACTGATGGCATTGAGCCAACGGGACTCCGTTCTTACCCGGATGACCAAAGACTCAACCTGTTCGCGATAAGGCGGAGAAAGAGGAAGATCGCAGAAGTCCACCAGATCCTCTTTTCTTCGAACTTTGCTCCGCCGCCAAAGGCAACGCTCCTTGAGATTTTGGCGAGCCTTGAGCAAACCTTTCTTCAACTCTGCTTGGGAAGAGATTCCTTTATCTGGGAAATAAACCCATATTTTTAAATTCTTGCCCACCATGGAGGGATCAGCCATCCTGGTCTGCAGTCTCAGGCTGATTTTGGAACAGAGAGGAAAGGCTTGGGCGGATTCATCGATTTTTTGTGGTTTGTTCGAGGAGGCGGCGATGAACAGAAAAATAAGAAAGGATGATAATGTTGTGATGTATTTTTGTGAGATGTGCTTTCTTGGTTTCAACTCTAATTTATTCCGAAAAGACCTGGGCTTCAAAGATTTCGATCTGGGCTTCCTTTTTCCATTCATCCTCTGGCAGGCCCGCTTTCAAACAGCCGTGGCTGAGAAAAGTTTCCACATCCCAGTCCCATTCGACAGGAACCTGAGGCAGAAGAAGCCCTTTGTTGAATCCTTTGGAGATGACAATACCGTGCTTTCCGATTTCGATCTCTTTGATATCCTTGACAGGCCTGGGAAGGGACAGCACTGAGATCTCGACTTTGGTCTCATCGAGTTCTCCAAGGTTAAGAGGCTTAAAACGGAAATCCTGGGTGGCAGCCGAGATTGCCACCTCGGTAACGGTCTCAAACAGAGGCTTATAGGGAAGGGGATATCCGATACAACCTCTCAGTTCATCGTTCACTTTCAAAGTCACGAAAGCCCCTCTTTTTTCTCTGAGCGTTTCATCCTTGATCTTGACCTTTAGAGTCTTCCCGCTCTTCAGGTATTCCCTGATAGCTCTCCGGGCTAAGTCCAACAGGAATTCTTGTTGGTCTTTGTTCAAAGGATTTGTCATGATCTCACTTTTCGGTTTTCAGTCGAATCGGCGAGAGAAAAAATTCCTGCTCATAATCTATAATAAAGGAATTAATGAACATTTTTTTCTTCTGGTGATGGATTTTGAGAAAAAGTTTTCCATAAGCAAAAGGAGCTAATAATTTTTTTATTCTCTGCTGCTCGGGTTTGAAGGAAAAGAAGCCGATGAGTCTTCCTCTGAACAAATAGTCAAGATCGAAGTAGTTTTGGGGAAAGGAAGAAAAATTTTTTAATGCGGGAAAGACCCTTTCCACAAAGTATCGGTGACCTCTTTTATGTCCTATGAGCAGTCCATCTGGATTTCGATGCGGGCCAATAAGGCTCAGGGCTTCAAAAGAGAGGTAGGCTTCCCTGGAGAGGTAAGCATCCATCGCCCAGAATTATACCAGAAATTCAAAAAAAACCGCAAACCGTCAGAAGGTAGGGTAAGCATCCTTATTTCTATTTAAAACAGGCCTAAAAGCGGGGAGATAACTCTGATGCCAATCCAGATGAGGATGATGCCGGCGATGTTCATCCAGATTCCATGTTTCATCATCTGGGGCAGTCGCACCATGCCAGAACCGTAGATGATAGCGTTTGGAGGGGTGGCTACAGGAAGCATAAAGGCAAAGCTGCAGCCGATGGCACATCCTAAGACAGGGGGAAGGGGGTTGATGGCGGCTGTTTTTGAGATGGCAATGATGATGGGAATGATCATGTTAGCGGAAGCGGTGTTGGAGGTGACCTCTGTCAGGAAAATACTGAAGGTGATGGTCAGGAGCGTGATCAGGGAGAGGCTGGCCGTGGTTCCCGGTGAGATAAAAAATCTGCCGATCGAATCGGCCAGGCCTGTTTCAAAGATCTGGAAACCCAAGGACAATCCTCCTCCAAAGAGGAGAAGAGTCCCCCAATCTATCTGTATGGCTTCCCTGAGAGTGAGGGTGAACTGACCTTTTTTGAAGTCAACGGGGAGGAGAAAAAGAAGGCAGGCTCCGATGACAGCGGCCACAGATTCGGGAAAATGAGTGTGAAGCCAGAGGGATAGCGCCGATTCCTTTCCCCAGATGAGTGAGACAAACCCGGGAACTGTCCAGAGGGAGACGGTTATCAGAAAGGCTGTCAACACATTTTTTTGGGCGCGGCTCAGCCCTTTTTGAGCCATTTTGCTCTCTGGGGGAAGGATCATTTTGCCTTTCGGCAATCCTTTTTCTCTGCCTAATTTGGATTTCATGAACAGAAAGAGGACCAGATACATGGGGATCAGGATGATGAAGCCAATGACCATCCATTGGAAGAAAGTAATCCTGTAGTCTGCCAGATTTTCCAGCATACCGATGGCGATCAGGTTGGGAGGGCTGCCGATGGGAGTGCCGATCCCCCCGATAGAAGCCGAGTAGGCAATCATCAACAGCATGACAACGCTGAAAAGGGAATGCCCTCCTTCTTTATTTTGGGAAGGGAAAGCTGCGAGAATCCCCAGGACAATGGGATACATCATGGCTGTGGTGGCGGTGTTGCTTATCCATAACGAGAGGAAAACCGTAGTTAAACCCAGAGCAAAGAGGATCCTCGTTTTTTTGAGAGCGATGGATTTGAGCGAGAGGATGGAGAAGGCGAGCTTTTGATCAAGACCGTGAACACTCATTGCCCGGGCCAGGATGAAACTTCCCAGAAAGAGCATGATGATGGGATTGGCAAAAGGAGCGAATGCCTCTATGACAGAAGCCACCTTGAACGTGGTCACAAAGACAGGAATGAGGAGGGCTGTGGCGGGGATAGGAATGCATTCTGTCACCCACCAGACCACAATCAAGAAAAAGATAGCCAGGAGGCGATGGGCCTTTGGGTTGTGGGAAAGGATGGGGGAGAAATAAGCGACCAGGAAAAAGAGGGGACCGAGGATGAGTCCCCAAATCTTTCTGCCTTCCATTTTCGATCTTAAGGATTCAAAGGATTTTTCGCCAAGGATATATCAAATAAGAAATGTTTGAAGGTTTCTTTCTTACTTTAAAGATTTTGGAGGATTGAATCTTCCTGAACACTTCAGGCATGAAGGTGGATTATATTTTTTTTCTATCCAAAAAACAAGTTATTAGAGCATCATCATTTCCATGAGGATTATGCTTTTTTTTAGGATGGGTTCTGTCACGGGGTGTCCCCCGTCCGTCCTCGCTCCACCCATCCCCCCGTGGGGAACCCCTTCCGCTGCGGGCGTTGCGGAGGAGCACCCCGCGCCACCCATCCTTGCTTAACAGAGATTGGGGGTCAGGCTTCATTACGCATAGATGCATAGGACAAGAACAATGTCCATTAGCTTTCTTTGATGGAGAAGCCTGACCCCAAAAGATCCTGGATCTAATTGACTGGAGTGAATTTAAGATTTATCATGGACGGAAGAGTATGCGAATGAAGTATGAATCGGTGATTGTAGGCCCTTTGGAGACAAACTGTTATCTTGTTTATTGTCAAGAGAGCCTCGAATGTGCGGTGGTGGATCCGGGTGCAGAGCCGGAGAAAATATTCCGTCTGATCGCTGAAAACAACCTTCGCCCGGTCATCCTCCTCAATACCCACGGCCATATCGACCATATTGGTGCGAATAAGGATGTCAAGGATAAATTTGATATTCCTCTTTGTATCCATCGTTCTGATGAACCTATGTTGAAGAGTGTTCTTCAGTCTGAGCTTAGCTTATTCCTCGATGCTAAGGATTCTCCTTCTCCCGACCAATATCTTGAGGATGGAGGCACTGTCAAGATCGGCAGATCTTCCCTTCGAGTCATCCATACACCCGGCCATTCTCCCGGAAGCGTGAGCTTCCTCGGAGATGGATTTATACTTTCCGGAGACACGCTCTTCTTCGGGGGTGTAGGCCGGACTGATCTTCCAGGAGGGTCCTGGACTGTGCTGGAGCATTCAATAAGGCATAAAATCCTGACCTTACCCGATGAGACAAGGGTGCTTCCCGGACACGGGCCTTCTACCACAGTGGAACAGGAGAGAAGATCAAATCCCTTCATCTGATGAAAAATCAATCCTCTCAGCCTGAGCACACTCTGCAGGCTTTCCTTGATTTTCTTTCCGTGGAAAAAGGTTTATCGACAAACACGATCCTCTCCTACTCCAGAGATTTGCATAAGCTTTTTCGTTTTCTCAAGAAGGAAAAGATCCCATGGGACAGCGTGCAGGAAGAAGATCTGGTCAGGTTTATCCACCATCAGAGCAGAGCCGGACTTTCCTCCCGCTCTCTGGGCCGTCTGATTTCAACGCTTAAATCCTTCTATAAATTTCTAGTTCTGGATGATGTTATCAAGAAGAATCCCGCCGTAAATCTCTCCTCTCCCAAGATCTGGTTCAAACTTCCCCAGTTCTTAACGGTCGAGGAAGTGGGATCGCTTCTGAAGCGGCCTGATGAGCAAAAAATCCGGGGCATTCGAGATAAAGCCATGCTCGAACTTCTCTATGCCACCGGATTGCGGGCTTCTGAGCTTGTTTCGCTGAAAATAAAGGATCTGAATATGGAGGAAGGATTTCTCCTCTGTCGGGGAAAAGGGGGGAAGGAGAGAATTGTTCCCATCGGTCGCTCGGCTCGGTATAGTATCCAAAAATACCTAGATGAGGCCCGTCTCCAGATTATGAAGGAACCGAGTGATGTTCTCTTTCTCACATCCCGCAGTGGAGCATTCACCCGGCAGGGCTTCTGGAAAATGCTAAAGAGCTATGCCAAGGAGGCAGGTCTCGGCTTGAAAATAAGTCCTCACATCCTTCGCCATTCCTTTGCCACACATCTTCTGGAAAGGGGAGCGGATCTGCGCTCTGTCCAGTTGATGCTGGGGCATACGCAAATCACAACCACTCAGATTTATACCCATGTCAGCCGAGAAAGGCTGCGTAAAGTCTACGAGAAATATCACCCCCGGGCCTGAACAATTCGTCTTTATTCTATTATTACAGGAAGTATGATACGGATATTTCTAGGGTTGGGGTGAGTAATGGGGGATGATGGTCAAGACAACCTTGACATTATGGAAGTTGGAGAAGGAAATTGGCCTTTTCTTTCCGCTCAGCGATTGGTGGTACTTCCATGTCCAGCAATAGGTTTTTTCGATCATGTGCTGATAGATTTCCTCTTCTTCAATTTGGATGCTGTTTGAGCCTCGCAAGAGAAAGGCGTTGTAATCCACTTGCGAAGAAGGTCTCTTGTTTTCATAAGAGGAGGGAAGAGTAAGGTAAAACTTGGGATCGGAGCTCTCCTGGGGGACGTAAAAGCCATCCACTTGGAAGTCAAAATGGAGGTTCTTATCCCTTCTCAATATGTAGTGAAAATCAAAGCCAGGTCTCTTTGAGAAATCATCCCCAGAAATTATCTGGGAAGAATCAGGAGACTGTACTTCTTCCCGGGCATTCCATTCCACAAGCTCTGAGGTTTCGTGATAGATGATGTAGTCGTCCATATCTTCTTCCATACATCCTAGCCAGAGGAGGATGAACGAGTAGTGACCGATGTTGGATCTTTCTCCGTTCTCGACTGCGTAATCTCCGTTTGAACTGAGAACGAGCATAATCTCCCAAAAATAGGGTTTGATCTGGAGGGAAGGAAGGGACATGCTTGAAGAAACTGAAGGAAAAACATTTCGAGATGAGAAAGCGAGAATCTGGATGGAATCTTGTCCAAGATCATCTGCATAATTAGGCATGATGAGGAATAGGGAAAGGAAAAAAGTTAGGATAGAAAGGCCTGTCTTTTTGACCACTACATTTTATTTATAGAATAAATCGGACTTTTTTTCTACAAAAAAGTCGACTTTGCAAGGAGATGCTGAAAACTTCAACGGCGAATTTTCGTATCTTAAAAAAGGAGATGCCTTTGTGCTCGAAAGGCCTTGACAGAGAGAGAAGTTTTTGCTAAATTAAACCATCTAGTTTAATTTTTAAACTCATAAGTTCAAAAAATAAACTAAGAGGTTTAAGACTATGAAAAAGAAAGATCTCAGGCTGGAAAGAAAACGGCAGAGACGGGAAGAAAACAAGTCGGCAATTCTCGAATCAGCCGAAAGAGTTTTCGCCCAGAAAGGCTATACTCTAGCCACCATGAATGAAATTGCCGAGGAGGCACAGTTTTCCAAGGCCACTATCTACCATTATTTCAAGAGTAAGAGAGATTTGTTTTTTGAGATCATCGTGAATTCCTTTGAGACTGTCCGGCAGAGAATGAAAAAGATAAAAGAAAAGAACGAGACCGCCGAAAAGATGATCGAAGAGATAACCCATTTTACCCTCCAGTTTTTCCATACCAAAAAGAATATTTCTCGAGTCTTCTTGATGGAAAAGTCTTTGATGAAAGCTGCTCTCCATTTGTCTCCCGAAGAACAGGTCACACTCTCACCGACGGAGAAAAAGTATATTGAAGGTATCATAGAAAAGAAAGAAAAGATTTTGCAGATTTTGATCGAGATCTTTGAAAGGGGAATAAAAGCCGGTGAGTTCCGCAGGATGAATACCCATGATGCTGCTCATGCTTTTGAAGCCATGATCCATGGATTCTATTTCACCAAATATTGGTATGAGAAGGAATATAATCTGAAGACGGGAGCAGAACTCATTCACGACTTCTTTCTTCATGGAATCAAAAAAGATAAAAACGTCTGATCAGGAGAGTGAAAATGCAGAAAGCAGGAAGAATTTTTATGATTTCAGTCATATTCTTGGTAAGCGCTAAACTTTCATTTCCCCAGGAAAAGCTGGTTCTGACCCTTGAGGATAGTATTCGTCTGGCTCTCTCTCAGAATCCATATCATCTCGCTTCTGAGGAGAGGGTCGAGGCCGCAAGGTCAAAGCTCAGAGAAGCTGCCTCTGGCTTTCTCCCTTCGCTCAATGCCCAAGGCCTTCACACCCTGGATGAAAAGCTTTTTGTGCTGGAGTTTCCTTCTGTGATCCCTGGACAACCTCCAGAGAAAGTAAGCATCGACTTCACCAAGGACTACCAGTTTGCCCTCTCCTTCTCCCTTCCCCTTTTCACTGGTGGGCGATTGACTTCTGGATTCAAACAAGCAAAATACAACCTCCTTTCTACAGAGGAAGCGGTCAGACAAAGCAGTCATCTGACCGTTTTTAACACCAAAAGGGCCTTTTACGGTGTTCTCCTTGCCCGGGAGTTTGTCAGGGTGGCTGAAGAAGCCGTGGAGGTGGCGGAGAAACACTTTCAGAATGTCAAAAGCCTCTATGAGGTGGGAATGGCCTCAAAATTTGATCTTCTGCGCTCAGAGGTTCAAGTGGCTAACTTGAAGCCTCAATTGATCAGGGCGCGAAACAATCTGAAGATTGCCGAACTTGGCTTGAAAACTCTCCTGGGGATAGACCTTTCCCAGCCTATTGAGCTTAAAGGAGACATGACTTTCCAACCCTACAAACCAGATTTGGAGGAGTGTTTGTCCAGGGCAATGCAGAACCGTCCCGAAATCAGCCAGGTCAGTTATCAAAAGCAGATAGCCGCAGAGATGTTCAAGTTAGCCAGAGCCACAAGGCTTCCTTCTCTGGCTGTTTCAGGCACTTACAATTTCTGGGCAGACCAGTTTAATTTCCAGAAGAATAACTGGCAGAGTTATTATACGGTCAACCTTCTGCTTACCGTTCCTCTCTTTAACGGTTTTGCCGCTTCGGCGCGGATGGCTCAATCCAAAGCCATGATCAGAGAGCTGGAGCTGACCCAAAAAGGGCTTGAAGAGATCATCCGTTTTGAAGTGAGGCAGGCCATCCTGAATTTGCAGCAAGCTCGGGAGTCTCTTCTTTCGCAGGAAAAAAATGTGGAACAGGCTCAGGAGAGTTTGCGAATCGCAGAGTTGAATTTTTCTGAGGGACTGGCCACCACTTTGGATGTCAGTTCAGCTCAAGCAGCTTTAAGTCAGGCCAAAACCAACTATTCTCAGGCTTTGTACGATTATGTTGTCTCTTTGGCTGAGTTGGATAAGGCGATGGGAATTGGTTGGAGTTCTCAAGAAAGTGAGGAATGATGAACAAGAGAAAAAGACGGATCGAGAACCACGGAGGACGAAAATGAAAAAAATTATAGTCGCAATCATTTGTGTTTCCCTTCTGCTCTTCTTGCTTCTTTTTTCCTGCCGGACTTCCAGTCAAGAGCAAGAGAAAGAGGAAGAAAGTTTTGGAGCTGCACCAGTGAAGGTGTTTGAAGTCAGACGGCAGAAAATTTCAGAAAAGCTGCACTACACAGGGATTATCGAGGCATGGAAGAAGATTAACATTACTCCTGATGTCGGCGGTAAGATTGCCAAGATTCATGTGGAAGAGGGTGATATGGTCAGGGAAGGGCAACTCCTGGCGGAATTGGACACCCGTGCCATCCGGCTTCAGCTTGAGCAGGCTGAAGCAGCACTGGCTGTGGCAGAGGCCAATTACAAAGATGCCAAACGAAACATGGAGAGGATGGAACGTTTGGTCGAGGAAAAAGCTGTTTCTGATCAGCAGTACGAAAAGATCAAATTGGCCTATGAGGCTGCAGAGGCTCAGCTTCAACAGGCAAAGGCAACTGTGAATCTGGCTCGTCACAACCTGGATGTTTCTCTGATGAAGGCGTCTTTCAGCGGAGTGGTGGCTTCAAAGAACGCTGAGGTGGGGGATGTGATTAACCCCATGATGGGCGCGTTTTCTCCCAACAGCGGAGTTCTGACCTTGATGGATTTTTCCCGCGTCAAGATCGAAATCGATATTTCTCCCCAGGAGATTGTTCGTATCAAAAGAGGTCAGACTGTGTTGCTTAGTGTGGATGCCTATCCTGATAGAGTGTTTGAAGGAAAGGTAACCATTGTTAATCTTACAGCCGAACCGTTATCCAGGAAGTTCAAGGTGGAAGCACAAATGGATAATCGAGAACTCCTTCTCAGGCCCAACACATTCGGAGAAGTGACCCTGGAGGTGAGCACCCATGAAAATGCTCTGGTTATCCCTCAAAGAGCTGTGCTTGAGAATCGTATCGTTTTCCTTGCACACAATAACAAAGCGGAAAGAAGAGAAGTGACCCTTGGCCTTCAGAATGCGGAATTAGTGGAAGTCTTAAGCGGAGTTGAAGAAGGAGACTCAGTCATCGTTGAGGGAAATTACGGCCTTGAAGATGGTGCCGAGATCGATATAAAAGAGGTTAAGGAATGAGAATACCAGAATTTTCTGTTCAAAGGAAAGTCACCACGGCCATGATGGCCATGATCCTGGTGGTTTTGGGCTTTATTGCCTACAGCCGGTTGGGGCTGGATTTTTTCCCGGACATTGATTTTCCCACCGTCTCAGTGATCACTGTCTACAGAGGAGCCTCTTCTGAAGATATCGAGAACACTATCACCAAACCTCTGGAAGAGATAGTCAGTTCCGTTAACCGGGTCAAAAAAGTGACCTCCATGACCATAGAAGCGGCCTCGGTGATCATGATTGAGTTCGAGTGGGGGACAAACCTAGATTTTGCCGCCCAGGATGTCAGAGACCAGATCGGTCTCTATCGCAATTACATCCCTGAAGAGGCCAACGATCCTCTGGTGGTCAAATACAGCATGGGCCAGATGCCCATCATTTTCTATGGCATAACCGCCAAAAGGCCCACCTCCGAACTAAAGGACATCATGGAAGACGAGGTTGTGGGACGGCTGGAAAGAATCGATGGAGTGGCCTCAGCTCAGGTCTATTCCATGGATATAAGAGAGATCTTGGTGGATGTGGATAGGGCTGCCCTTGAAGCGAGCAGCCTCTCTCTGGAGCAGATACTTGGGGCTATTGGGATGGAAAATTTGAATCTTCCTGCCGGTCATATCGTGGAAAGGCATTCAGATTTGCTCTTTCGAACGATAGGGGAATTCGAAAATCTGGATGATATCCGAAACACTGTTGTCGGATTCACATCCAACGGGATGCCCATTTACCTGAAGGATATTGCCGAGGTCAAAGACACTCTGAAGGAGACGCGCTTCCTGGCTCGGATTCAGAAAGAGAACGGTATTTTTCTGCTCATCAACAAGCGTTCAGGCGCCAACACGGTTATTGCCGCCGAAGCAGTCAAGAAGGAGCTGGAAAGAATCAAACCGACACTTCCTGAGGACATAGCTTTTTTCTCCTTTTTTGATCAATCAGAGATGATCCAAAGGGTGATTCGTCGTACCGGAAACAACGCTCTGGTGGGAGGAATCCTGGCTATGGTCTTCATCTTGATCTTTTTGCGCAACTGGCGACCGACCATCACTATCTTCCTGGCCATTCCTCTCTCGGTCATCACCACCTTTATTGCTTTTTACATCGCTGGTTACACCATCAACCTGCTCACCCTCGGAGGATTGGCTCTAGGCATAGGGATGCTTGTGGATAATGCCGTGGTGGTTATAGAAAACATATTTCGGCATTTGGAGGAAGGGGAAGAGAAGAACAAGGCAGCAAGTCTCGGGGCATCGGAAGTGGGAATGGCCATCACCGCTTCCACTTTGACCACCATCGCTGTCTTCTTTCCCATGGTTTTTGCTCGAGGTATAACCGGAGAGCTGACTCGGGGCCTGGCCTTGGCCATAGCCTTTTCTCTGCTTGCTTCACTCTTTGTGGCGCTGACTGTGGTTCCTATGGTCGCCTCCCTTATCTTCAAAGTGAATAGCAGGAATAAAAAGGGGAAGGCAGGATGGAAAAAGACAAGGGAGTTTGAGGCTACCAGGAATTTCTACCGCAAGATCCTCCAACAAGCTTTACGCCGGAGATGGTGGGTTCTGGGCGGAGTATTGGCTCTGTTTATTCTTTCCCTCGTCATTATCCCTTTTATGGGAACAGAATTCATGCCAGCAATGGACCGTAACATGATCATCCTTAAGGTGACCATGCCCATCGGAACCTCTCTTGAGGAAACAAACCGGGTGGTCACCATGGCGGAGAACTTGATGATGCAACAGCCTGGGGTGGAAACAGTATCTGTTCAGGCAGGCTCCCAGGCTGAGGAAAATCCATCAGACCTGGCGGGAGGCGTTTCCACTACAGGCACTCATGAGGGACTACTCTGGGTAGGACTGGCGGATAAGAGCGAGAGAGAGCTTACTGATCAGCAGATCTTGGAGACCATTCGAGGAAAGTTGCCCAGGCTGAAGGGCGTGAAGTTCGAGGCTATCGATATCGGACAGGCAATGATGGGAGGGGCTCAGGCACCGGTGGTGATAAAGATCTTTGGAAAGGAGCTTGAGAGACTCAAGGAGACAGCCGACTTGATGGTTGATGAAATCCAGGGCATCGAAGGATTAAGAGATATCACTCATACGCTAGCTGAGGGGAAGCCCGAGTACCATATCCGGATTAACCGTGAACAGGCCTACCGTCTGGGCTTGATGGTCAACCAGATCGCCAACACTGTGCAGACGGCATCCTTGGGCAAAGTCGCCACTCGATTCAGGGAAGGAGATGAGGAAGTCGACATCCGGGTCAGGTTCAAGGAGGAATACAGGGACAGCCTGGAGGATGTTCGGAACATTCCTCTTCGCACTCCCTCAAATGCAGTCATTCCTCTCGAGCAAGTTGCCTCCATCACCAGGGATGAGGGGCCTATCCGGATCACCCGGGAAAATCAGGCTCGAGAGGTCTCCGTCACCGCCAATATCGCCGGCAGGGATCTGGGAAGTGTGGTCAAAGATATTAAAAGGAAAATAGTCACTATCGAGAGAGGACTGCCTCCTGGCTATTTTATTGAGTTCGGTGGTGAGTATGAGCAGATGCAGGAGGCATTCATAATCATGGTTGGTGCTTTTGCCCTGGCTACACTGCTAGTCTATATGATTATGGCTTCACAATTCGAATCCTTTGTCCATCCCTTTGTCATCATGTTCACCATCCCTCTTGGCCTGATCGGAGTAATACTGGCTTTGGTGATAAGTGGACAACCAGTGAGTCTCCCCGTTCTCATCGGCTTTATCATTCTGGGTGGGATTGCAGTCAACAACGGGATTGTCATGGTGGATTACATCAACCAGTTGAAGCGCAGGGGTGTAGAGAAGTTGGAATCCATACTTCAGGGGAGTGTAGTGCGTTTGCGTCCTGTGTTGATCACTGCTTTCACCACCATATTGGGAATGGTGCCTATGGCTATCAGTACTTCTGAGGGCGCTGAGATGAGGGCACCCATGGCCATTACGGTCATCGGGGGACTTGCGGCCACCACCCTTCTTACCCTTTTTGTGATCCCCATCATCTACAGTCTTGTCGATCGAGTGAAATTCAAATAAGAATTGAGGGCCCGTTCGCTGAACGAACCTTTATTCCGTGTCCCTTTCTATACTTTATACCGGAGGAAGGCTCCGATCTTTCCATACTTGTTGAGGGATGAAGGCGGGTTGATGTGTTTGACTAGTCCGTTTTTATCCAGTGTGGCCTCAATCGCCTCATCGATGACATCCACCAGCATGTCTGTTTTCTTCTGGCAGGATGGACAGCGCAGCTCATCCACATACAGGAAATGGCAGCGAGGGCAGATCCTTCCGGGCAGGGAAAAGTTGCGGGTGACAAGAAGGCTTTGAACTTCGCCCCGGTTTATTGTTCTCAGGGTCTTTTTCAGACCAGCAGTCGCTCGCCCTCCCTTTTCCAATTCAGAAACAAACCGCTTGATTATTTCGCTGTCTTCCTGTTTCTTTAGTGACTTTTCCAATTCCTCGGATTCTTTAAGAATTTTGTCTTGAGAGTCGCTGGGGCTGGCTTTAATGTGACCCTGCAGCCTTTCCTTGAGATAAGGATGGAGCAGCGGTTCAAACTCTGAACAGTATTCTTCTTTGCACCCGAGAAAGAGCCAATCGAAATGATTATTCTTAAACAGAACGAATGTTTTCTGGGCCACTTTTTTGAAGTGCTCATGGAGGAGGGTGGCGATGTGTCTTTCGATGCGCTTTGATTCATAGCCTTCCCAACCTCCCTCTCTGACTTTACTGGGAACATCCCCAGCGAGGCTGTCGATCTGCGAGATTTGGCCCAGGTTGATGTCGTACCATCTGGCTTCCCTTCGATCGAGTGTCAAGGCAAAGATACGGTGATATTCGTTCAGGATAGAGGAGAGAAAGCGAACGTAAGGATCTTTGTCGAAGACAATCTTGTTTCGGGGCGGATGTGGAAGCTCAAAAACCTGCCAGAAATCTTGGCCGCTGCAGGAGAATATGGCTAAACCAGGAAAATTGTAGGAAGAAAGATTCTGGGAGCAAAATTTTTGGATACGTTCCAGGTCTTCAGAAAGAGAATCTTTTTTCTCTTTGCCCAGGTCCATCCCCTCCAATTGAGACTTGCCGTTTTTGATCAGGTTTTTGAAGAAGAGGGAAACCTCCTTTTTCCTCAGGCGGCTTTTGTCAGTGTCAAGATAAAAAGATGTGGTGAGGTAAATTTCGCTTCGAAACCTGGCGAGAGTTTCGATCTGCTCCCTAGTTTGAAGTTTCATCTGACCTCCTTTTTAAAAGAATGAAGGATGATGACAGAAGAATTTTTGGATGATATGTATGGCAGGCGACAAATTTCACCTTGGCTTAAGATAAGATAAGAACAGAACCAGCATTTGTCAAGCACTTTGGGTCATGTTTCATTCACCATGGGCTTTGGAGGGACGGGAACCGCCGAAGATTTCCCTAATAAGATGCTTTCTTTTGTCATGAAAATAGAAATGCTTACCTTTCCTAAGGCTTTACTCTTCTTGCTGTTGCAATTATAATAAAGGCTGCCAGTGATAAAGGAATCAGCGTCGAGTGCGGAAGTGGCGGAATTGGTAGACGCGTAAGCCTCAGGAGTTTATGGCCTATTCATGGCCGTGTGGGTTCGAGTCCCACCTTCCGCACCACAGGATCGTTTCCCTGGGTAGCTCCCTTACACAAGTTAGATCCATAGAACAAGGAGGGTAATGCCTCGGGGAATGTTCCCAACATGGTCACATGCCTTCCGGAAAGGACATTCTCATCGTCAATCCCTGGATTTACGATTTTACGGCTTATGACTTTTGGTTGAAGCCTTTAGGTCTCCTCTATATCGCCGCTGTTCTTAAAGAATGTGACTGCTTCCGGCTGAGCTTTATCGACTGTCTGGATCGGTATCATCCCTTGCTTCCCATGAGACCCAAAGCCAAGACTGATGGGCGAGGGCCTTTTTTCAAAGAAGAGGTGCCTAAGCCATCCATCTTGAAGGATGTTCCCAGAAAATATTCCCGCTATGGCATTCCTGTCTCTCTTTTCCAAGAGGAGCTGGAGAGAGTGCCTGTACCAGAGCTTGTCCTTCTGGGTTGCACCATGACTTACTGGTATCCCGGTGTTCAACTTGCCATCGAACTGATCAGAAAGAAATTCGGAAATGTTCCCGTGATTCTGGGGGGAGTCTATGCCACTTTGGCCACGGATCATGCCCGTCGATTTTCAGCAGCCGATATTGTTGCACAAGGACCTGGTGAGAGAATCATACTTCATCTCATAAGGGATATCCTTGGGGACGGCTCTTGCATCCCTCAGCGGTTTGATAGGCTTGATGATATTCCTCAACCTGCTTTTGAATTCTTGAGGAACAAGGATGCGCTTCCCCTCTTGACTTCAAGAGGCTGTCCCTTTGCCTGTTCTTTCTGTGCCTCTTCTTTGCTTTTTCCAACATTTGAGCAAAGATGCCCATATTCTGTTGTCCAGGAAATAGAGAGTTATCACCATCTCTTCCATACCCGAAACATTGCTTTTTATGATGATTCTCTTCTTCTTGGAAAGGAACGCCATATCATACCCATCTTAAAGAATTTGATAGAGAAGAGCCTTTCTCTGGCTTTCCATACTCCCAATGGATTGCATATCAAAGAAATCGACATTGAGTTGGCAACTCTTTTCAAGAGAGCCAACTTCCAGTCCCTCTTCCTCAGTCAGGAATCTTTCGAGGATATAATCCTTCATAACACCGCGTCAAAAGTTTCAGAAGGAGATTTAGAGAAGGCCTTGGCTTGCCTTGAACAGGCGGGCTACAGCCGTCAACAGGTTAATGTCTATCTCATGGTTGGACTTCCAGAGCAAGATGCCTCAGGAGTGAAAGAGAGCATTCTTCGCGTACAAAGTTTGGGAGCAAAACCCAAGCTGGCTTATTTCTCGCCGGTCCCAGGAACAGGCGAGTGGGAGAAGATGGTAGGAAAAGGCTGTATAGAGAAAAATGCAGACCCTCTTCTCCATAATAAATTGACCTTTCCTTATATCTGGGGAAATTTCTCTCCCCTGGATTTCCTGGAGATCAAAAGCATGGTCAATGCTCCTATTAAAGAATAAAGAAAGGAAAATTCATCATATCAGATAAAGAAAAGCATCAGGTCAGATGTCCTCATCTGGTTACACATATAAAATGTGATCCAGACATGACTTTCTGATGATTGAACAGAAATCAACAGGCATGGTTCGAGGAAGGAGAGGAAGCATGCCCGCTCGCCTCCGGATGGCTTCCACCTCAGCTTACCTGACTGCTGTTGAAACTGTCACGGAAATAAGGATGCTTACGGAAGGAGTTTTGGCATAAATATTGCTTCAATATTCTGGTATAATAAAAATATGCACCTTGAGTTTATCCACACTTCGCTTTGCTGCTCTACGTAGAGATCATAATATGAGCGAGAAAAAGGAGTTATAAGAAATGAAGAAATTTTTCTTATTATTCTTGACCGTTGTTACATTTTTCTTTTTTGTTCAGGCAGAACTGAAGGCCGATAAAAACGATCTCCCTGAGCGCTACAAAAAATGGTTGGATGAAGAGGTAATTTATATCATTCTCCCCCTGGAGAAAGAAGTCTTTCTCCAGCTCAAAACTGACCGCGAGAGAGACCTTTTCATCGAGGCTTTCTGGAAACACAGAGACCCAACTCCAGGTACTCCTGATAACGAGTTCAAGACTGAGCACTTCCGCCGCATCAGCTATGTCAACCATTTTTTCGGAAGAGGAATACCCAAACCAGGATGGCGTACAGACAGAGGGCGGATGTACATTATCCTTGGTGGGCCGAATGACATCGAGAGGTTTGAGGGCAAAAGCCAGGTCTATCCCTCAGAAGTCTGGTTCTACCAAGGGAAGACAAATTTGGGCCTGCCTCCTGGCTTTAATCTGGTCTTCTTTCAGGAAGGGGGAACCGGAGAATTCGAGCTCTACAGTCCTCTCAGAGACGGTCCCCAAGCCCTGTTGACCTCTTATTGGGGAGATCCAATGGATTATATAAAGGCTTATGAGATGCTTCAAGAGATTGAGCCGGATCTAGCTCTGGTTTCCCTCAGCCTCATCCCTGGGGAAGGGGGGGCTTCTTATGGACGACCTTCCCTTTCCTCGGATTTGTTAATACAGAGGGTGGAGTCCACACCAGAGCGAGAAGTGGAGGAAAGATATGCCCAGAAATTTCTCCAGTATAAAGATATCGTAGAAGTGGAGTATAGCGCCAATTATATCGACAGCGACGCTTTAGTCAAAGTAGTGAAGGATTCTTCAGGACTTTACTTCGTTCATTATGCCATCGAGCCTGAAAGACTCTCTGTCAATCAATACGAGAATACCTTCTCCACCAGTTTGAAACTCAACGGTACTGTGGTTGATTCTGAAGGAAGAACCATCTATCAGTTTGAAAAGGATATCAATTTGAGTTTTGACCAGGAGCAGATGAAAAACATAAGCGCCAAGCCTCTCAGCATCAGAGACATGTTCCCTCTGATCCCGGGTGAATACAAACTGTCAATTCTGTTGAAAAACGAGGTTTCTAGAGAATTTACCTCCTTGGAGAGGAATCTGGTCATTCCCCGGGAAGATGGAGTCCCGCAGATGGCTTCTCTTATGTTGGGCTACGCCACTTCCAAGAAGAAGGCTGGCGAACAGAGATTGAGACCTTTTCAGATAGGAGATGATCAGATCTTTCTGCAGTCGAACAGAGTGTTTCTTCAACAAGACAACCTTTTGGTGGCTTTTCAGGTTCATGGTTTGACTGAGGAATTGAAAGAAAGAGGCCAGTTGAGATTCACCTTTTTCAAGATGGATGAGAAGTTTCGCACCTTTACCAAGACGTTCGATCAATATCCGGATCTTCCCAATATTCTGGAAACTTTTTCCTTGGGAGAATTCCCTCCGGCACATTACAGGATTCAGGCTTCCCTTTTCGTGGATAGTCAGGAGGTCCTCTCTGATAGCGATGAGTTCGACATCACTTATAGCGAGGCCATAGCCCGACCCTGGATCTACCAACAACTCCTTTCCCCATCGCAAGACCCCATCTATTCCTACTTGATCGGAGTACAACTCTTTAACAGCGGCAAAATCGAGGAAGCCAAAGCTCGCCTCCTAGAAGCTTTCCATAAAAAGCCCGATTCTATAGAGTTTGCTCAAAACCTGGCCAGGGTCCATATGAGATTGGGTGAATATAAGGAGGTTGAGACTGTTCTTTATCCCTTCTTGAATCGGCTGGAAAGGCCTCCCTATGAATTACTGTTTACCATGGGAAAAGCCTACCAGAACATGGGAAAGCTGGATAAGGCTATAGAGATTTTCGACAAGGCCATCACTCACTACGGTCTCAACATCTTCATTCTCAATTCTATAGGAGAGTGCTATTTTCAACTGGGCAATACTCAAGAGGCTTTGGCAGCCTGGGAAAAATCCTTGGAGATCAGTCCCGATCAACCACAGATTAAGAAAAGTGTGGATACATTAAAGGAGAAAAAATGATCGATACCTTAAATTCAAAGAAAAAACAGAGGATAAGAACTCTTTCCTCAATGCTGTTGCCGCTTGTTATCGTCTCTTTTGTTTTGCTTTTCTTCTCCTCTTCATGCCGACTCTATAAACTGGAGCAAAAGCTGGACCCTGATAATGCAGAGTTTTTATCAAGAGTGAGATACATTATCACTGCCAAAGAGAGGAAAATCTTCCTCGAACTTCCTGATGCTGAGAAGGAAGATTTTAAGAAAGAGTTCTGGAAGAGACGCGATCCCGATCCTTCCACGGAGGAAAATGAGTTCAAGATGGAGTATTTCAATCGCATGGAGGTATCCGAAAATATCTTTGTTTCTGAGGGAAAACCGGGATGGCTGACCGACAGGGGAAGAATCTATATCCTTTTCGGACCCCCTATGGACAGAATAACTTATCCTATGGGCGAGGATCCTTACGGCCGTTGCCGCGAAATCTGGTATTATGGGAATTTTCCCGTGGTCTTCATCGATTCAACCTGCTCTGGAGACTATCGTCTGGTCACTTATGACCTGAGTTCGATTCGTTCACTCAACCTGATGTATATGCACGAACTCAGCATGGCTCAGGCGCGCGCTCAAGATACCATAAGAGGCGAGAGAAAGTTTATTGACTTTGACCTGAATGTGAAAAAGACACTGGTTGAAGAGGATAGATTGGAAGGGGTTGTGACCATAGCTATCCCTTATGCTGATCTCTGGTTCAAGGCTGAGGAGGAGATATTGAGCACTGTGCTTGATTTGAAGCTTGAGCTCAAAGATGCAGAGGGCACTCTTATCTGGGAATATGAAGATTCCTTCGATATTGAAATCAGCGAGCAAGAGCTTAAGGAGAGTAATATAAAGGAATACAAGATAGAGATTCCTTTTGCCTGGGACAAGGATGTGGATAAACTTCGGAAGGGGAAAAATCAGCTTTTCGCCCTTATCAAGAACAGGACAGGCGGAGAAGAGCTGAGAAAGATCAGAGAATTCACCTTCTGATTGGGAAAAAAGAGACAGGCTCATTGTTGTCTCACTCCCTAACTGGATGAAGTGTCTTCACTCATCACCAAAACCATGATGCAGTACAAGTCAGGTAAGCTGATTCGTCAGCCCACGGATTTTCCCCAGCGAGGAAAGTAGGAGAGGAACCATGCCCGCTCGCCTCCGGATGACTTCCTCCTCAGCTTACCTGCCTTCTTTTGAAACTGTCACGGAAATAAGAATGCTTGCATAAACAAAAAAATATTGTCAAAGAAAAACATAAATGTTAAGATTGCTGCTACTTAAACATAGAAGTTGAAAACCCAAAAAATCAGTGTGTATTCATTTTTAAGACTTCTTGCTTGATGACTGAGAAGACAACATCGTTGTAAAAACAAAGTAAGAAGAGGAGGCTCAGAGTGAAAAAAAAGCTGTGCAGAGTCTTTTTGATCATATATTTATTCCTAGGAGTAACCTTTCCAGGATTATCCCAGAGTCAAGCCAGTTCCCTGAGGGGGAAAATTATTGATACCGAAGGACTCCCCCTTCCTGGGGCTTTTATCTATATATCATCGCCAGCTTTAATGGAGATTCAAACCTATATTACTGCCCATACCGGTAACTTCAGGTTTACCCTTCTCCCCCCAGGTGCCTACACTCTCACAGTGGAAATGCCAGGATTTAAAACAATCAACATAGAAAACATTAAGGTCAGCACAGGGAAGACCACAACTATCATTATCACCATGGAGATTACAAAAATCGAAGAGGAAATCACTCCCGACATCCCTTCGCCTACACTTGATGTGGAATCGGCAAAAACGGCAGTGATCCTAGAGCAGAAAATCATAAAAAACATCCCTCTTTCCCGGGACTTACACCATATTGTCAATTCTGATTCTAGTGTGCATTTGGAAGGTACTCCCTACCAGCCCGAAGTTATAGTCCACGGCTCATCAGCCCGAGCCAACACTTACGCCTGGGATGGTTTGAGCATGAACGATCCCTGGGGGATGTTACTTATCACCAATATCAACTTTGACATTATAGAAGAAATAGAACTGGAGACTGCTGGCCATCCTCCAGCTATTGAGTCCACTGAGGGAGGGTACATCAATGTGGTTCCTAAATCTGGCGGAAACAGATTCGTTGGAGAAGTCCTTCTCTCTCATAAAAGCGATTCATTGACCCAATCTCTGCTCTCTGAAAGAGAATTGGATGACCCTGAAATTCTGCCTCTTCTTGCCGATCAGAAGATGTGGGATATGTCTTTATCTTTCGGAGGTTCTCTCCTGGAAAACAGATTATGGTATTTCGGCAGCGGTCGTCTGATCTCTCACGATCGGACCACTGACTTTAATTCCTGGACAGATCCTATGGGCAAGAGTCATGAAGATTATCTCTGGAGTGATAATGAAAAATTGGGCTTCTTCAGACTGAACAGCAAAATCACTTCCCAGGTCACATTTTCCGTCATGTTTAACTATACCAATCGCCATCAGCCAATTTACGATTCCTCTCTGGGATGGAATATAACAGAGGAAGCCACTCGAGTCTGGGATCACGAAAAAAATTACACTTTGGACGGCAGGGCGAGCTACATTCTTAACCAAAACACAGTTGTTGAATGGAAGGCAAGCTACTTATCCAATCAGCTTCCTCTTTATATCAATCAAGAAGCTAGGGAGAGTCCTCAATACATTGATGAAGCCACAGGCTATCTCTGGGGGAGTGCTCCCTTCAACGAAAAACGGCTTGCCAAAAGATTTCAAGTTGGAGCCTATTTTACCCGGTTTCAGGATGACTTCTTGAGAGGTAACCACCAGCTCAAACTGGGCGCAGAATACGAATATGTCCACGGGGAGCAGGATACTTGGAAAAACGACAATCTGTTGATCAACTATTTTGATGGAAGCCCCTATTATTTTGGACTGGACTCATCACCTAGTACCGGCAGCATGGTTGGAAAAGGGATGATTCATTTTTATCTAGCCAGTATGCAGAAAGAGGGATTAAATTCCATCATCGAACTCAAAAAACTGGGTTTTTTTATCCAGGAAAGGGTGACCTTTGCTGATAGACTGACTCTCAATTTTGGAATTCGATTCGACCGTAGCGATGCCCGGATGCCAGCCTTTCAAAAATTAGCCAGTGGAAATCCGTTATCTCTTCAATTAGGGGAAGAATTGATCAAACCTGAGTATGACGTTAATCCCTATGATGAAAATATTGTTCCAGAATTGAAAAATCTAATGACCTGGAACAGTTGGTCTCCCCGAGTAGGCATGAGTTTGAATGTTTATGGCAACGGAAAAACAGTGTTAAAAGCCTCATTTGCTCGCTATAACGAATACATGATGTTACACTACCTCATACCTTTAAATCCTTTCTTTCCCGGCCGGTCTCATCGATTCTTCTGGTACGATGAAAACATGAACGGCCAGCCAGATGATACCGATACTTACCTTCTTGACTATGAGGACTATCGCTTATACATAGAGGACTATTATAGAAAAAGAATAGACCCGGATATTAAATCTCCTTATACCCAGGAATGGACTATCGGACTCAACCAAGAGATACTTAGAGATCTTTCGATAGGAATAAATTATCTCTACAAACGCAAAGAAAATATTCTGGAAAACGTCCGCTATTCGCCTGATACAGATAGCGATTGGTACACACTCGATCAAGACTCAGAGGGATGGTGGATACCTTTCCATACCGTGGTTCCAGGAAATCATGATTATCAGGATACCCCAGTTACCGTCTATTTCTGGTCCCAAAACGCTCCTCTGTCCTTCAATCGCCTCAAAAATGTCCCTGAATTGAAGAGGAAGTATGAAGCTTTAGAATTGGCGGTCAAAAAGCGATGGTCACATAACTGGCAATTGCTGGGTTCTGTGGTTTGGAGCAAATCGACGGGCAACATGCCCTTAGGGTATGAAGCCAGTTCAGGATTTACCGAAGCCGCCGACTCTCCCAATTATTTCGTGAATTATCCACCGGAAGAATCCAGGTTGGATTATGACAGGCCTTTGGTTGTCAAGCTCATGGGGACATACAGGTTTCAGTTCGGTCTTCTGTTGAGTTTCTACTACACCCATATGAGTGGAAGGCCATGGGCAAGAAGCGTCACCATCTACCCCCCGGTTTCCTGGATTGAGGATAATCATGCATATGGTTCTTTCGCCAGAGTCTATTTGGAGTCACCCGGAACAAGAAGACATGATTCTTATAACAATCTTGACCTGAGGGTGGAGAAGGAACTGCGCTTGGGAGATTCTACAAAAATAAGTGCCTACGTGGACATTCTTAATGTACTGGGAAGTCGATATAAAATCGCTCAACAAAATGATGATGGATTCTGGTTTCCAGACGATGAGAACACTGCACAGGGAAAGCGGGTGCTGAGTCCGGACTATGATATGGTGACCTATATTTTGGGATCGAGGATATTCATGTTGGGCTTCCGTTTCAGCTTCTGATCGATAAATCCTTTCTACTTTTTCAATTTTTCAATGGTAGCGATGATGTTCTTAACTTGGGGAACCTAATGTATTCCTGGATAATGGCCGCATCCTGTCCTCCTATTAATACTAGGCTCTTCTCTATGATAATGAATTTTATGCCCTGAGCCAAGCAATGCGCTTTAATCTTTCCTTTTTTTCTTGTAATATATTTTCCTTTAAAAATAGATAATCATACAGGCTATGCATGAGCAGCAAGGAGAACAAACTGTCAATGACTGTTTTCCAGTCTTTTCTCTCTTTCAATGATTGCTAAAGGAGGTGTTTTATGCACAATAATTTAGAAGTAAAGAAAGCTATGTATCGTGTAATGAGTGTGATTGGGAGAACAATTGTTTTGACATGTGTATTCCTTATAGGGGCGAATCTTTTATGGGCGAAGCAGAGACAGTATGAAGAATCTTACCTTCTTCCGCCAGAGCCAGTCCAGAATATCTTGAAGAGAGACAGACATTACGACATGCTCGAGGCCATGAGTCCGGATAGAGACCATTGTATGATTCCGATTCAGCCTTATTTTTCCACATTAGAGCTCATGGCCCAGAAGACGTACCGTCTGGCCATGCTTGAGTTTTGTCCGGATACGAACCGTGAATGGCGCCTTTCCACCCAGGGGATAAAGGGACTGAAGATCTATTCTTTGAGCAAGAGAAAATCCTGGCAGGTTGAGCTTCCCGAGGACATTTTTGTCAGTGATATGATGTGGTCACCTGAGGGGAAAAAGATTGCTTTTTTGGCTCATCTTAAAGAGGGAACACAGGTCTGGGTTGCAGATGTTTTGAGCGGTAAGGCCGAACCTCTCAGCCACGCCTTTGTGATGGCCACCTTGGCGGGAAGACCTCAATGGCGACGCCGACCAACAGACTCATCCCGAATGCTCCAATGGATGCCTGGTGGGGCAGTTCTTGCTTTGTTAGTTCCAGAAGATCGTGCTCCAGAGCCCAAGAAAGATTCTATTCCCAGCACTCCCATTATCCACCGGACTCGGGAAAAGTCCACTCCTACACAAACTTATCCATTTCTGCTCTGCACCCCGACCGATAAAGAGCTTTTCCGCTATTACACCACAGCTCAGTTGGCCATTCTCTCTCCTGGAGAGCCTCCAAGAAAAATTGGAGCCCCGGCCATGTACATGAGCATTTCCCTCAGTCCGGACGGTAAATATATCCTTGCTGAAAAGATGGTTGAGCCCTTTTCTTATATAGTCGGTTACGGCAGTTTCCCCCGGGAATTGCAGGTGATGGATTTGGAAGGAAAGGTTCTTTCCACAATTCGCAAAGTCCCCCTGCAGGAGGCTATGAGGGGAGACAGAGATAGGGAAGGAGAAGAAGATCTTCCCCGAGATGTTGCCTGGCGTCCTGATGGAAAAGGGCTGAGCTTTCTCTGGCGTGAAAAGAAGAAGGAGGAGAAGTCTGAGGAAGAGTCAGATGATTCAAAACGAAAAGATAGACTCATGTTCCTGGCTCCTCCTTTTGACATGTCTCAGGTACAGACCCTTGTTTTAAGTGAAAAGCGTTTCAGCGATGTCATCTACTCCTCCGAGGAGCATTTTGTCTTTGCCACATTGACCAAGAGAGACGGTAAGAAAAGGCAGCAGGAGATCGTAGCTTACGATTTGACCAAAAAAAAGCCTAAGCAGTATGTTTTAGTCAAAGATATCGATCCTGAAGATGTGTTGAAGCTTCCGGGGGAGATTGTCACCCTTCGAACCGGAAACGGCATTATCTTTGCCCTTCTCTCCAGTGATTGGAAATCGGTTTACCTCCAGGGACCGGGTTATAAAGAAGATTTCAAGCCTCAGCCTTTTATTGATGAAACCACTATTAAAAGCAGTGAAAAAATACGTATTTTTGAGAGTAATAAAGATGTCTATGAGCGTCCATTGGTCCCCGTTGATGACAATATGTCACAGATCATTATCAGCCGTGAATCAATGAGTATCTTTTCCGATTACTATCTCTGGCACAAGGACGGCTCGGCAGAAAAGCTGACAGATAATCGAGATCCTTTTTCAGAGGTTGCTCGTTGTAAGAGGATCGATTTTGATTTCAAGCGCAGAGACGGTTTGGTAATACAGGGACGTATTTCTCTTCCTGTAGATTATAAAGAGGGGAGCCGGGTGCCGGCTGTTTTCTGGGCCTATCCGATGGAATACCAATCTTTTGAGGAATACAAGAAGGCGGCCTTCCGTTTTCATAATCACAATGCATTTCCTCACCTGGATTACAGGAATTCTTCCGAGATATGGCTCACTCAGGGATATGCAGTGGTCGAACCCGATATTCCCATTATCGGGAAGGGGGAGAAGTACAACGACAATTATATTGCCCATCTTACGGATTCAATGTATGCAGCTATTCGGAAGGTGGACCAGATGGGCTATGTGGACATTGACCGCATCGGCGTGGGCGGACACAGTTACGGAGCCTTCATGACTGTAAACCTTCTGGCTCATTCCAGTTTCTTCAAAGCGGGTATCGCGGGTGATGGGGCTTTCAACAGAACGTTGACTCCCATGACGTTCCAGAATGAAAAGCGTTTTTTGTGGGAAGCTCAGAATACTTATCTTGAAATGTCACCCTTTTTCTATGCCGATCACATCGACACTCCTCTCCTCATGTATCATGGAGCCCAGGATAATAACACCGGAACTTTTCTCATCCAGTCGGAACGCCTGCTTCAGGCCTTGACCGGATTAGGAAAAAAGGCTGTTCTCTACATCTATCCCTTCGAGTCCCACGGGCCAAGGTGCATTGAGACCTATATGGACCTTTGGGCTCGCTGGATTGACTGGTTCGACACTTACGTGAAAGAGAATGGGGAATAATAAAAAGGGAGGATCCATGAAAAACTTGAAGATTCTATGCCTAAGCCTCTGTTTCTTGGTGGCTTTAGCCACTTTTCCCAACTTTGCTCAACAGAAAATCACCACTCCAGAGGAACAGTTTGGGTTTAACATCGGTGATGACTATCAGCTCGTGAATTACACCCAGCTGGTGGAGTATTGGAAGAAGCTGGAGCAGGAGTCAGGAAGAATGAAACTTGTTGAGATCGGCCGCACCGCAGAAGGACGGCCGATGATGATGGCCGTCATCACCTCACCTGAAAATCATGAGAATCTGCTCCGTTACAAGGATATTGCAAGACGGCTTGCCTTAGCCGAAGGGCTCATTGACGGCGAGGCCAGGAAGCTGGCGAGAGAGGGACGAGCTGTGGTCTGGATCGATGGAGGCCTCCATGCCACAGAAATCCTGGGCTCACAGCAGCTGATACAGCTTGTCTTTGAGATGGCGAGCCAGAACGACAGGGAAACCCTGCGGATCCTGGATGATGTGATTCTTTTAGCTGTTTGCAGCAATCCTGACGGGCTGGAGCTGGTGGCTAACTGGTACACTAGGGAGCCTGACCTTAAAAAGCGCACGACCAGAGGGATTCCCCGCCTTTATCACAAATACATCGGACACGACAACAACCGTGATTTTTACATGGTCACCCAGCCCGAGACAGAGGCCATAAGCCGTGTGTTTTATGATGAGTGGTTTCCCCAGATTATTTACAACCATCACCAGACAGGCCCTGCTGGTTGTGTTCTGTTTGCCCCGCCTTTTCGGCCGCATTTCAACTATAACTTCGATCCTCTGGTGGCTACGGAACTTGAGCTGGTGGGAGCAGCCATGCACACTAGATTTGTGGCCGAAAACAGACCAGGAGCAACCATGCGCTCTGGAGCTGGATATTCTGTATGGTGGAATGGAGGGTTGAGAACCACAGGCTATTTCCACAACATGGTGGGCATTCTGACAGAGACTATCGGGAATCCCACGCCCACCAAGATCCCTTTTCTTCCTCCAAAACAGCTTCCTCATAATGACCTTCCTTTTCCTGTTGCCCCCCAGGATTGGCATTTCCATCAATCAGTCGAATACTCTCTCACCGCTGACCGGGCGGTTTTGGATGTGGCTTCAAAGAACAGAGAGGATTTTCTCTACAACATCTACAGGATGGGGAAGAACTCCATAGAGCGGGGAAGCCGAGACCATTGGACTATTCATCCGGACATGATTACCGCCGTGGAAGACCAGATCAAGCGTGATGGAGTTAAGCTGCAGGGGGTTGCTCGATTCGAGGGTTATCCCCTGAAATATTATGAAATGCTGCACGATCCTCAAAAGCGGGACCCACGGGGATACATCATCCCTTCTGATCAGCACGATTTCTTGACGGCCACCAAGTTTGTCAACGCTCTTATCAAGAACGGAATTACGGTTCTTCGAGCCACCCAGCCCTTCGAGATTGAAGGGCACAGCTATCCTCCAGGCTCCTATGTGGTCAAGACAGCCCAGGCTTTTCGCCCCCATATCCTGGATATGTTCGAACCCCAGGATTATCCTGATGACGTCCCCTGTCCCGGCGGTCCCCCCAACCCTCTCTATGATAACGCAGGCTGGACTCTGGCCTACCAGATGGGAGTCATGTTCGACCGGATCCTTGAAGGGTTTGAGGGGCCTTTCGAGCGGATTGAAGGTCTGGCCAAGCCTCCTGCCGGCAAGGTGGTTGAGAGAAGAGGAGCTCCAGGATATTTGCTCAGCCACAGGGAAAATGACACCTTTCTAGCCATCAACCGTCTCCTTAGCAAGGGAAAAGAGGTTTATTGGTTGAAAAAATCTTTCCAGATGGATGGAAAATTATATCCTTCCGGCACAATTTACATTCCTCGAAAATCCGTCTCAATCGATGAGCTTAAAGAGATGGCAGAAGAGATCGGTCTGAATTTTGAAGCATCTATGACAAAACCCGAAGGGGAAGCCTTCCGCTTGCGGCCGGTGAAAATAGGCTTGTGGGATCAGTATGGAGGATCCATGGCTTCGGGCTGGGTCCGCTGGCTGCTGGAAAAGTTTGAATTTCCTTTCGAGGTGGTCTTTCCCCAGGTGCTCGATGCTGGTAAGCTTTCGGAAAAATATGATGTTCTTATTTTTGTCAGCGGTGCTATTCCCCAGAGTGACGCTGAGCGACCCGATGGTTACCGTTTTTTTTATCAGCCTAAGCCGGAAGATGTGCCCTCTGAATACCGGCACTATTTAGGGAGGGTGACGGTTTCAAAAACTGTACCTCAATTGAAGAGTTTTCTCCAGCAGGGAGGAATCATTCTTGCCATCGGCAGCTCCACCTGCATAGGGTATCATCTGGACCTTCCTATGGCTGATGCTCTTGTGGAGAGACAGAAGGACGGGACGGAAAAACCTTTGCCAAGGGAGAAATATTATGTTACCGGTTCTCTTCTTCGAGCGAAGGCGGACAATACTCACCCCTTAGCCTACGGCATGGCCGATGAAGTGGATGTCTTTTTCCGATTCAGTCCGGTCTTTCGCCTCCTGCCAGAAGCTTCCCTCCAGGGAGTCAAAACCGTGGCTTGGTTTGGTAAGGGAAGTCTCCTCCGCAGCGGCTGGGCCTGGGGAGAACATTATTTAAATGGCGGAGTATTGGTCATAGAAGCCAGCGTGGGCAAAGGGAAGCTTTTCCTCTATGGACCGGAAATCACCTTCCGTGCCCAACCTCACGGCACCTTTAAATTTCTATTCAACGGTATCTTTTATGGAGGGGCTGAACTCAGGGAGTTTTAAAATATCAGGCCCTACATTCTTTTAATTGGTCTTTTGCCCAGAGGGCGGCGCCGATAAAACCGGCATCGTTGCTCAGGGCTGCTTTTTCGATTCGACAGCACGCAAAGGAGGCTGCGAAGGATCTTTTTCTTGCTTCTCTAAGTGCAGGGGGGAGAATGAATTCGGCGCCCTCTATCACGCCGCCGCCCAGGAGTATTTTTTCTGGATTGAGGAAATTGATGGCGATGGAAAGCCCAATTCCTAGATAGTAACCAGCTAAAGCATAGGCTTCGCGTGCTTCCGGGTCTCCTTTTTTCGCCCTTTGGAAGACATCCTCCGCATCGACTTCTTCTTCTGTTTTTTTGAGCTCTTTATAGGTTTTGACGATCTTGGGAGCTGAGACCTCTGTTTCCAGACAGCCACGGCTTCCGCAGGGACATTTATCGCCTTGGAGATTCACCGTGGCATGACCCAGTTCTCCAGCAAAGCCGCGGAGTCCTCCCCAGAGTTTCCCATCGAGGATGATACCTGTGCCGATTCCTGTTCCGATGGTGAGAAGAAGCAGGCTTTGAACACCCTTGCCGGCACCCAATTGATATTCGGCGAAGATGGCCAAATTGGCGTCGTTGTTCAGGAAGAAGGGGGCATCGATGGAGTGAGAGAGGGCAGGATGGAGATCGAAACAGTCGAGTTCTGGAAAATGGGGAGATTGGTAAATCTTTTTTTCTTGCCTGTGGAAGATACCAGGAAATCCAAATCCGCAAGCAGCGATAGGCTCTTTGTGTTGTCTTTTAAGCTTTTCCCAGATTCTTTTTAAGTGGCGGATGAGTTCTTCAATCTTTGTGGGTGTTTCGATTTTATCCTTGAAGATGACTTTTCCCTTTTGGTTGATCACGCCGTGCTTGAGCTGGGTTCCTCCAAGGTCAAATCCAGCATAAAGGGACATGCCTTTCCTTATGGTTTGAACCCAATAATGGCATAGTTGGCAGGGGCATAGAGAAGGATGTTTAGCTTGTCGATGTTCTGGTTGAGGATGGTCGTGAGGTCATTGCCTGCTGGAAGCTCTTGGAGCTTTTCCTTTTCCAGAGGCGAGGAATATATGACTTCGATTCTTTCGAATCCAGCGCTTTCCATCAGGAATTTGAGAGTCTGAGGATGAAGGGGTTTTTGATGGGAAAGGTCAAGGAGATAGATTTGGACAAGGGAAAAGACAGAGGTGGGGTTGATGGTTTCAAGGATGAGGGGAGCGGAGGAGGCAAGCTTGAAATAGGCCAGTTCCACCATCCGGTTCAGGTACTGAGGGCGAAGATGCTCCACCACCTGGGAGGAGAAAAGGCCTCCGAGGGAGCCGTCTTCATGTTCGGTCAGTTTATCCAGGAGGTCGCCTCTCAGGCAGTTGAGACCTTTATCGCGGCAGATCTCTACCATCTCATCGTTGATATCGATGCCTTCCGCCTCTATCCCGTTTTCTTGAAGAAGCTCCAGGAATTCACCGCGGCCGCAACCAAGGTCAAGGACCAGGCCATCCCTTTTGAAGTAAGGAAGGAAGCTGGCCTGTTGGCGTTTGACTTCTTCCTCATAGCCGCGGAAGCGGTTCTCAAAACCCGCATACCGCCAGTCTTCCAGAGGCTCCAATAGTTCTTTCACTTGAGGGGGTGAAGGCATTTTCTTCTCCTCCAAAGTGGACAGGAGTTGGTTCAATTTCTCCTTGAGATGGAGGAATTTTTTCATCAGAAGCTTGGCGTCTCCATATTCTGCCGCCAGCTTGTCAACCCGCCATTCCATGCTTTTGAAGATCATCCCCACGTGATTACTTCCCAAGGCATCCCACTCTCTGTCTTTGGCATCACTTAGAGCGGTTTGAAGCTCGATGAGTTCTATAAGGGAGAGGAGGAGCTTTTTTATCTCGATGAAATATTTTTCTATGTTGTCACGCAGCTCTTGGAGGGGGATGGTTTCTTGGGTCTTTTTTTTTAATTCCTGGAGCTTCCTTGAGAATTCATCTTCTTTTTGTTCTCGCTCATGGGCGAGCTTTTCGATGACTCTTCTCATTCTTTCTTGGCGGGAGGCTCTGACTTATCCGGAGGAGTTTCGTTTTCTTTATCTTTTGAGCTTATGGATCTTCGGAAGTTCTTGATTCCTTCTCCGAGGGATTTTCCCAATTCCGGAAGTTTGCGAGCACCAAAAATGATGACGATGATGAGCACGATGAGAAGAAGCTCTGTAGGACCGACAGGGCCAAATAAAAACATTGAAACCTCCTATGAGGAATTATTCTCGAATGATTTTTCCTCTAACAAAATTACTTGACTCCTTCCTAAAAGTCAAGCATCGGGGTCAGACCTTTCTAACTTTCCTAATTTGATTGATATATTGGGATTTGTCATTATTCATTGATTCGATCGTCTTAATAGATCGTCTTAATAATTGGAGATGGCAAGAAAAAGAAGGATCGAATTTCCTGGTGCTTTATATCATGTGATTGCGCGAGGTAACAATAGGCAAATGACTTTCAAGGATGACCAAGACTATAAAATCTACATCGATCGTTTGAAAAAATATCAGCAGCGTTATAATTTCGTTCTTTATGCCTATACTCTGATGCCTAATCATGTACATATGGTAATAGAGACAGACATTATTCCTCTGTCAAAAATCATGCAAGGCATTCAGCAGAGTTACACTTTTTATTTCCATAACAAGTATAAAACTGTAGGTCATCTTTTTCAGGGTAGGTACAAAGCTATTCTAATCCAGAGAGAAGTCTATCTTCAGGAATTAGTAAGATATATTCATCTCAATCCATTCAGAGCCTCTTTGGTTGAAAATCCAGATGATTATCCTTGGAGCAGCCATCAGGTTTACATTGGAAAGATCAATCAGTCTTTCGTGAGAGATGATTTAATATTTCAAATGCTATCTTCGGATATAACTAAAGCACAAAAATTGTATCGGCAGCTTATTGTGGATGGTTTGAACAAAAGTCATCTGAGGAAATTTCACGAGGATATTGATACTTGCTTTTTGGGGAGTTCAGAATTTATTGAAGAATGCAAAAGAAAGGCAAAGGAGAATATAGATCCTGATGCTGAAAAAGATGAGAAGAATTTAAAATTATTATATGATCAGATGCCTATTAATAAAATGTCTTTAGACACTTTAGTGACGGCTGTTTCAGAAGCAACAGGAATTCCGACTGAATGCATTTTAGGCAGAAGCAAAGCAGCAAGAGTATCTTATGTTCGTTCTTTGTTTGTTTATATGGCTACGCGATATGCAGGAATAAGCAATAAATCATTAGCTCTATTTTTGGCGAAAGAAGACTCAAGCGTATCCAACATGACCCGCAGATTTGAAGAGAAAATTGTTAAAAACCCATCATTTTTTGGAGAATTTGATAAAATTAGAAAAGTTATGAAGGTCTGACCCTAATGCGGATAAGGAATTTTTCGATTATCGCCCATATCGACCATGGAAAGTCCACTCTGGCTGACCGCCTGATCGAAAAAACTGG
>Ga0315551_10000423_pt1 | contig 34055 bp, 39 predicted proteins | sample SalMarSW160290MG_FD_203678 | JGI IMG/M metagenome (GOLD analysis project Ga0315551, IMG submission 203678) | Salt marsh sediment microbial communities from the Plum Island Ecosystem LTER, Massachusetts, United States - Salt Marsh Sediment SW1602-90 ...
TAGGGAACAAATGATTATTGTTTGTCTGACGGGAAGTGTGGGCACGGGCAAAAGCACGGTAACCAATTTTTTTAGAGAACTGGGGGCTTATATAATTGATTGGGATGAGCTGGCTAGGGGATTAGTGCGTCCTCGCTTAAAAGCTTGGAAAGAAATAGTAGAATATTTCGGAAAGGATTTGTTAAGTGAAGACCTGACCATCAATCGCCAGAAGCTGGCTCAGATAGTATTTGCTGACAAAGAAAAGTTGGAAAAGCTAAATCAGATAGTTCATCCCGAGGTGTTTAAGGAAGACGAAAAAATTACAAATGAGATCAAAAACCTTGACCCCGACGCTGTAATTATTAAGGACATTCCGTTACTTTTTGAAGTCGCTCACCCTATATTTGTGGATAAAGTAGTCGTTGTTGCTGCCAGTGAACAAACTCAGTTGAGGAGATCAGAAGAAAAGGGGATGAGTCGAGAGGATGCTCAAAGTAGGATAAAGTCTCAACTTCCTCTTGAGGAAAAAATCAAATCTGCCGATTTTGTTATTAACAACGATGGCCCGCTTGAAGAGATAAAGAGGCAGGTAGAGGAAATATATTCTTTGTTAAAGAAAGAAGAACAACGCGGAAAATAAGCCAACGGTGAATTTAAACAGATTACCAACAGGAGGTGATTTGGTGAATCAAATCGATGCAAAATTAGAAGAAGCGCTAAATAAAGTGCTTGTCCCCGGAACAATGCGTAGCCTGGTACAGATGAACCTGGTTCGAAGCGCGGCTGTTAAGGATGGCAAGGCGAAGATAAATTTAGCTTCGACTGCTATCCCAGAGCAACATCATAGTTGGTTGAAAGACAAAGCAGCGGCAGCGGTTAACGAAGTTTCCGAGGTAGAGGAAGTAACTGTCGATTTTGTCGAAGCCAAGCCCAAAGAACTTAATCAGATTGAGAATATAATAGCGGTCATGAGTGGTAAAGGAGGAGTCGGCAAATCTCTGGTAACTGGTTTATTAGCCTCCTCTTTTGCTCGGGAAGGAAAAGACGTGGGTGTACTCGACGCTGATATCACTGGCTCCAGTATACCCAAGATGTTCGGTTTAGATGCTCGCCCCAGCGGTAGCGATACAGGTATTTTGCCCGTATTATCGAGGTCTGGAATTGAAATTATGTCCATGAACTTGCTTTTACCCAGTGAAGATGAAGCTGTTATTTGGAGAGGTCCTCTCATGTCTAAAGCTATCACGCAATTCTGGGAAGAAGTTCTTTGGGGCAAGCTAGACTATCTTATAATAGACCTACCCCCGGGCACTGGAGATGCCCCGTTGACGGTGCTGCAGGTAATACCCATCTCGGGGGTGATCGATGTTTTTACCCCCCAGGAGTTGACTGAAATGATAGTCATGAAGGCAGTGAAGATGGCACAAAAGATGAATGTTCGAGTTTTGGGAGTAGTGGAGAACATGAGCTATCTCGTATTACCCGAGACGGGTAAGCAGATGGAAATCTTCGGTAGGAGCAAGGGAGAGGAAATGGCTAAGGCTTCAGGAGCTCCTCTTTTGGGGAAGTTGCCCATCGACCCAGAGTTGGCCAAATTGTGTGACGAAGGAAAAATTGAGAGATATAGTTCAGATGCTGTGTCTGAGCTTCTTGCCAATGTGGCTGCGACTCTAAATGGGAAGAAGGAAGGGTAGCTATACGTAGTCAAGCACGTTAGTCTGGCCCGTGAAATCTTTTTCTAGAGAAGTTGGAGAGGATGGCACAAGAATTTGATGACTCGTTCAAAGAACTAGAGCAATCCGTCATAGAGGATATGAAAAGGGTCTACTCGGAGAAAACGATTGACCATTTTCTCAAGCCCAGAAACCTAGGTGAAATTCCCGCCCCCGATGGATTCGGCAGGGTCACTGGTTCCTGTGGGGATACTATGGAAATATACCTTAAGGTGAGAGACGACAAGGTTATAAATGCTTCCTTTTGGACCGATGGCTGTGGCCCTAGCATTGCCTCGGGCAGCATGGTTACCGAGATGGCCAAGCGAATGAACATCAGTGAAGCTCAAAGGATTAGTCAGCATGACGTCTTGACTGCTCTAGGTGGGCTGCCCGAGGAAAGCGAGCATTGTGCTCTTCTGGCAGCCAATACGCTCAAAGAAGCAATCAAGGACTACCTGGCTTTTAAGAAAGAACCCTGGAAAAGAGCTTATACGAGATAAAGAAAATTCGCCTTTCAAGATATCAGTCATGTCAATCATTTATGGTCCAGTTCCATCATGGCGCTTGGGAAGATCACTGGGCATAGACCTTCTAAATACAAAGAGGAAGGTCTGCTCCTTTAACTGTATCTATTGCCAGTTAGGCGAGACTGACCATTTTATCGTCGAGCCAAGGGAGTTCGTCAGTCTGGAGCAACTAACCAGCGAAATCAAGCTGATCGGACCGATAAAGGCTGACTATGTTACTTTTTCTGGCATGGGCGAGCCTACACTGGCCACTAATCTCGGTGAGGCAATTGAACTTGCAAGATCTATTTTAAATTTACCCATAGCTGTGCTCACCAATTCTTCGCTTATGTTTCGAAAAGATGTAAGGCAGCAACTTGCCCATGCTGATACAGTAGTCGCCAAGCTGGATGTGCCGAATGAAGAGCTATTCGCCGTGGTCAATAGACCAGCTCCCGGATTACATTTTGACCGGATAAAAGATGGCATCGGGCTTTTCAGGGACAAATATAGGGGCAAATTAGCCTTGCAGGTAATGTTCATTGAAGCTAACAAGGGTTATGCCTCGGAGATAGCTGAGCTGGCTAGTCAGATTTCGCCTGACGAGGTGCAAATAGATACGCCCTTGCGGCCATGCAGGATGAAACCGCTACCGCTTAAAAATATAGCTAGTATACGAGAGAGGTTCAATAATCTTAGGAATGTAATTACTGTATACGGCGCACCAAAACCCGAAGTTCTGCCGCTTGATTTGGCGGAGACATTGCGACGTCGGCCTAATCTCTAGCTACGTGGAGCTATCTCTGCATCCCCCAATGAATGAAGGAAAATGTCAAGTAGCTCAGGAATTTGGCGAGGTCTTTTTCACTAACAATGCTGGCACTCGCCTTCAAATAGCCTAGCCGGATATTTCTATGTTAGCCAAGCTCATCTATCAAACGTTGTATCGGAACCGCTATCTGGTCTTCCTGAACGTGAGGTGAATAACAGCTATCAATCTGAACCAGTTTGATAAGCGGCATTTTATTCGCTACGGCAACGGCAAGCTTGTCAATTGTTCCGGATACTATCTCCTGCGAGATCAACTGAGCCCCCACTAACGTCTGGGTTTTGGGCTCAGCGATAAGCTTATACCAGGCTGGCTTACCTCCCCTGGGCTCTCTCAGATAAGGGGTGTTAACCGTGGTGGATATCGTTTCTATCCCTTTATCTCGAGCCTCCTTTTCAGTAAAACCTACAGCCCCCACCTGGTAATCGAAAATCTTGGTTATGAAAGGCATTACTGTGCCTCCATAAGAAATTTTATTGCCGAGGATTGCATTTCTTCCTGCTATGTATCCGGTTCGAATCGCATTGGTAGCCAATTGGTGACGTCGCTTGGAACTTATGATCATATCCCAATTCTCCATACAATCCCCGATGGCATAAATATCGGGATCGCTTGTTTGGAGATATGGGTTTACAACTATAGCTCCTGTCTCTCCTACCTCCAGGCCCACCTTTTGGGCTAACTTCACATTGGGTTCTGCTCCAGTGCCAAAAAAGACGAAATCTATCTCTAGCTCTCGGTCAGAAAGAATCACATACTTCTTTCCGTTCTTACTGCTTATTCTCTCAATTTTGGCAGGCATAATTAATTCTATACCGCTTTCCAAAAGAACCTGCCTTAATCTTTCGGCTATTTCTTCATCCAGATGGGCACGCATTATATTTCGCCTGACCAGCAAGTAAAGCTTGCCATATCCCCTTGCTTTGAGAGCATCAGCTATCTCAAGTGCAATAAATCCGCCTCCGATGATAGCTGCACTGCTATGTTTTACAATCGCATCCCTAAAAGTTCTGCTATCCATTATATCTGTACTCAGAGCAAACTCGTTTTTGCCGTCTGAGCCAGGAAAGGCAGGGATGATTGGGGTGGTGCCCAGGGCTAAGATTGCTTTATCATAGGCACACTTTTCCCCATTAGCGATGATTTCTTTCTTATCCCTTAGGATATCAGTGACTTCAGTGTTTAAGTGGAGTGTTATATTTCTCTTTTCATAAAACGGTGTAATGCGGTAGCCACGATATAGATCCTCCCATTTGCTGACAATCCCGCTTAGGACCAAAGGAATTTCACAAGGATTACATCCGAGTTCCGTTCTTTTATTAAAGACATCGATTTGCGCCTCGCTATTCAGCCGCCGGATTTGTAGAGCTGCTATTGCCCCTGCGTCCCCAGCGCCAATAATACAGACTTTCATACTTCCTCCTTTGCCTCGTTTTTTTCTAAGCGTCTCTTTGTCTGCCTCTCTGTAGTTCAATTAATACTTGACATAACTTACTCATAATTCTTTTGTTTTTGCTGCCTGCAGTAGGATAAACGTTGAATGGTTTCTACCTCCGGCCTCGATAATTGCTTTTCATTGTTTTTTCTAGTCTCAATACAATATGTTTCCTACCTTCCCCCTTGTTTTTCTGTTCCACCACCAAATCCATGTTATTATGAACAGCTTCAATTGCGTTAGCGATAGTATCCGTCCTTACCACTATGCAGACAAATTTCTTAAGTAACCTCGGAAGATTAGGGCCAAATCTTCTGCCCACAAGAACGTCCACGTTTTCTAGAACGGAAGATGTAGCCTTGGCTTTCTCGGGATCTCCATGTTTCATAGATTCATCCCCCTTGAACTTCACATTCTCTCTTCGTTTGACAAGCTTTTCTCTGCCATTGGAGAACCTGTAAACATAGAAGTATTTTGCCATACCTACATGATCATTATTGAAGTTCTTTCCGTCATCTGTTCCGAAAGCTATTAGCAACTCTATTTTTGCCCGTTCTTCCTCTGATAAACTTTTACCCAAAAGTTCGTACACTTTTTCCTTGATAACTTGGTAAACTTCTTCCTCCAACTGTTTTGAAGGTAGTTGCTTTACCTTTCTGACGCCAAGCTCCGAAGTAAGCTCTATATAACGGTCTACCGAAAATCCTTCTCTCTCAATCAACTTTGCACCGCATTGTAGCCCACAAGCATCAATTAAAATTCGCTTCTCCGATGATTTCAACATTTCTTTGATCTTCCACGGCACTATTACGGCAGGAAGGCATGCAATCTTCATATCATCTGTGTTTTCCTCCCATAGCTTGATACAAGCTTTGGATGCAGCAACACCTGTTGCGCACCCGCCAAAGCAGGTATAAATGAAAAGTTTCCATGGCCCTTGTCGCGGCATTTCCTCTTTCCTTTAATTGGCTATTCTTAAAGGATAATTCTTCTCACCAGCACGGATGGGGACTTCAAGCCAGTTCTCCGAGGGCACCAGCGGGCAAGTGTAATTTTCACTGTACACGCACCATGGATTGTATGCTTTATTAAAGTCGAGAACCCATTTGCCCCCGGCAATCTGATCCTTATTGAGGTCAAGATCGAGATACCGCCCCCCACCATGTGTTTCCTGGCCAGAAGTTGCATCTCGGAAAAGAATAAACAGCCTCTCTTCCGCAGGACCGCTTTTGTAAGCCTGAATCGCTTGGTCCTTGTCGCCAACTTTGAACCGAAACTCGCCCCACCGAAGAAAATCTCGTTCTTGACCCTTCGTGTAAGCAATCCTTACAACCCCCTTTTCTTCATGCTCGTGAAGTTCGAGTTCAAATCTATTTGCGGGGTCAGGAGGGAAATAATCAAGTCCTTTAAACCTAGCTCGGTCCTCAAAAAGAATTGGGGAGCCTGGATATCTACTCTTAAAGAATCTATCTTTTATTTTCCTTTCCTTTTCAATCTCTGCCTTCCATTCAGAAGTTTCCATAATAATTCCTCCCTCATTTCGGGTTTCCGAGCGAGTTCTGTCTTGAGTCAAACCTCACTTCCCATTTCATGAGGATTACCTTTCAGAAAATTCTCGAAGGCAGGTGAATCGTAAAGAAAAAGCTTCATTTCCATCCTTGGATGTCTCAAGTCCGCTTGTTGCTTCTTACAACAGAAACGCCTCCCGGCGTCAGATCGACCCTGTTTCCTTCTATTTGTATAAAATACGAACTTTTAAGGAAGTTAAGATGAAATCTCAATGCAGGTCCCGCAACTCCCACTTTTCCAGAAATTTCATTTATTGTCAAAGCTCTTTCCTCTAAAACACCTAGGATGCGCCTACGAACTGGATTTTTAATGGCTTCGAGAGAGCATGCACCGCCTGCAGAGCCTTTCTCTTCCGCTAACTTGTTAACCAATTCCTGCATCCACTTCATTACTTCCTCATCAGTCATCTCTCTAGGATCCCGGCTAGTAGCATCCATCTCGACCTCCCGCTCAATAACCATCGTATAGATACATTCTTCTATGCCTTGACTATTGCCTTTCTCTTAGATTCCAGCATATCGGCAATTTCCCTGATACCCTCAACTTCCATGTTAAATTCGCTACCGGTTAAACCAGACATAAATATCTCTCTACTTTCCGGGATAACAGCTATTACTTTCTCTTTATCTATAGAATTCAAGAGGAGGTCCTTCGTTTCTTGGTCGGCAACCCGATTCAGTATGTAGTAGGCGGGCTTATCAACTTGCCGGCCCAGTTCGGATATCTTCTTCGCTAGCAGGATCGATTCCCGAGAAGGATCGACAATAACAAGAAGTATATCCACTCCTTTTTCTACACCTCTTCCAAAGTGCTCTATTCCAGCGTCGGTGTCCGCAATAAGAAATTCTCCGTCCCCCAAATCTAGGACTTCCAGAAACTTTGAGGAAAGGGCATTGATTGGGCAGGCGCATCCTTCTCCAAATTGATAAATTTTTCCCATGGATAAAAGCTGGATATTTCCTTTCTCAGTCAAATAATCTTCAGGCAAGTCATCTAATCCCCATTTATTTTTCATCTCTTTAGTTTTTTCAAACAGAAGTTTCTTTCCCCCAAAGTAATTCATGAAATCTTCAGGTTTTTCCATGCCTAGACGGCTATGAAGACCAATATTTGACTCATCGCTGTCAATTACCAATACTTTGTTTTTTCTTATCGCTATCTCTTTGGTTAAAAGAGCTACAATCGTGCTTTTTCCACAACCACCTTTACCACAGATGAGTATTTTCATTTAGTTTCCTCCGTTCATTAGTGTTCCTCCTTAAAACCTGGGTGGTTAAGGGGTCAGCTATTCCTTCCCCCCTTTTTATCCTCCACGCCGACCTCTACCAAACCCTCTCCCTCTGCCCATCCCACCTCCGCGACCCATGCCCCATCCCTGCCCCCTGCCTCGACCTCCGCCACCTAAGCCTCGGCCCATACCTTGGCCAAATCCTATTCCCATCCCACCTCCCATACCTCTACCTCCAAGCAATCCAGGCTGGTAAAATCCAGGGCCAGGTTGGGGAGTTGTCTCTTCAGGTACTCTGACTCCCACGATTTCACATACTTTAGCAGCTACCTCGGGTCCACCACTGACACATCCATAACATGGTGCCTTTCCTTCAGCCACTGCCCGGGCAAATTCTCCACAGCCTTTATATCCACATTGCTGATCATCCAGTTTAGGCAAAACGTCATAGATTTTCCTTATCTTTTCTTTGATATCCTTTTTATCTACCATTGCTACTTCTCCCAGCTATGCTCAATTCATATCATTCTTATCGCCTTTAATGGACATGCAGCCGAACAAGAGCCACAGCCTACACACATGGATGCATTATGCATGGGAAAGTCATACGGTTGTTCTTGGAAGAATGCCCTATGTGGGCAAGCATGACCAGCGGCGCAAATCCCATGATCGCATCTCTCGGGATGGCACTTATTAAAATCTATTGACGGGACTTGCTTTATAAGCATTTTTCTGTCCTGTTTGCAAAAAGGGTGACTTGAGTTCGAAGGCAGGCGTCACATCCGAGTTGCTCTCTTACACTTAAGTAATCAAACAGACTTTCGTGGTTGCTGCTCTATTCCACTTTCTCTAGTTTTGCCCTTTCTTTATCCCCTTTCTTGCAATTCGTTTAATAATTGGGATAACCTCCCATTTGCCGTTTCTATATCTTGTGCTGCCTGTAGTATGCTGTGATAAAGCGGGTCACTTTCTGCATCGTTGGCCTTCTCCTTCCATTTCCTGAGTTTCTCTTCACCTTGCTTATTATGTTGGATCCAGGAATTCAGAAGCGCTTTAAGTCTGCCGCTTTCATCGGTTGGGAACCTCTTGAGAATATCTTCGACCATTGTTCGAATTATATGCTCTGGGACCGCGCCGAGGATTTCATCGACTTCCTCACCGTTAGCGAAATACTTCTGCATAGGTATACTCATAATCTGATACTTCGCTGCTGTTCGCTGGTTTTCATCAACATTAATCATGCAGAATTTAAATCTGCCTGCATACTCCTCCGAGAGTTTTTCGTATATCGGTATAACCATTCTGCAGGGACCACACCATGGGGCCCAGAAATCGACCTCTGTGGGGAGGTCTGAATTCAGGACCTCGTCCTCAAAATTTTGATCTGTAACTTCTATTATCTTGCTCATATTGCCTCCTTAAGATTAGTTGTTGCCGCTTCAATCATGAATCTATGTCACCCCTTTCACCTCCATTACATCACTTCTTCCTGAAGTTTAAGATTTGGCCCCTTTCGCAATCCTCATTGTCGTGAATTAGAATTCCAGAATATTCGTTCTCTAGATAGAAATTAGCGCTCTCAATTTCACCTTTAGCCTCTGATTCCATATGTTTTGGCCAAAGTGAAACAATGCCATCCGATTTTAAAATCCTATAAATTTCCTCCAATAATCTTCTCCTCTCATCCATCCTGGGGAAATAGTGATTATGAAAAACATCGAAGATAAGAATTAAGTCAATGGACTCGTCGGCTAGCCCAAATTTTAATTCTCCAGACGTGTCTATCCATTCTACATTCTTCAAACCTGCTGACTTAGCTCTTTGCATAAGTTCATCCAAAGCTTTCTTATCCTTGTCTAAGGCATATACTTTCCTTTGCTCACCAACTATCTTGGCAGCGGGGATAGTATATGTTCCAGAGCCACAACCAAAATCCAATACAGTTTGACCTTTCCTAATCCCTATCTGTTGTAATACCTCAAGGGCTTGTGATTCTAGCTCCATTTCCAACCTCCTGAACATACTTAAAAGCTGACATAGCAGCAGTGACACCATCTCCGACGGCAGCGCCAATCTGACGTGGCGAATTCCTGCGTATGTCGCCGGCAGCGAAGATACCAGGCGCCGAGGTAGCCATAGACTCATCAGTGATAATATATCCAGCATCATCTAGGTCTACAACATTGAAAAAGCTGCGGCTATTGGGCATGAGCCCTACGGCAACAAAGACACCCCCAACCTTCAAAATAGAACGCTGACCTGTTTTCGCATTGCGTAGTTTAAGCTTCTCTAGTACCTTGTCTCCTATTAATTCTTCCACCAACGTACTCCAGATAAACTCCAACTTGGGCTCGGCGAAGGCTCGTTGCTGCAGAACTTGCCCTGCCCTGAGTTGGGCACGCCGATGTATTACATAGACTTTTTTAGCATGCCGCGTCAGTTCCAAAGCATCGGTAATAGCAGTGTCACCTCCCCCAACAACTGCCACTTCCCGGTCTCGAAAAAAGAAGCCATCACAGGTTGCACAATAGGAAACACCACGACCTGCCAGCCTTTCCTCACCAAGAACCCCCAGTTTACGATATTCCGAACCAGCCGCTATAATTATGGCTCTAGCTTCAAAATCACCCTCAGTGGTGGAGATGCTATAGTGTTGTCCTTGGGCAATGCCTGTAACCTCAGCAGCCACTATCTCCAGGCCATATTTGACTGCCTGTTGATGCATGAGTGACCCTAGCTCGGCACCAGAGATACCCTGAGGAAACCCAGGATAATTCTCCACCAGAGTGGCATTTATTATCTGGCCTCCAACCATGCCGCGCTCCATTAGCAAGCTTTTAAGCCCTGCCCGTGAGGTATAGAGCCCCGCCGTAAGCCCAGCAGGACCGCCTCCTATGATGATTACTTCATATTTTGCCATTGGTCGTCATTCCTCATAGTCTAGGCAAATGCTGGAGTTTCGCCCGGATGCAACCTCTGCCACTTAGCAAGCAGTTTATCACGACTTTCTACATGTTCTGGATCAGGCACAGCGGCTTCTACCGGACATACTTCAGCACACCTCGGTGATTCGAAGTTGCCCACGCACTCAGTGCACTTGTCAGAGTCGATTACATAAATTTCTTCCCCCTCTGAGATTGCTTCATTATTGCACTCCATAGCACAAGCTCCGCAACCGATACACTCCTCGGTGATTTTGTAAGCCATTTATTAACCTCCTTAATTCATTATTACTTATGTTAAGCCTTTCCAGTTCTCTTGCTCCATAGACAAGAAAGCCAAACGCTCCTCCTGATTCATCTCCTCCGTCCTGATTTCAACTTTCGCCCCCAACTTCGTTACTGCCTGGCGGAGACTGCTCACAAGATAGTCCTTAACTGAGATGGGTATGCCCAAGAAAGGAAGCACAAGGGTGAGCGTCACCTCATCGTCGTTCAAAGCCACATCCTTTACCATTCCCAGTTCAAGTAAGGTACGATTGATCTCCGGGTGCATTACCTGTCCTATAGCTTGATGTATATCTCTTTCCAAAATACTTCTAGCCATTGCGCCTCCTTTCCTTGTGTTTCAGGGTAAATCCGTCCACCTGCTTGAACTGCTGCCTCGAAGCCTATCTAACCTTTGAAGCATTGTTACCTGATTACGGCGAGAATGTCGCCTTTCGAAATAATTAAATACTTTCTATCCTCAAGTTCGACATCATCGCCAGTGAATTTAGCGTAAATTATTGTATCCCCTACTTTAATTTTCTCAGCAAGCTCATCGTCCATTCCAACCTTCACAACATTGCCTCCTCTTTGTTTCTCCTTTACTCTATCAGAGGGGATTATACTTGCTTTGCTTGTGCTTTCTTCAAATTCTTCCGGTTCAATTAGGTCGAACTTGGTAGATTCCAAGGAAAACTCACGATCACTATTGATGTCAGACCTTAGAATACTGCCGACAAAGTCTATCTTTCGAGCTATGCAGAGAGTTTTTCTGCCTGTCCCCGAACCGAGGTTCAGAATTGAGTGCCCGGGCTGTTTATCCATCGTTTCAATAACCTTCCCAATCAAATAAGAGTAATACTCCAGCGAAATTACATTCATAAAAGTGAGCCTCAGTTAGCCCCACCTCTATCCTTGACCCTGGTGATAACAAAATACACCTCTAGCCAAGCATCGCCAGAAACTCATCAGCGTACTTCCCGTTCCTGGCACCCTCAAATATCTCACCTTTCTTTACCATTTCCAATGCTAAGTACTCGCTGGCAGCCATACCCGCAGAAGCTCCTTCTGAAGCGGAAGTAATAAGATGTCGGTAGCCGGGAGTGATTTCACCACAAGCGAATATTCCCTCCTTATCAGTTCTCAGCTGGCTATCGACCTTCACAAATTTTCCCTCCATCTCGATCCCTGCTTCATGTGCCAGTTTAGTATTTGGCTCTGTTCCTACGCAGATTATCACCCAATCGATTGCTATCTCCTTCTGCTCATCAGTTTTATTATTCACCACTACTGCTGACTCGACGTTATCGCTGCCTTTTATTTCCTTGACCTCGGTGTTGTACCAAATCTCGATGCCTTCGTTTCGCAACCTCTTAGTCATAGCCGGATAAGCCCTCAGTGACTCTCTTCGATGAACTAGGGTAACTTCATTAGCTTCGCTCTTGGCTAGCAGTGCACTTTTTGCTGTGCTATTCCCACCGCCTACAACTAAAACTTTCTTTCCCGAGAATTGGGTATAATCTCGCCTAGCATAGTAGGATACGCCCTTGCCAACAAACTTGTCCTCTCCAGGCACACCGAGCTTCTGCATGGTGCTGCCTGTGGCCAAGATGATAGTTTTGGCTCGGTACTGTCCTATCTCACTAGTTACAGTGAGATTTCCAGGGTCAATGCTTAATACTTTCTCCTGTCTTAGCTCTGCTCCTAGGCCATTGGGAGGCGGCGATATGACTTGATCCCGCATGTGGTTTATCAGCACTGCGCCATCGTCAGTGGGGAAACCTGGATAGTTACTTACAGTGTAGGCGATGGCTCCTTGCCCACCAACCCAGTTGGCCTCCAGAACCAGAGTGCTCCAACCATCAATCTGGGTGAACATCGCTGCTGATAATCCGGCAGGGCCGGCCCCAACAATGATCACGTCTCTTTCTACCATGATATGCCTCCTTCCATTAATTGGGTGCATGATATATACGTCAGCTTACAGCATCCTAATCGCCTCCATAGGGCAAGACTCAACACATGTCCCACAATCCTGACAAAATCTGGGAATAGGATAGGGTGAAGCGTATGGCTTTTCTTGCTTCCAAAGATTAATGGGACATTCAAGAACGGCAGCACAGACTCCATTATCGCATCTCTCAGGGTGGCACTTTTCGTAGTCCACTGCAACCTTTAATTTCTGCTCCAACATTTCTGTTTTCCAGCTAGAGCAATGCCTTCATTTTAGGCCGAATCACCTTTTCTCATCCTTACATCTATGGCAGTAACCTTCTAAATATAAATCAACCTTAGTCACAGAAAAGTTATTTTTGCGCTCCACTTCTGCTACCAATTTGCGAATCAGAGGACTCTCAAACTCAATCACCTGCCCACAGGATTCGCATACTAGATGCTGATGTTCTCCTAAGCGCTTCATCTCATAGTAACAGCGTGCCTGCCCCAGATGCCTTTCGTTTATCAGGCCTCGTTCCTTGAATAGGTGAAGATTGCGGTAAACTGTGGCAAGGCTGATGCTGGCATCCCTTTCACTGGCTCGACGATACAATTCCTTAGCGTCTAGATGTTCTTCGGCCTCTTGCATAATACTCAGGAGAAGCCTTCTTTGTGATGTATCGGGTTGGGTTCTCACATGTTTGTTGCGATTGATTTTCATTCTCATCCAATGATACAGCAAACCTTTTACTTTTGTCAAGGGTAGAGCCACCCATCATTGGCAACTACATTCCCTTAAAACTGTGCAAAAATATTGTACTAATACCACTGGAGATGAGCTAACCTCTGGTCTGAGTAAGAAAGGGCGGGGCACGAAGCTATTTCACCTTTTAAGTTTATAGCCTTCTTTACGAAAGTCAAACCCAAGCATGTCGGCAAGGCTAAGGTCGGGATCAAGGTCAACAAGCAACGTTGGGGGTTTCAGGTATCTACTTACCATAGCAGCAAAAGTCGATTTCCCTGCCCCACCTCTTCCCGTAGAAACAATTTTTCTAGCCATTATGCGGCTTACCGTGATGTCTTATCATAATTGAATTACTAGTCCTGCTCCGCACTCTGAGGCTTTGTCTGGGAACAAATCTAATATCTGTCTCTTATATTGGGTGCAGTGGCAGGGATAGATTTGGGATAGGCTCTCGAAAAGTTTAAAGTCGCGAAATCCATGAAAGCCCCCAGCGATGCCATAGACCTTTCCAAACTTCGAGGCGGCGCTTAGAATACTTTTCATGGCTGGATGAGCACATCCGGTTAATACAAATATCCCTTTATCCGTCTTGATTGCCAAAGATTGTTCTATCGCTTCTAGTTCGCCAGTGGAAAAGATATTGGCACAAATCTCCATCGCATCTTCAACAATAGTCACCTTTCTCCCTGGGAGTGCTCCTCTGAATGAACTGGGGAGAAAAAGCTGGGCGCTTCCATTGATTTTCAGAATCTCGAAAAGCCCTCCAGTATGATCTCCGTGAGCGTGTGAGATCACGATAGTCTCTATGCTTGTTGGGTCTATATTGAGTTCTTTCATATTACGTAGTAGTGTGGGACTGTCAGCCCCAGTATCAAATAAAACTAGCGGCAGCTCTTGACTTTCAATGAAAGCAGAAAAGCCCCATCCTGCCCTTAACCCCCCTCTTTTTACTTCATTGTCATAAACAATCGTAATTTTCATCTTCCCTTACCTATCATCTTTCTAAGTTTGCCAATAGTAACTAGCCACTTGGAATATCCATGGTAGTTATAGGTCGGCTCCCCTAAGCTGCATAACCGTGTTTTGTGGTGGCCGCTTAGCCGTGATGTTAAATGGAATTTAGAACTGGATTTCAACTCCAGCCACAGTTAATTCCGCATCTGTAACCGACTTCAAGGGGATAGGAGCGTTTACATCCATGCCTGGTTCGTTTTTAAAGATGCCGCCAAGCTCCCTATTCAGCATGAAAATTAGCCGGGCAAGTGGCAAGTCCATGGAACAAGCATCTTGACACTGGCCGCAATTTACGCAGGAATCCATGACATGGACACTTCTTATCATAGGAAACATAATATCAGGTGGGATTTCTCCGGGAGCTACGATTCCCCTATCTGCCTCAAGAATGCAGTCTTTACAGTAGCATATTGGGCAAGCATCCCGACAGCCATAGCACTTGATGCAACGGCTAAACTCCCCACGCCAGTAGCTGAATTTCTCCTCAGTGCTCATGTCCCTTAAGCTGGCAATATCCCTCTCTTGCCATTTACGAGCCAGCAGAATCTCTTCTTCATTCCTTTTCTTTCGACTTTCTATCGCCCCGCTGTCAGGCTTTTCCACCTTGATATATCCAGCTTCAATAGCTTTCTCGATGAAATCAGATCCCTTTTCAGAACAGACCTCAATGAAAGTCGCTTTTTTGCCATCTGTTCCCCATTTGCCACAGGCTATATCTGCCATGATAGGTATGTTGACGTCACATCTGCGGCAGTTTTCCCTTCTTCCATATCCTTTCTGTTCAAGCTCATCCAGGTTCTTTGCCTTCTCAGTCCCATCCTTTAACGTGATAGTTAATTTGCCCTCTTCTAAATCTTCGCGGACGATATCAGCGGGATTCACCTCAAATTCTTCACGAAACATCCGCTTTGAAGCCACAGACGGCAGTGTGCCGGTGCAGTTAAGGCCAATGAGAGTTAGATTATCCATGTTAATCTGAGCTCTTTTGGCCAGCTCGATAATGGCTCTGGCATCACAAGGCTTGCATACTACAGCTATTTTCATATCTAAAGCGCCATTCAGGTATTCCTTGAGAAATCTGGCTATATTAGGCGAAACACAATGCAGCGATCCTGCCGTCTCTATCACTGCCTCGGGGTCAGTTATAAACACGGGTACGCCATCATATCTATCGCCGTCCCTGGCTTTTATCGCCAGCACGGCATCCACCATTTTGCTCTCTAGGGCAAATTTAAGCAGAGAGGTTACTGCGCCCCCATGTTCAGATTTTTTAAGGATTTCATCATCAGAAGACCGTGCAAGATACATATCTCCCTTCATTACATTACCTCCCTTGATAATTGCTCTTTAATTCTCCTGGCCTCGTCATTTTTCAGTACTCTATATATATGACTCGTTTTCAGTCCTATCTCGGTTTACCCTTTCACCTTTAGTCTGGCAGCACAGACTTTAGTTTCGGCGCATTTGGCACTGGGGTCTAAGACTGAAATTGTAAGCACATTGGCGAGGGATTCAGAAAAGTGGAAGGGGACAAACAACAGCCCTGAAGGCACTTCATCAGTCACCTTGGCTTCAGCCTCTATACTCCCCCGCCTTGTTTCCAGAGTAACCATATCCTTGTTGTGAATCCCAGCCTTGCTGGCATCCTCAGGGTTGACCTCAACAAAACCACGCTGAACCTCGTCCACCAGTTTTGGTGTTCTTCGGGTCATGCTTCCTGTATGATAATGGAAGATGCTTCGCCCCGTGGTCATAACGTAGGGATATTCGTCATCAGTTAATTCCGCCGGAGGCTTAAACTCCACAGCCTGAAAGTGTCCTAGACCATCAGGGGTATTAAACTTCTCCAAAAACATAGTGGGGGTGCCCGGGTGGTCTTCCGAAGGACAAGGCCAATGAATTCCTCCTACCGTGTGGCTCAACCGGTCGTACGTGATGCCCTTATATTGGGGAACACAGTTTCTTATTTCCTCAAATATCTCTCCGCTTGAAGAAAAATTAAATTTGTCCTTGTAGCCCATTTTTTCCGCCAGCTTGCACATAATCCACCAATCAGGCTTGGCTTCACCGGGAGGTTCAACGACTTTGTTTATCTTTTGCACCCTCCTATCTATCCAGGTATGGGTAGCTTCTCTTTCCACCCAGGTAGCCGCTGGCAGTACCACATGGGCAAGCTTACTTATCTCGGTGGGGAATATATCCTGGACCACAAGGAAGTTAACCTTTTCTAAAGCCTTCTTTACGTTATTAACATCAGGGACTGCCATCATCGGATCTCCACCGACGACATAGAGGTAAGAGAGTTTATACAGCATATCTATATAGGTAAGCCCAGGCTTGGTAGGCAGGTTATTCACCCCCCACGCCTTTTCAAATAATTTCGCCGTCTCCTCACCAACACGTTTAAATCCGGGGTAGAAGACACATAGACAACCCATATCGCCACTTCCCTCGCCATTTATCTGTCCTCTCATCGAGTTTATCCCACTCCCTGGCTTACCAGCATGCCCGCAGAGAAGAGCAAGGTTAGCATGATTCCTAACATTGTCGGTGCCAACGTAATGCTGGGACATGCCCTGGTCATAGAGGATGCATCCCCTTTCTGCCTTAGCATAGGTAATTGCTGCCTCTTTAATCTTTTCCACCGGCACCCCAGTTATTTCCTCCGCCTGTTTCAGGTCTACCTTGGAGAGAAAAGTGCGCAATTCATCAATGCCAGCCGTCCTTGACGCAATGAATTCTTTATCCTCCAGTCCCTCAGCCAGGATAATGCTCATCATGGCATTTATCAGGGCAGCATCTGTGCCTGACCTTAATTGCAGGTGTACATCAGCCAGATATCTTGCCGTGGCAGTTTTCCTGGGGTCAGTGTAGATAACTTTTGCCCCCTTGGCTTTAGCTCGGAATATCCTGCGGGCTATCAGGGGGAAAGTCTCCATAATATTAACACCGGCGAGGAAGATGCAGTCAGCGAGCTCAATTTCAGGCTGGGATGTCTGCATTGCCCCTGAGCCCATGGCCGGAATTAGAGCCGCTGCCGCTGGAGAGTGACATAATCTGCCGCAATACTCTATATTATTAGTACCCATCACCACGCGGGTAAATTTCTGCATCACATAAGCATCCTCATTGCTATTTCGACACGAGGCGATGAAGCCAAAATCCTCTGGACTGGCTTCCTTTAGCTTGGCTGAAATTAGGCCAAGAGCTTCGTCCCAGGATGCCTCCTTAAACGTGCCATTCTTCCTCACCAGTGGCATTGTCAGCCTGTCTGCGCTATACAGAAACTTGTAGGCATTCTTGCCTTTAGGGCAATTCCCCCCCTGATTTACTGGGTGTTCCTTCCAAGGTTCTTGTCCTACTATCCTACCGTCTTTGACAACCAAGTCAATGCCACACCCGCAACTGCAATAGGGACATATTGTCGATACATATTCAATGCTCATTTTTGCCTCCTTTTTTAAGCGGACTCGGGCCAAGATTTCTTATAGTCTCGGTAAAATCGCTAATAGTCTCAGCCATTTTTGGTCCCTCAGAGGCCCCAATCCATTGCAGCCTCAGTCTATCGCTACTAATTCCCATAGCATTGAGAAAAGGCTTCAAGCCAGCGACCCTTCTTCTGGCAGATAAATTACCCTTCATATAGTGGCAGTCTCCTGGGTGGCAACCGCCTACCAGAACGCCATCTGCGCCTAGAGCAAAGGCTTTCAGAATTAGAAGCTCGTTAACTCTTCCTGAGCACATCACCCTTATCATCCTTGTATTTGGCGGATATTGCATCCTCGAGGTACCTGCCAGGTCAGCAGCCGCATAGGAACACCAGTTGCAAAAAAAAGCAACTATCTTGGGTTCAAATTTGTCCATTGATACCTCCTTGATTGTTGATACCGCTCGCCTGATATATTAGACAGCATGTGATAAAATGCAAACATAAATCAATCAGGCTTAATATCGGCCAGGCATTATACCCTATCAGGGTATAGTATGTCAAACGAGCCTAATTTCTGCGGAGGACACAATGGTTGAAGAAACGATATCAAAGGAAGTCCTGTTGAACCGATTGAAAAGACTCGAGGGGCAAGTTCGAGGCGTTGAGAAAATGATTGAGAATGGGCGTGACTGCGAGAGCATTATCACCCAATTGGGGGCAGTGCGCTCGGCAATTGAAAGTGCTGGGGCGCTTCTGCTAAGAAATTATATGAAGATTTGCTTTGACAACAAAACAACTGAATGTTCTGATATTGAGTCTCTGGAGCGAGCTGTTGCTATCTGGAGTCGGGCACATATTGGGGACAAAACTTAGAAACCGAAAAGGGTGGCTACAAATCAGATTAGCCTTACTGGAAAATAGCAATAATCGTTTCAAGGAATCTTTTTTCTTCCGGTAGCAATGATTGAATCTAAGATTCGTGTTTTTGACTCTTTGGCCTCAGACTATGATGCCTGGTTTGAGGAAGAAGGGAGATTGATATTTGCTTCAGAGGTTGAGGCTTTGAGGCAAGCCTTACCTTTGCTGCCTAAGCCTTGGATCGAAGTAGGTGTAGGCAGTGGTCGTTTCGCTCAGGCTTTAGGCATAGATACTGGCTTAGACCCATCGAGCAAACTTTTGGAGATGGCTAAAAATAGAGGCATAAGCGTGCTCTTAGGCAAGGGCGAGGAAATGCCATTTAAGGACGGTGTTTTTGGAACAGCTTTCTTCATTGTCACCTTGTGCTTTGTTGATTCACCCACGAGAACTTTGAGCGAAGCTGCCCGCCTCCTCAAAAGTGGAGGGAAGGTGGTATTGGGCCTGATATTGAAGGAAAGTCCTTGGGGGCAACTTTATAACGCTGAAAAACAAAGGGGACATCGTTTCTACAGCCATGCTATATTCTATGGCTATGATGAAGTAAGTGCGCTCTTAAAGCAAGCTGGCTTTTCTGTTGAGCAAATTATCTCGACCTTGTTTCAGAGTCCTGGTGAAGTAAATCATATTGAACTACCGCAACAGGGTTTCTCTACTGCTGCCAGTTTCACCGTGATATTGGCGGGTAAAACCACTGCCCAGAAAATAGCATAACATGGCCAGCCCTACTAAGGCCGACAATGTAGAGTGAAGTTACCGAGGCAGGCAAACGAGTTTTATTTATCCCCGTGAGTCCATGTTGTGGGTAAACAACAAACCCCGCTTGGATTGTGAACTATGTGACTAATGATATAATTTGAAGAATCAGTAGCTGAGTTAGGAAGAGTTAGGGCAGTTTGATGGAAGATAGGCAAAGCTTGGAATTGAAGCCCATCGGGATAATCCATTCTTCCTTCAAGAATAGAGGGAAAGCCCCCTATCAGGGCTATAAAAGTGAAGAGATTTCTCAGATAGAGGTATTTAAGGAATTCGAGGAAGGCTTAAAGGACATTGAGGGATTTTCTCATATCATCGTTATTTATTGGTTTAATAAGTCTCAGGGATACCATCTGTTAGTTAAGACGCCCTGGGACGATAGTTTACACAGTCTCTTCACTACCAGATCACCACATAGACCCTGTCCCTTGGGGTTGACTGTAGTGGACCTAGTAGCCAGGGAAAAGAATATCCTGAGAGTGAAAGGGCTAGACGCCATAGACGGCACCCCCCTTTTAGATATCAAGCCCTATGTTCGTTCAATAGACGAAGGAGCGGTTATCAAACTTGGCTGGTTTGAAGGCAAGCTAGGAAAGGAAAGAGGCTGACAGCAACTCATATCTCCATATTACTGGTCGCAGGGGCAGCTGCTGGTTTCGCTAGCGGACTGCTGGGGGTTGGTGGCGGTTTCATCATGGTTCCGGTCAGTTACTGGCTTATCCTGGCTATGGGTGTCTCTCCAGATATTGCCATAAGAATAGCCTTCGGGACAAGCTTGCTAGTGATTTTTCCTACGGCGATAAGTGGCACCCGGAGACATAATAAGAAGAGGGTAGTTCACTGGAAAACTGCCTTAACCTTAGGCTTATGTGCCCTGGTCGGGGCTGTGGCTGGAGCTACCCTGGCAGCCCATCTTCCGAATAAGATACTGGAGATAGGCTTTGGAGGATTGGTTCTGGCTGTTGCTTTATGGATGGGCTTGGGATTAATGCCAAAGTTGAGAAGAGAGGGTGAAGAGCTACGGGAAAATCTCGGGCTTGTGGCAGCTTGCGGCTTCCCTATAGGCATGGTAAGCGGGCTAACAGGGCTGGGTGGCGGGGCATTGATAGTTCCCATGCTGGTGTTAGCATTAAATTTTCCTATGCACATTGCTGTGGGAACATCGGTGGCTTCAATAATATTCGCCAGCATTGGCGGTATTATCGGCTATAGCGTAAATGGGCTCGGAGTTTCGGGCCTGCTCCCTTATTCCATAGGCTATATAAATTTGCCAATATGGATATGCCTGGCAGCTACTAGCATACCCCTGGCCCAGCTCGGGGCCCGGGCAGCACATGCTCTGCCGGCGAAACCATTAAGGTATATCTTTATTGCCTTTATGGTCTATATAGGACTAAGAATGATTGGCGTATTTGAACTGGGCTCAGGGCTATGAGCCCTAAAAAGCACCAAAAATCGGCAGCCGCACCCGCCGGTCTACCATAGTACGCCACATAGGGGCCTTAGAAAATCGAACTGACTGGAGTAAAGGCAGCCGAGGAGCAGTACCCCCAGAATTATCAATATTGTGGCACCTACCGGTCTGGTATACTTCGCATATCGGTCTCCCAGGCTTGAAGTCAGAGCAAAAGCGGCTGTGCCGAAGATAACAAGGTCGTCGAGCATAAAAAAGAAAACATATAGCAGGATGTAGCCATAATACTGGAAGGTGGTGAGACTAGCCAGGGATAGAACTCGAGTGAAAATCGCCGGAACCGCCGCTGAGCAGACGAATTCGACAGCATTTACCGTAAAGGCAAGAACTATAATTCCTGCCAAAATCCCCCAGGTCAGAGGAGAGGAGACAATCTCCTGTACTTTACTCATCGTCTTCTTTCGGGATTCTTCGTCAGTAACTTCACAGACAATGGCGCCTCTTGTCTCTATCACTCCCTTCACCTGTAATATCCCTCCGCCCAGGGCAACCAATCCAATCACAATTGTGACTACCTTGAGATAACCGATGAACAGGAAAAGATTTAGCCATACTGTCATGAACAGAAAATACAAAATGCCTGAAGCCAAAACAAAAGAGCCGACAATCAGCCATATTCTTTTTTTATCTCTCAAGGTTGCTACCAGGGATATAAGGTAAACAAGCACCCACATGGCGCAGGGGTTGAAGCCGTCCACAAGACCCAAGACTACCGCCAAAGCTGGAAGAGAATAATCAGAAAGTACAATTTCCCCTATCCACGGTAGCACAATCGTGTCTCTGGGTTTTTCACCTGCCGACGGCGGGCAGTGCCCCGCCAGGCATTGTTCCAAGGCTTCCTCAATCGCTCTGCCCGTTGTTTGCTCGGATTCCCACCCACCAAATACTTGATTTCCGAAGATTGTTATGGGAAACTCCGGCTCGGCTTCTATCCCTAGCTCTGCAAGCTTTTCCCGCAACAGGGCATATCCTTGAGGTATAGTGGCGTCGTGTTCAATAATTTGAATATGGTATTTCTCGGCTAACTTTTCATTAAATAGCCTTTGTGCCTCACAGTGTGAACAGTTAGGAAGATAAAAGAAATCGATATCACCCGTACCTGCCGTTCCCCGACTCGTGAATCCGATAACTATTCCTAAGATTATCAGGGATATAATCAGGTATCTCTTGAAGCGATCCTGGAAAGTGTTTTTCAAAAAATTGATCAACCTGTTATACATTGATAAATGCTACCTCAAAGTAGCCTACCCTGTTTGGGATTTTTATATGAAATGCACGTGGTGTGCAGATCGCCACTTGGAAAACTATGCCCTTGGCTGGAATCGCTAATTATCTCCTAACATTATCCAAACGCACATGATGTGCAAGACACCACCTCGAAAACTATGCTCTTCTTTACCCAATTGCCTGCGTCATCAAATACTTTTACCTTGACTGTAACGTAACCCTCCGTATTCGGGGCAGTCCAGTTAATCGAGGAGCTATTTCCAGAAATCTCGCCGCCTGTGCATGACCATTCGTAAACCAGTTCGCCAGGCGTTGTATTTAAGGCAATGCACTCAATATTGTAATCGTATGTTTTCGCGACCTTGTACCCGGTAGTGGTTTTTTTCAAATATTTGTGCTCGGCAGTAACAATCAGGTTTTCAATAATTGGCGGAGTGCCGTTTGACGCGGTGAGAGCTATTGCTCCTGTGACTTTTCTACCAAAATTATCCTCGACCACAACTGTGATATCGTACATACCAACTTCTTCAGGGGCAATCCAGATAACTTCAGGCCCCGTACCATTAATACTACCTCCGTTGGCTGCCCACCCATAGCTTAGATCGCCGCCCTCAGGGTCTGAAGCATTACATATCACCTGGATACTACCTAAGGGAGCGGTCCAGTCTGCCTCAGCTTCCAGGCTGGTGATAGTTGGCGGATAGTTGGCTGTGCAAGATGAGGCTAAGAGCAACGCTGCTATCGCCATAATCGCTAGACAGCTTTCTTTGTTCATTGCTTCCTCTCCCTGGAGCTTCCTTCGTTCAAGCTTGTATTCAGGGCATCACATAATATATTACCACTATTATAGTGGTGATGGAAACTATCGTTTGAATAATTCTTCAGGCATATTCTGTATGAAAAGCACGTGGTGTGTGGGTCGACGACACTGGGAAGACTATATCCTTAACTAGAATCGCTATTTACATCCTAATTCTAATCCCCAGGAACCACATGTACAGGACGTCACGTGTAAGACTACGTTCTTACCTACACTATTACCAACGGCATCAGACACTATTACCGTGACTGTAATTTTAACCAACGTCTTACTCGGGGCAGTCCAGGTAATCGTAGAGCCCTCTCCGGAAATCTCGCCACCATCATAGAGCCAATCATAAACCAGTTCACCCGTGCCTGAAGCAATGCACTCAATATCGTAATCGCTGTTTTTCCAGACGTCGTAATCGCAACCAGCTGTGCTGCTATCTCTCAAGTATTTGTGCCCTTCGGGAGTAACACACAATTTTTCAATAGCTGGCGGAGTACCAAGGTTCACGCTGAGAATTACCGACCTTGTATCTTCCTCACCATGACCATCGGTAACCACCACTGTGACGTAGTATATGCCAGTTTCTTGGGGAGCAGTCCAGTTTACAGCCGCGCCTGTACCAGAAATATCACCTCCATCGGTTGTCCATTTATAGCTCAGCTCATCGTCATCAGGGTCTGAAGCAGTACATGTCACCTGGATATTACCCGAAGGAAGAGCCCAGTCTGCATCGGCTACCAGGTTGTTAATAGTTGGCGGCTTATCGGTTCTCACTTCGATGGTTACCTGGCCCATAACCTCGCCGCCACGACCATCAGTCACCATGACTGTAACATTATAGGAGCCAGCAGAGCCAGGCGCGGTCCAGGTAACCGTAGCTCCTCCCCCACTTATTTCGCCTCCGCTAGCCGTCCAGTTATAGCTTAGCTCGTCGCCATCACGGTCTGTAGCATTACACACAATCTGGCAGCTTCCCGAAGGAAGAACTCTCTGCGGCGCTTCCAGGGCGGTGATAGCTGGCACATGATTGGCTAGCAGCATGTCCAATAGGATAGCAAGTAGTACTGCCGCAACCACAACTAACGCAATTACCAGCCATCTTTTTTTGCTCATTAGTTTCTCTCCCTTTAAACCTCTTTCGTTTAAGCCTGTATCCTAGGCATTGCGTAAGATATTACCACTTTTATAAGGGTAATGGAAACTACCACATGTTCTTGCTTAGTTTGAGTAAAGGTATCCAGGCTGTAAAGTAGCGCTGCAACTGAAGAGCTGTTTTATGTCTTCACCGAGCAAAACGCGCCGAGTTTCGTTACTTTTCAGGCATCTTCTATATGGAGTGTCCATGGTGTGCAGGTCTCTACCTTGAGAACTATGCCCTTAACCGAAGCTGACATTTGTCTCCCAACATCACCAAAACACACATTTTACGCATTCCACCACTTCGAAGGTTATGCTCTCTCTGACCCAATTACCCGCGTCATCCGACACTTTTACCATGACTGTAACGTCGCCGGCCGTATTCGGTGCAGTCCAGGTAATCATAGGGCCCTCCCCGGAAATTTCGCCGCCATCGCATGACCATTCATAAACCAGTTCAACGAGTCCGCTGTCCGTGTCTGAAGCAATGCACTCAATATAGTAATCGTACGTTTTCGCAGCTTTGTATCCGGTAGTAGTTTCTTTCAAATATGGGTGTTCGGCAGTAACGATCAGGTCTTCAATAATTGGAGGAGGACCATTTGACGCGAAGAGAGTTATTGATTCTGTATCTTTCCCGCCCTGACTATTAGTAACCACGACTGTGATGTCATACATACCAACTTCTTCAGGAGCAGTCCAGATAACTTCAGGCCCTGTGCCGGTAATATTACCTCCGGTGGTTGACCATTCATAACTTAGCTCGCCGCCATCAGGGTCCGAAGTAATACACGTCACCTGGAGATTATCCAAAGGAGCAGTCCAGTTTGGCTCAGCTTCCAGGCCGGTGATAATTGATGCCATGCAAGACGAAGCCAGAAGCAGTACTACTATCGCCGCAATTACCAGGCACCTTTTTTGTTCATTAGTTTCTCTCACTTGAAGCCCTTTTCGTTCAAGCCCATGTCCAGGGCATCAACATATATTACCGCATTGATATCTCCTCACTATATAACCGAAATCACCTTTATTTCGTCTCCCACCACCACGCCCAAGAAATCACAAGCGCTTCCGTCTCTTAGCGATACTTCAAGATAACCGCTGCTGCCCGAGATAGCCATTATCCCTTCACTTTGCGCGTAGTAACTGCTGATACCTTGAATACGATGCCCAGCCATCTCAACCAGGACATCCTTTCCAGGCAAGTCACTGCTTTTAATATTTGTAATCAAGGTGCCAAAGCGGTCAATATGTAAGACCCGGCCAACTAAATTACCCTCTGCGTCAAGGTACGGCTTTGGAATAGAGAGGACATGCAGGGACCTGATTTTCTCCCCGAATTCATAAAGGGAAATGCCTAGAGAGAGGCCGGCAGCCACCGGGGCAAAAATATCTCTTCCATGGAAGGTAGGGCTAACTGGATGCCGCCAGAAGCGAGGGTCAGTAATGGCTACAGCTTCAAGGCCCGTCTTAAATACTATCTCTTTAAGATCACGAGTATGCTCGGTCAATGGGCGGCTTTCAACGAGAAATAAATCATCAATTATATAGCTGAGGATGCCATTATCAGGGGCGACGAAGAGGGCCGAAGGTGTTTTCAGTATTATCCCCTGGCGCTCACTACCTACGCCGGGGTCAACAATAGCCACATGAATTGTTTGCTTAGGGAAGTAGCGATAAGCAACACTGAGTATGAAAGCAGCTTGAAGGATATTCTGCGGCTCGATAGAATGGCTGATGTCTACAATATTAGCTTCAGGGTTAGTGCTTAAGATAGCGCCTTTCACAGCAGCAACATAAGCATCATCATAACCAAAGTCGGTAGTCAGGGTTATTATGGAACTCATCTACAGATACTAAGCATGAGTAGCAATTAAAACAGCAAAAACAACAAGCAGGACAACTAAGATTATGGTCAGCTTGAAAAGGGTGCTTTCTATCCCTCGCCGAGTTCGATACACTGAGTCAGCTTGCCCAAAGATACCCCCTATGCCTCCACCGCGTAACTGAAATAGTACTGTGGTAATTAAGGCTATTGATACTAATATCTGGGCGATAAGAAAATAAGTAGCCAATTTATTTCCCTCCTAGCTCCTGTATAATAATCTCTCTCACCACGCCTGGATTAGCCCTTCCTCGGGTAGCTTTCATTACCTGCCCTATAATAAACGTCAAGGCTTGCTGTTTGCCAGAGCTATAATCTGCTACTGCCCCGGTATTACTGGCAATCACTTGTTTTACCACCTCACTTATTTCACTGGCATCGCTAATCTGGCTGAGTTTCTTTTCCGTTATAATATCTCCGGCTCCCTTGCCACTGTGAAACATCTCCTCAAACACTGCCTTGGCAGCCGGTCCGCTTATAGTACCATTATCTACAAAATCAAGCATTTCTGCCAGATATTTCGGACTTATTTTAACACTTTCAACCTCAGTGTTGGTAGCGTTAAGCAGTCGGCTGAAATCTCCTGAAAGCCAGTTACTAACTGTCTTGGCCTTGCCGGGGTCCATTAGCTTAACGCAGTTTTCAAAATAATCGGCCATGGCCCTGGAACTGGTTAGAATATTAGCATCGTACATGGACAAGCCATATTGGGTCATAAATCGGTCTCTGCGTGCTTCGGGTAATTCAGGGATCCTTGCTCTGATTTCCTCTATCCAGGGTCGGTCCCAGACCAGGGGAGGCAAATCAGGCTCGGGAAAATATCGGTAATCATCAGCATACTCTTTGGTCCTCTGGGTCACTGTTATACCTGATTCCTCTATCCAACCTCTGGTCTCCTGTACCAGTTCTCCACCTTCCTCAAGCACCTTTTCTTGTCGCCTCGATTCATATTCCAGGGCTTGGTAAACAGCTTTGAAGCTATTCATGTTTTTAACTTCCACCTTGGGTAAAAACTCTTTACTAGCCGCCGGGCGGATACTTATGTTGGCATCACATCTAAAGCTTCCTTCCTCCATATTGCCGGTGGACACCCCCAGATAACGCAAGATATTGCGCAATCTGATAAGGTAATCCCGAGCCTCTTCGGCGGAACTTATTTCGGGCTCACTAACAACCTCCATCAACGGCACCCCAGAGCGATTGACGTCTACCAGACTGTAATCCCCCCTGTGCCACAATTTAGCGACGTCCTCTTCGAGATGCACCCTGGTGATATTGATTCTTTTCCTGGTACCATTGCTATCAATGGTTAGCCAACCTCCTTTTCCAATGGGAGCATCATACTGAGAAATCTGGTAACCTTTCATCAGGTCAGGGTAAAAGTAGTTCTTGCGGTCGAATTTGCTATATTCGGGGATGGTGCAATTTAAAGCCAGGGCGGTCATTATCGTATATTCTATTGCTTTTTCATTGATGCTAGGGAGGACGCCGGGCATGCCCAGGCAGATGGGGCAGACGTGGGTATTGGGAGGTGCACTGGCATAATCGGTGCTACAGCTACAGAACATCTTGCTCTTGGTTAATAGCTGAGTATGAACCTCCAGACCGATGACAATTTCATAGTCCATGGACCTTAAGCTAGTATAGCAAGTTTGCCAAGCCTGGGACAACGCCTTGACTGAGGCAGTAAATGGAAGGTAGAATCTGAATGTTTTGACAAGCGAAGCAATAAAATAAATAGGAGGTAAAGATGGACAAGACAGATGTATTGATTATAGGTGGCAGTGCTGGAGGTCCTGTTGCTGGCATAACAGCGAAGAGGCATTACAAGGACGTTAAAGTAACCGTCATCAGGAAAGAAAAAGAGGGACAGGTTTTGGTTCCCTGCGGACTTCCATACATTTTCGGCACTGTAGGAACACCAGAGAAAAATATAATACCTGACACACTGCTGACAGGCAATAATATTGATTTTATCGTTGACGAGGCTACTTCCATAGACAGGGAGACAAAAGCAGTCGCTACGGCAAGTGGAAAGTCCATAAGATATGAGAAGTTGGTATTAGCTACTGGCGGATTGCCAATCATAATTCCTATACCCGGTAAGGATTTGGGAAACGTTTTCTGCGCCAAAAAGGATGTGGACTACTTGAACAGCTTGCTTAAAACGTTAGATGAGGTAAAGGATGTAGTGATTATCGGAGGTGGATTTATAGGCCTGGAGTTTGCTGATGAACTGAAGAAAAGAGGATTAAACGTCACTATTGTGGAAATGTTGCCTCACTGCCTCCAGCTTGTCTTTGACGAGGACTTTTGTTCTGTGGTAGAGGACAGGTTGAGAGAAAGAGGGATAGGCGTAAAGACGAAAGTCCAAGCAGAAGCAATTTTAGGAGAGAAGAAGGTTGAAGGAGTCAGGCTTAACACTGGGGAAGAACTAAAAGCAGACTTGGCATTTATGTGTATTGGAGTGCGTCCTAATACTGAACTGGCTCAAAAGGCTGGCCTTCAGATAGGGGAGACCAAAGGGATATGGGTTGATGACTATGGCAGGACGAGCGATAAAGATATTTTTGCTATTGGCGACTGTGCTGAAAAGAGGTCCTTCTTCACCAAAAAACCTTCTCCCTTAAGGCTTGCTTCTATTGCTTGCAATGAGGCCAGGATTGTTGGCGCCAACCTGTTTGGCTTGAAAAGGAGAAACGAAGGGGTAATTGGCAGTTTTGCCACCATTATAGGAGATTCAGGTACAGGCCTGGCCGGGCTTACTGAGACGGCGGCAAAACAAGCGGGTTTTGATGTTGTGACAGGTGAGGTTAAGACCCCGGATAAGCACCCGGGCTCCATTCCTGGCGCCAAAGAGTTCAGAGTAAAATTGGTGTTTGAGAGGGCGACTCAGGAAATACTCGGTGGGCAGGTATGCGGCGGCTCAACTGTTGGAGAGGTTGTTAACGTACTTGCGGCTTTGATACAAAACAGGATGACGGCCAATGAAGTTGCTACTTTTCAGTACGGTACCCATCCTTTCTTCACGCCCTCACCTATACCTTACCCTATTGTGAATGCTGCCGAAGTAGCGCTAACTAAACTTCGAACCTAAGCCGCTTTTGTGCTGTGAGTTTGACCGAGGTCATTAATCCTCGTAGAATTCAGGTTGCGGGGATATAGCTCAGTTGGGAGAGCGCTGCGCTCGCATCGCAGAGGTCGGGGGTTCGAATCCCCCTATCTCCACCAGAAAATTTTGAAAGGCTGGCTAGAGTGCCCTTCGAAAACCGAGTTAACGAAGGGTCTCTCTGGAGATGTAGTTAGGGATTTTGGTTGACATAAAAATCAGAAACTTGTGGAAGAGCTATGGCACGGCGGAGGTTTGGGTAGCGGCATGCCCCTGTAGCTCAGTGGATAGAGCAGCGGTTTCCTAAACCGCGTGTCGGGCGTTCGAGTCGCCCCAGGGGCACCATACAGATTTACTCTCTTAAAGTCTTCATATGTAAATGTGGCAAGATGTGAGGTTGCTACTTCCAGACTTGTGAAGTGCAACGATTTGCCTAATCCGAATCATTTCTTCAGGCGCTTTAAGCATTGCTGGCGGAACTTGTTGAGCTTGAGAGAAATTACTGTCTGGCAGTATCCTTGCTCTGGATGTCGAGAAAGGTATCTCTGGTGGTAGTCCTCTGCAGGATAGAACGTAAGCAGGGGAGCAATCTGCGTGACGATGGGTTTCTTCCACAGTTGAGCTTTATTAAGTTCTCCAATAAGCTCCTCGGCAGTGGCTTTTTGCTGCTCGCTGTGGTAGAAAATTGCCGAACGATACTGAGTGCCTACATCCACCCCCTGCCGGTTCAGTGTCGTTGGGTCATGGATGGAGAAGAAAATCTCCAGGATTTCCCGATACGATATCTTTAAAGGGTCGAACCTTATCTGAACCGCCTCAGCATGGCCAGTTTTCCCACTACAGACCTGCTCGTATGTCGGATTAACAGTGGTGCCACCGGTGTAGCCGGAAACAACTTTCTCAACACCGTCAATTTCCCTGAAAACCGCCTCGATACACCAGAAACAACCGCCGGCGAGGGTAGCAACTTCCAATGAGACTGCCTGGTTCATAGCTGCTCCTCGGATATGAATTTTAGCGCAAGGCCGTTCATACAATAACGTTTACCGGTCGGCGGCGGGCCATCATCAAATACATGACCTAAGTGTGAGTCACAACGGGCACAGAGGATTTCCGTTCGCACCATTCCCAGGCTCACATCAGGCTGTTCTACCACGTTCGACGGTGAGACTGGCTCATAAAAACTAGGCCAGCCTGTCCCCGATTCGAACTTGGTGGAACTATGGAAAAGGTCGGTGCCACAGCGTACACACCGGAAGATACCCGGCTCGTGGACAGTACTGAAGGTGCAGGTACCCGGAGCTTCCGTTCCTTTCTTAGTAGTGATTTCATACTGCTTCTCGGTCAGTAACTTCTTCCAGTCCGCATCCGACCTCTCGATTTTCTCTACCGTCACCACCTTGTTTTGTTTGGCGTCATAAATCTGTACAGACATAATCTCTGCACCTCCTTCTTAAGTATTATAAATTAAATATATCTCCTCAGCATGGGCAAACATTATATGGATAAGAAACATAGCCAGATATTTCTAAACAACGTGTCGGGCGTTTGAGTCGCCCCAGGGACATTTTTTGATATAATAATGCTAATTCAGGGGTGTAGCTCAGTTTGGCTAGAGCAGCGGTCTCCAAAACCGCAGGTCGCGGGTTCGAGTCCTGCCACCCCTGCCAGGCCGAGGTGGTGGAATAGGTAGACACGCCATCTTGAGGGGGTGGTGGGCGAAAGCCCGTGGGAGTTCAAATCTCCCCCTCGGCACCAGGATTATCTTGCGGGGAATAAGAAAAGTCGGTAAAATTTATTCAGAGCGGAAGTAGTTCAGCGGTAGAATGCTTCCTTGCCAAGGAAGAGGTCGCGGGTTCGAATCCCGTCTTCCGCTCCACTAAATTTGGCATCTGCGGCGGTGTAGCCAAGAGGTTAAGGCAGGGGTCTGCAAAACCCCCATGCGGCGGTTCGAATCCGCCCGCCGCCTTCTCCATTTGCTGTGCCGAGGTGGCGGAATGGTAGACGCGGCGGACTTAAAATCCGCTTCCTGCAAGGGAGTGTGGGTTCGAGTCCCTCCCTCGGCAGTAAACTAACTCCATAGAAAGTCAAAGGTCAAATGACAAAGCTCAAATGCCAAATAAAGCTCAAAATCCCAATGACAAGGAGGAGTAGTTTTGACATTTAAGCATTTGGATTTGTTCGGAGATTGGATTTTGGGTCGAGGTGTGAAGGAATCCTTTCCTTCACGCACGATTCAAATCCCGGACAATATCAATGCATCAAATACCAATGACCAAAACGAGGGATTGTCGCGCCCCAACCTGTCAGGTCTCAAAATGATACCTCTCTTGTCGTTGTGATGAGCGAGATTCCTCGCTTACGCTCGGAACAGGCTTCGCAATTCCGTTATGGCTGGCAAGGCTGGAGATTGCCGCGCTTCGCTCGCAATGACACACAAGAGGCGAGTACCGACACCCTCCTCCCGCCATTGCGGGGCACTTTCCCTCCTGTCATTGCGAGGTACTTTCCCCCTGTCATTGCGAGGCACGATAGTGCCGAAGCAATCTCTGGTACAATGGTGGTGGTGAGCAAGCACTATTATATTTACATAATGACCAACAATAGGAACACCGTGCTCTACGTGGGCGTGACCAGTGATTTAATAAGGAGAGTCTACGAGCACAAGGCAAAGCTAGCTGATGGGTTCACCAAGAAATACAACATCGTCAAACTGGTATATTATGAGGTCTTTGAGGACATAGAAAATGCCATTTTAAGGGAGAAGCAAATAAAGGCTGGTTCAAGACAGAAGAAGGTCCAGTTGATTAATAGTACAAACAAAGAATGGCATGACCTGTATGATGAATTATGAGATTGCCACGCCCCGACAAGTCGTGCCTCGCAATGACACACAAGAGGCGAGTACCGACACCCTCCTCCTGTCATTGCGGGGCACTTTCCCTCCTGTCATTGCGAGGCACGATAGTGCCGAAGCAATCTCGGTGGGGGAAATCCTAAATCCCAAGCACAAAATCCTAAACAAAAGATACGGAAAAGTTAATTCTTCTCATCAAAATACGAATGCTCAAACTGTTTAGGATTTTGAGTTTTGACATTCGGATTTGTTTAGAGTTTAGAAATTAGAATTTAGGATTTAGTCGTAGAGATTGCCGCACTTCGCTTGCAACGACAAAAAAGGTGAGGTGCTCGCAATGACAAAAGAGAAAGGGCTCAGAGTAACAGGAGGAGCGAAGGGCTCACAAAGCTAGTACTTTTTTGTCATTGACTTCTGCAATAATTGCGAATTATACTTTTCTAACTACGTGAATGGAGGCAAGACATGGAAGAAATCGATAAGGCGGTAGAAACAACAGAAACCTCACAAGCCGTAAGCGGCAGTGAAAAAAACGATATGGAGATGAAGTTGGTGGCTGAAATGCTGGCGGCGAGGATTGTTGCTATTAAACCCCAGTTTGATTTCACCACTGAGCAGGGCTTCATCTATCCAGTCGTTGAGCAAACACTAAAAGTCAAGGGCAAGGAAGCAGTAGCAATTATGGAATCCCTGGCTGATAAGGGTATATTGAAAAAGAGTTTCTTCGACAGGCTCCTCCGTTGTCCCCGGTGCCAGTCAATAAATTTAAGGCCAAGCATCCACTGCCCTAAATGCAGCTCGGGAGACATTGTCCGGGGCAGAATCCTCGAGCACTTTGCCTGCAAGTATGTCGGCGTTGAAGATGAATTTGCAGCCAAGGGTAGATATGTATGTCCCAGGTGTAAAATGGAGCTGCGGACTCTGGGCGACGACTACCAGAGCCAGGGAGTGCTATACAAGTGCCGTGGTTGCAGCGAGATATTCAGTGTACCGCTGATAAAGTGGCGCTGTCTGAAATGTTCCTCGCTTGCCACTGAGGATGAGGTTAGCGAGGTAATTATCTACTCGTATAGCTTTGATGAATCGAAGAGAAGCTGGCTGGAATTTGAACTTCAGCCTAAAGCACATTTTATAAAACTCTTGAGGCAGCATGGCTACGAAGTAACGGAAAATGCCAGAGTAAAAGGGAGGTCGGGAGCAGAACACAGCATAGATATACTGGCTACCAGGGATGACGGCGTCGTTATCCATAATGTCGCTATCGGGATTGAGATTGCCAGGGATAAGATAGGACTGGACAGGATACTGGACTTTGATGTCAAAGCCTACGACAGCGGCATTCATGATAAAGTACTGATTATCATCCCCGGGTTAGGAGAAGAGGCAGAGAAATTTGCCAGCTATCAGAGGATAAAAGTGCTCGAACCCAAGGACCTGGAGATAGTGCTGATGAGTAGTCCCCAGCCAGGCCGGGAAATAGTGAAGGAGCCTTTTGAATTTAAGTCCAACTCACAGCTTATACAATACCTGAAGAAACAGGGCTACAGAGTAAAGGAAAATGCTGAAGTCCAGGGCCGGTCTGGCGCTGCCCATAACATAGACATACTGGCTACCAGAGACGAGGGCATCATTACCCATCGTATCGCTATCGGCATCGAGGCGGATGAGAAGCCGATGGGACTGGATAGGATATTCGACTTTGACGACAAGGCTTATGATGCCGGTATTCTGGATAAGGTCTTTATTGCCGTTCCCGGACTTACCAAGGAAGCCAGGCAGTTTGCTAAGCGTCAGGGAATAAGGGTCTTTGAGGTCGAGCAACTGGAGCCACCCACGCAGGAAAATTCTGAATCACAAACATAAGCATTCAGCCATCAGTAGCCAGTAGCCAGTAGTCAGTAGGTTCGAGGCGTGAAGGAATCCCTTCCTTCACGATTCAAATCCTGAACAATATCAAAATCCAAAGGACTAAATGGTTTTGCCACCTGAGCAACCTGATTTCATTAATTTTTCCAAAAATTCCCCTCTTAAGATAAGAGGGGGGGTGACTTATGAAAATAACCCCCTTTCTCCCCCTTACTTTAAGGGGGAGATTTAAGGAAAGAGGTAGTTCTGGCATTTGAGCTTCTCTGAGACAATGACCCCCCTCTCTGTCGTGGCGGATCCCGAGATTCTTCGTTTCACTCGGAACAAGCTCCGCAATCCCGGTGTACCCCCTCTGTCATTGCGAGGCACATTCTCCCCCTCCGTCATTGCGAGGCACGATAGTGCCGAAGCAATCTCTGAAAGG
>Ga0315551_10000426_pt1 | contig 33914 bp, 25 predicted proteins | sample SalMarSW160290MG_FD_203678 | JGI IMG/M metagenome (GOLD analysis project Ga0315551, IMG submission 203678) | Salt marsh sediment microbial communities from the Plum Island Ecosystem LTER, Massachusetts, United States - Salt Marsh Sediment SW1602-90 ...
TGCTTGCGAAACAATTGAGAGCTGTTACGCCGGCATTTCTTCGGTTGCCTCTTCGCCGAGTTTCCTCAGCGAAAGGTGCTCCTTTTTCAGGAAATAGAACCCCATTACGGTCACTACAATATACTGCACGGCATGAAGAACCAGCGCGCAGGATAAAGCGTCCTCCTTGGTGATACCGTACGCCATCAATGCCCATACCGCACCGGCGTGATACACACCCACAAACCCGGGCGATGACGGCACCAGGATAGATATCGAGACTACAACGAGAAGGACGTATGAAGCGTCCAGTGAAAGTTTGAACCCAAAAGCCCAAAAGACAAATATATTGGAAAAACCCATAAGCAACCAGATCAGAATGGTCTGGCCCGCCACCGAGGCCACACTTTTGACATTACTCAAAAACTCCAGCCCGCGCGAGAACTTCAAGACGACATTTTGAAGAACCTCTCTCGCTCGACGGGGCACAAAAAACAAATACCTGGTCAGCAGCCGTCCTACCTGATTCGGTTTGAGAGCTAAAAATAGCACCACCATGATACCCAATAGAGCGGCGCCAATGGCAATGTTCAAACCGAATTTCATCGACTGATCCAATGATAGATGCGACGCATACAGCACCACTCCGAAGATCAGCAGCAGCGCAACAAGGTCAAAAACCATTCTCTCCACAAAGATAGTCGCCAATGAGGCGGATTTGGTTATTGACCTATCCTGCGAAGACAGTGAGTAGGCCCGCACAAACTCCCCCAGCCGCAGAGGGAGAACGTTGTTGGCCATAAATCCGATCCACGTGGCAGCCACAAGCTTGGAAAATTCTACCTGTTTTATCGGTGCCAGCATGTACCGCCAGCGCAACGCCCGCTGGTACATCGTTACGTAGATGAGCGCAGCATTCGGGATGAGCCATAGGTAATTAGCGCCCCGCAGAGCTGCCTTCAGCTCCGTGAAGTCGATATTGCGAAACAAAAACCACAACAGGACGACGGAAATCCCCAACCCAATCAGCAAATAAACAACTTTTTTCTGGCCAATTGTCACTTGTGACCACCAACAATAGTTTCCAAAAGGGCTTCAAATTTCTTGGCTGCTCGATCCCAGTTGAATCTCTCGGCCCACTGAAGCCCTCCCTTTTCAAGCTGTACCCGCAGGTTGTTGTCAGTGAGGATCATGACAATCTTGCGCGCCAGTTCAGCAATATCACCATAGTTATACAGAAAACCGGTCTGGCCATCCTGAACGGAGTCTTTCAAGCCGGGGACATTGGCAGCCACAACGGCTGTACCGACGGCGTTGGCCTCAATGTTTGTCAACCCCCAACCCTCTTTTAAAGACGGTAATACCGATACATGGGCGCGCCGCATCCGCTCCACTTTGTTCTGCTGCGATACGAAACCTGGGAATTCAACAGCCGCCGATAAGCCAAGCGATCGGGTTAAGGACTTAAGCTCGCCCAAATAGTCGCCATTGCCTACCACCATCAGGCGGGCGTTTGGCACCTCTCTTTGAACGAGGCTAAGGGCACGAATAAGGTGCTGGATTGACTTGTATTTCTTGATCCGTCCCAGGTACAGGATAGTGGGTTGTTCGTATTTGGGCACCTCGGGATCATGCGCATATACCTGTCGGTCGATACCGCAGTGAATCACCGATATGTCTTCGCGCGGGATTCCCCGCTTGGCAATATCATCGGCCGTGGATTCGGAGATGACGTTGAACGGCGTTCCGTCATAGACACGCACCAGCGGCTTTTCCGCCAGATAAATATAGGTACCGAGAACAAAATTAATCTCCTGAAAGACAGTCGTGGCAAACAGGTGCGGAACAACCACCAGCGTCTTGAGCTTCAGATACAGCGGCGTATAGAAGGGAATCTTGTTGATGTCCTCCACCAGGATATCAAAGTGATTCTCTCTGACAAGCTTTCGCAGGTGAAACGGTGCAATCAAATTGAAGTTGTAGCGGCTGCCGCGCCTGATAATCCGTACACCCTCTATTGTTTCTTCCGGTTGACAGCCTTTATACCCGGAACAAAACAGGGTAATCTCGTGACCGTACTGAACCAGCCGACGTAGCAGTTCTTCCAGATGCACCTCGGCCCCACCGGCAAACGGGTTTTTGAGGTCATTCCAGTTCAGTGCCAGTATTTTCATGAATGGTCTCGGCCAACCGTATCAGAGACGGAGCTTCCTTTCAGCAGTTCCTGCAACAGCCTCTTTACTCTATCATCGTGGGGATTGAATTGTAACCAGCGTTGCAACAGCGCCCTCATGGGCGCCACCTGTTTGGTCTCATAGTACAATCGCATCAACTCCTCAAACGCCTGCCTATAGGTGGGATCAGTGTCAAGTATGTTACTAAAGAGACGTTCCGCTTCATCATTCCGACCGATCTTCCGTTCCACCCGCCCGAGCAGCAAGTTAAGTCTCAGTCTGTCGCCGTATTGGCTTTGTTCAATCAACGCACGCAACTCATCGGCTCGCCCCTGTTCGCTGTATAGAGCTGCCAGGAATTCAATGGCGTCAGAAGCATAAGGGATCTGATGGACCGCCAGCCTTACCAACCTCTCCGACCCTTCCGAGTCGCCGGCTCTTCTTAGAGAGTCAGCCACTACCAGAAATCCGTTAGCCCAGTTCCTGGTTAAACGGACTGTGGTTTCGTCCTTATAGATGGACGGGTCATTCACTCCCCGTGATTTGAATCGGTCCGGGTTCGTGAAAAAATCAGTAGAGGTCTTTATATCGACTCGCAAAGGGCTACCGACACTATCAAGCCTCCATACCATACCGCTCATGACCAGAAGGGTATCAATCGGCTTACCCCTGTATCTCTGCGACCCTCTTCCCACAGTGACAGCGAAATTTACGGGGAACCGGCCGTAGTTGTTGGTAATTATCCCATCAGCAATTTGATCCTGCAACCTGAAGATAGTACCGTCAGCAATACGATATGGCCTGAGCTGGTCGATTCCCTCGTCAGTCAGACCCAACTCAAGGCCCATGTTGTTCTTGAGCTGTTTGATGTACCATTTGGTGTTAGCCAGCGAAAGGTTAACGACTCTCACGTCCCGCCGTACTCCGTACGCTTCCTGCAAACACCAGAGGGGAAAAGTATCATTGTCCCCAAAGGTGAATAAAATGGCATCCCGGTCGGCCGACGCCAGAAGATTCCATCCATAATCGTAAGGAATATAGTTTCGGGAACGATCACAAAAGTAGTAATTCCCGGCGAGAGCAAAAGTGGGAAGCAAGAACAGAACCAGTGATGAGGCCATAATTACCTTTTTCGGCACCACACTGAACTTCGCCACGGCCTCTCGAATATACTGCACTCCTACAGCAATTCCGATACCAATCGCCAATCCAAAAAAGACAAAAGGGGGTGTGAAGAAGTAATCCCGGTCGCGAACTTCGAGGTGGTCGATTCCGGACAGTGGATGCTGTCGGGTGCCGTCAGCAAAATTCATATACAGAATCAGACCGATCGAAGAAATCACCAGCAACACTAAAAATGGTAACCCTATATCGCTGTGGCGTCGGATAACCTCCCAGATACCGAACACTCCCAGTAGAAGGAACACGACGAATTTCGGTCCCGTTAAACCGTACTGCCGGTTAAAGAACCACCAAAACCCCATCCGTTGAAAGTCGCCAAACTGATGCCCCCATTCGGCGCGACGTTTGAACATCCGCTCGACCATTGACTGCGAACCATACTGCTTGCGCTCCAAAAAGTTGATAGTGGAAGCGAGGCTTGCTGATGGGTTGTCTTCGTTAATTGTGGGTTGCTGCGCTGACCTGATGGGGACAAACAGATGAATAGAGTACCCGGCGACAGCGCACAAAAGGATCATCAACGCCGACCTCCAATGTGATATCTTCAAGAGCACGCCCAGTACTATGACAGCGACAGCAGATACGACCAGACCGTAAAAAAAGGGCTTCACCCCAAAAACCACCAGCGAGACGCCGGCAGTTGCTACCAGAAGCAGCCAATTGAAATCACGCCGCATCACCACAGCGAGAATGATGACCACAATTGCGGACACCACCAGGAAAGCTGTGTACCCCTTGGGAAGGAAAAGGATTGCGGTCATCGCCGCCGCTGCCAGGATAAACCAGGAATAAACCGGGTAGTGGATCTTTGGTTGGCTTGCCTTTTTCCGTAAGAAATACTTAAACAGAGAATATAGTGCCAACAGAATGAGGGCGATGAAAGCTGCTTTCCCGACTATCCCTAAGACGCCTATTGCACTTCCTCCAACAGGTTTGGGGGAGCCAGTGCTGCCCAGTGAATCGATCATCGTTCCAAATAGGGGCGCCACGGCTACTAAAAAACCGACCCCTATTAGGATGTACCTGCCAGGGATACGCTCAAATGAGAAAATGTAAAACAAGTACAACAGAAACACGATGACCACCGGGAGATAGTACGGAACCTCGCCGGTACGGGATGACATGGCAAAAACAAGATAGAGCTCCAGCGCGAAAAAAATGGCCGTCGCAAACCAGACTTTGGCTCCTGCTTTCTTTTTAATAATGAAAAAGAGAGCCGCAATCGGGATTATTATAAAAGTGGTCATATGAACGCCAATGCCGAGAAAGCCGAGATAGACGATTAAAAGCATAATTCGCTCGGCCGTAAGCGATCCTTTCTTTTCTGCATAGATCATCGTGAGCCACAGCATGGCACTCATCAGCATCATGGTCATGCCATACACCTCAGCCTCAACGGAATTGTTCCAGTTCGTGAAGCTAAAAGCTAAAAAGAGCGCGCCTGCTGCACCACCGGCGTAAACTAAAAGCCGAGTGAAGACGGAACGGTCGGAACCAAACCACATCCGCAGTATTTGGGTAGCAGTCAAATATCCAAAAAGCGCCGTGAAGGATGAGCAAAAGACGGAAAGAAAATTGACTCTTACGGCAATGTCGGATGAGAGCGGAAGGACACTGAAAATGTGTCCGATAAGGATGTAGAGAGGAGAGCCGGGAGGATGGGGAACGCCCAAGATACAGCTCGCTGCGATAAACTCACCGCAATCCCAGAAAGAGAGCGTGGGTGCTTTGGTCAGCGTGTAAACTACCAAGGCAGACAACCACACGCCAATAGCAACTAGCGCATGAGGAATATCAAATTTGTTGCCGAAGTTGTCTTTCATCCACTAAAGACCGCATTGTCTCTGTCTTATAGGTCAAAACTGCAGGAGCTTTGGCCTAATCAGGTACAAAGTTGTGGGAATATAACGGATTCCAATGCCGAGGCCAACCCATTTTAGCTGCGTTCCATACCTTGCGCTTAAAGTAGGGTACAATCCCTGCGATTTCGTGGGCGGCAGATGTCCACATCTGCCCCAATCCTCTGAGCAGAGAGAAATGTCAAAACTACAGGAGTTTTGACCTACACAGTTTTCTCCCTCTTCTTCACATACCCATCCAAAATCCCGTTGACAAAACCCGGCGACTCGTAGGTGGAGAACTTGCGGGCCAGTTCTATGGCTTCATTGAGTACGACCTTGACTGGGGTGTCAGGGATGTGTTCAATTTCGACTAGCGCCATTCGGAGAATCATGTGGTCAATTGCTGCGATGCGATTTATATCCCAGTTCTCAGCCAGCTTGGTAATCTGCTGATCGGCCCAGGCGAGATTCTCGCGAACGAGGGTGAACAACGTGCGGACGAACTGAAGGTTCTTGTCGCTCAGCTTTTGATCTTTGACGATCTCAGCGAAACTCTCCTCAGGCTGAGTTTCTCCGCAGTCAGACGCGTAGAGCGTCTTCAGGACCAGTTCACGGGCCTGACGCCGCGGGGACTGTTTCATCTCATCCCATGTTGCGATAGAGATTGATCATCTCAACAGCGACCTCGGCGGCATCCCAGCCTTTGTTGCCCGCTTTAGTGCCGGAACGTTCAATCGCTTGCTCGAGCGTGTCGGCAGTGACCAGACCATAGATAACCGGCACGCCGGTTTCGAGAGCGATACGGGCGATACCTTTGGATGCCTCGTTGGCGATGTAGTCAAAGTGCGGAGTGTCGCCGCGAACGAGTGCCCCGAGACAGACGACGGCGTCATAATCACCGGATTTCGCCATCCTAGAGGCCACGTACGGTATTTCGAACGCGCCGGGGACATAGGCCACCGACAGCTTCGGTTCCTCGGCGCCGTGACGTTTCAGGCAGTCGATGGCCCCCTCAAGCAGCTTGTCGGTAAGGAAGTTGTTGAACCTGCTTACGATCAGGCCGAATGTCAGCCCCCGCGCATCGAGTTTGCCTTCGTATACTTTGTAGTCCATGTGAATTGCTCCAGTTTATTTGAGATTCAGTAAATGTCCTAACTTGTCCCGTTTCGTCTCAAGGTAGCCCTGGTTGTACCGGCAGGGTTCCACTTCAAGGGGGACACGCTCCGTTATCTCCAGTCCATACCCTTTCAGGCCGATCACTTTTTTGGGATTGTTGGTCAAAAGTCGTATCGACGTCAAGCCTAAGTCAACAAGAATCTGCGCTCCAACCCCGTAATCGCGCAGGTCAGCTTTGAACCCCAACTCCTTGTTTGCTTCTACCGTATCACGCCCATGTTCCTGAAGCTCATAGGCCAGAAGCTTATTGGCCAGGCCAATGCCTCTTCCTTCCTGACGCATATACAGGATCACCCCGAGGCCTTCCTGCTCGACACGTTCCATCGCCCAATGAAGCTGCTCGCCGCAGTCGCACCTGCGTGAACCGAATACGTCGCCCGTGAGGCAACTGGAATGGACTCTGACCAGCACGTTTTTCTGGCCGGCCACATCCCCTTTGGTCAGGGCAAGGTGGTGGTGGTCATCAATGTCAGACTTGTAAAGATGCAACTCGAAATCTCCATAGGCCGTGGGAAAATCAACAGTGGTGATTCTCTTGACCAGCTTTTCATGTTGGCGCCGGTACGCAATCAAGTCGTGGACCGTAATAAATTTGAGGTTGTATTTCTTAGCCATTTCGTAAAGCTTGGGCACTCTGGCCATCGTGCCGTCCCCGTCCATTATTTCACACAACACGGCGACCGGCGCCAGACCCGCCAGTCGCGCTAGGTCAACCGAGGCTTCCGTATGCCCCGCCCGCGCCAGAACGCCCCCCTCCAAAGCCCGGATAGGGAAAACATGACCGGGCCGGGCCAGGTCCTCCGGCTTCGTGTTTGGGTCCACCAGAGTCTTGATAGTGATGGCCCGATCATAAGCCGAAATACCGGTGGTCGTACCATGAACGGCATCAACGGAGACCGTGAAACGAGTACCATGCTTGGCCGTATTGTGCTCGACCATAGGGTGTAGCTTAAGCTGTTCTATTCTTTCCTGAGGCATAAGAACGCAGATCAGACCGCGGCCATGAGTGGCAAAAAAGTTCACGGTCTCGGGTGTGACTTTCTCTGCCGCCATGATGAGGTCGCCCTCATTTTCCCGGTCCTCATCGTCAGCCACGATCACAAACTTACCGGCCTTGATGTCTTCAACGGCTTCGGGTATGGTATTAAACTTTACGTTGTTGTCCATCGTCACCATCCGCTTTCTATCAGTTTATCTTTGGTGAGAGTTGTATGCTCAGTGCTTTTCTTCATTTTGAGCACGTATTTTCCGATCATATCAAACTCAAGATTAACGCTGTCGCCCGCCTTCACCTGCCCCAGAGTGGTTTCTCTGACGGTAAACGGAATCAAATTCACGCTAAACCAAGTTGGCCGAGAAGCGTTGATTGTGAGAGAGACGCCGTTGACGGCGATTGAACCCTTATCAATCACCAGCTCGTCGTAGCGTGGATCATACCTGACCGCCAGCTCCAGTGACTGACCAACCGGTCGTACATAATCTACAACGCCGGTGTCATCAACATGCCCACTCACAAAGTGGCCGCCCATCCTGCTGCCGGCTTTCAAAGCGCGCTCAAGATTCACCCTTGATCCGACAGCATACTTGTCCAGAATTGTATAGCGAGCTGTTTCTTGGGAAGCTTCGACAACAAAAAGACTCTTGCTTGCAGACACAACCGTAAGACATGCCCCATCGCAGGCGATTGATTCCCCTAGGGCAAGATTATCGTCTGCCAGAGATGAAGCGACAAAAAGAATCCGGTATTCGCCGTGCCTTTGTACCTGTTTGATCGTGCCGACTGATTCAACAAGTCCTGTAAACATAGTTACGCCGTCTTCTTCGGATAACCGATAAAAAGATTATCCGTTCCGTTCTTCTGAAAAGAGTACCGGTCAAATGAAATGGCATCGGTTAGTCTTCGGACAGCTATATCTCCGACTGCGCAGACGCCGCTTCCCAAAAGGAGGGGAGCGATTATCGCGATGTACTTATCCACCAGACCAGCCCTCAAGAAGGAAGTGGCGACTCTACCCCCTCCCTCTACCAACAGAGAACGAAATCCAAAGGCATCCGCTTTGGTAACAAAGTCATGGAGATCCGGCAGGCCATCATCGTCAGTTCGTAGATTCCAGTAAATAAGGCTATGCCTTCCTCGCTTCGTCCTTGAGAATTTTTCAATCGCCTTGGCGGTACTGGCAACAATCGTCTTGTAATCACTGTTGTTGTCCAGAAGCCGGCATCTTGGGGGGAAATCCAACGAACCGGACAAGACAATTCGATACGGGTTTTCCCCTTTCGCCAATCTTACCGTCAAAGCCGGGTTATCTTTCCTGACCGTTCCCATGCCCACCACTACGGCGTCAACCTCGGCTCGCAGCCGGTGAGCCAGCTTGAGGGATTGAGGACCGGAAATCCAATTCGAGTCACCGGTTATAGTAGCGATTTTGCCGTCGAGTGTCTGGGCGGTCTTGAGGATGATATAGGGTCGCTTATTCTTGTGGTAACCGAAGTAACTGTCGTTAAGCAGGAGCGCTTCCTTTTTGAGCAGTCCACTTTCAACAATCACACCGGCTCTTTTAAGAATTTTCGCTCCTTTTCCATTGACCTGTGGGTTGGGGTCTTTCACCGAATAGACCACCCTTTTTATTTCGGCCTTGATGATAGCGTCGGTGCATGGGCCTGTCCGTCCGGTATGACAGCATGGCTCAAGATTAACGAAAAGAGTCGCTCCCGCTGCTTTTCGGCCGGCTTTTTTAAGGGCAGCTTGCTCGGCATGATCCTCTCCCACACACCGATGGTATCCCTCACTGACAATCTTCCCCTTTTTGACAATGACAGCACCTACCATCGGATTGGGCGAAGTTTTCCCTCTCCCTCTTTCTGCCAGACTTAATGCCCGTTGCATGTAAGTTGCCTCAGCCGTCCTAAGCATAAAAAATCCCGAAACATACTTCGGGGCATTGGCACTCTACGACACATTACTCTGCCGATCTTCTCCCATCCGGACTTTACCGTCGGCGTCTGAATTGCACAGACTCAATCCACCATAGGCAGACTCGTGGGCTTTCACCACCGGTCGAGGAATTTCACCTCGCCCCGAAGATTTATCTTTGTCAATATAACTGATGGAAAAGAAAAGGCAAAGATTTTTTTAGAATTCCGCTGAAGTGTTGAGTGCCTTGTCAGTCTCTTTGGGGCCAGAACGGGTGCGCATTTGAGTGGGGTCGCTGCCTTGGTTGCTATAGAAGGGGTTAGCAGGGTAGTCTCAAGATCGGTGCTCACCCAAACCCCGTAAGAGATAAGACTGTGATACATGGTTTGGAAAACAGTTGCCAACGTCACCGTCTGGGGGAGCACGCAATAATGGGGCACTATGCAATTCTATGAGACAGGACTTCCCGTTCCCTTTCTTTGGTAGGTTGTCATAAGAAGAGCCGGCCTGTCAAATCTCGGCCAGTCCGGTGGGACCCATCAGTTCCACAAAGGCTTTAAGCATGTCCTTGTCATAGGCCTCTTTTATAGAACACATGACCTTCAACGCAGGAAAGGACTCCATTGCTCTCTGGTAAACTCGTTCGGTGGTCATAGCGTCGAAAGAATCAGCGATAGCTACGATCTTTGACTGAACGTGCATTTCGTCCAGTGACAGTCCGCTGGGATAGCCAAGTTGGTCACCACGTTCATGATGCTGCAGCACCGAATAGTAGGAATTGGCTGCTATTTCATCGGTCGCAGCAAGAATTTCCACCCCCCACTTGGGATGTTTTTTCATGATTTCAAACTCGATCGAGTTCAAGGGAGTCCGTTTTTTGATGATACGTTCGGAAACGCGTGACTTACCGACGTCGTGGAGAAGCGCGCCTACTCCCAGTTCGTGCAGGAATTCTTCGTCATCAAATCCCATCTGACGCGCAAGAGCAATGGAAAAAGTGCAGACATTGACGGAATGAGTGTAAGTGTAGTAGTCGAACGAGGTAATTTTCAGCAGATTCCAAAAGGCCTCCTTTCCTTTCAAAATGAACTCAACCGTGTTGGTCACTAGGTCCTTCGAGCGACGGATGTTCTCTCCGTAAGTAGGATTAGCCAGGACGTCCTTGACAAGGTTGGTGGAGGTTTCATACAAGATACTTGCCTTTTTCTGTTCCTGAAGGTTGGGATCGGTAAGGACCTTGCTGAGGTTTTTTTCCAGATAGCGTTGATATTCTCGCTTGCTTTCGTTCTTGATATACAGATGCTCGACTTTGTTTTCCAGCAGCTTTTGCCGGGTCCTGTCGGTAAAGGGGAGATCAGCGGAACGGTAAAGAACAAGGGAATGCTTTATTTTGATAAAGAGGTCGAATTCAAGCACCGTGTCAATCCTGAGGGCATCGAGGGCAATGGGAATGAATCTTTGCCGAGTTCGGTTCTTTATGACGGTAGAGTTCATCGTGTGCCAGTCTTTGTTTGTATGTATTCCGGCCCGGCCATCTCTGGCAGGTCCATACCTATTTAGTTGTTATCGGCAAATAACAGGGCATAATTATAATGACCCTCTGGTTTTACCAGAGGGTCCGTAGGAGGTATGGGATGTTGAGAGTTCCGGCTCCTATCAGGAACCGTAATTTTTGATAGTCATCAGCACTGACTGCAGGGAGTTGGTAATTTCAGTCAGTATCTTGGAATATCTTTTCAACAATTCCGAATATTGCCAGCGCATCTGAAAAGCCTTCTCGGGAAAGTCAAACAGTTCCAGCAAGGTGGCTTTGTATATCTCGTCTAAGTACTTAATTACAAAGTAAGGATACTCAGGGACATTCGGATCTTCCACCTCACCTTTGCCCAACCGATCTCGGTAAACCTCAATTTTTTCCAGCATCACTGTCCCAAAGCACCAGGGCGTCATGATAACACCCAGATTGGCGCCGTCGGTATAGAACTTGATGATTGTACGCAGCAGAAGATCGACAATAACCCCCTTGGCTCTATAGTAAGCGACGGACTCGGTATTCCGCTGAGAGGTATGGGCAAGTTTCTCCTTGAGAGAGAGCTGCTCGGACTTTGCTTTGGCATAGGACATTTCAAGGAATCTGTAGAAATCATCGAAATAGACTTTGCTGTTTTCGGAGAGAGACATAATAAAATACCCCTTATCGTCTTCGCGAACCTTCGGTTCCTTAGTCGTTGCCAACCGATCTAGGGAAAAGCCTCTCTGGTATCTACCGTCTAACATTTATGTTCTCTCCGGTCTGTATCAAGTCCGGTATCCCTGAGAGCACAGCCTGTGCCATCCCCCTGAAATTCAGAGCTTGAAGCTCAAGCCTAACGCTATCTTATTGTGGAGAAACTTGTTCTGTCCTATTCAGGGGGCCTGACTCGTCTGAGACGCCGATGATTACTGTATTACAAGAAAAGTCAGTTACAATAAACCGGTTTAGAATTGTGTAGAGCTGTGCAGACATTTCTTAGTGTAGTGCATGTCCAAGAATTGCACAGCGCATCAACTCGCTGTTAAACTTCCCCTTGAAAAACAAAGAATTCCTTCCCTTCATCCGAAAATAATACTGTTTTCTTTATGACCCATTATGAAGCCGAATAAGGGAAAAATGCAGAAGTGGCCGATGCCACTCAGCAAGCATCACAAAAGAAACGGTAAGGTGGCAAAAAGACCTCACCGCAAATATCGGCGTATGGTAAGCGAAGAGCTGGGGGATTTCCATCACTCCCGAGAGGATCGACGTCGGCTCCGGAGATTGAAAGAAAAAGTGGAAATGATCACACCGATGGAAACCGGGGATGAGGATGAGCATATTGAAGGGCCAGTGTAAAAGCGTCATATCAAATACATGGGCGTTTAGACTGTGCTACAGCCAATAGGACGAAACCTCAACATGTCTTTGGTAACAGGCACCTCTATGAACCTGCAACCAGGTGATCACACCTTGTCCCAGCTTTTCCCAATTGCTTCTCTACATGAATCTCACTCGCCATGGCTTTGAAGTTCAAGTGGTTTTGATGCGGGCAGAGATCGTTTCATACATTAGTCACCTGACAGCTTACCCGGAAGTGCTCACTGTACATTTTCGTTTGACATCTGCCCCGGCCTTAAGTAAGTTTACTAAACTGAACTGTAAACCAAAGACATTTTGGAGGAGTGCGTTTTGAAAAAGAGAGCCTCATTGAACTTAAACACAATGGTGAGAACCGCCGGTGCGCTCTTGGTCATGCTATTCTTGTTTGCCGGTTGTGAGGAGGACAAGATAGAAGGCCCAAGCGGGCCAGAGCATGTAGCGTGGACTCAGCACGATCCTCTACTGGAGGGCAACAAGCTGCAGGCAGCAACGTTCGTTGATGAAAACGAAGGCTGGATAGTAGGGAAAGAAGGGGTCGTTTTGCATACGAGCGATGGCGGCAATTCCTGGTCATCTCAGCACGTTGTTAACGAAAACTTGTGGGATATTACTTTCTTTGATGGAGATACCGGCTGGGCGGTTGGAGAGAACGGAACGCTGCTATGGACTATCGATGGTGGTCTTAGTTGGCCCGCAACTCTGTTCGACACAATTAGCGATGATATATACTCGGTAGTTTTTGAAGACGGTCATAGCTGCTGGGCTGTCGGTACGAATGGAACTATTCTGCGAACAACTGATGCCGGCAGGAGTTGGTCTCGTGAAATCACCAGCGGGACGGGCCAAACGCTCCGAGGTGTCGCTGTGGCGGGAATGGTGGCCTTGGCTGTTGGCGATGCCGGGATTGTCATGCGTACCTTCGGATCGGTAGAAGTGCACACAGAGTGGTCCGCTCAGACTATCGATACCAATAACTTGTGGGCTGTCACTCTTATAGATGAGGCCTCGGGCTGGGCAGTCGGTGAAAATGGCGCTATATGGATAACAACCGACAGCGGTAACACATGGTCAGAGCAAACCAGCAATGTGTCCGAGACGCTGACGGATGTGGTTTTTGCCAGCGCCACTACCGGGCTGATTGTTGGCAGCTCCGGGATGATCCTATCCACCACGGATGGCGGAGACAACTGGGTGGTTGATACCAGCGCCACCTGGCATGACCTCTTTGGGGTCTGCTTGGCCGGTCAGAATGATGCTTGGGCAGTGGGATCTTTGACGCTATTGCATTCAACTAACAGCGGCAATAGCTGGGTACCCAAACCGAGCGGCACGGTATCTCATGCTGATTTGATTGATATAATGTTCTACAATGAGGCCCTCGGCTGGGCTGTCGGTAAGGGCGGCGTTATTATGAAAACTACCGATGGCGGCGACACGTGGGAGTACCAGAGACGGGACAAGATCTTGAGTGAATCTCAGGAATGGTTTTCCAATGTCAAGTTTGTCGATAGTCTCCAGGGGTGGTGTGTCGGGGGAACAGGTGTTTTCCCTTTCAACGGTGTGCTGCTGCATACTTCCGATGGCGGCAGAAACTGGTCTACCCAAGCCTTTGATACAACACAAGAGACCGAGTGGTTGTACGGAATCACCTTTGTCGATAGCCTTACCGGCTGGGCTGTTGGAGGGGATTGGAGCGGAAATGTCGGAGGTGCTATATTCAAAACTATTGATGGCGGTCTGACTTGGAATTCGTTGACTATACCGATCATTGCAAAGCTGGAGGCCGTGACATTTGTCAATTCGCTACACGGGTGGGCAGTTGGCTTTGACAGAACCATTCTCCACACCACCGACGGTGGGATAACCTGGACGTATCCAACTACTGAAGAATCATACCTACCCCACCTGTATTCAGTTGCGGCCACTGATTCTCTCCACTGCTGGGCAGTTGGCGCAAACGGAAGTATCTTTCACACCAATGACGGTAGCGACTCCGCCTGGGTCAAACAAGTTTCGCCTACAGACCAAGATCTAACAGCGGTTACGTTTGTTAATTCCTCCACCGGGTGGTCGGTCGGAGCTGGAGGGGTAATCATCCGTACGAGTGACGGTGGCTCTACATGGAGCACGCAATCTAGTGGAACAGTAAATACATTAAATGGTGTCACGTTTCTTGGTGCCAACAACGGGTGGATAGTTGGGGACAGATTCGCAGGGAGACCAATAACAATCCTTTCCACAACAACTGGAGGCGAGTAACCAAACCGCAACTTGACCCACTATCACAACCTACAATGCTGCTTATGGTTCGTCTTTAGTTGAGGGCTAAAGGTATCGAAATCGACATGACATGCCATCATCTCACTCAACCGGTTCAGACGTATATTGGCCCTCGGCAGTGAACGAGAACATCAATTTGAACTGGCAGAAAGCGGTAACCTTCTAGCCGTGTAGGTCTGTTCCCTCATTTTCAGAGTTTGATAACTCCAAATGTATCCGCCGATATCCTCGTAACAGCCTTCTACACAATATAATCTGTTCGTCTCCTGCCAGGGGAAACAGTAAGTGATTACATTCGAATATATTACAGCAAAAAACGAAGTGGCTTGTTGACTCCTGGAACTCGAAAGAAAATGTTCAAATATTTTCCCGGAACCTCTTGACAAAGAATGCATTTAATGTATATTGGATGTTATTAGCACTCGACTGAGATGAGTGCTAATAATTGAAATAAGTTGCCGGACAAGAGGTTATCTTGTCTAAGGCTGAAAAGTCCAGGAGTGAGCTAAGGGATTTGAATTGTAGCTATTCGAACTAAATGTTAACAATAGGAGGAATTGAGATGCATGTAAAACCACTTGCAGATCGCGTTGTTGTTAAGCCTTTCGAAGAACTGGAAACCAAGAAAGGTGGGATTATCATTCCTGACACGGCCAAAGAAAAGCCGATGCAGGGGGAAATTGTCGAGGTCGGCAGCGGTCGGTTGACTGATGACGGCAAAAAGATGCCGCTTGAAGTGAAGAAGGGTGACCGGGTTCTCTACGGGAAGTATTCCGGCACGGAGGTTTCAATCGAGGGTGAGGAATACCTTATTATGCGCGAATCCGATATCTTCGCCATTATCCAGCAAAGCTAAGCTAAGGAAAAAAGGAGAAAGAAATGCCAAAGCTCATAGATTACAATGTTACTGCCCGTTCCAAGCTTAAAAGCGGGGTGGACAAGCTTGCTAACGCCGTCAAAGTAACCCTCGGTCCCAAAGGTCGCAACGTTATCCTGGACAAAAAATTCGGCTCACCAACCGTGACCAAAGACGGCGTAACGGTTGCCAAAGAGATCGAGCTGGAGGACAACTTCGAAAATATCGGCGCTCAGATGGTCAAAGAAGTTGCTTCCAAGACCTCTGACGTGGCTGGTGACGGTACCACTACCGCGACCATCATCGCTCAAGCGATCTACCGTGAAGGCCTCAAGAATGTGACTGCCGGTTTCAATCCGATGGCGATTAAGCGTGGTATCGACAAAGCAGTCGTAGCTGTGACCGATGAGATCAAGAAAATGTCCAAGCCTGTCTCGGGCAGGCTCGAGATTTCCCAGGTCGGCACGGTTTCCGCCAACAACGACAAGCAGATCGGTGACCTGATTGCCGAAGCAATGGAAAAGGTTGGTAAAGACGGTGTAATTACTGTTGAGGAATCCAAAACGGCTGAGACGACCCTTGACATTGTGGAAGGTATGCAGTTCGACCGCGGCTACGTTTCACCATATTTCGTCACTGACCCTGACTCCATGGAGGCAGTCCTGGAAGAGCCTCAAATTCTCATCCACGATAAAAAGGTTTCCAACATGAAGGAGCTGCTGCCGGTGCTTGAAAAAGTTGCCCAGCAGGGTAAGCCGCTGTTGCTCATTGCTGAAGATATCGATGGTGAAGCTCTTGCTACCTTAGTGGTCAATAAGCTGCGCGGCACCCTGAAGGTTGCTGCCGTCAAGGCCCCCGGCTTTGGCGATCGCCGCAAGGCCATGTTGCAGGACATTGCCGTTCTGAGCGGCGGTAAAGTGATCTCCGAGGAGCTCGGCTTCAAACTTGAGAATGCCGTCCTCTCCGACCTCGGCACCGCCAAGAAAGTCACTGTTGACAAAGACAACACTACTATTGTGGAAGGCGGTGGTAGTACCGACGAAATCAAGGCGCGCATCAACCAGATCCGCAAGCAGATTGAAGACACAACCTCCGACTATGACCAGGAGAAACTCCAGGAACGCCTGGCCAAACTGGTCGGGGGCGTAGCCGTCATCAATGTCGGAGCTGCCACTGAGACTGAGATGAAAGAGAAGAAGGCGCGGGTTGAAGATGCTCTTCACGCCACCCGGGCAGCGGTGGAGGAAGGCATCGTTCCTGGCGGCGGCGTCTCATTGCTTCGCGCCATCAAGGGCCTTGACGGCCTAAAAATGAGTGACGAGGAAATGGTCGGCGTCAAGATTATCCGTAAGGCGCTGGAGGAGCCAATCCGTCAGATTTCCGAAAACGCCGGTGCCGAGAGTTCTGTAGTCGTCAGCAAGGTAGCCGGTGAGAGCGGCTCCTATGGTTTCAATGCTGAGACCGGCAACTTTGAGGACATGATGAAGGCCGGTGTGATCGACCCGACCAAAGTCACCCGCTGCGCTTTGGAGAATGCCGCCTCCATCGCCAGTCTGCTTCTCACAACTGAGGCAGTCGTCGTCGACAAGCCGGAGGAGAAGAAGGCTCTTCCAAGTGCTCCCGACATGAGCGGCATGGGTGGCATGTACTAAGCCACTTTCCTACCGATTCATATAAAGAAGGCCCGACCAAAAACAGTCGGGCCTTCTTATTTACTTAGTTAGAACGGAATTGATCTAGAGACGTAATCCAAAAGGGTGCAACTACCAACACCATAATGACAATAACAATGGCCCAAAACAGGAAGATAAATCAAGTCACTTGAGCATCGGTATTGACATGCCATATTTCAGTCGGGTCATTCGCCAAAGGCGAACCTGTGGCGAGCAGGACCCGACCGAACGGTAGACCTATAGCACAGCCTCAAGCAGCCTCTGAGCTGTCATGCTGCTTATTCTTTCGATCCAGAGCCAGATAATGCTCCTTCCAAAGTGAACAAGAAAGGCATCCAACCTTATCCCCATATTCAGCCATCCCCGTGCCATAGGCGGAATCTTCCAAAGCACGCTCCCCGTCTTGATCAATAGGCACCGCCTTGACTTTGTCGATAATAGCCCGCATCCTGCGATGATGATCCCGGATGGGGCAAGGAACCAGCAGGTTTCCCCTCTCAGGGTTGGACCGGTCGTCAAAGTATTCTCTTTGCCAGTTACGAGTCTCCGTAAGCAGCGGGGAGAAAAGCGCCGTATCCAGATCACCTCCCTCAGCATAAATATCTTTGATATTGTGCACCGAAAAAGGATTAAAAGCGCACGGCGTAACCGCTCCGTTCCAATCAATATAGAAGTACCCGCCGCCGTAGGAACCCCCCGCCGCGATGCATCCGCTCGACACCGTACCCGAATTCCAGAAATCAGCAACGAAAAGATTCCGTTCCCGGACCAATTTCCAAGTGCGTTTGTACATACGCAGGCGCTGCTTAGGGGTGACCATCAAGTCTAAGGTAAAACTACGACCTATGGGCATATACTGAAAAATCCACTGGTACAGGGCGCCTTGTTCTTTAAAGAAGAACTTAATGAACTCATCATCTTGAATGCGTTCGCAATTGTGCTTAAAGGCAGTAGTCGAAATACCGAAAGGAACCCCGGCACAACGCAGATTTTCAAAGGCTTTCAAGATACGCTTGAAAACACCCTGACCACGACGGTTGTCCGTTTCCTTTTCCAGCCCCTCCACAGAAATAGCCGGTGTGACATTCCCCAGTTCACCAAGTCGCTGGGCCACTTCAGGGGTAATCAGGGTTCCGTTCGTATAGACGAGGAAGAACTGATCAGAGTGTCGTTCAAATATGTCCAGTAAGGTTTTGCCATCATCTCTATACATGAAGGGTTCCCCACCGGAGATCACCGTGAAGTGACTTCCCCAGAGTTTCACCTTTTCTTGCAGTATCCTGTCCACCACACTGTACGGCAGGGTAGCTCTATGAGAGGCGTCACTACCTGCGTAGCAACCCTTGCATTTGAGGTTACAACATGCAGTTGGGCTGATAAGAACAAATGCAGGCGGCTTCATGCCGTGTTTTTCAACGAACTGTTGGCGCACTTCATTAGGGTTGTACATAATCTTCCCTAGAAAAACCTCAGTCAACTTGTCCCGCGCATTCGATCCGATAAGCCCCCGTGAAAAACCCACATCGGCAGAGTGAATCATAGCCTTCAGCATGGCTACCTTATCTAACTGAACTTCTTCAGGAAGATTGTCTTTATTTAGCTCAATCATACGGTGATAAGCGGCCCGCTCCAAAAACCTCGCCGCAGTTGGCCTAAGAAATGATGCCGAGACCGCAAGATTTACGAGACCGCCCTGGGCCCGAAGAGGTATTGCTTTTATAATGTTCATCTCTAACTTACTCCTTTGCTTATAATTCAAGCTAAAGAAATCATTCTATGTCAAAGCGAATCTCATTATTTACCCGTCCTTGGCAATTTGAACTCAAGTGCTACCACTCTACCGTGTCTATTACAGTTAATCTATGTAATCACTTCTTTCAACATTTCTCTTTGCTCTTGCAGAACCTGCTCTTCCATCGCTCTCAATCAGAAAACTAGCCCTTCGAAATTCCTTTAAATAACATGTTGAGAAGGAGACGAGCTCCATCTTCAGGCTCTAAGGGAAAAGTTTCCATCATCCATGGGGATTCGAGTCCTTGTACAGCTATAACAATAGCACAAGCTGTGAGCCCTGGATCCCCCACCTGCAATTCTCCTTTGGCTACACCCTCAATGAGGATCTCTTGCACAATTTTCTGTTCCTCAGCCAAATACTTTTCCCTTACCCCCTCAATCTTAGGCCAATACTCATCTATCTTTTCCCGTGTCACCTGGTAAAAGTTGGCCAGTTTGGCAATAGTACGTACCTTGGTCATAAGATACGCTGTCATTTTCTCACGGGAAGAAGAGGACTGAGCTACTGCTTCCCGAATGGCAGTCAGCAAACTGGCACTTTCCTTTTCCACAACCTCAAGAAACAGCGCTTCTTTGTCAGGAAAGTACTTATAGTAAGTCCCCTTTGCAGTTTTAGCCAAACGGATAATTTCCTCCACGGAGGTCTTTCTAAGTCCAAACCGTGCAAATAATCGCTGAGCCGTAAGGAGAATTCTCTCTCGTTTGGTAATACCTGGATTCTCCACAGTTAGCATCCCATCTATATGCACTTTCCGGCCTCTATACTTATCCGTCTTATTATGCTCACACTTTCAGAGCACAGAATTTGTCCTTCACTATACGGATTAGACGAATTATTTATTATCGTCTATTCCTTATTATACCATTGCCGAGCCATTATGTCAACACCTTTTCGATTTTTTTTAATAACTTAAGTTAATAAGTTGAAGCCCCGCAGCAGAGGTAGGGCAGGTCTCCCTGAGACCTGCCAATCGTAGGCAGGAGTCAGGGACTTCTACCCTACTCCTATTGGTGTAAACTATTCAGTCTTGTCAATCCAGACCTTGACCGAGTACTTATCGACTAGCTCTGCCTCAAGCTTTTTGGCTTCCTCCAGCGTCTCAATGCCACCGATGCGGACCCGGTAGTACGTCTGGCTGTTGACAGTAGTGGTGGTCAGATATGGGTTATAGCCACGCTCGGTATATTTCTCCACCAAGTATTGAGCATAGTCCAGTGACTCGCAAGAGGCTACCTGCACTGCGTATCCTTCTCCCTCCCCATACTTGGGTACAACTTTCTGCTCTTCTTCGGGAATCGCACCAACGTTTGGCGCTCCATAGCCGAATGTGTCAGTCAGCATCGCCGAAGTGTCGGCAATCGATTCAGCCGCCACGCTCTCCTTTTGCATCATCTCTTTCTCCAGCTTAGCGGCTTCTTCTTTCTTCCCGGAACAGCCAATCACCAGAGCTGTAAACAAGCCGATCAAGATTAAAAGCTTCTTTAAGTTCATTGCACCTCCAAACCACCCCAAGTAACACTAACCAAAATGATTTTCTTTGTTATCCTTTCCAACCACGACTGAAGTAATATTACTATGAGGCATCTCAGCTTGTCAACTAAAAGCCAACCGATATTTCGAAATAATATTGTTGTATGTTGTACAACAATCATATAGAATTATACACTTCATAGGTTGCCGTAAAATGCATGTTCATAAAAACATTCTGGAGCTTGTTGGAAAGACTCCTTTAGTAAGACTAAAAACCGGAATTCCTCCTGACGGGCCCAGAGCATTTATAAAACTGGAGTTTCTCAATCCTACCGGTTCTTTGAAAGACCGGATGACGCTGCATATCATTCAAAAGGCCATGGCTGAGGGGAGGTTAAAACCTGGTGACACTGTGATCGACAACACGTCGGGCAACACGGGCTCCGCCCTGGCCATGGTGGCCTCAGTTCTCGGTTTGAAAGCAATCGTCACTACTCCAGTGAAGACCAGTAAGGAAAAGATTGATCTCATCAAATCGCTCGGGGCTGAGGTGATTGTAACCCCTATCGCATCACGTCATGATGACCCGGAGGGATTTTACATGGTGGCTCGAAGACTTGCCCGGGAGCACGGCTACTTCGATCTTGACCAGTATGACAGCCAGGACAATGTGGAAGCGCACTATCTATCCACTGGCCCGGAGATATGGGAAGACACCGATGGTAAAATTACCCACTTTGTCGCCGGCATCGGCACTGGCGGCACCTTTTCAGGCGGCGCCCGGTACCTTAAGGAACAAAATCCCCACATCAAAGCCATTGCCGTCGATCCGGAAGGTTCCGTCTTTGCCGAATACATCAGGAACAAGAAGGAAACTGCGGGGTATGAGTACAAGGTGGAAGGAATAGGATCAGATGTGCTTACCAAGGCTCTCCATGCAGAGCTGGTGGATGAAGTGATTACGGTGTCAGACAAGGATTCATTCAACCGAGCGCGTTTGGTTGCCAGACGGGAAGGGATAAGCGGCGGTGGTTCATCAGGTGCGGTGGCATTTGCAATGGAGAAAGTTGCAGCCGGATTGGGCCCTGAATCACTCATTGTCGGCATATTCGGCGACGCCGGCATACGGTATCTCAGCAAGTGTTATAACGACAATTGGATGCGCGAACAAGGCTATTTACCATCACTAGAGACCGGTAGTTAACAATGTTAAGAAGCTTCCTATTGTCTTTGTCTTTGGTGTTTGTTATCTCACTTCAGCCTTTTCAGGTGAGCGCCAAGGAAGAGTTGGGATCCAAAGGAAAATCGTCGGCATCAGAAGAACTAACAAAAGAAGAACCGGTTTTTGATTTTGGTCATGTCGCTGTCGACTTCAAACTGTTCCATACTTTCCTGTTGGTTAACCGCAGCCAAAAACTAATCAAGATTACCGGTGTTCACGTCCCTTGCGATTGCTCGGCGGTGACAGCGCTCGATTCACTCGTCCAGCCAGGCGACACGGGGTTTTTCAGGTTAACCTACAGTACGAAGGATGACTTCGGACCGACCAACAGGTCATTCCAAGTACGTACCGATTATCCTAAGATGTCTGAAGTGAGGTATACCTACAAATCAATAGTTGAGCAGTGGCTTGATGGACTCAAGCCTCATCCTACTTCGTTATTCTTTCTCCCAAATCACAAATCACAGAAAGTGACTATCTTAAACACTGCCTATGATGAGATCAGCCTTACTGGCACCCAACAGTACGATACCACCTTCGTGGTGAACCTGCTCAGGGACAAAGCCACCAAAGGCAAGGCGCTTGAACTGGAAATAGCTCCCCGATCATCCCTGAGGAAGGGTAACTATGGTTCCAACCTAACGTTGCGAGTCAAAAAGAATAACGAGAAAGACTCGACAATCCTGACTATCCCGATTAAGATCGTCAGATATTAATTTTTACCGCCTCAGACAAACTGTAGGGAAGGTCTCTCTAAGACCTGCCGGTTCGCTACAAGCAGACAGAAATCGGAGGCTCCCGCTCTACGATTTGAACTATCACGACGAAAAAATGATATAGCAAGCCATTATGACTTGAATTCGATTGTTATGACCCGGAACACGTAAAGACGTCTCTGTTAGCTAATATTCTAACTTGTGTTTTGCGCTGAATGTCTATAGCTTTGGTAAATTCGGAGATTTAATGTTTGATCTTCGAGTTTACTGACGTGAAAACAATCCGGAGGAGCTATGAAGAAGTTATGCGTTTTCTTTTGGGCTTTTTTCATTATAGTAAGCAGCGCTCTTGGCGCAGACAAAGCCAGATTGCTTCGCTTTCCTGATGTTAATATCGATAAGGTCACTTTTGTATATGCGGGTGATATCTATATCGCTCCCCGCACAGGCGGTCAGGCGTTGCAATTGACCAGCCACGAGGGATTGGAGCTTTTTCCCAAGTTTTCCCCTGACGGCCAGCACATTGCGTTCACCGGACAATATGATGGCGATATTGCAGTCTATATAATACCTACTGAAGGAGGCGAACCGAAACGCTTAACTTATCATCCGGGTATTAAGCATACGAGTGAACGCTTCGGTCCGGAGAATATCGTTATGGGGTGGCATCCAGATGGGCGGAGAGTGCTCTTTCGCTCACGTAAGGAGGCTAATGACTGGTGGGATGGCCGAGCATATCTGATCGATACTGCGGGTGGTCTGCCGGAGCCGCTACCGATGCATTCGGCGGGCTTTACCAGTCTTTCGCCGGATACAAAAAAGGTGGCCTATTGCCCAATCTACCGTGACTTTCGGACCTGGAAACGTTACCAGGGTGGGATGGCACAAGATGTTTGGGTTTTCGATCTAAACAGCTACGACGCCCAAAAGATTACCGACTGGGTCGGCACCGACAACATGCCGATGTGGTATGAAGACAAGATCTATTTCAACTCCGACCGCACCGGCACGTTAAACATCTTCTGCTACAACGTCAATACAGGACAAACCCGCCAGGTAACAGAGTTCACGGAATATGACGTCCGCTGGCCAAGTCTTGGCCCTGACGGCATTGCGTTTGAGAACGGAGGTTTTATCTATGTGCTTGATCTTCCTTCCGAATCTCTGCACCAGGTGACCATATATCTTACAGGAGATCACCACCTGATGCGGACTGAGTTTGTCGAAGTATCTGACAAGGTTCATGGCGCGGACATCTCTCCGGACGGCAAGCGAGCCGTTTTCTGTGCCCGAGGTGAAATATTCACAGTCCCAGCCAAGGAGGGAAACACCCGGAATCTCACTAACAGTTCCGGCTCCAATGACAGAAGCCCCGAATGGTCCCCCGACGGCAAATGGATCGCTTACATTTCCGACAGTACAGGTGAGGAAGAGCTATATATTGTATCCCATGACGGCAAGGAAACCGTCAGGCTCACCACCGACGGTCACTGCCACAAGTACCAACCGCAGTGGTCACCCGACAGCAAGACGCTCGCTTTCTCCGACAAAGAGCTCAACCTCTACTATATCAATGTAGAAAGCAAGAAACTTGTCAAAATCGATAAGACTGACCGCAATGAGGTACGTCGTTTTGCCTGGTCTCCCGACAACAGATACCTGGCCTACACCAAGAGAGGGGAAAACAGGATAACCGCTATTTTTGTATACTGTTTCGACGACAAGTCGATCCATCAGGTCACACCCGGATTCACAGACGACTATCAACCGACCTTCGACCCTGATGGTAAGTATCTCTACTTCCTTTCAGAAAGGAACTTCAACCCGATAATGGGCTCCTATGAACCCCAGTTTGTGAACAATGCCATCACCAATCTTTTTCTGATTCCTTTGACCGTCGACGAAAAATCACCCTTTGCTCCCAAGAGCGATGAAGTGGATATAGTCACCAAGGAGGATGAAGAGGAAAAGATCGAAAAGAAGGAAGAGAAGAAAGAAGAGAAAGAAAAGAAGAAAGAGCAGGTTGAGGTCAAAATAGACTTTGAGGGTATTTTTGATCGTGAGGTCGCCTTCGATCTTCCGGCCGGGAACTACGGATCGCTATCAGCAATATCCAACGCAGTCTTTTACACCTCGCATCCGATCTACGGCCTTCGAGGTAAGGTAAGCAAAGAGCAAGCGGTATTACATAAATACAACCTCAAGGAAGAGAAGGATAATGAGTTTGCATCAGACGTGAGCGGGTATATCCTCTCAGCTACCCGCGAGAAGATGCTGATCAGGAAAGGCCAAGACTTCTACATCACATCGACCTCCGGCAAGAAGGCTGACTTTGAGGACACCAAACTGGACCTCTCACACATGGAGATGCGCCTCGACTGCCGGGTCGAGTATCGGCAGATGTTCGATGAAGTCTGGCGCATGGAGCGCGATTTCTTCTATGACGAAAACATGCACGGGGTCGACTGGAACAAGATGTACGAGCGATACAGCGTGCTGCTACCTTATGTGAATAATCGCTTTGATCTCACGTACATAATCGGTGAAATGATCGGCGAGCTGTGCTGTTCGCACACCTATATCGGCGGAGGAGATAAGCCAAAGATTCCTAGCGGCAAGGTTGGCTTGTTGGGGGTTGACTTCGGGGTTGACCACCAGAACAACCGCATCCGCATCGCTCGCATCCTCCAGGGCGAAAATTGGGATGATGACTTGCGGTCACCGCTGCTTGAGCCGGGTATTGAGGTCAAAGAAGGAGAGTATCTTTTGGCCATTAATGGCCAGGAGATAACTGCCAATGTCAATCCCTATTCGCTGACGGAAAACACTGTCGGCAAAACGATCACCCTGACGGTTAACGGCACACCAACTTTGGAGGGCACACGCCGGATAACCGTCAAACCGATTGCTTCCGAAGAAGCGCTCCGGTATTACAACTGGGTGGAGCACCGGCAGCAATATGTCGACTCCGCATCCAACGGTCAGATCGGATACGTGCACATACCTGATATGGATAGCTATGGGCTGGTACGGTTCACCAAGATGTTCTACCATCAACTGCGCAAACCGGGGCTGATCATCGACGTTCGCTACAACGGCGGGGGTTGGGTCTCCGGACTCATACTGGAACGGTTGAGACGGAAAGTGGTAGCTATGGGTGGCTCCCGCACCTTTGCGGAGGGTCCTATGCCGGGAACCGGAATTCACGGTCACATGGTTACCCTGTTGAACCAGTTCTCCTGCTCCGATGGTGACTATTTCCCCTATTTCTTCCGTGAATACGGCCTTGGCCCACTCATAGGTATGCGTTCCTGGGGTGGCGTCATCGGGATTCGCGGCTATCGCCCGCTCATCGACGGCGGTTACTACACGGCACCTGAGTTCAGTATCTATAACCTCGAAGGGAAATGGATCATGGAGAACCATGGGGTCGATCCAGACATCGAAGTCGAAAACTCACCCGGCCGTTTAGCGCGCGGATACGACGACCAGCTCGAGCGAGCTATCGAATACATCTCAGAGAAACTGAAAAAAGAACCCATGACTCTGCCGCTTCAACCGGGTCCCCCGACGCCACGCTAATGAAAAAGCCTTGACCATCGGGACTAACTGCTAGGGCGAGTTTTATTTCCGCAGGTTGGATTCTGTGCCCCGTAGGTTGAGTCCCGAATGGAGCCCACCACAGGCGGACGAATGTAAAAACCAACATTCATTTGGGAAAGCTCTCATACTAATTGGACGTCAAAGATAAAACTTCAAAGACCTTACCCGTCATTCCTGCTAAAGCAGGAATCTAAGGATTTACTGGATTCCCACTTGCGCGGGAATGACCATCTTTACCGGCTATACTCTATCTTTGATAGCAACTTCGTATAAGCTACGACTCGAACCCCTTGCGTGAGAGGACACCTTGCTGGTAATAATGCTTTATTTCCCGCATCTCCGTTACTAGATCAGCCCTGTCGATCCATTCCTGAGGACAATAGCGGCCGGTCAGAATAAGTTCCACTTCTCGTGGTTTCTCGATCAACAGGGGAACAACGTCGGCGGCAGAAAGGAGTCCAAAATATATGGTCACACAAATCTCGTCCAATATCACTATATCATACTGTTGGCTCATGATGACCTCCCGCGCTCGATTCAGACCCTGACGGGCATTTGTCTTATCTCTGTCAGATGGCGGTTCCTTGCGAAGTACAAACTTGTCATTGCCGTACTGTTCGACAGTGATCCATTCGCCAAACTTTTTTAGAACCTTTAGCTCCCCGTATGGATAGTCCTTCATGAACATAACAATGAAAGTCTTCAAGCCGCTGCCGGCAGCCCGGATTGCCTGTCCCAAGGCGGCCGTTGTCTTGCCTTTCCCGTTGCCGGTATATATCTGAATATAGCGCCCGTCGTTGGTAGTCATCGCACTGACTTCCGCCACTCTTGAGAAGAGCTTATTACTTTGGAATTCAACGGTTCAAAAAGAAAGAACTTTGATTCCTTTCTACGGGCAATTCGGAGGTGGACCACCCAGAAACATGTATGCTACCAGATAGGTTAGATCAGCAATGTTCACACCACCCATGCCGTTAACATTAGCTGCGTCCATAACAGGTGGAGGCGGGCCTCCGCGAAAGAGGTAGTCCACAAGATAAGTCAGATCGCCCATGATGGCACTGGTACCGTCACCGTCGATATCACCGCAGAGAACAACAGTAACCTGCCCGGCCACGACAAAGGGTTGGTAGTCGACATAACCGGCATCTAATTCGAGCGAATTCGAGGCGGAGGTAGTTGTATCAAACATATCAGCGCCATACCCAGACACCTGCACGAAATACAAATTGATTATCTTTCCATCTCCCGGCTCAAGTGGTGGAGCGCCGCCACCATAGTTGGGAACCAGGTCAAATACCAGTCTCCGATTAGCAGGATCAAAGGCAATCATTTGGACTCTTTCAAAGTAATCCGAGCGGCAGGAATCCGTATCGTAGTTCAAATAATCCAACTCAACCGGCCCGTCCCAAGTTACCGGCAGGACTATATGAAGTAAAGGATGAGTGTTTGTCAGATAGACCGGCACTTTCAAGGTATCGCCGTAACCAACTACGAAATCCATGTCTCCAAACCGGAGCGTATCCGCCAGCAGTACTATCATCTTCCTTCTCGTACGGTTATGCCAGCCGTCAGGCTGCATAATTTCCAGGTAGACATCGAGCGCTCCCCCGCCTTCAAAAGTATGAATCGGATTCTGCGCCAGCGAGCTGTCGCCGTCACCAAAACGCCACAGCCAGCTTGAAACGTCAACTGAACTGTCGGTAAATTGCACTGTCAGCGGTGTCCAACCGTACGTCGTATCAGCATAGAATTCAACAAATGGCTTACGGCTGTTGCCGTAGGCAAGATTGTAGGTGTCCCAGTTAGCCACCGTCAGATCGTTCTTGAAGGAGTATTGGTAGTAAATAACGACGTTGTTTACAGGTGCCTGGCCAAGCGAAACCCATCCTGAAACTAAATCAAAGCAGTAGTTGCCGTTGTCCACCTGAGAACCGTCAACAAGGACAGAATCGATAGAATAGAGCGGATGATGTTTTACATAAAAGAGCTTACGCGAAACCGGGGGATAGATGGTGTCGGCTCGTATTTCAAGCCCGTCACCGTCGATATCAACCCAGGCCAGTTCCTCTACCACTGTCGACAGACCGGCTTGCCAGACCGGGGCAGACGTGAAACTATCCCCAAGGTTTTCGTAAATCCGGGGTCGATCCCACCACCTTCCTGCAGCCAGATCATCGTCACCATCGTTGTCGTAATCGTACAGCGATAATGCCGAGCCATAACCGCCGTTAGAGGATTGCCACCCGTAATTGGAGTCGAGGTTGCCAGTGCCGCCATTATAGTAAACGCGATAATAGCCGCCGCCTCCACCCTGATTGTTGTAAGCGATAATCAAGTCCAGCCAGCCGTCACCGTTGACATCACCGAAAACCAGCGTATTCCCCGGCTCGATATCGTTTGATTGCCAGGATGGGATAGCTTCCAAAACTCCCGAACTGTTGTAATAGACCGCCGCTGCGATATCATCATAACAGAAAGCTAAATCGAGATCGCCATCATTGTCGACATCACCCCAAGTGACGTCCATCCCTTCTGTAAGCATTGTCGACTGCCATCCCGGCACTGTCTGCAGGGCACCATTCACGTTGTAGTAAATCAGGTCGCTTTGCTTCTTCGTGTGGTAACCTTCGCCGGTAGCGAAGGCCAGATCGAGGTCACCGTCGCCATCGACATCACCCAGTGCGCAGGAGAATGAGTAGATGCTGTCGCCACTGTACCAGTCCGGCACGGTGTTAGGCAGGCCGTTGGTATTCAAGTAAAGGTTGGAAAGTCCCGGCGTTGAAAATCCGCCGGTGCCAAGATAATTAGCAACCGCAAAATCCGCCAGCCCATCATCATCAATATCACCAACGGCGCAGTGGCCGGAGTATTCACTGTTGGCGGAATACCACGTGGTAAACCCAGGCAGTGAGCCGTACATGGAAATGTAAATCGTATTCCGGGCTTTTGCCATATCATTGCCGTTGGAAAAGAAAACGTCGATGTACCCGTCATTATTGGCGTCGCGCCAAACCATTCCGGTTGAGTAAACACCAGCCTCTGACGACTGCCAGAACGGCTCAGACTCTATTGGCACCTGAGCATCAGCGTAGCTGACAAACACTGCGAGCAAGGCGGTGATGGTTAGAATTGTAAGCCTTTTCCACATCTCGGGTTTTCTCCACAAAATAGATTACCTATCGATTGTTACCCATTGCCTACTCAAGCGAGATCCAGCGCATTCAATTCTCTGTCGTATATCTGAGCTGCCAACTATAGACTTGTTAGCAATAATATAACATAAGTCACAGATTTTCCAAGCCCAATCCAGAGTTCTGAGCCTGAGTGGTGTTTCACGTAAGACAATGGTAGTGCAGCTTGCTGAAAGTGTTTACAGAGCAAAGAGTGGGAGACAGCGCAATTATGACAGAGCCTTCACAGGAAAGGTTAATACGCAGTGGCTCAATGGTAAGCTAAAAAGCTACAGTGCTTATCTAATCCATCGTTGTGACGGTGAATACTGCTGCAATAATGACATCTGGCCTTTTCTAGTAAATCAAATATAATTAACAGAGAAGGATGAACCCCCTTGGCAATGGTTGCTCTAATTACGTAACGCTTAAGGAGCCTATCGAACAGTCAACGAAGGACGTCGGTTTTACTATGTATTATATAGGCTGTAGTGGCTGGTTTTATCGGCATTGGGAAGGGACATTCTACCCTGAAAATTTGTCTCAGAGTAAATGGTTCAAGTATTATGCTGAGAATTTCAAAACGGTTGAGCTGAACTCCCCTTTTTATCATTTCCCTAAAATATCCACTGCGAAAACCTGGTACCAGAATGCCCCCAAGGATTTTATCTATACGCTCAAGGTCAATAGAGTAATCACGCATATGAAGAAACTCAAAGGGACTACCAGGCTGATAGAGGATTTCTACAAATTGGGAGGCGAGCTGAAAGAAAAGATGGGATGTTTCTTGTTCCAGTTGCCCCCCAGTCTCAGATACAGTAAACCAAAATTGCACGAGCTGCTGCATCAGCTTGATCCCCAATGGAAAAACGTGGTTGAATTCAGGCACGAAAGTTGGTTCATAGATGAGGTGTACCAGGAATTAGAAAAGAATAAGATCATATTCTGTATTGTAAGTTCCCCGCGTTTCCCTGATACCTTTGTCCAGACCGCCGAGGACGTTTACATCAGATTTCACGGCACTAGCTCCTGGTATGCAAGTAACTACAGTTCGAAAGAACTCCAATCCTGGGCCAAGAAAATTAGAGGGGCAAACGCTATAAATGTGTGGGCCTATTTCAACAACGATATGAACGCTTATGCGACAAAAAACTCTCTGTCTCTTCGGAAGCTCTTGCAGGGGCGATAAAAACGCTACGATGTTGCCAATCGGTACAACCGACGGGAAATATCATCTTTGAGCTGTAATGATGATAACAGGGAAATAGCGTAGGTGTGTATTTAGGTACCGACACTCATCAACTCCGGACTCGTTAAAAAACCAGGGAAGGATATTTCTTGATTCTTTCTTGTGGATACAGATGTAATGCAAATCTCACTGGCCATCTACAGCCGGTCGAACACATTCTCGTATGCTAACGGTGAATTCTCTCCTCCTTTCTGACATTTATAGCAAAGAAGCAGCCTTGCAATGACATAGTATTTAACTATCTTAAGTCTGTGTTTAGAGTGGTAATCAAAAGCCTTGTTCTTTGGTTGATTCTGGCAGCATGTCCCTCTACTCGCGGTGAGGTTAGGAACTACCCACCCCAAGGGGTAGACCACCCCGAGCGGATTGAGCGAACAAACTTTGTGTTTTATGTTGATAATCCGCGATATCTCGAACCGGCTGACTCCATTCTGAACAGCGTGAGAATTCGTTTGAAAGCGATGCTAATAGATACTTTACCATACAAAGCTTCGGTCTACGTTGTAGAAGATCTGGATTACTTCAGGAGATTGTTACGCGGGCGCTTCCCGGACTGGGGTGCGGCGGCAGCCCTGCCGGAACGCAAGATGATCGTGATAAAGTCACCGGAAAAATTCAATATTGGTAAATCATTGAAAGAGCTGTTGGCACACGAATATACTCACCTCGTCGTCGCCCACAAGACGGGCTTTTACTCACCGCCAAGGTGGTTTGATGAAGGGATGGCGATGCTGGTTTCCACAGAATGGAGTTGGTCGGACAACCTGGCTATGAGCAAAGCGGCTGTTTTCGGAGGTTTCATCCCCTTGAGAGATATCCAAAAGCTGAATCGCTTCAGCCAGAGCAAAGCCCATGTCGCTTACGCTCAGTCCTATTTGGCGGTGAAGTACGTGTTCGATGAGTATGGAGCAAATGCAGTCAACACGTTTCTCGATGAACTGGCAAGAGGAGTCTCTGTTGATGACGCCCTGGTGGCGTCGACAGGCTCGAACTACCGTGAGTTCGAAGAAGAGTACCAGCAATATCTTAATAGCCATTATAACTTTGTAACTTTGTTTTCAGATACCATGTATTTCTGGTTTGCACTGGCAGTAATAGTCGTGATTGGTGCGTTTCTGCAGTTTAGGAAGCGGAGAAAGTATTACAAAAAGTGGGAAGAACAGGAGAAGCTGCAGTCGACTGATTTCGACTACGGTGATTCCTCCCATCCTGAAAAGATCGACGACGACGATGAGCCATGGCGCACTTAAGCCATAACATTGAATACTTCTTCACGCTTACGGGTGCGAAACTGGCCCAGCTTTTATCGCCCCGGATGGCCGATACCTTTGGGGCCGCTCTTGGCACATTGGCTTATGCTCTGTTGCTGTCACGCCGACGGATTGCTTACGACAATCTCAAGAACACTATGGGGAACACTCTTTCAGACCAGGAGATTCAGGCGGTAATTAAACGAGTGTTCCAAAACATAGGGAGAACCCTGGTCGAATTCTCACGCTTCAGCAAGACCAAATCGGAAGGAGTCACCAAAATAATCATCAATGATGGTTGGGAGCATTTGCAAAAGGTGCATGACGAGGGTAAAGGAGCGGTGGTGGTGACAGCCCATTTTGGCAACTGGGAACTGTTGGGTAGCTGGGTTGCAGCCAGCGGTTTCCCTGTCGATTTTCTTGTTGGTACGCAGCACAATCAAAAGGTGGATAATTTGCTTAACAAGTTCCGACGAAAAATGGGAGTGGGCATCATCCCCTTGAAAACAAGTATCCGCGGTGTCTTCAAAAGCCTGAAAGCGAACCACTTTGCCGGTCTCGTATCCGATCAGCATGCCACCTCCGGTGCCGTCATTTTGGACTTCTTGGGACGTAAAGCGGCCACTCCCAAAGGCCCGGCAGCCTTTGCAGTAAAGGCGGGATGTCCGCTGATCCCATTCTTGATGCGTCGGGAAAGGTACGACCGACACGTGGTTATGGCCGGCGCGCCGATTTACCCTCCCCACAGCGGCGATGACGAGAAGGACATTGAAACGATGACGATGGCGTACACAAAGTTCTTTGAGGACGGCATACGAAGGTACCCCGACCAGTGGATGTGGACCCACCGCCGGTGGAAATTATGAGAAACAAAGCAACTTTTCTTTCTTATGCCAGTACAAAACTGATATGGAACAGGAACAGTAGTTAGGGTTCTGAGCGGAATCCACCTGGGGCGGATGGAGCGAAAAACCCGACATTCCCTGCCTGAGCTTCTTCGGACTTCTCTTCTGTCATGAAGCGACGGCATTAATCTTTCTGTTCCACTGGTTGTCATAATAGTAGATATTGCAGCTAAGGTGAATGCCGGTCATGAAATTCTTGAACATCTTGTACGCTAGGAGAAGACTGGTGACTGAGAAGTTTTGTAGGTCGGGTTCTGAGTGGAACATCGTGGAGCGAAAAACCCGACATTTGCTGCCTGAGCTATTGTCGGGTTTCTCATTTCGCTTCACTCCATTCGGAACCCGACCTACTATGCTACCGTCCGATTTATCGGAATTTCAAATATAAGGAAGAACGTTTTGAAAAAGCTTGTTTTCGTTGTCATTGTGCTGCTTGTGATTCTTGGCGGCTATTACGGGGTTAATGCCCTCTTTTCCACCTCGTATGAGATACCGACGACCAAAGTCACCAAGGGGGCTTTTGTCATATCTCTCAATGAGAATGGCACGGTCGACGCCACGCGCGCCGTCACTCTCTCCACTCCGCGGATAAGAGGCCTGCAGATTACCTGGCTGGCGCCCGAAGGCACCATGGTACAGGAAGGCGACCCGCTGATCAAGTTTGACGCTACCAAGCAAGAGACGGACTTGGCCGATAATGAATCTAATCTGAAAATCATGTCGGCGGCCCTGGATCGTGCTCGACAGGAGTATACGATTCAGGAAAAGCAGTTGCGGCTAGATCTGGAAAAGGCGCGCCGCAACTATGATGAGAAAAAACACGAAGCCGCGCGCGTTGCCGAGGAAGCAAAGCTCGAACTGGAGCTGGCGGAACTGAACATTGAGGCCAAAATGGAGCAGTTGAAGTCCGACGTGGAGAAAGCGGAAGTTGAAGTGAAACGCGCTCAGGACAAGGTCAATCTGGCCAAGAAAGAGCTGGCGCAGATGACCATGACGGCTTCCATCCCGGGGCTGGTGGTCTATATTGAAATATGGAAAGGGAGTACGATGGGCAAGGTGCAGGAAGGCGATGCGCCCTGGCCCGGGCAGGGGCTGATCAACTTGCCTGATCTTTCGGAAATGATGGTGGAAACGACCGTTTCCGAAGTTGACGCCAGCAAGGTCGATACCGGCCAGCAGGTGGAAGTGACGCTTGATGCTTTTCCCGACATGCGGTACCAGGGAGTTGTCTCGAAAAAGAGCACCCTGGCACGCAAGAAAGATTATAACTCCCGGATTAATGTCTTTGATGTTGAGGTTTCCATCAAGGATGGCGACGAGCGCTTGAAACCGGGCATGTCGGCCTCGTGCACAGTGATCATCGACCGTATTCCCGACGTTGTTTCGGCGCCGCTGGAGGCGGTGTTTGAGAAGGAAGGGCAGACCGTTGTCTATCTTAAGAACAAAAAGAAAAGAGAAGTTACGGTCGGTCGTAGGAATGACATGGCCATTGAAATCGTAGACGGCCTGGAGGGGGGAGAAGAGGTCTGCCTCATCGACCCGACTTTGGAGGAACCCGGC
>Ga0315551_10000427_pt1 | contig 33902 bp, 31 predicted proteins | sample SalMarSW160290MG_FD_203678 | JGI IMG/M metagenome (GOLD analysis project Ga0315551, IMG submission 203678) | Salt marsh sediment microbial communities from the Plum Island Ecosystem LTER, Massachusetts, United States - Salt Marsh Sediment SW1602-90 ...
TGGCCTTTCGCAGAAAGATAATGGGTCTGCGCCTCTTCCCCCGTACCCCTTCGATGCACGGGGTCAAGGAGAAAACGGCTCATTTTTCCTCGTTCTTTTTAATAGCTGTGGCTGTCGTTGCCTGCGTCATCCTGATTGCCTGGGGACTGAAAAAGAGAAAAAAGCCGATAACTACACACCGGGTGGGGGTACCCCCCTCCGAGATCTCCTTTTACCTGAAGATGTTAAAGGTGCTTAAAAAGAAAAAGATCCCCAAGCGGGCAACGGAGACCCCTGCTGAATTTGTTCAGAGGGCACAACAGGAGGGAGGGGATCTCTTGTCCTCGTTGGAGAGGATCACCACCCTCTATTATCGCGTCCGCTTCGGCCAGATCCCCCTTACTCCTTACGAAGAGGAGGAGACCAGGGTGATCATCAGGGACCTGAAGAAAAGATTTTCTTTCGCTTATAAAAAGTCGGTACAAAACAGAACCGTAGCGTGATACGTGTGCTAGGTGCTCCACAAGTGATCTGAGGATTACTTCGCTCGGGGATCCACCGTCCAGAACCACACCTCCAGGTTATGACTCGGAGATGGTTATGGGACCCCATCCAAAAAAAATGCGCCCGTCCCTTCAGAACAGGCGCATCAAAGCAGACAGAGATAGTACCTATTTCTTATATTTTGCGATCACCCAGGGTGGTATCTTGATGGGGACCATCCCCTTGAACGTAACCACAGGCGAATCCGGCGTCATCTTCCACTTGTTGGGCCAGATACCTCTTTGTACGCCATCCTGCCACTGGATGACGAGTCCCGTCGCGTACCCCGGTCCCCAGGTGATGTCATGGAGGGGCCGGCCTTGGGAATCCTTCATATATTTGATCGTGCTGATAGAGCTCTTGTACACACGATTCTCGATGACGGGCACGATGGTGTCGGCATCCAGGGTCCCGGCCTGCTCAATGGCCGGGGCGAGATTGTAGTAAATAGCATCAAAGGTACCCGAGGTATAGGTCGGCGTCTCTCCGTACCTCTTGTAATATTCGTCGACAAAGGCCTTGGTGTTTTCATTGGCCTCGACCCCACGGCAATAGGTACCTGAGGTGAGGACATAATTGCCCATCCCCTGAGTGGCCTGCCAGAAACCATCCTTCTGGGCCTCCACATTGATGCCCACCTGCATGGCCGGGATCTTGAGCTCCCCCGCCTGTCTAGCAAAGGGGATACCCACCGAGGAGGAAAAGACCGTGAAGATGATATGGGCCCCAGAGCGCTCGATGGCGGTCAGCTCGGCGGTGACATCCGTGGCCACCGGAGAGGGCCTCCATACACCCGCTACCTCCATCCCCTTGCCTTTAATGAAGGCCTGGGCATATCCGACCATCCCATCCGCCCACATGGCCTTTTCCGCGACCACCGCGACCTTGACCTTGGGTATGTTCAATTCTTTTTGCAATAAGGCTGCGACGGTATCCAGCTGGATGAAGGCCACCCTGGCAATGTATGAGGAGCTGTAAGGGGTGGCCCGAAACCAATATTTGTAAAAGTCGTAGTCCTCTGCCACCCGCGAGCAAAGCTTCGGATCGGAAGCCCCACAACCGAGAAAGATCACCTTGTGCTCCATGGCGATATCCTGCATGGCCAGGACCGCCTCACTGCGAAACCCGCCCACCACGAAGTCCACCTGATCTTTCATGATGAGCCGCTCCATGGCGTTGGCGGCGTCCGTGATGTTGAGAAATTCATTGGAATCCGCCTTTATAAGCTGGATCTTCATCTTTTTATCGCCAACTTGGACCCCTCCTTTGGCATTGATCCAATCAGCGGCCACGAGCGCCCCCTGCCAGTGGCTCCTGCCCTGGACATATTTCATCGGGCCGATCACACCTATCCGGATCTGATCATTCTCTTGAGCCCATGCGGGAACACTCATGGTAGCCGCAAGAAAGGCCGCGGCGACGATGCCCCTTAACACACTACCCATTTTCATAATATTCCTCCTCAAAAAGCAGCATTGTTTAATATTATGCAAAAAATGTGCTCAGTTGTCAAATGTATAACCTTTGAACATATAAAGAACTTTTATCCTAACAAACAAGGGCAAGAGGATGAAAGACAATTTTTGTTACTATTTTTGTTCTTTTATAGAAACATGCCCGCCCCTGCAACCATAGAAAGCAAGGGGCGGGCATACCATAGCAGATTATATTTACTTTTTATACTTTGCGATGACCCACTGGGGTATCTTGATGGGGACCATTCCCTTGTATGTGACCTCAGGAGAATCCGGTGTCATCTTCCACTTGTTGGGCCAGACGCCCTTTTGTGTGCCATCCTGCCACTGGATGACGAGCCCAGTCGAGTACCCCGGTCCCCACGTGATATCATGAAGATGACGACCTTGAGGATCTTTCCGATATTTTATATTGCTGACAGAGCTCATGTAGACACGCTCTTCTATGACGGACACCAGTGTATCAGGATCCAGGGTGCCGGCCTGTTCGATGGCCGGGACGAGATTGTGATAAATAGCATCAAAGGTACCCGAGGTGTAGGTCGGCGCCTCACCAAATCTCTTATAATATTCGTCGACAAAGGCCTTGGTGTTTTCATTGGCCTCGACTCCGCGACAATAAGTAGTCATGGTCATGACACAGTCGCCCTTTCCTCCTGTGGCCTGCCAAAAACCATCTTTCGAGGCCTCTATATTGATGCCCACTTGCATGGCCGGGATCTTGAGCTCCCCTGCCTGCCGGGCAAAGGGGATCCCCACTGAGGAGGAAAAGACCGTAAAGATGATATGGGCCCCGGAGCGCTGAATAGCGGCCAACTCTGCCGTAACATCCGTGGCCACCGGGGACGGCCTCCACACACCCGCCAACTCCATCCCCTTGCCTTTAACGAAGGCCTGGACATATCCGACCATCGGATCCGCGAACATGGCCTTTTCAGCGACCACAGCGACCTTGACCTTGGGTATGTTCAATTCCTTTTGCAATAAGGCTGCGACGGTATCTAATTGGAGAATTGCCACCCTGAGGAGGTACGGGGCGCTGAAAGGGGTAGCTCGAAACCAATACTTGTAAAAGTCGTAGTCCTCGGCCACCCGCGTACACAGCTTCGTATCGGAAGCCCCACAACCGAGAAAAATCGTCTTGTGATCCATGGCGACGTCCTGCATGGCCAGGACCGCCTCACTCCGGAAGCCGCCCACCACGAAGTCCACCTTGTCCTTCATGATGAGGCGCTCCATAGTATTGGTGGCATCCGTTAGGTTGAGGAATTCGTTGGAATCCGCCTTGAGAAGCTGGATCTTCATCTTTTTATCGCCGACCTGAACCCCTCCTTTGGCATTGATCCAATCAGCAGCCACGAGCGCCCCCTGCCAGTGGCTCCTGCCCTGGACATATTTCATCGGGCCGATCACACCTATCTTAATCTGATCACCCTCCTGAGCCCATGCGGGAATACTCATGGTAGCTGCAAGAAAGGCCGCGGCGACAATACTCCTTAACACATTACCCTTTTTCATAATATATCTCCCATAAAAGCAACATTGTTTAATATAGAGCAAAAAACATGCCCAAATGTCAATTTTATAACCCTTGAACATATAAAAGAATTTTTATTATAAAATTTAGAGGAGAGAATAAGAGTGACAATTTTTGTTACTATTTGTGCCCTTATAGAAATACGCCCGCCCTTGCAACCAGAGGAAGAAAGGGGCGGGCGTACCATGGCAGATTATACTTACTTCTTATACTTCTCGATGATCCACGGGGGTATCGTGATGGGGACCATCCCCTTGTCCGTGACCTCAGGGGAATTCGGGGTCAGCTTCCACTTGTAGGGCCACACACCTCTCATCGTGCCATCCTGCCACTGGATGACTATCCCCAACGAGTACCCTGGGCCCCAGGTGAGGTCATGGAGGTGCCGCCCTTGGGAATCCTTCATATATTTTACTGTGCTGGAAGGGGACTTGTACACACGCTCCTCCAGGATGGATACCAACGTGTCGGAATCCAGGGTCCCGGCCTGCTCAATGATCGGCCTGAGCGTGTAGAAAATAACGGAGTAAGTATCCGCAGTGTAGGTCGGCGTCTCGCCGTATCTCTTGTAATAGCCCTCCACAAAGGGCTTGGTGTTTTCATTGGATTCAACCCCCCGGCAATAGGTACTCGAGGTTATGACATAGTTGCCCATCCCCCGGGTGGCCTGCCAGAAACCATCCTTCTGGGCCTCCACATTGATGCCCACCTGCATGGCCGGGATCTTGAGCTCCCCTGCCTGCCTGGCAAAGGGGATACCCACCGAGGAGGAAAAAACCGTAAAGATGATATGGGCCCCTGAACGCTGGATGGCGGATAGCTCTGCGGTGACATCCGTGGCCACCGGAGAAGGCCTCCACACACCCGCCACCTCCATCCCCTTGCCTTTAATGAAGGCCTCGGCATAGCTGACCATCGGATCCGCCCACATGGCCTTTTCAGCGACCACAGCGACCTTGACCTTGGGTATGTTCAATTCTTTTTGCAATAAGGCTGCGACGGTATCCAGCTGGATGAAGGCCACCCTGGCAATGTATGAGGAACTGAATGGGGTGCCCCGAAACCAATACTTGTAAAAGTCGTAGTCCTCGGCCACCCGCGTACAGAGCTTCGGATGGGCAGCCCCGCATCCGATAAAAATCGTCTTATGCTCCATGGCGATGTCTTGCATGGCCAGAACCGCCTCACTCCGGAAACCACCGATCACGAAGTCCACCTGATCTTTCATGATGAGCCGCTCCATGGCATTGGTGGCGTCCGTGATGTTGAGGAATTCATTGGAATCCGCCTTGATGAGTTGAATCTTCATTGTTTGGTCGCCGACCTGAACACCACCTTTGGCGTTGATCTCCTCAGCGGCCATGAGCGCCCCCTGCCAATGACTCCTGCCCTGGACATATTTCATCGGACCGATCACGCCTATCTTGATCTGCTCGCCCTCCTGGGCCCCCACAGGAAAACTGATGGTTAGTATAAGAAAGGCCGCGGCGACGATTCCCCTTAACACACTATGCTTTTTCATACTATCCCTCCTTGCAGGCTAACGTCTTCTCATAGTATACAAGCCATATGCTTAGATGGCAATTTCATAATCACGATATCTTTATGGCTGCAAAAAAATTGGAATTTTCATGGCCATTTTTACCTTAACTAACTAATAATAACTGTAAGCATTTTCTCTCATCATCCATACCGATACTGGACACCAAAACCGCCCCGGGGATAGTTCCATGCTAAGGCCCCGTGAGGGCACGTCACCCGGCAACTGCCGCACTCCAGACAACCCGCATATTCGATCAGGACCTCCCCTGTCTCCTCACTGACGGAATAGAGCCCTGCCGGACAGATAGAAAGGCACGGCTTGAGCTCGCATGCGCGACAGATCTCCTGGTTAATGATGATATGAGACTCCTGGTCGTTTTTAAAGACGTCGAGGCTGAGTTTATCAGCAGGCTCCATCATATCCTCCGCAATCTCCACAGGTCTTTGAGGGCCGCAAGACTGAACACCCCCTCCCTTACCCCCTTCCACACCGTAGAAGAGATCCGCTCCTTGGGCCCATCCCCTATCCAGAAGGCCTCTTCCATGATCTTGCACAGCCTTTGGGGATACACAGTGGCCATCCGGGGGTTCTCTAAGACTTCCAGACTATTCCGAAAGGTCTCCATATCCTGCAGGACAAAGCTCCCCTTGAGCAACGTTTGATAGTGGGCAAGGGTCGCGGCAGAAAAGTCCCCTTTCTCCTTGGCCTTTTTGACGGTCTGAGCGGCCATGTATCCTGAGGCCATGGCAAACTCCATCCCCCTGACGGTGATCCCCATATTAAGGGCAAGGCCCGCGGCATCCCCTACTACCAAGATTCCGTCACCGTAGGGCTTGGGGACAGACCTGTTCCCACCCTCGGGGATGAGGTGAGCGGAGTACTCAACCAGCTCTCCACCCTGAATAAGGTGCGCTATCTCCTTCCGTCCTTTGAATGCCTCAAAGATCTGATGAGTTTCAGCGGAAGTCTCGCCCTGTAAAAGGGACTCTATCCCCAGTACCAACCCCAGGGATAGGGTCTCTTGGTTGGTGTAGAGAAAACCGCCACCGAAGGTCCCTTGGGTGATGGTACCGAAAAAGAGGCGGGCCGCACCCTCACCGGGAGCCAGACCGAAGCGCTCCTCGATGACCTCCGGTGCGAGCTTGATGACCTCTTTGAGGGCCACCGCCGCGTTGCGCGGCGACAGGGGTTTCCTGAGACCTGCCTGCTCAGCCATCAGGGAGAGGGCACCGTCGGCAGCGATAACCACCTGGGCGGGGATCTCTTCCCCTTCGGACACCACCCCCACTATCTGGCCATCCTCCCGCATGAGATCGGTCACCCTCCGCTGCGGAACCACAAAGCCGCCCTTTTCCATCACCCGTTCCCCAAGCCACTTGTCGAAACGAGAACGAAGGATCGTATAGCTGTGCGCAGGGCCTTCGAGAAACCGATCCGAGGTGAACTCTACGGTGCACGAAGAGCCCTCCCCCATCATGGTAATCACCTCTTTTGTCACCGCCCGTTCCAAGGGGGCCGCATCCCAGAGTTCCGGGAGATAGGGCCGCAGGGGACGTAGATAGATCCTCCCCCCGGTCACATTCTTGCTGCCGGGGTGGTCACCCCGCTCCAAGATTAATACCTGCACGCCCGCTTGAGCAAGGCAGTAGGCACAGGTGAGCCCCCCTAATCCCCCCCCTACCACCACGGCGTCGATTCGTTCCATGGGTTACTCCTTCCCCAGCTCCTGCCTGAATGCCTCAGTCAAGAGGGGAAGGACCTCAAAGAGGTCTCCTAACACTCCATAGTCGGCGTATTGGAAGATGGGGGCCTGGGGATCCTTGTTGATGGCCACCACCACCTTGGAGGTGTCCATCCCCATCACGTGGTGGATGGCCCCGGAGAGTCCTACGGCAAAATAGAGCGTGGGAGAAACGGTCTTGCCGCTCTTACCCACCTGGTCGTCATGGGACCTCCAACCGCTGTCCACCACCCCCCTGGTGGCGCCGACCGTGGCGCCGAGGACATCAGCGAGGTCGTCAAGCAAACGGAAGTTTTCAGCTCCCTTCATCCCCGTCCCCCCGGTGACGATAACCTCCGCCTCGGTGAGGTCGAGCCGCTTTGTGGCGGCCCGGACCACCTCCAGGACCTTCAACCTTACCTGAGTTAAATCCACATGAAGATCCAACGAGATCACTTCTCCCCTGCCCCCTTCTCTCTGATCGGGGAGGGGAAAGGTATTGGGCCGAGTCAAGGCCATCTGTGGCCTCCCGTGACGACAGACCACATCGGCCAGGGCCTTCCCTCCGAAGAGGGGCCTCCGAACTATCAGAAGGCCATCTCCCCCCAACTCGAGGCCAAGACAATCCACGGCGATACCCGTCTGTAATCTCCCCGCAAGGCGGGGAAAGAGGTCCCGGGACAATGACGTGGCCCCGGCCAGGATAATCTGGGGGTTTTCCTTTTCCGCCTGATAAGCGATAACCTGAAGATAGACATCGCTATTGTATTGTTCCAAGAGGGGATCATCCCATTGATATACCGTATCCGCATATGTAGCCACTTCCTGTACGAGATCATCGACACCTGAGCCGAGCAGAAGGGCGATCACCTGCACGCCTAACCCCTCGGCCAACTTCCGCCCCGCGCCCAAGACCTCCAGGGTCGTCTTCCTGATCCGGCCGTCCTGATGCTCCGCATATACCCATACCGCTCCGGTCATCTCGTGCCTCCTAGAGTACTTTGGCCTCATCTCTGAGGAAGGCGACCACCTGCTTCACCACATCAGCTGCTTCCCCCTTGAGCATGGTAACGGGGGCTCGCTGGGGAGGTCGATGATAGCGCAGAATTTCCTCTCGGCTCCCCGCCTTCCCTACCTCTGTAGGCGAGAGACCGATGGCAGTCGCATCGAGCTTTTTGATCTCCGCACGCATGGCCTTCATCACGCCGGTGACCGGCGGCACCCTGGGTTCATTGAGCCCCTTCTGGGCAGTCAGAAGGACGGGGAGGGGGGCCCGGATGATCTCCTTGCCTCCCTCGATCTCCCTCTCCACCGTCATTGCCCGTTCCTCCGGAGCGAAGTCTACCTTGACCACCGAGGTAATGTGGGGGATGCCCAAAAATTCCGCCACGAAGGGGCCCACTATTCCCGAAGAGTCATCAAAGGCCTCTCTGCCGCAGAGGATCATATCCCACTCCATCCCCTGAACAGCCACGGCCAGGGCCTTGGCCGTGGCATACTCATCACCTTCCTCAAAAACAGGGTCTTCCAGCAAGACGGCCTCATCCGCCCCCATGGCTATCCCCGCCCGCAGTACCTCAACGGACCGTTGGGTCCCCAGGGTGATAATGCTCACCATACCGCTGCCCCCCTGCTCCTTGATCCGCAATGCCTCTTCCACCGCCAAGGAGTCGAAGAAGTTCAGGGTATATCGATCCTCTACCTCAATACCCGATCCATCGGGCTTTACTTGGATCATCGCCTCGCTGTCCGGTACCTGTTTTACCAACACCACGATATGCACCGCTACATCTCCTCTCTAGAATCTTTTGAATCTCACAGATTAGCGCAAGCCTCGCCAATGATCAACCCTCATCGAGACCAGACCACCTGCTTTTTGACCACCACATAGCCTATCACTCCTATCCCCATCAGCGAGCACAACAGGGCAAAGAGATCTCCATACCTGGTATAAAACGTCATCTGATCACCCCTGAGGTCTATCTTCTCCGTGAAGGCCTCTTGGGTAAAGATTCCGCTCGATTGTCGTACCCTCCCCCATGGATCGACGAAGGCGCTTATCCCGGTGTTAGCCGCCCTAACCAACCACATGCGGTTCTCGATGGATCTGAAGGTCGCCTGGGCAAGGTGCTGATAGGGTGCTGAGGTCCTGCCGAACCAGGCATCGTTGGTGATGGTCACCATGAAATCGGCCCCCTTGCGAACAAATTCCCTGCACAGGTCTGGGAATATCACTTCGAAGCAGATCAAGACCCCGAATTGGCCGCGGGGGAGCTGGAAGATCACCGCTTCGTCACCGGGGGTGATGTTTCCAATGCCCACGAGCGAATTGAAGAAGGGAAACCGTGAGGAGAGGGGGACATATTCGCCAAACGGGACCAGGTGAATCTTATCGTATCGTCCGACGATATGACGCTGCGGGGAAAGGAGATAGGCGCTGTTGTAGATCTTGTACTCCTTCCCCACTTTTTTACTGGAAAGGCTTCCGAAGAGGAGGTAGGCATTCATTTCTTGAGGGACGGCCAATACCTTGTCATCCAACTCCGTCCCCGAAGGGAAATAAGCGGGCAAGGCTGTTTCGGGCCAGACGATGAGCCCTGGTGATTGCTCCTGGAGTTTAAAGGTCAAACGCCGGTAAATCGTTAACGTCTGCTGCTGAAACCCCTTATCCCACTTGACGTCCTGGGCGATATTCCCCTGGGCAACACCGACCTTCAATCCCTTTTCAGTCTTCACGGGGACATTGATCCGCCAATACCCATAGGCACAGGTCAGGGCTAACAAAACCAGGGTGAAGATAATACCTTGCAGGGGTACCCCCTTCCTCCCCCGCCAACGGACGATCCACAGAAAAATGAGGGTATTGATCAAAATCACAAGGTAGGAAACCCCATAGACTCCGGTGATGTCAGCTATTTGGATACAGAGTATATTTAAGTACTGAGAGTAGCCGACCAGCGCCCACGGGAAGCCACTCAGTAAAAAGGAGCGCAGAAACTCCAAACCCACCCAGAGAGCGGGGAAGGCCAAGAGCGGTATCCATACACCCTTTTCTCTGACATATGACGCGAGAAAGGTGAAGACACCCCAATAAAGGCTGAGGTATATAACCAAGAGGAGCAGGATAGGGATGGCAAGGGGGAGGGGGATATTGCCGTACCGGTTGACGGCCACCACGACCCAGTAAATAAGCCCGATATAGGCGATCGCCCCGGCAAAGGCACCCAAGAGAAAGGCATCTTTGCCGCTTTTCCCTTGGCTGCACAGTAAGAGCGGCACCAAGAAAAAAGAGGCCACAGGCCAGAGATTAACGATAGGAAAGCTCAAAACCAGAAGGCCCCCCGAAAGGGCGGCCCAAAAGTAGTCCAACCTTTTTACCTGCGAAGATATCATGCGATGAACGTAGGAAAAAATTCTGTTATCTTAGCGACGACGTATTTCTGCTGTTCCTTGGTGAGCTCAGGATAGATGGGCAGGGCCAAGGTCTCCCGCGCAGCCTGCTCGGCATGGGGAAAGTCACCTTCCTCATATCCCAGGTCGCGATAGCACTCCTGCAGGTGGAGGGGGAGCGGATAATAGACATCAGTACCTATCCCCTCATGGGTGAGGAAGTCCCTCAGTTCATCCCTTGTGGAGACCCTGATGACATATTGGTTATAAATATGGCGATTGTTGTATTGTACAGACGGGATCTCTATACCGAGGGTCTGATACTGTATCTCTTCGAAGAGGTGATCATAATAAGCGGCGTTTTCCCGCCTCTTCTCCGTCCATTCCTCCAGATAGCGGAATTTCACCAGCAAAACGGCGGCTTGCAGGGCGTCCAATCTGCTGTTGACCCCGATCATTTGATAGGAATATTTCGTCGAGGCCCCATGTACCCTGAGGAGTCTGAGCCGACGCGCCAGTTCATCGTCATTCGTAGTCACCATCCCCCCATCACCAAACCCCCCTAAATTCTTGGAGGGATAAAAGGAGAAACACCCCACATCTCCGATGCTCCCCGCCCGCTGGGGGGGCAACGAGTCCTTTATGTAATCGGAACCAATGGCCTGGGCGGCATCTTCGATGACCCACAGGCGCCGGTCTTTGGCGATCTCCCGGAGAGGTTCCATATCGGCGCACTGACCGAAGAGGTGCACAGGTATGATGGCCTTGGTCTTCGATGTTATGCGCTCCTCTATTTTGGAGGGGTCCAGATTATATGTCTGGGGATCTATGTCGACGAAAACGGGTTTGGCCCCGACGTGCGAGATGGAACCGGCCGTGGCAAAGAAGGTAAAGGGCGTCGTAATCACCTCATCGTCCAAGCCTACACCCAATGCCAGCAGAGACAAGGTCAAGGCGTCGCTTCCTGAGGCCACGCCTATCCCATGACGGGCACAGGAATAAGCGGCAATGGCCTCTTCCAAGGCCTCTACCTTCGGTCCCAGAATAAAGTGTTGATCCGAGACCACCTCCGCCAGGGTCTGATCAATCTCTTCTTTGATCCGCTGATATTGGGCCTTTAAATCGAGAAAAGGGACTTGCATGATTAAATGACTAATTTTTATCCTTTTTATTGTACATAACCACGCGTAATGAGTCTCTCTTCACTCGTTCGGGCTGACAACCAGCTACCTTACTCTCTCCCGCTGTGCTGATCGCCAACCTTGCGCGATAATGGGATACTATATCGTTTTTTAAAGAAAAATCAACACCTAAAGTGGGGGTATTAATCGTGGTGGGTATAGTCCTCTGCTCGATGGCGGATGATTATCCCATCGATCATATAGACCACATCCTCCGCGATGTTAGTAGCTTGATCGGCGATGCGCTCCAGATGGCGGGAAACAAGGAGGAGATGAATGAGAAGCCTTACCTCTTGGGGGTTTTGTTCTAGGTAATCTTGGATGAGGAGGAGTATTTCTCTGTTGATCTTATCCACTTCGTCATCGGCAGCACAGACCTCCCTGGCCATTGTGGCATCCATCTTGATGAGAGAATCCAAAGCCTTTTTTACCATAGCTATGGTCTTTTCGCCCATCTTGGAAAAATCAAGAAAGAGCTTCGTCCCTTTCTTGTCGGCCAGATAGGCTGCACGCTCGGCTATATTGACGGCCAAATCCCCCATGCGTTCCAGGTCGTTATTCATCTTCAATATCCCCACCACATATCTCAGGTCGATGGCGGCTGGTTGATAGAGGGCGAGGATCTTGAGACAATCTTCTTCTATTTCCACCTCGATATGGTCTATCTCGTGATCGCTTTCGATAACTTCTCGGGCTAATTTAACATCGTGACGCGTGAGGGACAGTATGGCCTTCTCAATACTTCCCTCTACCATGGCGCCTAAGGTGAGAATCTTTTTCCTGAGCTTATTCAACTCCCGTTCCAGATGTCTCTTCATGCTGCCCCCTTTTAACCAAATCGTCCGGTGATGTAATCTTCCGTCTGTTTCTTGTTCGGTCTCGTAAAGATCTTTTCGGTCTCATTAAACTCTATTAATTTCCCGAGATAAAGAAAGGCGGTGTAGTCGGAAACCCGGGCCGCCTGTTGCATATTATGAGTAACAATGATAATAGTATATATCTCTTTAAGTTGGCGGATCAATTCCTCGATCTTTTGGGTGGCAATGGGATCAAGCGCAGACGCAGGCTCATCCATCAGGAGTACCTCGGGCTCTACCGCCAGGGCGCGCGCGATACAGAGGCGCTGCTGTTGACCTCCGGATAATCCCAGCGCTGAGTCTTGGAGTCTATCCTTGACCTCATCCCAGAGTGCTGCCTGTCGCAAGCTCTGTTCCACGCGTTCAGCAATGGTAGCTTTATTTCGTGTCCCGTTGACACGCAGACCGTACGCAACGTTATCAAAGATAGTCTTGGGAAAGGGATTCGGCTTTTGAAACACCATGCCGATACAGCGACGGATCTCAACCACATCGATCGTCGGCGCGTAGATGTCCTGCCCGTCAAGGAGGACATCCCCCTCCAGCCGGCTGAGGGGAATGAGGTCATTCATACGGTTAAAACAGCGCAAAAAGGTGCTCTTGCCGCAGCCAGAAGGCCCGATCAAGGCTGTCACATGATGGGCATAAAAATCAAGGGTGAGGTCTTGCAATGCCTGGCATTCACCGTAATAGAAATTCAAGTTCCGCGTTGACATTTTTGCTGGCGTGTTCATCCCTGCATACCTTGTAATCTGTGTTCCATATCAAAGGTCTCTACCCTGCTAAAAACTATAGGTGCATACGCCTCCGGAGGCGAGAGCGGTAGAGGATGGCAAAGAGGTTCATTCCTAAGACCAGGATGATGAGGACCAGCGCGGTTCCATACTGGAGATGTCTCGTCTTTTCGATCTCGGTTCCAGCCGTTGCGAGGACATAGATGTGGTACGGAAGGGCCATGATCTTATCAAAAAGAGAAGTCGGCAATTTTGGAGTAAAGAATACGGCCGCAGTAAACATGATCGGTGCCGTCTCTCCAGCCGCTCGACTAAGACCCAAGATGGCACCCGTCAGTATGCCGGGCAAGGCCGTCGGCAACACCACTTTGTAAATCGTCTGCCATTTAGTAGCCCCGAGGGCTAACGAGGCCTCCCGATAGGTCTGCGGCACAGCCCGCAGGGCCTCCTCCGAGGCGCCGATGATCACCGGCAAAGACAGGGCACCCAATGTCAAGGCACCGGCGAGGATACTCACCCCGAACTTCAACCACGTCACAAAGAAGGCCAGGCCGAAGAGTCCGAAGACCACGGAGGGGATCCCGGCCAGGTTGTTGATCCCTAGTCTGATCACGCGGAGAAGGTGGCCCGGACGGGCATACTCGTGGAGATAGATGGCCGATGCGACACCGATGGGAAGGGCAACCGCTATAGCTCCAAGGCTGAGACAGAGCGTCCCCACAATACAAGGCAGAATCCCCCCCTTGGTCATAGAATCGGTTGGTGCTTGCGTGAGAAAGGTCCAGGTAATGGCTCGCCATCCGTTCTTTACAAGAAAGAAGACGATGACAAGCAATGCCAGTCCGTTGATGGCAGCAGCAACACGCAACAGGGCAAACATAATTTTTTGTATGGACTTACGCCCCTGATGCAGAGGGTGACCGTTCCCCTTGCCGGCAGCCTTTGCTCTCTTCGCTGAAGTGTCTTGGGAAGAGGGCCCTTGTGCACCGGTCCTTCCACTAACGGCGGGCCTCCTCAGCTTCATGGATTTAAAACCCTTTTCGGAAGATTCTCGCTTCATCCGTCGTTCCTCATCAGAGGGTTGCGGTCCCAACCTGTTTGTACTTATGGGCGATGTGATCCGCGATCATGTTAAAGGCCAACGTAAAGAAAAAGAGTACGATAGCGGTGGCGAATAAGGCATAGTAGTGATCACTCCGAAACGGGGCCTCTGCCATTTCGGCTGCAATGCTGGCCGGCATGGGCCTGACCGGATCAAAAATGGAAGTGGGAATGAGGGTAGCGCCGCCTGCGACCATGAGCACCACCATGGTCTCGCCAATGGCACGTGACATCCCTAAAATGATGGCCGTGGTGATCCCTGACAGAGAGGCGGGGATGATCACCCGATAGATGGTCTGCCAATGGGTCGCCCCCAGCGCTAAAGAGGCCTCCTTGATCTCCTGGGAAACACTGTAGATTGCGTCTTCAGAGATGCTGCTGATGGTAGGGATGGACATGAAGGCCAACATCAGGGAGGCGTTGAATAGATTCAGCCCCGTTGGAATACCAAAGACGTTTTGGAGAAACGGGGCAACGATCACCATTCCAAAAAAACCGATCACCACCGAAGGGAGCGCAGCCAAGAGTTCCACGATCGGTTTGACCAGCTCGCGCAACCGGTGCGAGGCGACCTCCGCCAAGTAGATGGCCGTCATCACTCCCAGGGGAATGGAGAGGGTGCTCGAAAGGGCAGTAACTGCAATAGATGCTACAATCAGTGGAAAGATACCAAAATCCGGGGGGTCAGAGGTAGGATACCAATACTTTCCGAATAGAAAGTCTTTTACAGAAACGACTTTAAGGATGGGAACGCCTTCTATGAATAGAAAAAGGACAATCAAGAAAAGGATCGTGATCGAGGCCAAGGCGATGCCAAAAAATAGGTTGCGTATAAGACGTTCTTTCTGTTGTCGATCTTTCAGCATGCCTGACCTTATTCAGCGAAGATGGTTTTTTACTATAGAGATAAAACCATCTTTCCGACTACTAAAAAGTGGTGCGCCATGCATAGCACTGTTCTAAATCATTAAATCTATTCTTTCGATCAATGTTCGCTACGCACGGCGCACCACTAAACCACATATCTCCTACTTAGTATAGCGGCACAAAGCCCGCTTCTTTCACATACTTCTGCCCTCTTTGCGGATGGAGGACATAGTTAATGAAATTGAGGGTATCCCCCGTGGGCCATCCCTGGGTGAACATATAGAGGGCACGGCTGATGGGATAGCTGCCATCAAGGGTCGTCTTTGCTGACCCCATGATACTGTTTACCGTCAAAGGTTTGACACTCGTGTTGACGTAGCCAAGCCCAATGTAACCGATGGCATTCTTGTTCTTTGAAACGGCCTGGACAACAGCACCGTTGGATGCCTGCTGGAGCGCACCCGGATATACCCTTTCTTTTTTCATCACCTTCGATTCCCACACCTCATAGGTACCGGATGACGTATCCCGTGACACAACCACTATCTTCAGGTCGGGACCGCCAATCTCTTTCCAGTTCTTTATCTTGCCCATATAGATATCTTTGAGTTGGCCGAGGGTGATATTTTTTATGGCATTGCTGGGGTGGACAACGGGGACGATGCAGTCGTAGGCCACGGCAAAGGGAACGGGATACCTCCCTTTCTCAACAGCCAGCGCGACCTCTTTGTCCTTGATGAATCGGGAGCTATCGGCAATGTCTGTGGTACCATCGATAAGGGCCTTAATCCCGTTACCTGATCCCCCACCGGAAACGGAGATCTTGACCCCTGGGTTTTCCTTCATGTAGGCTTCGGCCACCTTTTGGGCGATGGGAAGTACAGTGGTCGAACCATTGATTGTCAGATTCCCAGCATGAACCGTCCCTGCCATGAGAAACATCAGGGCAAGCGCCAATACTATAAAGCTTTTCACCTTCATCGTTTTTCCTCCTTTTTGTTAAAGTAGTTACCAATTGTTAGTTTTTCGTTAGGAAAATATGAGGATTCTATGATGATCCATGCAATCCCTCCTTTCTCAAGAATCTTGTCTTAGCCTATACAGTGCTCGTTAATTGTGAGGGGATTATGAGGGACAAATGAGAATTTTGTGTGACAATATGGAGGGGCTTGCTGCTTGTTCAGGCCTTAGGCAGGTGTACGGTAAATATACTCCCTTCGCCAAGGACACTCTCAACCGTAACACGGCCACCATGGGCCTGCACGATGTGTTTGACAATGGCAAGTCCCAGGCCCGTGCCGCCGAGTTCCCGACTCCTCCCCTTATCAACTCGGTAGAAACGCTCGAAGAGCCTGGGGAGGTGTTCAGGGGGTATGCCGCATCCTTGATCGGCAACCTTGATGGCAATTTCATCGTTATCGGTGACTACCTCAACCGTAACCGTACCTTTTGGTTCGCTGTACTTGCTGTACTTAATGGCATTGTCGAGAAGATTGCCTAGTGCCTGCTCGAGAAGACGCGCGTTGGCCCTAACTATAATGTCCTTACTACAGTTCACGGTCACTTGTATGTTGCGCTCCTGTGCCCTGGTCTTATAGGCAGTAACGACTGCTTCAAGGATACGCCTCAGATGTCCCTCCTCCCGTTGAATCTCACCCCTTTCAACCTCCTGTTCAATTTTTGAGAGACTTAAGAGATCATCAACGAGTGCATGTAAGAGGTCCGATTGATTCGAAACAATATCAAGGAACTTTTGGACATTTTCCCTGTCGTCGATGGCCCCTTCTTGCAGGGTCTCTACAAAACCCTTGATGGAGGTAATAGGGGTCTTGAGTTCATGGGATACATTGGCCACAAACTCCCGCCTCATATTTTCGAGATGACGCAATCTCGTTATATCGTTGAGCACCGCGAGTGCGCCGATCTTTTTCCCCTCGCTATCGTACAGCACAGTGCCACTGAGCTGGAGGAATTTATTCTCAGGGCCGTGGAGGACAATTTCTCCTTCGGCAGGCCCTTTCCCTGTCAGGACTCCGCTGAGGAAACGTTGGATATCGGCGTTTCTAATGACCTCCTGAATGGCATGGCCTTTCGCTGAAGACAGGTCGATCTCCAAAAACGATCCGGCAGCTTGATTAAACGTAAGAATTCGCTCCTCAGAGTCAACAGCCAGCACCCCTTCCCGCATGGCGGAGAGGATGGTCTCCAGCTCATTCCGTTGCTCAGTGATCGTGCGGATCTTCTCGCCGAGTTGTCCGGCCATGTGATTCAGCACATCAGCGAGACTACCAAGTTCCTCGGAATCGGGGACCAGCAATTTGTGGGAAAAATTACCTTCAGCAAATCGCTGAGCACCCCTCTTCATCTCCGCTATGGGCTGACTGATTCGACGGGCGATATAGAGACTTACCACTGCAGCTAAAAGAACCAAAAATATCCCGGCAAGAGCGATCTTCCGATAGATGGAGCCAAGCGTCGCGTCTATCTCGCTCACGGGTATGGACGTCCGCACCACACCCACGACCTCACCGTCCTTCTCAAGGGGTAGCGCGACGTACATCATCTCTTGCTGCAAGGTATCGCTGTAACGGGTGGAAACTCCTCTGTTCCCTCTAAAAGCCGCCTTTACCTCTGGGCGCCCGCCGTGATTCTCCATCTTCTGAGGATCTTCGTCAGAGTCACCCACTACTTCTCCAGAAGGGTGAATCAATGTTATACGGGTTGCAGTCTCCCTGCCGACTGTCTTGCACAGTTCATCAAGGGATTTTTGACTTTCTTTGTTAAAGTTTGCCGCAACCTCCCGTGCAATAAGACGCGCCCTAACTTCAAGGTCCTCGGCGGTCTTACGCAAATAGAACTTCTTTAATGTCGTAGAGGCATAGATGCCCACGATAAAAATGGATAAAACGATGATTACCAGGTAAACCGGATAGAGTTTCCAGATGAGCTTTTTTCTACGCATGCGATCACTCTTTAAAGCGGTACCCGACCCCCCACACGGTCTCGATATAGTCGCTACACGGTCCGAGTTTTCGACGCAATGAGGTGATGTGAAAGTCCACTGCTCGATCGGTCACCGCCGCATCTTCCCCTCGAGCGGCATCTACGATCTGGTAACGGGTGAAGACCCACCCTGGGCGTCGCGCCATAAGGTGCAGAATGCGAAATTCGGTAGAGGTGAGTTTGACCGGTTTTCCCTGTATCAACACCTCGTAGCGGCCAGGGTGGATTACCAGGTCACCGACAGTTATGACATCGGTTTCAGTAATGGGTTCACTCTTTTTTCGTCTCAGGACGGCCTTCAACCGTGCCACAAGGACTTTAGGGCTAAAGGGCTTGGTAATATAGTCGTCCGCACCAAGCTCCAAACCGATAACAATATCTGATTCATCTCCTTTAACCGTCAGCATTACAATGGGGATATGGGCTGTTTTGGAATCACTTTTTAAGTGTCTACAGACGTCCAATCCATTCATGCCCGGCAGCATTAAATCCAATATAACAAGGTCCGGCACCTTTGAGCCAGCTTGTTGCAGCGCCTCCTCACCCGAGCCCACCGTGGTTACTTGATACCCTTCCCGGCTGAGATTGTACCTGACTAGCTCTCTGATGTTTTCCTCGTCGTCAACCACCAGGACCTTTTCACCAGACATGAGATCCTCTATTACTCAATATTCAATATATTTTAACAGATGGTTACTGTTTTGCAAATTCTTTCGCTTATAAGTTACTAAGATCGATAGTTAATGTGGTTTATGGGTGGAAACTGCCTCTGTTGTCACCATAGTATCGAAAATTCTCCCTTGCCCTTTGCAGGAAGTATACTTATAATTATGGCGCTAGTTTTGAGCCATGAAACCGCAAACAAAATGTGGGAACACGACAGCGTAATGATCAGCTAGACAAAAAGTATCAGAAATATCTATGGCGACTCAGGAACTGATATTTGGCCTCATCGGAGGCGTAGGTCTCTTTTTCATCGGGATGAGGTTCATGTCCGAGGGGCTCCAGAAGGCCGCTGGGGACAGGATGCGGAGGATCTTGGAGACCCTCACCAACAATCGGATAGTAGCGGTCTTCGTCGGGCTTACCGTCACCTCCATCATTCAGAGCAGCAGCGCCACCACGGTCATGACCGTCAGCTTTGTCAATGCGGGCCTCATGACCTTGAATCAGGCTATCGGGGTCGTTCTGGGGGCCAACATCGGCACCACCATTACCGCACAGATCATCGCCTTTAAGATACACCACTATGCCCTGCCTGCCATCGGGCTGGGGGTGGGATTTCGGCTTTTTGCTAAAAGCCCCAAATGGAAGTCCATCGGTGAGGTCATCATGGGGTTCGGGATGCTCTTCTTTGGGCTTTCCCTGATGAAGGACGCCATGGGTCCTTTAAAAGACTCCCCCATGGTCAAGGGGATCTTCATCAAATTCGATGGTAACCCCCTCTTAGGGGTCTTGGTCGGGACCATCTTTACCCTCATGATGCAGAGCAGCAGCGTCACCATCGGGATTACCATGGCCCTGGCGGCCTCAGGGCTGCTCTCCTTTTACGGAAGCGTTACCCTCGTCTTAGGGGACAACATCGGCACCACCATCACCGCCCAGCTGGCCAGCATTGGTACCAATACCACCGCCAGAAGGACTGCTCAGGCCCATACCCTGTTTAACGTCATCGGCGTTTGCTATATCTTGTTGCTCTTCCCCTATTTCCTCAAATTTGTTAACTGGTTGACCCCGGGAAACGCCGATTTGGTGATCACCTCAGCGGAGCAGGTGGAACGTTTCGGGCTGGAACTGGGAGACAAACCCTACATTGCGCGCCATATCGCTATGGCCCACACCCTGTTCAATGTAATCAACACCATAATCTTTCTACCCCTCTTGGGGGTATTGGCCAGGATAGCGAGTTGGATGATCCCGCGAAAGAAGACCGAGGAAGAGTTCCACCTGGTATATCTCAACACAAAATTTGTGGATTCACCCCCCATGGCCATCGAACAGGCCAGGAATGAGACAATAAGGATGGGAAAGATCTCATTGGCCATGCTCGACGAAGTCATGGAGGCCTTTTTCAACAATAGCCCCAAAGGGCTTGATTCGGCACGAAAGAAAGAAGGGATTATAGATCTCTTGCAGCGTGAGATTATTACGTTTCTCGTCAGGACTTCACAGGGATCCCTGTCACCAGAGGATTCTAAAGAGATCAACTCCATCATCCACATGGCGGACAACATCGAGAGGATCGGCGACCATGCGGAAAACCTCTCCAACCTCGTCGAGAGAAAGAGCAGGTTGAAACTCCCCTTCACGGACATAGCAACAAATGACATCAAGGAGATCTACACCGTGAGCCGAGAATTCCTTGAATTGGTAATCAATGGGATACAGAAGAAAAACCGCCGCATCAAGCCAGAGGCGGATACCTACGAGGAAAGAGTTAACCACCTTGAAGACACCATGAGGGAGGGACATATACAGCGGCTCAACGACGGGATCTGCGAGGTTGACTCCGGACTTGTCTTCATCGACATATTGACCAACTTTGAAAAGATAGGTGATCACACGTTCAACATCGCCGAGGCGGTAGTGGGGATAAAGTAAAAAGGAGCAGAACGCATGATCATCAAGATCAACCCCGAAAACCCGCAGCAGAGGCTCATCCGCAAGGTCGCAGACGCTCTCAAGGAAGAAGGGATTATCGCCTACCCCACTGACACTGTATACGGTCTTGGGTGCGATTTGTTTCACAAAGAGGCCATAGAAAAAATCCATCACCTCAAAAGACACCACAAAAACAAACGTCTCAGTATCATCTGCGCAGATCTCAGTGATATCAGCAAGTATGCCCATGTCCCCGACTACGCCTATAGGATCATGAGAACGCTCATCCCCGGACCCTATACCTTTATCTTGGAGGCCACAAAACTGGTACCCAAGATCATGCTGACGAACCAGAAAACGGTGGGGATCAGGGTCCCGGACAATACCATCTCGCTTGCCTTGGTGAGAGAGCTGGAGCACCCCATCATCACCACCAGCGTGAAGAAGCCTGATGAAAGCCTCTATAGCGACCCTGAAGAGATTGATCAGATGTTCGGCAAGGCCCTCGATTTGGTAATCGATGCCGGGACTATCGTAGCAGAGCATTCCACTATTATCGATTTTACGGGCGATCAGCCGCTGGTATTGCGACAAGGTAAAGGTGATGTAGGTTTTATTACGAACGGGCACGTAAAAAGAAATCAAACGGGTGTGAAACCCTCACAATGATTGCTGTGGTCATCCTGTTGATATATGTCCGATAAGGTATCTCCTCACCCTATCAAGCGCAACCTCAGAGGCCATAAGTTTTATCTCATGGCGATCGCCGGAAAAATCATATTGTTTTACCTCGAGCATATCTTCAGCTGCCAGGGCGATAAAGACCCTTCCGACCGGGTTCCTGGCGCTCCCCCCTGTGGGGCCGGCAATGCCTGTTGTGGCGAGACCTAACGTGGTCTTGCCGCGCTCCCGCACCCCTTGAGCCATATGATGAGCAGTCTCCTTGCTCACTGGACCAAACTGCTCTAATATGGAGCGCGGTACTCCAAGGAGCGCTTCTTTTGCCTGATTACTATAGGCCACCACTCCTTGAAGGAAATACACCGAGCTGCCGGAAATTTCAGTGATACGGTGGGCGATGAAACCTCCGGTACACGATTCCGCCACCGCAATGGTCGCCCCCTTCTCCCTGAGCAACCTCCCCACAACCCCCTCCATCACCTCCTCGCCTCTGCCGAAGAGATCGATCCCCAGACGCTCGGCAATCTCATCGCCACAGTGCTTGAGTTTTACTTCAACTTCCCCTTCATCAGCCCCTCGCACAACCACTTTAAGGTGGATCTCTGGGAAAGACAGGAGATAGGTCAATTCGATATCATCGGTGATCCCCTGGAGGATTTCCTTTACTTGCTCTTCGGTGGGACCAAATATTTTGAATAAAACAGATCTGACTATCGCCTGATTCTTGTGCATCGTTGCTCGCAAAGGGCAGGAAGAATCCCTTCACCCGCCCTTCAAGCTCCTGTGATCCTAGAGGGGTGAAACGTTTAACCTAAAGCCACCCATTTCATTATCCTGCTATGTTAGATGTAATACCGCCCATGGCACCCTTTCTTAATCAAAAAACGCGTTACAGCAATTTCAAAACGATTGCTACTGCCCTCTTGAGATGTCTTTCCGTAACATAGGGATGGGTCGGGATGAGGACGAGCCTCCTCGACAAATAGGTTGCATGGGGAAAGGGATCGGTATTTCGGTCATAGCCGAGATCATACACCTCGTGAATAGGATAGGGGTACAAGATCGTGGACTCCACCCCTCCCTTGATAAGGGCGTCGCGGATGCTATCCCGTTTGGAAGGATCATCTATAAGAAGGGGAAACTGATTAAAGACCGGGAGGGACCCATCGGGTATGGCAGGTATGGTGATCCCATCTACCCCTGAAAAGGCACGATGGAGGTAGAGACCGTTCTCGAACCTCTTTTCAAAAATGAATTGAGCCCTCTTAAAGGCCGATTCACCCATACCGGCCTGAAACTTGGTATAGGCCTGGATGGCGAACGCGTGGTGGAGCCCCTGATACTTGAACCGTGATACAAGAGCACGGAATATCGTGTAGAACCACGGCCGCACGGCAAGGGAGAGGGCAATGGCCTTGAGGACAATACCTATCCGCGTCATGGAGGACGGCTGCCGCAGGTATCGCTTCCCTTCTTCCATCACTAACCTAAAGATATCCTCACGGTCTGTTCCCACAGCCCCCCCGGCAAGGGTCGCGAAGTTTTTGCCTCGGTTGAAACTGACAAAACTCACGTCACCAAAGGAACCGACCGGCCTGCCGTTTAGTGTTGAACCTTGAGCTGAGGCCAGGTCTTCGATGATGAAAGATGATTGGGCAAACTCATCTTCTTGTACAGCGGATTCAAACCATTGAGGAAGTCCAAACATGTGCACGATGGTGATGGCCAAGGTGTCATCACTCATAGTCGGCGGCAGGGCCGTAAGGTCCATATTGAAGGTCTTGAGTTCTATATCGCAGAGCCGGGGAACAAGCCCTGCCTTTTTGATGGGGAGTATGAGGGATGGTGCGGTATATGCCGGGAGTATAACCTCTTTTTTATCGGAAAGCCTTTGTAATGCCCTCAAGATGAAAAAATAGGCCGTGGTGCCTGAATTAGCCAACAGGACATGTCTCCTCTTCGTGTGTTCCGCTATGGTCTCGGCAAACCTCTCCAAAGCTCCACGAGAGAGAAGCCCATTCACAATGTCTTTGAATCCCACAGGGGTCCCCACAGAAGGGATCATCGCTGCCTCCTCTCCCCCCCTTTTTGTATCGTCACAACATAAACAGGGGGATTGATCTTCCACCACGTGGGGATAGGGTAATAAAACACACCTCTATGAATACCTACTGAGCGTAATACATCTTTTATCTCACCTCTGGTAAATGCCCGCAGGGGAAGTTTAATATCAGGGTCATGAAGTTTAACGGTCTTGTATAAGGTAAATATCCACGGGTTCATTATATTCCTAAAATCGAAGATGAGGGTACCCTGCTCTTTGCAGACCCTTAAAGACTCTTGTATAAAGGAAGTCACAACCTCCCTCTCGGGGATATTCATAAAGACATTGAGTATGGTCACCACATCGAAGACACCGTTCTTGAAGGGTAAATACCGTGCGTCACCACGTATGAATAAACTCCTTTTTTTGTTCGGGCATCGTTCCGCAGCCTGTTTCAACCACTCCCTTTCGAGATCTATACCATAAAACAACTGTGTAGTATCTGTATCTGATTCAAACATCTTTAACAGGAGACCTTCTCCCGCGCCTACATCCAGTAACCGTACATCGTTTCCTATTAAGGAAACTGCCTTTTGTCTGATCCTGTATGAGAGGAAGCCGCCAGAAGGTTCTTCAACTTCATCCTTTTTCTCGATTAATGATCTCAAGTATTTGGCAATATTAGCTATTATCCGCATTTTTTATTCTTTCTAAAAGCTGAGAGGTAACCTCTACAACCTCTTGCACGGATATGACCTTCCAGCAATCCTGTCTATCGCACGAATACTTTACACATGGTGCACAGGATACAAGATGTTGTACTACAACACTCTCTTTTTTGCCTCGAACAGTTAGATACGCAGGCTCGCTCGGTCCGGCGAGGATCACGGCCGGGGTACCCACTGCCCGGGCGATGTGGGCAGGTCCGCTGTCATTGGTCAACACAAGAGAGGCCTTCTCGAGGATCGCAGGGAGTAATTCAAGCGGAGTCTTGCCGGAAAGTATAAAAACTCTATCCCCAACATTTTTCTTGATGAACTGCGCGAGTTCCCTTTCACCCTGCTTCCCAATAACCCCAAACTCGATGCGGGGAAATATACCCTTCAAGTTCTTTACTACCTCTGCATATCGTTCAATGGGCCACCGTTTGGCTGGCCAGTCAGAGCCTGGATTTATCAAAACCAGGGAATCTTCCTGGAAATTCCGTTCTTTTTTTAAAAGCTCCCCTGCCCTTTTCCTGTTTCTCTGTGAAATATGAAACTCCAATTGCTCGTCGAAATCTCGATCCGATATGGCCCTGAAAATTTTTCCATAGAACGCCACTTCGTTTTCCATCTGCATCTTTGTCTCAGGAATCTTGATATGATAAAAAAAACCCCTCCCTTCGGTATTCCTTCCCACCCATTGCCTCGTATTGATTAATAGAAAAAGGAGATACATCTTGATAGCGGAGACATAGGAAGTTACAGGCATTAAATTGATCGCCATATCAAACTTTTTCTTGCGCAGTTGTAAGCCTGTCTTGAGGAGACTAAAAAAAGACATGGGGACAAGGAAAAGCCTATCGATATATGATTGCTCCTGCAAGATCGGCCCTGCCCTCTCAGCGCACAGCACAGACACCTCGGAAGAGGGAAAGGCAACTTTGAGCCCTCGCAAAAAGGGGATTGAGAGTATTAGATCTCCAATACCTCCAAAATCAATAACGAGAATTTTCTTTGACCTCTTCATGATTTTGTTTTGTGAGTTTTAGACGCTTTTTTGTGCCGCAACTCTTCTCTTTCGTTGTGAGCGAATGCGGGTAATCTGGGATTGCACAGCCTCAAAAACCTCATCCACCGTTATCGATTCCATACACTCGTGCCCTTTACAAACCACCCTGTTGCACGGGCTACAAGAAAGTCTTTTATTAATCACCACATCGTGTCTTCCAGAGGGAAGCCACAAGGGGGTAACCGTCGGCCCTATCATGGAAACAGTAGAGACCTTGAGGGCCGATGCAATATGAAGGGGCCCGGAATTGTTACATATCAGGAGATGACATCTGCTTAATAAAGCCATAAACTCTCTGAGTCTCAATCCCGAAAAGTCCTGGACCTTCTTCCCTGCGACCTCTTTCACCTTTTTCACCAGGTCTTTTCCATCTCTGCTGCCAAAGAGAATAACCTTCGCCTCGTATTGTTCAAAAATTCGCCTGGCCAATTCACCAAACCTCTCAGTCGACCATCTTTGACTTAGATAATAAGCCCCAGGGTGAATGGCCACTATCAATGTATGCTCGCCGATTCCCTTATTTGAAAGGGCCTTCGAGGCCCATTGTAACTCTTTATCAGACAAAAAGACCTCTGCTTCACAATCCTTCCTGTTGCCGCCTAAGAGTTCTACCAGATCCAACAGGTGTTCAACCATGCGCTTGGTGTTGGAGGCTACAGGACCTCGCAGATTAAAAAAGATCTCCCTCCCTGCATTTTCAAAACCGATCCGGTATTCCCCCCCGGCAAGATACGTCATGAAGGCCTGCTTGAGTTCATGCGTCACAAAGGGATCAATTACTAAATCATAGCCTTTAGGTCGTATCTCTCTTAAAAACCAAAGAATCCCCTTATAAATAAGGATTTCATCGACATGGGGGTTATGCTTCAAGATCTCATGATTTCTCTGAGAGGCAAGGATCGTAATCTTTGCCTGGGGATACGCCCTTCTCAATGCCTTTAGGGCAGCCGTAGACAGTACCATATCACCGATACGGTCGTACCTGAGAAATAGGATGCTCCGTACTTCCGCCTTGGGTAGTTTCTTGGTCCTTCTCAAGAGCAATATGGGCCACAATAAGGCACTTCTCGTCTTCACATAGGTTGTTCTCAAGAGCGCTTTAAGCACGTTTAACATTGTTCATCCGCATACTTATTGTCTTATCAACGAAGAAGATGATATTAAGGCATCAAAATCTTTACAGAAACTGCCGGCATTTGATTCACTAAGGTATTTTATACTGAAGTCGGAAAAAACATCCTGCATTGACGACGTGCTTAGATCCATCTTTTCTTTATATAGAGTAATATTCTTCAATATGATGTCACTATGTGGTTTTCCTGAAAGAAATGCCTCTTCAAAGTCGTTCAGGACAGGTTTTTCCCGCGTAAGCTCACGAGCCAGATATCTCGCAAAAAGGACATATTTGAGCGAAAAATCTAAAAGGTCACAAAGAGGGGTTCCATCAATATTAGAATATTCCCAATCAAAAACCTTTAGTCCATCTCGCGAAACAAAAATATTGGAAGGATTGAAATCTCCATGTTCAATAACCGTCAGCTTTTTTTCCGTGTGACCAGTTTTTGTTCCGTTTGCAGTCGAGAAATGAATGAGGGTATCAACAACCATGTGGAAGATATTTTTCATCTTCAATATCCCCCCTCTCGTCCTTATCCCCTTCATAGAGTAAACCAAGGGGGTACCGCCCAAGGCTGATTCCAAAACACACGTATGCCCCATCAACTCAAACAATGCAAGAGGTCTAGGGACAACCCCCTCGATGGTTGCGTTGTTTGCTAAATATGATAGCGTTTCATATTCCTTCGATAGTCTATCAAAGGCTATCGGATCTTTGGTCGCTTTTATGACAGCAAAAGGATTTTTATCTCCGTCTTTGAATATAAACAAAAGCGTTTTCCTAAAACCCTTAACAAAGAGATAGGAAAGCTTGTGGGGAACTGGAAAAGAAAGATGAAAGTTACGCCAATTACTGAGAATATATTCCTCAAATAACTCTATCATGCTATTTCCTGGCAATAATGCTGTAATCGGGGCCAAAAAAATCCATAAAAAAACCAACGGGAAGAAGTTTAAGAAAGGGCACAGCAATCCTTAAAAACCTCAAGCGCTTCATACTCCAAACATGTGTTGCACCATACCGTGCAACCTTCCTATCACCCATGGGAACGATCATCTCGAAGTTTCTGTAACTCGGTAAGGGTAAGAAGAACTGAATCTCTTTAAACCCTGCTCCTTTGAGCATCTTTTGATAACCGAACTTAGAATAAATGTATGTTCGATACTTAGTTTTTTTCTTTACGCGAGCATATACGTTGGCTATGATCCTTGGCATCAGCGTGGTAAATCGTAGACCGCTGTGCGGATCTTTGAAGCCAAGGAAGTATATAGCCGAAATTCTGTTCTCTATTGCTAAATAAAGAATGCCTCCTGGTTTCAATAAGTTATATATATTAATTAAAGCCTTTTTCTGAACTTTATCAGGAGAACGAGAGGTGTCAGAAAGGCCTAACCACTCCAAAACCCCGTTCAATATAATAACATCAAAGGAATGCTCGGGAAAGGGAAGTGCGAGGGCGCTGGCACATGCAGTCTGAATATTATCTACCCTATCCTGATCTACTCTCGTCTTAATAAAAGCGGTCCTCTCAATAACTGAATCTACAGCGACAACATCATATCCTGTTTTCGCAAGTGAAAAGGTAATGGCACCCCATCCGGCCCCAATATCAAGGACTGTGCCAGTATCGAGCAAAGGCAAAAGATATCGCCACCATCCCCTCGTCTCATCTGAGCTATACAAGATAATTGCCTCTCGTTTCTCTTCCGGAATCATCTCAAGAGCGCCCTTCCAATGCCCCTCCTGCGCCCTCTTGAGCACGGCTCTCATTTCATCCTGGGGAAGTTCACCCCAATACGGAGCATCTTTTACAAAACACGGCACACCGTCTTTAACGTCCCACCAATGATTGCAATGTGAGCAATAAAGCTTATTCTCTTTCTCCTGCAAAACACTGCTGCAGTGAAGACATATATAAGGGACTATTGTAGGTAACGTAGGCATAAACCGTATCCATGTGACATAACAGTTACTTCCATTCAGGTCCGGTGCCGAAGAAGCTTCAAATAGACTTCCTGAATGCTTTCAACATTCAGCTGGATTGCAAACATGCTTTCCACCCTTATTCTGCCAGCCTGCCCCATTTTTGTTCTTTTCTTCTTATCTGCAACAAGCTCATTGCTACGCGCAGCCAATGCCAATGAGTCTCCAGGAGGAACAATATAACCTGTTTCACCATCTACAACGGCTTCTGTATTGCCACCGACATTCGTTGCAACAACAGGTTTTTGTGCAGCCATCGCTTCCAGTATAATCCTCGAAAGACCTTCAGTGAGCGTCGGTAAAACAAGTATATCAATTGCTTTCAACAAGGAGGGAATGTCATCTCTGTATGTGATGAAAACGACGCGATTGGAAATCCTAAGCTCGTTGCATAACGCCTTTATTTTTTTGAGGTACTTTTCTTCCGCACCCCCTACAAGAACAAGTCTAGCATTTCCTATGTGTTTCATGGCTGTTATAAGATATTCTTGCCCCTTGTGCTTCTCGATCCGTCCTATACATCCTAGGAGCACCGTATCCCTCTTGACGTTCAAATCATTTCTCATCGAAGAGGTAGCTGAAAAATTATCAAATTCCTCAAGATCAATAGCATTGTGTACGACAATCACTTTTCTACTCTTTGCAAGCCATTGAAACCGTGGACGTATAGCCTTGGCAACGAGAATCAATCGCGTGGAAAGCAGTGATAGAATCCTATCTAAAAACCATTCCCCTTCATTTACTCGAATATGCCATATCAGTGGAATTTTCATTATACGTGCCGCTATGCCAGCATAAAATGTCTCTGTGGAAGAATCTGTGTGTACAATGTTTATTCTTTTTTCTTTTATTAACGCTCGTAAACGCACTATCACCAGGGGGTTCAGGTATCTGATCTTTCCCATTTTCAAGCGCACAACGTCCGCACCCGCCCCTCTCATCCGTTCTGCAAGTTCCCCTTCGGTGGGACATAACACGACGGCGTGAAAGATGTCTTTGTCCAGATGCTTTATCAGGTAATAGAGACTCCACTGCCCCCCACCCATCATGTTGCCAAAGGAGGTGGTATAAAGAATATTATATCTATTGTGCTTTCCCCCAGCCATATGATTCCTGAAAATCAGTTGAAGGCAAACAGGATAATCCCGGCACTGAAAGTATTTACCAGAGGAGAACGTGGCCTTTTAAAATAACCACGACTTATTGCGTCCAACATATCGTGACAGTATTGTCGCATATTGTTAGGGACATGCACTTGAGCCTTGTCATCATCTCGCTTCGTATGTAACCATTCCTGTAAAGAGACCGGGAACAACTGTTTGACAGCTGATCCGAATCCACGAGAATAATCGATAAGGTCTTTTGTTAATGGGGCATTCCCAATAACATATGCTTCTTCGAAGCCAACCGTTACAGCAAGCTTTTTTAACTCTCTCCTTGTAAAGGATATTTCAACCTCTAAATTCCATGTCCCCGTCATTTTCTTAAATGTCTTTACCCATTGATAAAAAGGACTCAATGTATTAGGAACGCCTATATAAGCAATTCCACCATCTTTGAGGAGAAGGCGGTGATATCGTATACATTCTTCTCGGTCTGCACCGATGAAATGTTCAGCAAGCCCACTTGAGATAACGAAATCAAATTTTCCTCTCAACTCGCCAATGGGAGCCTCCATGCAGTCAGCTTGGATCAATTCTGCCGTACAATCATAGAGGTCGTATATATCCCGTGTCTTTTCCAATACTCGTCGATTAAAGTCGAGGAGGGTAATAGATGCCCCGAGGAGACCAAAGGTAAGAGCAGTAGTACCGGTTCCGCAACCTATCTCTGCTATCTTTAATGCCTTAAATGCAACATTCCTTTCAAGAATAATCCGTATTGCATGTTGCCAGCCAAAATGACGGGTACAGGTCCGTATCCTCCGATCCATTGTTTGCTTTGATAGATCAAAATCTATGTCCCAAACATTTTCGGACATCCTCTTGTTATTCATTGTTTGTCGACTCCCCTTTTTTTCACCACCTTCGCTGGAACGCCGACCGCCACAGAGTAAGGAGGGATATCCTTGGTCACTACGGCTCCTGCCCCGATTACTGACCCCTTCCCAATGGTCACCCCATCCAAAACAATAGCACCAACACCAAGCCAGACATCATCTTCGATCTGTATACCCTTTCCCTTGATACCTTGTTTTCGTATGGGTACATCAGGATCTTCAAATATATGATTCGTAGGCATAATCATCACCTGTGGGGCTATCCTCACATCGTTGCCTATCCGAAGTCCTCCTTGGCCGTACAGGATTGCATAATAGTTTACCGTACAATTACGACCAATAGTTATCCAACCATCATATGTTCTTAGGATACAACATGAGGAAAGGTAGGAATTGTCACCTATCGTAATAGACGAACTCTCAGTATCAACCCAAAGTGTTACACTCCCCTCCACCACGACATTATCACCTAAGCTTATCTTCTGGCCCCTCTTAACGATAGCGCGGGGTGAAATATAGACATTGATCCCGCTCGCCGTGACCCCTTTTATGAGGCAAAGGAGTCGCTTGATCAGGTGTTTTAAGACCCGGTAACTCCTCTCCCCGAGCATTGTAATGAAGAAATGACGAATATCCATAATTCAAACTCCCATCACGGTATCAAGGATCTCTTTTATTCTGTGTCGGTAGGTATGATGGGCTACAACCTTCTTCCTTCCCTTCTCGGCTATGGCTTTCGCTTCCCTAGGATGCTGAAGATAGTACGTTATAAGATCCCTCAATTCTTTTGCATCATCAAACACAGCAAGATCCTTGCCAGGGTTAAAGATATTCAGAACGTCCCTCTGCTTATCAACCACCAGAAAGGCCCCGCATGCCAATGCCTCATATACCCGTGGGGCTGCCTGATAACAAGGAATTTTACCTGATGGATCTTGATAATGGGAGTGAAAAACAATCTTTGAAGCACTGAATATCTTGACCCACTCTTCCGGTCTTATCTGGCCACCCCTGATAAATTGTTTCAGCGGTGCATGCGGGGGTAATGTATTCCACCCTGGTCCCCATATGCCTAGATCGAAATCTACGATGCTCTCTAGAAAATGTCTTCTTTGAGCATAGATTGCTCCTCCAGAGCCAATAAAACAGACATCACAACGGTATCTCTTTCTCTCTTCAGCGCTCACCTTTACTGGTCTATGAACGTCAGGATCACAGGCAAATGGCAGCCAGTGTAGACTCTTGACATTAAAATTTTCCAGGATTTCATATGCCTCTGAACCTCCAGTAAAAACAAAATCATAGTGAGGCGCTGCCTTTGCAATTGGCTCAAATATCCTTGGTGGATCAATCGTCCAAAGTGCTGTTTTTATTTTCATATCCCTCAAGGCATCCACTGTATCAGGTAGAACATTCCAACCCCCGGCTTCTAAAAACAGGTCAGGCTTATAGGCGCGTGCTTTATCAAGAAGCCTTCTATTGAGTTTCCGCACATCCCATTGTTGTAAATATGACACCCTTTTCCTAATTCTGCCCGGAATGCGAAAATCCCGATTTTCAAAAAAAAGGGTTTCGCAACCATTTTTCCTGAAGGCCCTTTCTATATACTCTGTAAAGGTCTCAAAGTGAGGGTTTTTATTCGATGAAAACAAAACCTTCATAGCATCTCATCCTAGTATTACCCCTATCATCTTTTTAGCCATGTTATCCCAGTTATAGACCTCTTCAACTGTCTTACGGCCATTGGCTCCCATATGCGATGCTAACTTTCTATTTAAAAGTAATTGTATGAGCTTCGCAGCCAGATCTTCCGCGGTAAACTCAGCCACCAAACCACATTCATAGTAATTCAATATCTTTGCAGTCTCTCTGCAGTTCGTTGAAACAACCGGACGCCCACAAGCTAAAAAATCGAACAGTTTTACCGGGAGGGTCGTATGGTAATGTATATGATCAGGATGAGGTATCACCGTTACATAGCATTCCTGTAAAAACTTATTGGCGTTCAGGCTGTAATAGATATCATCTCGAAACGTGATCCAAGCAGATGTGTACTGTTCTCTTAATCTTACATAATAGTTGATTCCCTCTTGGTGGTGCGTTCCTGGAGTTCCTCCAATGGCTAGTGTTACCTCTGGTACTTTTTGTTTAACTAACCTCATGGATTCGATTAACAACTCAATCCCCCTCCCGGGCGCTATCCCTGCGATAAAACCTACCCTTAATTCCTCTGGAAGCTTCGTGCAAGTAAACAAATGAGGATCTGAAGCATTCTCAACGACAAAAATTTTGTCATGGTATTGCCGAGGATACAGCTCCTTACATGATTGCGATACTGTAAGCACATAATCGCAGATCTCTATATTCCTTAATAAGAGCTTTTGTATGGCATCCATCTTTTCCGGAGTATCATCGAGTTGGTAGGCAGAACGTTGCAATGCCCTATTATCCCTGATATCCAAGGCAAGCTTGAATCTCAATTTTTTAAAAAACGACACTAACCTTTGAGAACGCTCATTTTCAATTAATACAATATCTGAATATTTTCTTGTAACCATGAAATAAAGAAGTTTGAGATAGTTCATCAACATAGAGAATGATACTTTTCGAATATTAAAATCAGGAAGTAGTATCGTACGGACACCATTTTTCTTGAGATATTCATGGAGTTTGGTTGCCCGTACTGCCATCCTCAATTTTTTTTCCTCTTTGGGTGTAAAAATCAACATTCTCATCTTAGATATCCGTTAACTAATCAATCGTATAGGAGGATATACAATTTTTTGTATGGAAGCCTCCAAAAAAAGTTTAGATAAAAATTTCGTTGCCCACTTCAATGTCTTACTTTTTCCCAACCCCTGGTCCTTCTAGCAAACTTTGATATATTGTTTCTAATTTTATATTTAGCTTTCTAATATCATAATATTTTTTTACAAACTCTCTGCCCTCTCGCCCCATTTTGGGCCATAGCTCTGGATGTTCAATGAGATATATAAGGCGATCCGTTAAAGCATCCACATCACGCTCAGGAACAAGAAAGCCAGATTTGCCATTTTCGACCAACTCAGGAATCCCACTATGGTAAGTTGAGATAACAGGCATCCCTGTTGCCATAGCCTCCATGAGTGTCACTGGTATTCCTTCCTGATCACCATTGCTCCCTGTCACACTCGGTAAAAGGAAAAAGTCAGAATCCATCATCAACGCCTTCACCACAGTCTGCTCTACTGAACCTATGATTTTTATTCTACCCCTCGCACCTAATTGTAATATTAAACCATCGAGCTCGGACTTGAGTGGACCGTTACCTGCGATGATATATATTAAATCATATCCCTTTTTTATCAAAAGACCAACAGCTTTAATAGCATAGTTGATCCCTTTCTTCTCTACTAGTCTGCCAATTGTTAGCACCTTGATAGGAGCATCATGACTGCGAGATCTTTCCTTGAACTCAAACCTTTCAATGTCAACCCCCATATGGTGTACGAGTATCTTATTTTCACCACATCCGATGTCTACGAGCTTTCCTTTTCCTATTTCGCTTACCGCCAAGAAAAGGTCTCCCTTTTGGAAAAGGTGATTATAGACGTGTGGGCCTTCTTTTTTCACGTATGATGTGAGATCGTAAGCATGGAACGTGGTAATCAATTTTCCACGCATCCCCAAATCTTTTAAAAAGACTCCGTAGTTCCCATTGGGGCCAAAGTGACAATAAATGATATCATAATCTTTATCTAAGAAAGGGAGCACATAATATAGATTTCTTAAAGA
>Ga0315551_10000430_pt1 | contig 33683 bp, 32 predicted proteins | sample SalMarSW160290MG_FD_203678 | JGI IMG/M metagenome (GOLD analysis project Ga0315551, IMG submission 203678) | Salt marsh sediment microbial communities from the Plum Island Ecosystem LTER, Massachusetts, United States - Salt Marsh Sediment SW1602-90 ...
TGACCGCGGCGCCCTGGGGCCGACTCGAATCGGGCGCGGGACGAAAATCGATAACCTGGTTCAGATTGCCCACAACGTTGAAGTAGGCAACAACTGCATTATTGTATCGCAAGTGGGGATATCCGGCTCCACCAAGATCGGTGACGGGGTTGTACTGGCGGGGCAGGTGGGGATCGTCGGGCATTTGGAAGTCGGCGATGGGGCGCAAGTTGGGGCGCAGTCAGGCGTAGCCAAATCTGTCCCGGCCGGTAAGACTGTTTTCGGCTCTCCCGCCAGAGACATCATGGTAACCAAGCGAATTGATGCCGCCCTAACGAGACTTCCCGAACTTTTGAAAAGAGTAAAGAAGATTGAGCAAAAACTATCGGAGTAGTCAGGTAACAAGTGTTTCTTCAATTTTAGCAATTTCCCGCCAGTTGTCTTCCATCTGCTCAATGTATCGTTTGGCATTCTCACAGTCATCTCTGGCAGCCGCCTGGTAGGCGCGCTGGAGAATATCCCACTGCTTTCGATTAATAAGTTTCCACTCGGCTATCTGCTGTCCCAGGGCACCGATGGTATCGTTGAGTTCACTGACTACCTCTATAAGCTGATTATTCTTTCGTTTGACCGGGACTCTCGAGGTAAGGTCTCCACAGGCCAACTTGTGGAGGCGCATTTTGATCTCAGAAACAGGTTCAAAGATGTGCCTCATGGGTACCATCGCGAGAATCCCAATGGCGGTAATAGCTGCAACTGCTGCCGAAATCATATAAGGCACCAAAGTTATCGCAGCCAGCTCAAGGGAGCTGTAAATGCGGCCCAGATGTTCAGTGAACGGAGCGCTGTTGAAATAGATGATTACTGACGCCGACAAAATCACCGCTGAAACAGCCATCAGAGTGATCGTGCTATTAAATCGGGACTTGCTTTGAAGCAAGTTGTCGTGAGAATCATTAGTTGTGACACTCATGGCGTTCTCTCTCTCAGCACCCACCTTATCGAGTAGTACTCCGCCCCATAAAGATATAGCCGGCACCTACATGGTCGGCATAAGAGAAACGAAAACTTAGTACAATGTTCTACCTGGTGAGCATCAAGAATGAACAGACATAAGAACCCCGCAGGCAACCGCTTGCGGGGCTGTGCAACTTTGGTGTGCTCTTTTTAATCAGAAGGGGAGGTCGTCATCGTCACCAGCACCCCCTTCGGGGGCGGGTGGGGTCTCAGACGCTGTGGCTTGTGGAGCGGGCTCCTCAGCCGTCTCGCCACGGGCACCCAGAAATTGGACATTCTGGGCGACTATTTCGGAAACATATCTCTTATTTCCCTCCTTGTCATCGTAACTTCTGTTGATGATTCGTCCCTCAACGTAGACCTGCCTGCCCTTGCTCAAATACTCTTTCACGGTTTCCGCCTGCTTGCCCCAGACAACGATATTGTGCCAAATAGTTCTCTCATTGCTCTGACCGTCCTGGCCTGTCCAGCGTTCGGTAGTAGCCAGCCTGAACGTAGCAACGGCTCTCCCACTTGGGGTGTAACGTAACTCCGGGTCTACACCAAGGTTACCAATGAGAATTGCTTTGTTAACACCCATAATTCCCTTCCATTTTTGAAGATTTGCCGCCAATATATAAAACACCGCCCCACATGTCAAGCCGAGAGCAGGCCAGGATTCCTCTTAGCCATTTAGAACGCGCACAACATGGTGCTGCTTTTTGCCCTTTCGCAGGAGAAAGAGCTTCTTTTCGATACTATCAGCTAAAGTAACCCTATAAGAGACGTCGGTTATTCGTATGTTCTTGAGATAGATACCCCCGCCTTTCATTGAGCGTCGGGCGTCGCTCTTGGACGTTGCCAAACCAACATTATGCAGAAGCTCCGCCAATTCCATACCGTCGCTGGTGAGTTGTGAAGCTCTAATTTCACTTGACGGGGCATCACCAACTACTTCGAGAACTTCTTCTGCAGAGAGGTGCCCTACCTCTTCACTGAAAAACAGTTGAGAGATGTGCTCGGCGCGCTGCAGGGCCGAGGAACCGTGTGTCATGCGCGTGACTTCCTCAGCCAATGCCCTCTGGGCTTCCCGTTTTTCAGGAGCTTTCGTAAGTGCCCCCTCCAATTCTGCGATCTCATTTTCGGATAGCCAAGTGAAGTACTTTAAATACGTGATTACATCGCTGTCATCAGTGTTCAACCAGAATTGATAAAAGTGATAGGGAGAGGTTCGATTGGGGTCTAACCAGACGGTCCCGGCCTCAGTCTTCCCGAACTTAGCGCCCGAAGTACTGATCACGAGGGGCAACACTAATCCATACGCCTTACCACCCCGCGTCCGACGAATCAGATCAATCCCCGCTACGATGTTTCCCCACTGGTCGCTGCCTCCCATTTGAAGAATGCAGTTATAACGATCATAAAGCGTCAGAAAATCATAAGCTTGCAACAGCATATAACTGAATTCCGTGAATGTAATACCCTCCTGGTGTTGTAAGCGGCGCTTAACCGACTCTTTGGCGATCATGCTGTTGACCGAGAAAAACTTGCCCACATCGCGCAGAAAATCGGTAAGGTTAAGCGATGTCAACCACTCCGCATTATTGACGACCAGAGCTGAGTTCTTACCGTTAAAATCAAGGAACCGGTTCAACTGCTCCCTGATACCCTGCAGGTTTTTCTCAACCTCTTCAGAGGCCAGTAATGGTCGTTCATCTGTCTTGCCGCTTGGGTCACCGATCAAGCCGGTTCCACCTCCCACGATAGCGATAGGCGTGTGCCCATATTTCTGCAGACGCGCCAAGGCCAGTATCGGCAGGAGAGAACCGACATGCAGACTAATTGCAGAAGGATCAAAGCCAATGTACGCCGTTACCTTCTCTCTCTGGAGCACGTTTTCTAACTCCGGCGTGGCCTGAAAGATCATCCCGCGCCATTGGAACTCGTCAAACAAACTCATCCTTAACCTCTTCCCCATAGACGAGGACAATGAGAACTGCAATTGACAGAGAGGGCTTTGAACACCATAAGATCGAACCAACGCATTTACACTCTAAGTCCTTTGACCGTTTAGCTTCCTATCCTCAAGAGCTTTCCTGAGTTTCAACGAAACTATCCCCTGTGGGTCTTAATGTCAAGGCATTAAATGTACAGCCGATAGACATGACAGCGGCACCGGACCACCCCGGAGGGGGTATGTGTATTATTTACTACAAGTTGCTTATTCCTTATGTTCTTTGATCCCTGGTGTCCGCTTGACAAAAGCGGAGGGGTACGGTTTATTGAGCACGTTCTGGAGCCATAAATATGGAAGGTTTACATGGTCACGGATGAATGTTGTGACATATCGGTAATTATACCGGTCTATAATGAAGAAAAAAATGTGCCGGTCCTCTACCCAAAGCTGAAAAATGTTTTGGAGAAGCTTGGTAAAAGATACGAAATCGTTTTTGTAGATGATGGAAGCAGAGACAACACCTTTGATGAATTATCCCGATTGCACGCTCAGGATGATAAGGTGCGGGTGATTTGTTTCTCAATGAATTCCGGAAAATCGGCCGCCTATACTGCTGGTCTTGAATTCGCCAAAGGAGATGTCATCGTAACTATGGATGGCGACCTGCAGGACGACCCTGCAGATATCCCACTCCTGCTGGAGAAGATAGAAAAAGGCAATGATCTTGTCGTGGGATGGAAATCTGAAGGGAGTGGGTTTCTCGGCAAATCATTCCCCTCGTGGGTCTTTAACAGGATTTCTTCGCGGGTTACCGGTTTGAAGATTCACGATATGAACTGTCCCTTCAAAGGGTATCGTAAGCATGCCGCCAAAAGACTGGCTAAAGAAATTTACGGCGAGCTCTATCGGTATCAGCCATTGATAGCTCGAAGCCAGGGATACGCTATCGAAGAAGTAAGAGTTCAGAATTTACCCCGGCAATACGGCCGAAGTAAGTATGGCGCGTCAAAATTCTTAAAGGGATTTTTAGATTTCCTCACCATACTGTTTCTCACCAGATTCACCATGAGCCCATTGTACTTGTTTGGCACTATCGGCCTTGTCTCAACTCTCATCGGTGGCACTATTATTGTCCTCTTATATCTCCAGAAGTTCTTTTTCGGCATCAACGTGGGCAATTATCTCCCCCTGTTCACTCTGTCTGTTCTCATGGTCATATTCGGGGTTCAATTCTTCTCCATTGGATTACTCAGTGAGATGATTGTTCACAAAGACAAAGCGTCCGCTATTAAATATACAATTAAGAAGATATTGAAATAAACGGTGAAAAGTGTCCTGCATAAGGCCGATTATCACCTTAAAACGGCATCGTTTTACCTTCACTGCCATAGGAAGAGAATGAGAGAATGAATATTTTTGGTCTAAATTATGGAGTCCATAATTCTGCGGTTTGCTTGATAAAGAATGGGGCTTTAGTCGCTGCTGCTGAAGAAGAGCGTTTTAATAGAAAGAAACATTATGGCGGTTTCCCGATCTGTGCCTTTAAGTGGTCCCTGCAACAGGCCAATCTTGATATAAAGGATGTTGAACACCTGGGCTTTTTCTTAAAACCGCCTTTCGGAATCAAAGACGTAGCTTGGTACCACCTCAAAAACCTCCCGGCCTCTCTGGGACGCTTCACAACCAAGAAAAGCCATGGCGGCAATCTAAAGATGATTCTGGAATTCTCTAACCTGAAGTCAAAGTTAAAAAAGGAAATCGGCTTTACCGGAAAGGTCCACTACGTGGATCACCACCTTTGTCATGCCGCTTCAACTTATCTCGTTTCACCTTTCGATGAGGCCGCTATACTCACTATTGACTCAGTCGGAGAGTGGACTACCACCACTTACGCTCATGGGCAAGGGACCGGCATAAAGATATTGAAGCGCTTGACGTACCCGGATTCAATGGGTCAGGCTTATGCGGCTGTAACGCAGTATCTCGGGTTTAAGCCTCTTTCTGATGAATACAAAGTGATGGGGATGTCAGCTTATGGTAAGCCCACCCTTGTAAAAGACTTCCATGAAATTTTGTTCGTTGATGACGATGGTTGCCTGCAAATGGACAACAGTTATTTCAAATCCCACTACTGGTCCGACCAGAGATACTCGCATAAGATGGTGGAACGTTTCGGGCCGGCTCGCCCAATGGAGGACGAGGATAATATCAGTGAAGAATATGCGGATATTGCCTGTAGTTTCCAGCGAGCATTTGAAGAGGCTGCGCTGAGCATGGTTCGCTACCTGAAGAAAATTACAAAATCAGAGAATCTTTGTATAGCCGGTGGCGTGGGCTTGAACTCGGTTATGAACGGCCGGATTTTGGCTGAGGGCGCTTTCAAAAACGTCTATATCAACCCTACTCCTCATGACCCGGGGACATCTTTAGGAGCCGCCTATTATATCTACAACTGCAAGCTGGGTAAGCCCCGCAGCTTTGTCTTCGATCTTCCATATCTTGGCCCCGGACACCCGGAAAGTGAGATTATCGCCACCTTAGAACGACTCGGTATTAGATATGAGAAACCAAAAGACATCTATAAAGCAACCGCCCAGCTGATTGCCGACGGTAAAGTCATAGGCTGGTACCAGGACAGGATGGAATGGGGACCACGGGCGTTGGGCAACCGCTCAATCCTGGCCGATCCCCGGCGGGAAGAAATGAAGGATATAGTTAATAAAAAGATCAAATTCCGTGAACCATTTCGACCTTTTGCACCATCAGTGTTGGAGGAATCTGTTCACGACTATTTCGACTCTCCAGTTGATTCTCTGCCCTATATGATATTCGTCGTCCCGGTCAAAGAACACGCGAAATCCAAAATCCCGGCCATCACCCATGTTGACGGCACCGCTCGAATCCATACTGTAAGAAAAGAAACCAACCCCAAGTACTGGCAAGTCATAAAGGAATTCGGCAATATAACCGGCGTAAATATGGTCCTGAACACTTCCTTTAATGTCAAAGGCGAGCCAATTGTCAACACTCCCGAGGAAGCTTTCAATTGCTACAACAACACCGGGCTGGATGCCCTTGTAATGGGTGATTATCTTGTTCAAAAGGAAGCCTCTGAGGTGGTGTAAATCATTGCCGGCAGGTCTCGCGACGAGACCTGTCCTATAGTTTATACAATCATAATTAAGAACTAATATATAACATCCCATCTACGTGGGTTGGTGTTACCCCCCAACAAATTCTTCCACGAGGCTCTTTACATCTTTCAGGCGGAACGGTTTGAACAAAACAGCGCTTACCCCTTTTGACGAGATTTCATCCGGATTAAGCTCCTTACCACAGCCAGTTGTCAGGGCAATTGGCATCTGAGGAAAAGCGGCATGGATAATCCCAGCCAGAGCAAGGCCGGACATCCCGGGCATGCCAAGGTCGGTGATCAGCAGGTCGAAGCTCTCTTTTTTGACGACTTCTAAAGCGCTGTAAGCGTCAGGGCAAGTGGCGGCGTAATGGCCGTGGATTGCCAACATATCAGTGAGGACTTTCCTGATCTGTTCATCATCATCAACCACCAGAATTCTTAGCCTGTACTGTTCTTGTCTGCGGTCATTAGCACAGTCCTCTTGCTTTCCCGACCACAACCTCTCCACAGTAAGCGCTCTCGTTATCTATGGAAACAATCCGATGATCTACGGAGTAAGTTCGTTCGCAAAGAATGTATTGATTCTCTTTGCGGACCGGTCAATTATCGAAAGATACTTGTCAAGGTCTTCATCAGAGGTCGGCGTACGGAATTTTATCATTTCCACCGATCCCAGGATGCCTGAGAGTGAAGACTTGATGCGGCTTCTTACTTCGTGGTCTTGAAGCGGCCCATTAGAAAGCCTCTCTTTCGCTAACTTCGAGCCGACTCTGGTTTGCCCACGGATCATAACCTGAACCGCCAGTGATAAAGCCGTAGCGATTGAACTCGCAAACAGTATATCGGCCTCAGTATATCGATACCGATCCCAACTTCGCATCTCAGCCAGACTAATAACAGCCAATACCTGCTTCTCTACTTTGACGGGGATTAACAGAGCCGATTTCAAATCGGAGCTGGCCACTTGCTTGGCCTCGGCCACGGGTATTTTCCTATCAGTGTCCTGTTGATTTATCAGCATGAGGCGTCCGGTGTCTCGTACCAGAGTATGATACGGCATCAAGGATAAAACCATATCACCATCGGCAGGCGTTACTTTCTCAATGGACCGCAACGATGACAGAGCGCGCGATTTCAAAAAGGCGCCGCTGTAATCATACGTAGAGATCCTAACTACAGACGTTTTGAGCTCCTTTGACAAAAGATTGGCGGTTTGTTCAAACAGACTCAGCAGATTCGGAGACCTCCCACAGTCGAGGAGAAAGCTATTAAGCAGCTCTATTCGTCTCTCCTTGAGGTTCACTTCATAACGGTGGATATCCTGAATTACCAGACTGGACAGCAAAGGAACGACGCCCTTGATTAATTCTATCTCTCGGCTTTTAAAGCTGCTGGTTTGTTTTGAAGCTACGGCAATCGTACCTACGGTTGTCCCCTTAAAACCCAGAGGAAAGACTGCCAGAGACCTCATGTTGCTGTTGAGAATCATCTTGTCGATAGGCGCTATCGTCTTCTGCCGGGTGTCTTCAAACACCAGCGGTTGACCGCTTTCAAGAGTATATTTCAGGAGAGGATTGTGCGAGTGGAGGTTGAGTCCCTTTTCGGCCAACAGCATCCTATCCTCGCCGATTGAAAACCTCTGAATGTTTTTATTATCGTAAATGATAGTCAAGGAAAATAGATCATGCGGTATCATTTCCAAAAGCCACCTGGCAATTCCTGACACGTTCTCGTTACAGGCCCTTTTATGATCAACCGCCTCACCAAGAGAACGCAACCAGGCTTGCTGTTTGGCCAGAAATGCCTTTGCCAAACGCTCCTTGTCAAGCTCCACCTTGCGTGCTATAATGTCAGCGGCAATCTTCAAATTCATTCTTTCCTCATCATCGCAGATTACCTTGTCGTCTTGCCACAAAAGGAAAAGAGCGGACAACTTCTCCCCGACCACTAACGGTAGAGCCAGATTCGGCTGCGGAATGGTCCTGGGAACTTTCTTGAAAATCAGACCATTGCATGAAAAACTATTTTTGAGAAGCATCTGTTCGTAGCCCTCATCAAACACTATCTGCTTGATGTCGGCCTCTGCAACACGATTGGAAACCGAAGATGAAAGAAACACCAACGTTTTCCGTTTCTGCGAATAGATGTACACCGCTCCTGCGAGAAAGCTGTAATGCTCCACCATATATTGCAAAGATTGACTCAAAATCACCGGCAAACGTCGTTCCACGCCCACAAGCTGCTCCACCCTTTTGAGAAACTCAAGACTTTTAAGCCGGGAACGGTTGTACTTCCGATACGTTCGTGACAACGGCAGCCAATGTGAAATTCCACTTACTAAAAAGGTTAGACCGGTGATAACACCTATCCAGAAAACCAGTTGGTAGAAGAGCGGTTCTGAAACGAAAGGAAGAGTGTTGAAAAGACCTGTTTTGTCATAGACCTGTGAAAGCTCTACCAATGCCAATATGACCAGGCCGGCTGAAATGAATCGGTAACTCTCTTTGCCCTCCTCAGAGAGCTGCTTTTTGAACCTGGCGACCAGAACCAAGGCAGACAAGAAAAAAAGAGACACAACCAGGTCAATCATCTGCAGTTCCATATGTTCTCCAATGGGCTTTTTCCTTACAGTCTTTCTGTTTATCGACAAAAATCAGCTTTTGAATTAGCCCCGAGCCGAGTTAGACGTCCTGAACCGAGCTTTGCAGCTCAAAAGTTTTTTAGAGCATCTCTGGAAAGACTTGTATTATAACGAGCGCTTCGGATCGATTATGCGGCGGTAGTTCTTGAAATGGGTCTTAGCGATCTTGGTAAATAGAAAAGAGGGATAGTTCCGGGCCAGCCTTTTGCCTGCCTCGTCCACTATAGAACCAGCCCCCTTGGGAATATCTATCCCATACAATACCGACAGCTTCTCAATCTCTCTGATGAACGCCGCTCGCGCCAGAATCGAGGCCGCTGCCACCTGGAGAATTGCTTCCCCTCGAACCAGCTGCTGGATTTCGATTGTCAGCCCTCTTTTGTGAAGAGCATCCTCAATCAATTGAGACTTTCCGAATTTGTCGGAGATAGCCAGGTCGGCCTGGTGCTTGGCAAGCACAGCTGCAATTGCCCGGGCGTGCCCCTCGGCAAGAAGTTTGTTAAGATTCTTTATAGCGGCGTATTGCTGGTTGTATTCCTCGGGACTATACACGACAACGGCGTAAGGAAAGTCAGACCGAAGTCGCTCATCAATCGTCAACAGCTTCTTGTCGGCAATCAGTTTGCCGTCACGCACACCGATTTTCCGCAGCTTTTGCAGGTCATTATCGGATACCAAAAAAGCCGCAACTACCAGCGGCCCAAAAAAATCTCCCTTGCCTGATTCATCAACGCCGATAATCCGACGTTCGCCCGCCATCTTCTAATTAGCCCGCTCCAGATATTCACCAGAACGAGTGTCGACTTTAACCTTATCTCCCTCCTTGACGAATGGAGGTACTTTTACCGTGAGGCCGGTTTGTAGCTTGGCCGGTTTGGTGATATTTGTAACGGTGTCCCCTCGCGCCGCCGGTTGAGTCTGGACAACTTCGAGAATTACCGAAGCCGGAAGGTCAACCGAAATGGCCTCCCTATCGAGAAAGATCACCTTGTATTCCTGATTCTCCAGCAGATACCACTTCGCTTCGCCAAGGTTCTCAATCGGTATTAAAACCTGCTCGAATGTCTGGGTGTCCATAAAGGCAAGCTCACCGGCGTTTTCATAGAGGTACTGCATCGCTTTGAATTCCATATTCGGCTCACCAAAGGTATCGTTCGAGCCGAAGACCTTTTCCACAACCGCGCCGGTTTTAATATGTTTGAGCTTGGTACGTATGTTGGCCTTGCCTCGCCCCATCTTGAAATGCTGATAATCGACCACATAGTACGGCTGGCCATCAACCATAATACGTAAACCCTTCCTGAAATCCGACGGTGTATACATCTAAACCTCCTGACCTATTGCCTCCAAATATAACAAAAAACGCTTTGTGCCCAAGAATTTTCTCCCCTTTCTGGGCAACCTCCCATTAGATTTAGCAACGGCGAAGTTGAAGAATCAGCGGTTTTGTAGATTTTTCACTTGACAACAGTAGCGTTATTTGTTACACTAAAACGAGCGTAGATGGCTTTGTTTTTTCTCACTTGAACGGACTTGCAGTTGCTCTGGCAGAGGAGGTCGATTGGAATGTGCTTATTCAAGCAGTTTTCCATATATAATCTTTTGCTATACTAACTGCCACACAGTAAAAGAGTGGATTTGTTGTCATACGAGGCAAATCCGTATGTGAAGGTAGCAGAACTTGCAGATCGACAGGGTTTGTTGGTTTGAGTGTTCGATGAGAGGAGTGCCCAGCGTCGACTCAAACGCTTAAGTGAGTGTGGCGCAGCGGGATGAGGGATGCGTAAAACGAGGAGGGATTCCGGTTTCTGGTTGCTTGAGAGCTTCCTCTGTGCGGGAAGCTCGGCGCTGCTGATTGCTTTCGCACATTTTCATCCTGATTTCTGGTTTGTTTCTCTATTCGCTCTCATTCCCTTTTTGTGGCGGGCGATCAAAGTAAGTCTTGGCGAGTCAATTATCCTGGGGGCTTTGCTGGCGACAGCCTACTGTTTTGTTGCTTTTCGCTTTGAGTCATGGGCGGCTCCCGGCACCCTTCTTCTCAAATTTACCGGCCTTATTGTTCTTTTCGCTTTCTATGCCAGTCTCGTTAACAGAATAAAAAATCATATCGGCTTTAACGTCATCTTCATAGCTGCCCTCTGGCTGCCGCTTGAATATGTTTTGAGCCACTACGCCAGTTTAGGAAATCTGTTTACTATCTCAGCAAATGAAAGCAGCTTGCTGTTCAGAATCGGTTCCCTGTTCGGGATACTAATGATCTCGTTTATTATCGTGCTTATCAACTCATTGATACTGATTGTCTTACGGCAAGTTGTTCAAGCCTTACTTTCACAAGGCACACTTTCCATATCAGATGACAAACGACCTTATCCTCCCTTCAAAGAAATACTTTTTGAAAGACGCTGGTATTATTTCCCCGACCGTCGGGCACCGCCCTCTAACCAACCTCATTCTCAAGGAGTGGCTTCGGAACTGATGCCACAATCGTTAAGCTGGTTCTCAAAGTGTGCTTTGTACGTTTGAGATAAATTGGAAATGTTAACTTTGCTTTTAAGGGACAAATACAATGTTTAAGGTGTTTCGTATTGTTTTGATTACTGCTTTTGCAGTTGGACTTGTAGCTTCTATGCTAAGCGCCCAAGACAAAGGTCTCGGAGAGAAAGCCATTGAGCCTGTTCATTACTTTGTCGGTGTAAATCCGCCGGTGATGGATCCTCCCGGAAACGGTTGGACAGCGGGATTTCCGGCGAGTATTGCAAACAGTGCTACCGTGTGGTTTGCAGCTGAGAATACATACGTTCCCGAGAATTATAAGGAGTTCTGGCTAAGGCTGTACGGTCCCCAGGCATTTAAACTCACTGCTGACTCAGCCATAGGTAGCAGTGATTCCACCGTAATTGTACTAGTGCCCCATATCTCAGAAATTGGTAAGAGTACCACTCCAGATTCAGCGGGGGTTGAATTCCATGTTCTCTTTCAGCCACAGCCTGAATGGGAACTAATCAGAGTGAGAAACAATTCTGGAGGTACTATTGCGCTCACAGGCGCACAAGCGGAAAGGAAATGTTCTAGGATTGACCGACTCCCCTCCCTCACCAACTGGGGCCTGCTCGTCCTTCTGGCGCTTCTGATCCTGTCCGGCGTCATCGTCATTCGCCAGCGGCGGCGGGGGGTGGCAAGAGTGTAGAAAGTAGTGTCTGATGGCAGATGTGGACATCTGCCATGCACAAACAAGAAACGGGATTGGGTGAAAGCTCAATCCCGTTACGTTTGTGAAGCTAATGATGGTCTTGTGTTGATAACTTGGTCTTGTGATTGACTCCTTATCGGCAGGGAAATCGTAAACGTTGTGCCGTTCCCCAACTGAGACCTCACTGTCAGTGAACCTTGATGCAAGTCAATTATCTTACGCGCCAGAGGCAAACCCAAGCCTGTCCCGGAGGGACGAGAGGAAAAGAACGGCGTGAAGATTCTGTCAAGGTCTTCTTCAGCAATACCGCAACCAGAGTCTTCGACCTCAATCTGCAATAAGGAAGGAGTCCCCGATTCTTGTTCGACTTCGGAGGATTGGTAGGTGTCAGAGATACCTGCCCTACACTTGCTCAATCTGATTTCAACCTGACCGTCTCGGTCTTTATACGCATTTACGGCATTTTCTAAGAGATTTGTCAGGGCTTGTTTGATAAGCAAAGGATCCATCTCTATGGTGTTATCATCAACACTCCGGACCACGAATTCGATTTGCCGGCAATCCGGGCGAGCTTGAAAGGCATGCGTTACTTGGGCCACAAATTCGTTCACAGACACTACTTGCGGCCTATAAGCCAGTGGCCGAGAAAACTGGAGGAATCTATCTACTAATTTCTCCGCTTCGGTGACTTCTTGAATTAGCGCCGTTATATTGCCGATCTCCAGGCTGTTTTTTTTCAACCTTTTTTTCAGCAGGTTGCAATAGCCTGTTATAGCGCCCATCGAGTTGCGCAATTGATGCGCCAGCCCGCCGGACATTTCCCCCAACGCGGCCAACCTGTTCTTGGTCTCCAGCTCAGAACGAAGTCGCCTTAACTCAGTCAAGTCGTTGAGGAGAAAGGAAGCGCCTATTGGTTTGTTCAAGTTATCACAAATTACGGAAACCGAGACCCCAAGAGTCTGCTTTTGACCATCTCTACCAATGAAGTCAGTTTCTCGATACTCCAGATTCTTTCCTTCTACGAGAGTGAATCTAACGGCATCTGTAAGCTCAGAAGAGAAATCGAGCAACTCCTTAAATGATCGGCCTGTATACTTTACAGGGTCGACCGCGAGGACCTCAGCAGCAGCCCGGTTGATAGATAAAATCTGCCCCTGCTTATCCACGGTGACGATGCCGGAATTCATTGAGGTCAACAAGTATCGGTTGAACTGCTCCAGTGAATCAGCTTTGCTTTGGATGGCCTTATTAAGTTTAAGAAGCTGGGCTTCCTTTTTTTTCAACTCGTCGATGATCTTGTGGTAGTCTTCAACCATCGCCTCGACATCATCCTTTGTCTGGTCAACCACCCGGCCGGCAGCAATTGCCTGTTTCTTGATTTTCCTGAAGGGAGAAAAAATGAAGCGCAAAAGGAAAAAGTAAATGCCGGCGATTGCTATCGCCGATACGATTCCGATAATCAGCAGCACCCGCCCGGAGTCATCAAGGTAAGCCAGTTCCGGGACGTTTTTCGACAGGATCACCAAACTCTTACCGGTGCCGGACGTTATCGGGTAAACGTAAAAATACTCGTCGTTCTCTCCCCGCGTCAGAGTCTGATATTCGGAAGCCAACAGCTTATGGGCCAGGCCGGGTATTTGCCCGGGCGGAAGATTCCGAATAATCGAGCCAAACCATCGCTTCTTTGACTCGTTTGTATTATCAGGCGGCCTGAAAGGAATCAACATCAGTCCACTCAGATTGTGCCGAAGCATAAGATCACGCCTTTGGGCATCATTCAGGCGCGGCGGGACTACACCTTGGACAACCCGAGTCACGGACAGTGCTGCTGAGTTAAGCTCCCCGGCAGTAACATCTCGTCTGGATTCACGGTCGCGAAAGATAATGAAATTGGATGCAAAGTTGAGGAACAGTAAGATGAAAACAATAACCAGTAACCCTAACTGAACCTCAGACTCAAATCTATGTTTGTGCTTTTCCATCGTCCTTGGTTACCTATCGGCAATATTCGTGCTGAATTGAAAAGTGGACAGCTAATACAGACCAAGGACATTGGTGAGGTAGAAACTTATCAGACGATCTCCATAGACGATAGAAAGCATAGCCGCTGCGGCTAAAAAGGGCCCGAACGGCACCACCCTCGTTTGGCGCACCTTGGCGGAGAATATCATTATCACCAGTGAAACTACCAGCCCGATCACAGCCGCTGACATAAATATCAAAATGATTTTTTGCCAGCCCAAAAACGCCCCCAGCATAGCCGCCATCTTAATGTCGCCACCCCCCATGGATTCTTTCTTGAACAGCCAATCGCCGAAGACCGCAATCAGATACAGCGAACCTCCTCCAACCGCCAGACCGATCACAGCGTTAGTGATACCAATCGCCCCCGGTAACAGCGAGACCGCCAGGCCCAGCGCCATACCGGGCAGAGTGATAACATCAGGAATTATTTGAAAGTCAAGGTCGATAAAAAAGATAGCCAAAAGCACCGAAGAAAGAAAAGCCAAGACTCCAAAGTTCAGGCTGAGACCAAACTGCCAGTAAAAATAAATATAGAAAAGCGCATTTATGGTCTCTACCGCAGGGTAGCGAGTAGAGATTTTCTTGCCACAAAAGGCACACCTGCCATGAAGCAGCACAAAGCTGAGAACTGGAATATTGTGATACCACTTGAGCTGAGCGCCACAGTACGGGCATACAGACCGTCCTGCAAGGAACGAGGTATGGCGCGGGAGCCGGTGGATCACCACGTTCAAAAACGAACCGATGACGAGCCCGAACAACCCGACCCAAATCAAAATTATCTGTTCCATATACTCAAGCAGCTTGTAATTAATGCTTCATAATAGTACGAACTCAATAGTATTACGAGAGATGCACGTTACCACGCCCTCCGTTTCCCCGTCATCCTGAGCGGAGTCGAAGGATGAGCGAAGAGGGAGAGCGGCGGTCATGGTTCGACTCCGCTTACTATGATAATAAAGACATATACACCCACTGACTAAGTATCGGGAAATAAGCCGTTATCTCAACTCGCCCAGCCAATTCATTACCAGCGCACAGGCTACTGGCCCGGCAGTCTCTGTTCTTAGAATCCTCGGCCCCAATGAAACCAATATAAATCCGGTTCTAGTAGCCAGACCTACTTCTTCCTCGGTAAAACCCGACTCCGGTCCAACCAAGACTGTCAGCCGCTTCGTCTGAGCGCTGTGGGGTACGAGTCCCAATGAGCCAGCCCTGTTACCCAGGTGGAAAACGAGGTTCAGGCTCTCAGGGTCAGTCTGTTTGACAAATTCATGAAAGCTTACGGGAAGGGAGATTTCTGGTCGGTAACTGCGACGGCACTGTTTGATGGCCGCCAGAGCAACTCTTTCCAGGCGGCGGGTTCTGGACACAGCCCTTTTGGGGTCTTCCAACTTAACTTTGGATCTTTCAGTAATTATAGGAACGAATCTTTTAACCCCCAGCTCAGTCCCCTTCTCTACAACGTGATCAAACTTAAGGCCGACTGAAAGGGACGCCGCCAGGGTCAGCACCACTGTTGGTTCGCCAAAATTGCGAATTTCCGAGTGGATTTTGACCTCCACTCTCCTGTTGCCGATGATTTTCGCTATCTCTCCCCGGTGCGCCGTGCCCATGCCATCAACCACCATCACCAAGTCTGCCTGCGAAAGACGCATGACATCAACGGCATGATGACTTTCGCTGTCGGGAAGCTGAATGATATTACCGCGTCGGAGGTCGGGCGGGGCATAAAAGACTGGCGGTTCCATAATTTAGCCTTTCAGCACCGTGTACGTCAGCCACTCGTTATCCCGAAGGATTGAAAAGGAGGGCAAACCATTCTCATTCAACCGCGCTGACATCTCTGCTTCGTCCCGATCAAGCAACCCCGACAGCACCAAAACCCCCGGATCTGCCATGTGAGCTGCCAATTGGCTTAACATAGAAAAGATGGTACTCTTTATGATATTAATACAAACAAAATCATACGGGTGATCGCCGCGGCACTTCTCAATAGAACCAAGCAGAACTTCGTGAGGAGACCCGACGGTATTCACCTGAAAATTCTCGTAACAGTTTTCCACGGCGGTTGGATCGTTGTCAATCGCCTTAATAAAACTGGCCCGCATCTTGTCGGCAAGTATCGACAGGATGCCCGACCCGCAGCCGACATCCAAAAACCGCATTCCCGGCCTGAATCTCTCTTGAATGATCTTCAGGCAAGAGCGTGTGGTTTCATGGCGGCCGGTTCCGAAAGCCATCCTCGGTTCAATGATTATGTCATACTTGATGGGTGATTTAGTCATAGTCCAGGGCGCGCGCACAACGATATCGCAGCCGATATGAATCGGTGTTACGGACTTTCTGTACTGCTCTTCCCACTCAATGTTTTTGATTATCCGTTCTACAATGGAAGGCGCCCGTGGCATGGAACTGTTGACAAAGTGCGAGAGGTAACCGGTCAGCAATCCACGCCAATCTTTAGTTTCCTCCTGACTAACGTAAAACTTGATCCCGGTGACTTCAGAATCCTCCTCTTCGAGCACCAGCCCGGAACATATATTCTCAATAATAAAGTTACACACTACATCTGCCAGAGATCGAGGTACTTCAAGCCGTACCTCAACATAAGCCTGGGGCTTAATTTCATCCATAGTGCGATTACACGCCGAGGGTTTCTCTGAGTTTTTCAAAGAATGATTTGTTTGCTGGGGGAGGTCTAAACGACTCAGAATCGGCTAATCTTTCAAGGAGTATTTTGTCATCTTTGCTCAGGTTCGTCGGCACCCATACAACAATGCGCACAAGCTGGTCTCCCCTGCCGGCGTGATGTAGATGGGGAATCCCCTTGCCGCGCAGTTTCAACACCTTGCCCGGCTGCGTACCGGGGGAGATTTGTATCGTCTCATGCCCGTTCAAGGTAGGAACAGACAACATCCCCCCTAAAGCAGCAGTAGTGAACGACACCGGCAGCTCACACAGAACATTGTTGTCGTGACGGGTGAAATAGTCGTGGTCGGCTTCGTCAAAAACAGCAATAAGGTCGCCCGGCTCGCCGTGGTGGGGGGCGGTGTTGCCCATGTTTTCAATGGTCATGTAGTTGCCGCTGGAAACGCCCGGCGGAATCTTGAGCTGAACCGTTGTCGAGCCTTTCACTCGCCCTTCCCCGCCGCAGACTTGGCAAGGGTCGGCAATAACCTCTCCTGTCCCTCGACACATGTTACAGGTAACAACCTGCTGGACAGTCCCTAAGAAGGTTCGCGTAACAGTTCGCACCTGTCCGCTCCCTTTGCACTGCGGGCAGGTCCGGCGAGATGAACCTGCCGCCACCCCCGACCCACCGCAAGAGTCGCAACTTACCAACCGCCTAACTTTAATCGACTTCTCGACGCCGGTGGCAATCTCCTCAAGAGTAAGCTCAATCCTCACCCGCAGGTCTTCGCCGCGATTTCTTCTGCGCCGTGAGCTGCCGGTGCCCATACCGAAGAACTCGTCAAAAATTGATCCGCCACCGAAATCGCGCATAAAGGCGCGCAGGGCGTCACCGAGATCAAATCCTCCAAAACCGCCAAAGCCAAATCCTGCTCCCTGCCCGACACCAGCGTGCCCAAACTGGTCATAAGCGTGGCGCTTCTGGGGATCTTTCAAAACCTCGTAAGCTTCAGTGGCCTCTTTGAACTTCTCTTCGGCTTCCTTGCTGCCCGGATTGCGGTCGGGGTGATACTTGAGTGCCAGCTTGCGATAGGCCGACTTGATTGTCTCCTCGTCGGCTCCCCGATCTACACCGAGGACTTCATAGTAATCTCTTTTGGCCATCTCAGTTTCTTGAAAACGCTCTCGTTAACCTTTTAGGTGCCTCACCGCTTGCGGTGGGTTGGGTTATTCTATTTCATTTTTTCGAAAAAGGCCCACTCTATAAAAGGGTGGGGCACCCATCCATATCGCTTTGCTCCTCTCAACGGCTGCAAAATAAGAGATTATGAGTGATCTGTCTTTGGTGCCGCCAGATTCTGCTTCGTTTGGGTTATTTCAGCTTCGACTCTTCTCCAAGTATCAAGCTGGTCATCACGATCAATACCAACATAACTCTTCCAAAGAAGTAACAAGACAATTAAAAAAAGAACAATCGCAAGTCCGACTCTAGCCAAGAAACACCAATTTACACCCTTGTCAAGGAGGGCAATCAATCCCAATCCGATAAGGAATAAGGGAAACGCTCCATTGGCTATCGACCTTTCTACGAAGCTTGTTTTTCGTCCCTTTCGCATTGTGATCGGGTGGTGAGCAGAGTATGTTTCCCATTTAAGTCCTGGCACTTTGGGTTCCACATAGAGCTCCAAGAAAGTAGCGACCCGTACTACTGCACGAAGCTGTCTGATTTGATCAAACCAAATAAATGCAATAACAATGCAAGCAGCCAAATAGAAATAAGGATTATTGATTCGATCATATAAACCCGCTACGGCAACGGTAAATACAAAGGAAAATTGGACGTTCTTTGTTCTTCTATCTAGGTACATTCTGATTTCAGATCGAAGCTCCTTGTATTCCTCAATGAGACTTCTGACATCATTATTGTCAGGGGCCATGAATCCTCCTGTTTCTTATTTACAGATCTGATTGGCAGGATCTCAGGGGCCCTGCCCTACGATCTTATTTCTTGTCATCATCGACAACCTCAAAGTCCGCGTCAACTGCACCCTCTCCCTTCTCTTCTTTCTTCTCACCCTCCGCAGCGGCGGACGTTCCTGTTGCTGCTTCCGGCCCAGCTTGAGCGCCGCTCGCGGCCTGGGCATGTTTGTACATCTCTTCTGCGAGCTTGTGTGAGACAGTGGTAAGAGCTTCTTTAGCGCTGTTGATCGGCTCTATTGACTCACCGGCCATGGCATCTTTGAGGTTTTTGATTGCCTCTTCGATCTTTTTCTTCTCGTCCTCGGCAACCTTGTCACCATGTTCCTTGAGGGTTTTTTCCGTGGCATAAACAAGCTGGTCGGCTTCGTTGCGGGCTTTGATAAGCTCTCCCTTTCGCTTGTCTTCCTCGGAATACTTTTCAGCATCCTGAACCATCTTATCAACTTCCCGATCAGACAGGCCGGAGGAAACTTCAATCTTGATTGATTGCTCTTTGCCGGTCGCCAGGTCTTTAGCGCTAACATGAACAATGCCGTTAGCGTCAATGTCAAAGCTAACTTCGATCTGTGGTACGCCGCGCGGTGCAGGAGGAATGCCAACCAGATCAAATCTTCCAAGCGTACGATTATCAATCGCCATCTGGCGTTCACCCTGAAGGACATGGATCGACACCGCCGGTTGATTGTCGTCGGCAGTGGAGAAAATTTGGGATTTCTTGGTTGGGATTGTCGTGTTGCGTTCGATCAGCCTGGTCATGACACCGCCGAGCGTTTCGATACCAAGCGATAGCGGGGTGACATCGAGAAGGACAATGTCCTTCATCTCTCCAGAGAGAACACCAGCTTGAATGGCTGCTCCAATAGCAACCACCTCGTCCGGGTTGACGCCCTTGTGCGGTTCCCTTCCAAAAACTTCCTTCACCAGCTCAATCACTTTTGGCATTCGGGTCATGCCTCCAACCAGCACCACCTCATCGATGTCGGAGGACGGCAGCTTGGCATCGGCCAGCGCCGCCTTGCACGGTTCGACAGTGCGTTGAATAAGATGATCCGTTAACTGTTCCAGTTTCGAACGCGAGAGAGTCAGGTCAAGGTGCCTGGGGCCGGATTGATCAGCGGTAATAAAGGGCAGATTGATATTAGTCTGAAGAGTAGACGACAGTTCTATCTTAGCTTTCTCCGCTGCTTCTTTCAGACGCTGAAGCGCCATACGATCCTTGCGTAAGTCAATCCCGTTCGATTTGAGAAACTCACCTGCCATCCAGTCAATGATCGTCTGATCAAAGTCATCACCGCCAAGATGCGTGTCGCCGTTGGTGGAGCGAACCTCAAACACCCCCTCACCGATTTCAAGGATGGAAATGTCAAAGGTGCCGCCACCGAGATCGAAGACGGCTATTTTGGCACTCCCCTTCTTATCAAGGCCGTACGCCAGCGAGGCAGCCGTCGGTTCATTGATAATGCGCAAGACTTCCAGGCCGGCAATCCGACCGGCATCCTTGGTTGCCTGTCGCTGGGAATCGTTGAAATAGGCCGGAACTGTGATGACCGCCTGCTTGACTTCCTGCCCGAGATAGCTTTCTGCCGCCTGCTTCAGCGACTGTAGCACCATTGCCGATATCTCCGGCGGCGAGTAGTTCTTGCCCTGGATTTCAACCAGAACTGCCCCCCTCTCATTTTCGGTGACTTTGTACGGGACTATTTTCTCTTCTGAAGACACCTCGCTGTGCATGCGCCCCATAAAACGCTTGATGGAGGAAACGGTGTTCTCCGGGTTAGTTACCGCTTGCCTTTTGGCGGCTGCCCCAACAAGACGCTCGCCGTCCTTTGTAAACGCCACCACCGAGGGCGTGGTGCGGGCGCCTTCAAGGTTCGCTATAACAACCGGGTCTTTCCCTTCCAAAACGGACACACATGAGTTGGTTGTCCCAAGATCAATGCCAATCACTTTTCCCATTTTAATACACTCCTCAACTTTGCTAACAACATCTTATCTTTCCAAAGCTATCGTGGGTGACAGATGTCCACATCTGCCCCATAATACTATCGTGACTCACAAGGCCTGGATAAATGGCAAGAGTCGGAGGCTCCTGCCCCATAGGAACTTAAAACAAGCATTTATTGTTCTTCCTTCTCTCTTTCAGGCTTCCCTTTGCTGACACCTACCTTGCTATGGCGAATAACTCGATCCCCTCGCTTGTATCCCTTGCTCATTTCAACTGCTACCACTCCTTCCGGGTATTCATCTGAATCGATCTGCATCAGCGCTTCGTGCAGATTAGGGTCAAACGATTTCCCTACGGCTTCAATTGGAGTGACATCGTATTTATTCAGCAGGCTGGTCAACTGGTTGAAGATGAGTTCCGTCCCTTTGCGAAGCGCCTCAAAGTCAGCGTCATCGTTGTCGTGCTGCAAGGCGCGTTCAAAATTGTCCACTACTTCGAGGAGTTCTATAAGAACTTTGTCATTTGCAGAACGCAATATCTCATCAAACTGCCGTGCCATCCGCTTCTTATAATTGTCAAAGTCAGCAGCAGTGCGAAGGAGCTTGTCCTCTAGCTCTTCTATGCGCTTTTTCAACTTCTCCTCTTCACTCGGCTTTTCCCCTGATTCACCTTCGGCCTTGGTAACGTCAGCGACCCTAGCTTCTTCTGATACGTTGCCTGAAGGTTGGCCGGCCTTGACAGCTTCCTCCTCGGGACGTTCAGTCTCCTGCTTAGGTGTGCCTGGCTCAGTATTCGTATGGGATTTTGGGGTAGTGGTTTCGTTTCCGGTCGTTTCTGAATCCGTTATTTTTTCGCTGGCCCGTTTTTTCTTGGACATCTGTTACTTATCCCTCTTTCTATCTATACCTGAAAGTGCTTCAGTTATTGTCCTGGCGGTAAGCTCAACAACCGACACCAGTTTGTTATACGGCATCCTCGTCGGTCCGATGATGCCGATGGTGCCGGTGATCTTCCCTACCTGATACGTGGACGTAACCAGTGAACAATTCATGATCTCACTGAACTTGTTCTCCCTTCCGATTGTGATCACCAGTCCTTCTTCCTGGGCATCGCTGAGAAAATCCGAGAGAACAGTGCCGTCTTCCAACAGCTTTATCAGACCTGAAATCTTCTGCACGTTGGAGAATTCAGGTTGAACCAGCAGATGGTCCGCACCGGAAAGATGAATATCCCCGGTTCGTTCCTCACTCCATATCTTTTCCTTTGAATCTATGATCAGATTGATTAAACGACCATGACCAGAGGCGTCAGCCAGCCGCTTGGAAACAGTATCTCTTATGTGGCCGAGTGTGAGTCCTGCCAACCGTTCATTGAGCACAGATTCCACCTCGAGCATATCTGTTTCTGAAATGGAAGTTTCAACTTCAAGAACTACACTCCTTGCCAGGCCGGACCGGACCACTACCACCACCATAATCCGACCTTCAGTAACCGGTATCAATTCAAGTCGTTTGAGCGTTCCCTCTTCGAACTTCGGGGCTATCGTGACTCCGAGTTGATGAGTAATATCGCCAAGAATCTTGCACGTCTGCCCCAGTAGTTCATTTATTCCACGACTTTCCTTAAGGATGGAACTCTTGATGGCTTCTTTCTCTTCTACTGTAAGCGTCTCAGGTTTGAGCAGATAATCAACATAGACCCGGTATCCAAGGTCAGTCGGCACTCTGCCAGCAGAAGTGTGGGGCTGCTTTACCAAACCCATCTCTTCAAGATCCTGAAGGGTGTTGCGGACTGTTGCCGACGAAATCCCCATTTTAAACTTGTTGGCAATAGCCCTCGACCCAACCGGATCAGCTGACGCTATATAGTAATCTATGAGATTGTTCAATATTTGCTTTTCACGGTCAGTCAGATTTTCAAACGCCATAACGAGTTAACTCTTCATCTTGTTATTGCTGCCATTTTGGCAGTCTATGTGTCAATGCGTCCACAAATTTATACATTTTACAACAATAGTCAAGCTTAATTGATTTAAGCGTTATTAGTTTTTTTGTTGGAGAGATAGAGTAACCGAGACGATAGAAGACTCACCGTGACACCAACTGTGACTCAAAGAACCTCAACCAGTTTTAGTATTTCGGCGATGACTCTTGTGGCCCCAATTAAATTTTTTCCAGCATTATAAAATGCTACTCAAATCGGCTAATCAGTACAACCCGGTTTACTATTCTTTTTAGCCTGTTCTCGGCGTTTTTCATACTGGTCAGGTCTCTTATTTCCCCAACATTATTACACGTACGAATGGCAAAAGAAAACGACCACCCAAAGTGAGTGGCCGTGTTCCCAGGTGCTACTGATACAACTCATACAAGAGTAAAACACAACTACTTTTTCTTCCCTTTGCCCTTGCCTTTGTCTTTGGGCTTTTCTTGGGTGGTATACTGCTCCGATTGTTTCTTCATCTGCCTCTTATTCTTTTTCACCTCGGCATTGATAGCGACAAAGCTGTTACCTTTCTCGCGCATCTTGATGACATCATCAGCTGAGTAACCATAGTGCTCGGAGATGAACTTCAGATTGACGAAATTAACAATTTCTGTGTCGGTAAGCCGTATTGTGCTCCATTTGTTTCTCTTCTTATTCTTGAAATGGCCGTACGCTTTGCCGTATGGAGGACCAGGTACTTGCTTGACCGGTACATAGAAAATCTCAGCCGTCATCCCGAAATGGGCACAGATTCCCATCCAGGATTTGCCGCCGAGGCGAAGTTTAATAATAACATCAGGAGCAACTTCTGCCCGCCGAGCCAAAAAGAATACCACCGGCAGTTCTTCGTCCGGGAGTTTCTTCTCTTTAACGACAACGATTTCTTTCTGGGCTACCTTGTAGTGCTCCCCAATAGCGAGATAGAACCCCTTGATACCGCCGTCCCCAATCGATAGACCGATATTAACGTCAGCCCGGCACTGGTTAGCCGCCGGCCAGAGCATGAAAATGGACAAAAGGATAAAGACTGTAACTATGCGCATGTTGACCTCCACGTTGAGGTGTACTTTGTCTGGACTTCCTTACAAATGATCACCCGGAAACCCTCCATAAAATACTATCGACAAGTAAAGATTCAATATTGAGTTAGTTCTCAGAGCCAGGATGATCGGGGTTAGCTGATAGTGGTTACAAAAAGATATGGTCGGGTTTCTCATCAGTCCACCTAAGGCGGCAAGATCAAACCCGATCTACAATTCTGACAACACAGGCTTGGCTGCTACTTCTTTTCCTCTTCTTTTTTCTTCGACACCTTGGCTGCCGGTTTTTGCTTCAGGTTCTCCTTGCGGTCGTCAATACCGTTTTTGTTTTTGTCGATAAAAGTGTCGTATTTTTTCTTGAGGACCCGTTTTTTGCCCTTCGTTGTGGAAAGTGGGACCTTTTTTGTACTTTTCTTATTCTTGAGAACAACTTCCTTCTTGACGGGCTTCTTATCCTTTTTCTCAACTGCCATCACATTACCACCGAGAGAAATCAGAAAAGCGCCGCACACAAGATAGGTTATGAGCCGTTTCATGCCATTTCCTCCTCACTACAAGATATACATATCGCTGACTCTGTCAAGCCTTAATACCCTTATCTCTTTTCCTTGCCTTGAGAAGACTTACTTCCACCAGAAGAACCGCTCTTGCCGGAGGACTTAGTTCCCACTGATGAGGGCGTCTTCCCGGACGGCTTGCTGCCACCAGACTGCTGGTAAGATGGGGCTGCTGCTTTTGACCCGCCGGACTTAACGGTGGCCTTACCCACGTTGTTGGATTTGCTTCCCTCCGACTTGTTGATCTTATTCGATTTAGTTTCTTTAGGAGTTGATTGTTTCGCATCAGTTTTCTTCTTGTAGACAGACCCGGATTTTTTCTGGTAGTAACCGGATGATTTCTCAGAACTGGTTTTCGATTCAGTCTTTTGATAACTTGCCTTACCTGATGATTCTTTTTTTCCGCCTACAACCGTGGATTTCGGATAGCTCAAGGAACCTTTGTCTTTATATTCGCTGGTTGTAGAGCCTTTGGAACCCGAATAGGTAGTGCTCTTGACTTTGCCGGAAGGGGATGATTTGGAGGGGTCGTAGTACTTCTCTTTGGCGTCTTTTGTCGATTCGTACACCTCACCAGTGGTCTCATAGCCGCGCTCCGTCTTGACTAATTTTGCGGGGCCTCGGACATGCTTCTTAGCAGTAGTAAAAAAGGTCGCCGTTTTTTTGGAAACGGTCCTACTACCCTTCAATGCAGCTTTCGAATCAACGGAAGCAGCTTCTAATATCACTTTCTGCTTTTCTTTGTACTTGGGATACCCGCTTGTAACCGGATCGCGGTAACCTACGAAGCGGACTTCCTTGTATTTAGAAACCACGGTCGGTGAGGTTTTGATCACGTCATGGCCCAGGACAACGGTATGATAGCGCGTGATACGGATGCCTGACTCCCAGCAGTAGCCGTAGTAGTCGTAGATGGTGAACGTGTGCCAGCCGACATAAATTCGCGGAATGTACAGTGGCGTACATCCCCAATAAATGCCATCGATATACACCGCCCCATCGAAGGGATAATCTATGTAAATGTTGCCACAGACTGTCCACGGGTAGTAATATGAATAGTACGCCGGTCGGAAATAGTACGGCTCCCATTCGTCAACAAAGATGGACGTACGATCGTACGCAAAACGCTGACCGCCGTACCGCACAAAATAGCGGTCGTTCAAGTAATCCATATACTCGTAACGATCATCCCAATCACACACCAGGCCTGACGTGGGATACCAGTCGGGAATTGGGAACCGTTCCCGCGAAGCGATGATCTGAATGTTTTCCGCTCCCTCCGGGCCGGAGACAACAAAGTCAAAATCGTCACCACCACCGGGGAGACGATAAGTCACTCCGCCATTGACGAAATTGTCTTCACCTGGTTCACTGGGAAACAGGAGGTTGACCCGCCCCTGGCAGTCGATCGAATAGATAGCCACAAAGGCGTCCCTGTTGGTCCGATAGTAAAGAACTATATTGTCCCCTACGTAATATTCACCGTCGGAATGGTTGGCCCAGACCTCAACGTCAAGATAACGGTCGACCTTAGCACGGTCGACATCCTCGTACTGATTCTCATTATAATCTCGTTCAATCTCCTGCGACAGCACCGCCGGGGTACTCACAACAGCCAGTACGGCCGTCATCACTAAAATTTTACGCATATTACATAACATGGTACTCTCCTCTCTTTTATGTTTATCTTAGAAAGTTTGACCTGTTCTTTTTTTGTAAATACTCCAACCCATGGACAGGTTTTTCAAGATTGTCCGGGCGAGCGATCAACTCCGGGTTGTTCGGAGCAGTCTGATATGCCCATTGAAACGTTACTGAATTAGGGTTTATTGACTCCACGCGCATCTTGGCAAAATGTAAATCATCGGTCCAGATGACATAGGTGTGCCCAATGATGATTTCAGCATAGCCGAGTTCTGACCAGCCCTCATAGTAAGCGGAATCGATCACACTAAAAGTGTCCGTATACCCCATATCCTGAAGGTCAGTACTGATGTTAGCAGCATTGAGGTAGAAAATGCCCTGATAGAGATCCACATATACATCGGCCACCGAAGTATCTGCATACGAGAAATCAGCAAAGAGAAAACCCGTCCGTGTTGAATCTATAGCAATATCGAACAACTTCACGAAACCTTCAGGACGAGGGGTGTCTCTTACTTCTTCCGCTGACAGATCTGACTCTTGTCCGGTGAGATCAACTGACGAGACTGCGTAATAATATGTTTTACCGTTTACAACATCCACTCCCTCGTCGATCCACTCGTAGATGAATAGGGTGTCAAGGTTCGGATTGGGTCGTGCTGCCAGACGACCACGTTCCGTATATCCTGTCCTTGGTTCGGTAGAACGCCAGATTACGAACTCTACAATATCGCTCTCATATGGACCAAGCCAGTACAGGTAAATAGCCATGTCTCCTGTAACTGAATAAACTCCCTGCGGGGTAGCCGGCACCGGATCAAAAATACACTCGTCTTCGTCACACCCAACAACCGCCAAAAGGCCTATTGTCAACAGCATTGAAAACAACTTCAATCTCATTTTAAGCTCCAGTTTGTCAAATTAGTATTCATTATCCATGTGAAAGTACAACAATAACCGTGCCGGATCGCCTAACTCATTCTTGTATAATGGGTTAGCGTGTCATATGTGGTGGGGTAGGGTTCGTTCTACGCACATATTTTGTGCACAGAATCAGGGTAGCGCACTGTTTTTGTCAAGCCTGGGAAAGTTTATATTCTTTGATTTTGGCTCGTAGGGTATTTCTATGAATGCCAAGTTTTTCGGCGCAGAGACCGATATTCCAGCCCAACTCCTCAAGGCAAAACTTGATGTGCCGTTTTTCCACCTCGAAAAGCGGAACTACAGCTCCGGTTTCAGGGCTGAGAGTATCCCGGGGGGTGAGGCCAGTGAGATCACTCTTTGTAATGTACTCCGACCGGGTGAGCACCACCGCCCGCTCTACTATGTTCTCAAGTTCCCGCACATTGCCGGGCCAGGTATAGCTGGTTAAAATTTCAGCAGTCTGGGTGTCAATCCCTTTAACATCCTTACCGATTTTTTTGGAGTATTTCTGGATGAATTTTTCAGCCAGCAGCAGGATATCTACAATCCGCTCTTTAAGAGGGGGAAGATCAATCAGGATGACATTTAATCGGTAATACAGATCCTCTCGGAATCTTCCTTCAGAGACCAGCTTTTCAAGATTGCGATTAGTAGCGGCAATTATTCTTATATCCAGAGGGATTTCCTTTACCGATCCCAGTCGCTCAATTTTCCTCTCTTCCAAGACCCTTAGCAGCTTCACTTGCATTGTCAGCGGCATCTCCCCGATCTCATCGAGGAACAACGTGCCCCCATCGGCTAACTCAAATCTTCCCTGTTTGGCCCTGTCCGCCCCTGTAAAAGCACCCTTTTCGTAGCCGAAAAGCTCCGACTCCAGCAGATTCTCAGGAAAGGCAGCGCAATTGATTGCCGCCAGCCTTTTATCCGCCCGTGGCGAGAGGGCATGAATGGCGCGTGCTACCAGCTCCTTCCCGGTTCCAGAGGGGCCGGTTATGAGCACCGTGGCTTCCTTGGGCGCTACGATCGATATGAGCTGTTTGACCTTTTGTATGGCCGGCGATTCACCGATTATTTCAGTTGTGGGAAATATCTCAGCTAACCGTTCACTCATCACCTCGTTGTCCACCACCAAGCGGTTTTGAGCCGCGGCCTTTTCTAACTTCAATAGAAGCTCATCGAGATCTTCAACCGGTTTGGTAAGGTATTCGAAAGCGCCGGCTTTCATGGCCGACACTGCCGTTTCCACCGACCCGAAGGCAGTCAGCACGATCACCTGGATAAACGGGTTAATCTCTCTCAACCGGCCCAGCAACTGCAGCCCGTCCATGCCGGGCATTTTCATGTCAACCAGGGCTACGGGAGAGAAAATCTTGTGATACTGCTCTAATGCTTCCTCAGCGCTGCTTGCCGAGTGGACCTGATACCCTTTTTTTGCAAGAAAGCCACTCAAAAGCTCCCTTTGCCCCTTTTCGTCATCCACAATCAAGAGCTTGGTGCTAGGCATGCTATAACCTATACAAAGCCGTCCGTCATGGCAACCACAAAAAACCCGCCGCACTGGCGGGTTCTTGATGGTTTCGCCTGCTATCACCCTCCCGAACCAATGAGGATACGAATGCCGGCATGGATATCAAATACGTTAATATCATCGCCGAATATGTAATCAGTGTCCTGATAGGTAGCTTTGGTATCCTTAGTAAAAGCGTGATGGTAATTGGCTTCCAAGAAAAGTCCGCTATAGTCAGCGGTATAGTAGAACAGTCCTAACCCAGCGCCTAACCCAAACGAGGGATCGTACGAGATCTCTCGGTACCTGTTACCTTGGATATTCGTGACAAAAGTGGAAAACTTAGGGTTTTCCACGCCGATGTGTCCCTTCACATAGGGTACCCAATTGGATTCCCCTTCCAACAGGTACTTGATATAAACGTTGGGGTTATAAAGACGATGCTTATGATTTGATTGCTCACCGTCCGTTTTAATTGATAATTGGGTATAGATAAGATTCAGCCCCACAACGAGAGATGGAGCGAGATAATAGCCGGCATCAATACCAATGTCCCAACCGGTCTTTGCTCCTCGCTCTTCATCCGACGTTGTCCAATCGCTCAAACCACCAGCAGGAACGCCCGTTCCGCCAAAAAAGCTTACTTCTGCAACATCGCGTTCTTCAGCTTCTTCCTGGGCCAGGACAGTGAGGTTATAGGTGAGGAGAAACAAAACTACAACCAAGATTGACCTTTTCTTCATCTCTTTATCCCCAAAAAACTTATCTTTATTTTCTTCTCGTTAGTGTAGACTTCTCACTCTTATCTTCAATCAGACCGAACGAATCTGTCGGCACAGGTCAGAATAAACAGCCCCACTTTATCTTTGTCAACAGATTAAATAGAGATGCTGGCCATAAAAAAGGCCGGCTATCAAGCCGCCCTTGTGATTTGCTGATGTGAAGATGTTGTGCTTTGTCGCACGTAACTATCATGGCACGCGGAAGCTCTTATGACTGTAACAAATCTTTTGTCATCGGAGGATTAAGCCACCTGGAAACTGTGACATAAGTCCACTGTTTTCATGATGCGGGAGAATCAATTCCGGAAGGAGTATCTGCAACTCCACGTAGCAGTGGGCTTTACATCCATCGTCAGTTGGGGAGAGACCCCCCGCCCTATGCGAGGTGCGATTTCTGTCTTTTGTCACAGCCTTCTCTGAGACCTGCCTTACCAATGTCGTGTTACAATTAGAAACCTATATGAGTCCCTCCTTGTTTGATTAAAAAGGCCCGTTATAATCTGGTAGGTTTTTTTATACAGGAATTTTGTTCCACACCAAGGTCATTGGAGACGAAATAGAACTCCGCCGCTTAACCTTAGTGAAATCAAGGTCCAGCTACCACTTATGCCATCTTGCGCAGCAGACCGACAACTTTACCGGCGATACGGAAGTCCTTTGAGCCCGCGCGAGGAGGGTTGACAATGATCTGATCGAAGGCGTCATTTGCCGGCTCAAGGCGTACCATCTTGCCTGTCCGGTAAAACCGCTTGACTGTAGCTTCGCCGTCAATAACAGCCACCACGATGTCCCCCTTCTGAGCAACTTGTTGCTTCTTGACGATCACCAAGTCGCCGTCGAAGATACCAGCGTCTTTCATGGAGTCCCCGACTACTTTTAGTGTAAACGAGTCTTCCTTTGGCAGAAACGATAGGTCGAGAACAATTTCGCCCTCGATATTCTCAATAGCATCAAGCGGCAACCCGGCTGGGACAGAGCCTACCAGAGGAAGACGACCAACGCCACCAACTAAAGAACGGGTCAACTCCAGCCCGCGTGAGATAAATCGCTCTTTTTTCAGGTAACCCTTTTTTATGAGGGCGCTCAAGTGCGTCCTAACACCGTTAGTAGAACGGATGCCGAAGTGCTTGCCGATTTCCCGAACGGTAGGGGGGTGCCCCCGCGATGTTATTTGATTCCGGATAAACTCCAGCACCGAACGCTGTTTTTCTGTCAGAGTCTTTTTCACCTGTTTCAAATCCCTTGAAATGAACTTTTCGACTATTCTTATCGGAACAATACTGCTCATTTGGGCAGATGTCAATAATATTTATGTAGGGCAAAGGGAGAATGTGATATTGGGACTTGCATTGCTTCAAAGGATAGTAACCATCAAAATGCCATACCCAATTGCCCCGTCCCAGAATTTTTTATGGAGAATCTGACAACCTCGACGGGTATCGATTTCAATTACCTCTATATGTCCTCCGATTTGCGCTTGGAGAAGTAAAGTACATCCTCACTGTACAGATACCCGAGTTTCTGGAACAGCGCCATCGATGGAAGGTTATAGTCTTCGATAAGACAAGCGATAATATCTGCTCCCTGCCTTTCAAGAAAGGCTTCACATTCTCTGGTAATCTCACCGGCTAGTCCCTGTTTCCTGAAATCAGGGTCGACGGCGACACGATTTATCCAGCCCTTTCGCCCATCGTATGTAGCCAACCCCACCGCAACAAGTCGGTCACCTTCAAACAGACCGATAAAAGCGGTATCCGACCGCCGCATCTCTTTGGCAATGCTATCCTTTCCATCCCTACCCAGTGGACGATACGGCAGTCCTGCATCAGCCCAGACTCTGATTAAGTCATTATAGTCATCAATAGTCAGTTTGCGAATTTCTCGTGCCACGTTTCCCTTTCAGAATCAACTGGTACCATCTGTACCGCTCATGGTTCGACTCCACTCACCATGATATTCTAATCGTATCATATACTATGTGAATGCAGACATTCAAACATTCCCAAGCTAAAAAAATGGTTTAGGTGCTCATTTTGAGCTGACCCACTGCTATCCAGAGCGGTTCTACTGTCATCCCGAGTGGAGTCGAGGGATAACAGTTGAAGGTGAGAATCAAGCGTTCACATTTCATGTCAATAATATAGAAAACCTCTGCCACCGTGGGAATGAAAAAATACCCGCGTCACTTTTGGCGGAGCTTTGTAACCCGTTCAGTCTGACGATGTTCAGGAAATCAGAAACGCATCGCCTGTACTGCATATGTGAGCAAGGCGTGACGAGTGGAAATCCTCCAAGAAAAAAAGGATTGAATTGTGGCACCTTATAGTAGTATTATAAATAAACACGTAGCATTTGGAGGAACGGATATGACAAATATAGCGCCCCCTGTTTTTTATAAGAACCCCGGTCTGGCCGCTATCCTTTCGTTTTTTTACATGGGTTTGGGACAGATTTACAACGGCCAAATTGCCAAGGGGATTTTCTTCATTGTTGCCTACTCAATTTCCATAGCCCTGATGCTGATATTGATCGGCTTCATCACCACGCCAATTCTGTTTATCTACGGCATGTATGACGCCTACAAGTCAGCCGAGAAGATTAACAAGGATATTGCCCGGACTGTCGGTACTCAGAACGGCCCACCAGTAAATTGACAGTTTCAAGACCAGCCGCAACCATGCTCCTAGCAATCGACATCGGTAATACCAACATCGTCCTGGGCGTTTTTGACGAAAAAAAGCCGATAGGCCATGTCAGAGTGACGACGAAAGACCGTCTCACGGTTGACGAGGGCTGCTTTCTCATCACCACTACCCTCGAAAGGATGAAAGTAAAAAGCGATGACATCGCTTCGGTTGTTCTGGGTTCTGTGGTCCCGCCGCTAACGGGCATATTTGAGACGACGGCAGAGAAGTATTTCGGATGCAAGGCGATTGTAGTATCACACCATATCGAACTGCCGATTACTATTGCTATTGACCAGCCGGAGCAGCTTGGAGCTGACCGTATCGCCAATGCCGTGGCTGGCTACGGCAAATTTGGCGGGCCGGTTATTATTGTGGATTTCGGCACCGCCACCACTTTCGACGTCGTTGATGAGAAGGGGGTCTATATCGGCGGTGTTATCGCACCCGGCCCGGAAACCTCGATGGCTGAGCTGGCCAAGAAAGCCGCCCGCCTGTTTGAGGTACGCATTGAGCCGCCTGACTCGGTTGTCGGCAAATCGACTGCTGGTGCTCTCAAGTCAGGGTTGTTCTATGGCACCATCGGACAGGTGGATTATATCATCGACCGGATTCTTGAGGAAACCGGCTTTACGCAATGCACCATTGTCGCTACCGGCGGCTTTGCCTCTAACATTGAAAAGTATTCCCGCCATATAAAGCTTTTTGAACCGACTTTAACACTGGAGGGACTGCGGCTAATCAGCGAGATGAATTGACGCTCCACCATTTATCGGGGCGAGAATGTCACAATGTACCACAGCACTATAAGCAAAATCGCCAGCAACGAAATCAAGAGGTACTGACGGGTGGATTTCGGTTTGACCTGAAGAAACTCCCTCCTGGATGATTCTCGTTCAAACGAGCGTACCTCCCGCAGTGTAATCAACAGCTCACCAGCGCTGCTGAATCGATCGGCAGGATTCTTAGCCAGCAACTTCTCAATTAGCAGGATAGTATCGCCGGGAATTTTCCTGTCCCTCAGGATTTGGAAATCAGGTATCTCGTGCAGAATAGCGTTCTCGACTGCCTCACGTGTATCACCGATAAATGGCTGCTTCCCGGTCAACAGTTCGTAGAAGAGCGCACCAAGTGAAAACAGGTCCGCCGATGGTGTGAGAGGTTCGCCGGTGATTTGTTCGGGAGCGATGTAGGAAGGCATCTCAAAGGCGGCTTTCCCTTTCAGAAGTTCTCTTCCCACCGCAAAACAGGATAACCCAAAATCCATTATCTTCACCACTCCTTGAGGGGTAACCATGATGTTGGAAGGTTTGAGATTCCCATGAGTTACCAGTTGTTCGTGAGCATACTTAAGACCATCTCCAATTTGAACCGCAATATCAAGAAATTTGCTTTTATTCAGTGGGCCAAGTCTGATCAGCTCCCTCAGAGTGGTGCCCTCAAGATACTCCATATCAATCATAAAGGTGCCGCCGACCTGGTAGAAGCCAAAGATAGAACATATATTGGGATGGTTGCTATGCGAGAGTGTGTTTAAGGCTGTCAGACAGTTCCCGCGGAAACCGACGGAATCGATAAGGGGCGGGTTGAGCAGCTTGAGGGCCACTATTCGCTCCCGTACCGTATCCCAGACTTTGAATACCTGTCCGCTGACGCCGTCGCCAAGCTTTCCAATTATCTCATAATGCAGTATCTGCTGGGGAGTGAATTCTTCCATAATTATTATTAACGGAACCTTTCAGTGGAACTTGAACATCCCTAACACACTTCTTGCTGGCTGCTGATAATCAAGCAGCCTATCTTTACTGACTGAGATAGTTCTCGCGAATGCACTTGGCTAAAAGCTCTGCTGCCAAGTAGTACCCTTTAACGTTAAAGTGAATAGGATCATTTATGGCGTCATCATAAAGGTCTCTATGGCGGTCAAATTCCCGCGCCAGGTCAACCAAATTGATGCTATCGGAGACTGTGATGTCCCTTATTGCCTGATTATATCTCTCGTGGAAGTGGTGCATAGGCGATTTAGCTCCAGGAGGATAATAGGTTGAGAGGGACGGTATAGGAGAAGTTAGTAGT